>Ga0114950_10004732_pt1 | contig 10589 bp, 8 predicted proteins | sample N075metaG_FD_83503 | JGI IMG/M metagenome (GOLD analysis project Ga0114950, IMG submission 83503) | Deep subsurface microbial communities from Kermadec Trench to uncover new lineages of life (NeLLi) - N075 metaG | ecosystem: Environmental > Aquatic > Marine > Ocean trench > Sediment | place... | reverse complement strand
TGCTCTAAGGTATTTTTATACCTTGTATAATCTGCGATTTCAGGTGCCTTGGTAAGGTTGATTAAATTAATTACTACCACACCATTTGCCGTTAATATAGGCTCTGAAAAAGCCCCGTTAGCCATCGAGAACAAGGTGCCAATTGCTTCGGGAGCAGTGCCAACTGATGGCAGGCTATAAGAGCTAAGGCTCAACTCACTCGATTCATATACAGTAGCATCATCACCAAAGGCAGTTGCCCGTTCATCAAGCGTCCCTTCTAATAAGGCAAGTTTTTCGGCAATTAAAGCACCCATTTTTTCATTCTTAACCATTTTCTCTACTTCCAGTTTTACCGTAGCCAATTCAGCGGTCCCTTCTTCAATCTCATCGGTCATTAGAGCTACTATATACTGATTGTCAATTTCATATACCGGTGACACCTGCCCTTCAGAAGCGGTGTTAAATAACCAACTTACAATTTGGCGGGCACTACCAAGGCGGGTAATGGTATTATCGTTTTGCTCTAAGTTTTCAGCTTCTAAAACTACCAGGGTATCCTTTTCAGCATTCGTGGTAAAATCGTTTGCATTAGACGAAGTACCGGCAAAATAATCTGCTTTTCTGAATGCCTGATCTCTTGTTTCGTCACTGGCCAGTATATCTCTTCTAACCATAGCAATTTTATACTTGGTATAAGATGGCAACTCAGTTACCTTAATAATATGATAACCAAATTCTGATTCAACCAGGTTAGCGATCAGACCTGTTCTTGAGGCGTTAAATACAGCGTCGCTGAATGGCTTAACCATTTTGTCACTATTAAACCAATCAAGGTCACCACCACGGATAGCACTACCACCATCGACACTGTTATCTTTGGCAGTTTCAGCAAAATCAGCCCCCGCTTGTAGCTCTCTTAAAATGGCTAAGGCTTCGCTTCTTGCCTTAGTTTTAGCCTGACTGCTATCATTTTCCCATTTTATTAAAATATGACTGGCCCTGGCGTATCCTGTTTCACCTTCAAAAACGTCTGAGACTTTAAAAAGCACATAATCATTATTGTCAAGATATGGTCCAATTACATCTCCTTTCCTGAGGATGTTTATATTAGATTTTAAAATATTTGGTAATTCATTAATGGCATATTCAGTTAAGAATGGATCCTTGTCAGTTATTACACTGGCATAAACAGAATCCTCATCGGCTGATTCAAATTCATCCTTGAGATCCCGTAGTTCGTCACGATAACTTAATGAATCTTCACTTGAAGGAATAATTGGAAAGCTGACAAATTTTAATGACCTCGACCAGTTCACTTTAAAGTCATCGGCATGCTTATCAAGATAAGTCTTCATTTCAGCGTCAGAAGCCGATACTGTTGAATCGGCTATAGCATAAAATGGCACATATAAATATTTAGCCTCAGCAACAGATGTCTGATCCCGATATAATCTTTCTGCCTCTTGCTTGGTAGCTATACCAGTTTTAACCATCAGGTTGTCGTATTTAACTCTCATTCGACCCGGAATAAGATTACGTTCAAAATCAGCCCATTGTGCTCTCCCTTGAGCAGTGGCACTTAAATTAGCCAGGGTTTGTTCCAGACGTCGTTTATCAAACAGGCCTGTAGTAGGATCAACAAATAATTGCTGGACATCAGGGCTAACATTTTTACCCTGTACCATATCGAATAGTTCTTCAGTACCTACTTCAATACCCGCATTTATAAAGAGCTTGGTAAAAGCTTTTTCTACAATAAGATATTGCCACGCCTGATTACGCAGTGAGCGTTCTTCGGCTTCTCCCGGGCTGCGGCCAAAATTATTCCGGTAGTTGATTTTCATATTTTCAACTATCTTTTGGTACTCTTCAATATCAACACTTTCACCGGCTATTTCACCAACCGTTCTATTGTTTCCATTTAGAAATATAGAATTTTGACCTCCCAGCAGATCAGTAAGTACAAACGACAAAATAGCAATAGCGATCACGCCGACCACGACCTTGCCCATTTTGTTCCTAAGTGTATTCATTAATGCCATATCAGCAATTTTTATTTGTTTAAGTCTCTCCTACAGCAGCGCTTCTTCAACACAAATACCTGATCCGTAATCCGACTAATTAAATGGTATAATTCTATTTTAAGACCGCAAAAATAGCCACTTAATACTAAATAAACCAAACTCCTTGGCAGTCAGTTAGGTAAATTCTTTATAAGGGCTAATTTATTCGAGAAAATCAGGCAAATTGCCTGTGATTCAACCAATATAGCTGCTGCCTTAGGTAGCACGAAACGCTACTGATTTAATCCTGTTATCTTCGATGGCCAGTATGGTAATCTCGAACTTACCAACTACAACAATTTCACCTTCTTTAGGTATATTTTCTGTAACTGATAATATTATTCCTCCCAGGGTTTCATAGTCACCTAATGGCAGGTGCCAGTTATATTTTTCATTCAGGTAGTCGATCTCAAGCCTGGCACTAAAACGATAGGCGTTGGCAGATACCTGTTCTTCTAATAATACTTCCGTATCATGCTCATCCTCAATTTCTCCAATAATCTCCTCAATGATATCCTCGATACTTACTAATCCTGAGGTACCGCCGTACTCATCAACCACAATGGCCAAACTTTTATGCTCGCTAATAAACTTCTTCATTAAATCGCGGGCACCCATAGTTTCCGGTACCAGAAATATTTCCTTCACAAGATCCTCAATTTTTTCTGGTTTCTTAAATAACTGCAAGGCATGGCAATAGCCCACAACATCATCAATCGTATCTTTAAATATCAATATTTTAGAATGACCACTCTCAATAAACGATTGCTGCAGTTCTTCGATGGAATCGTCATTTATGTCAATAGCCGTAATCTCAGTACGTGGAATCATGCAATCTCTCACCCGTAAAGATTTAAACTCAAGGGCATTGGAAAATATTTGTTCATCGATGTCGACAATAGCATCACCGAGTGCATCTTCTTGTCGATTAATTTTTGATAACCTTTTGATATAGTTATTAAGATCTATTAAGCCATAGGTTGGTTTAGAATCATCGTAGGTCTGCTTAAGCAAGTTGACAATAACCCACTTTGACAGGCCGGTTATTAGCATGGTGGCCAGGAAAAGGATATAATATATTATCTGCATAGGAATTGCCAATACCCTTAACACCTTATTGGGGTTGATTATAAATAAACTTTTTGGCAGAAACTCGGCAGTAATCAATACCAGCATGGTAGCTATTACTGTTTGTTCAATAAGAAGTAGAATGGGGCTTGCCAGGGCGCTCGGATTAACTTTTTCAAGAACAGGTACAAGGAGGTTGGCCATAAAAATGCCATATAGTACCAGGGCTATATTGTTGCCAATGAGAATGGTACTTAAAAATTTATCCTGGTTATGCACGAATCCCGAAAGGATTCGACTAATAATATTTTTATCCCTGGCCTGGACTTCAATCTGTAGCTTATTGGCAGAAATAAAGGCCATTTCTATGCCCGAAAAGAAGGCCGAAAAAAGTAGGGTGATTATAATTATATATAAATCTGAGCTCTCAACCATTGCGGTCCATGTAGCGTTTAGCCCGGCGATTTAATTTGGGTTGATTTTCTGCTTGTTTTTTCTTAGTCTTCCTTATTTGATAATAAAGCAGTAAAGAAATCGATATCATATATATCCAGTAGGCACTGCCAAACCCCTGGTAAATGGTTTGATGAATTGCTATTACAAAAGCAACAATGCTAGTTGAAAATATAATAATGTCGGTAAGACCGTATTTAGTGTTTTTTGATTCTTTCTTCATCTTCAGCTGCTTCCCCAATTACAAATATACCTTCAGGTTGTTTCAACGACCAGGAGGAAAAGTCCTGTGTAGCCTCCAGGCCTATGCCTGTTATTACCTCATCCGGTGTTTCAATTTTAACAAATTTTTCGGTATTTACAACACCAGTTTTAGGATTCCAAAAGAGTTCTTCAGTCTTTAAGGTCTCATTATTCTGGATATTATAAACAATTACATTGCCCTGTGCCTGCCAAATTTTTTCTGCTCCACGATAATAAGCATAGTCGGCTTTAAACGTTGATGACTTAGTACCATCCTTTTCATAGAAGGTGATAAACATCCCTTCGGGCGCCTCCCGATCGCCATTCTGCAAGTTAAATATTTTTTTTGCGATAACCTTTGCCTTAAGTCTGCCTGAATCGGAGTGGAATATTTCTGCGTCTTCTAAAATCCTCTGTGGCCCCTGAAAAATTGTTTTTTCAGCTTGCTCACTCATGTCGGTATCGCAGGAGAAAAGGAACACCATACCCAAAAGAAATAAAAATGGCCAATGAAAAAATTCACCAGCCACTCTAACCTTACAGATCATTATATTTTAATTAAAACTATTAATCTCTTGTTTGTAATTTTACTGATTCATTTATCCAGCAACTAACAGACATTGATTGGCCAACTACATGACTAAGAATAAATATTTCCTCCTTAGACGGGAACTGCGTTTTAGCATTATGCATTTTAGCAGCATTCCCCCCTCTTTTAAACATTTCGTAGGCGAGAATAAATAATAATCTGTCCTGAACCATATTCTCCTTCTTCTTGCATTGTTCGAAACTATGATAATACAAATCACCAATTAAAACCCATGGCTCTTTGTTAGCAGCATTTGCCGAAATTGCTTTTCTGAAATTAGTCCTGGCCGCTGGCTTATTATTAAGTTTAACTTCCATTTTGCCCAACTGAACATATATTTCTGCTTTCTTAGCACCGTCATCAGTATACTGAAGGGCTTCACTATAATATTGGCTGGCACAGCTATATTCTCCTGCTGCCAAACATTTTGTACCAATTAGCTTAGCTACACCAAAATCAGGTTCTAACTTAAACAACTGTTTAGAAACCTCTAAAAACAAATCTGAACCGGTACACTTACCGGTAAGCATAAAGCTAAACATTCTTTTTACCAGCTTAATATCATCAGGGTTGGCGCTAAATTTAGGCCCCATGGTGTCATGCACAAAGTCGCAATCTATGGTAACTATCTCTGTTAAGATCTTATCAATGGCATTCTTTTGTTTCATTAATTTCTCCGGGCTAGCGTCTTTTTCTTCAATGGCGACTAATTTACCTTCTATAACCAGTGATATATTTTCATATCTCTCCAATACCTGCTCATCAGCAAGGTTTTTCTTAACCAACTTATTTACCTTAATTACATTCATATAAGCAAGCAGGTTCTGGTCCATTACCTTGGCTCCGGATATCTTATAAGTAACATCAAACATCTCCAGTAACCACTGCGCTTTGTCATAATTTTTAATGTTATACCTGTAAGCCTTAAAAATTTTGCGATTCATTACATTAACGCTATCGCCAAAATATTTCATGCGCATATCGTACATCCACATTAATGAATCAACATATATTGCCTGCTGGGCAGGGTCTTTCTCCACCTTGGCCAGGTTATCATAAATTTTACTACCATTCTGGTAAATTGATTTATTCAAATCAGGTGCCACTTCTATAAGCCAGTAGAGGGCGGGAAGTGCCCCTTTAAAATCTCCCATTTTTACAGCATCGGAATAAATGACATTTTTTTCTATGGCTTCGTCTTTATTTGGCGGCCACTTCCAGCCAGGTTGAGCGATCACAGCAAATGATAATGTAACCAGTAATGACACCATGGTTAATATCTTTCTCATCTTAATTATTACTTTTAATTAAACTTAGGTCTAATGAACCACCTATTATCGTTAAACGTGGTACCAAAGTAAACCTTAAAAAAATCTTCTCTAACTAAATTATTATCAGTGGTACCCCTGGTTCCTATGGTAATACCGAAATCAAGGCCTGAAAAACGAGCTACTGGTAATGTCCATCCAAAATTAATGCCAAATTCTTTAATTTGTGTATCTGCGAGCCAGTAAGGTTTTTCTTCATACGTAAAACCGGCTCTAAATGTTACTCTCTTTAAGTAACTTTTAACGTCCAGCAAGTCAGGGGTAATTTCCCCACCTAATATATATTTTCTACCTTGCGTAAACCTTTGAGGACTGGCACTGGGGTCGACAACCAAATCTGACCAGTCCTGGGTTTTAAAATCAAAACCAATCATCCATTTGTTGGCTCTACCAAAAGAGACCCCCACCCCAATGTTTGCCGGAAGGCTAATTGTATTATCAATATTATTTGCTATGGTATCAGAATGGATCAGCACATTATTTAATGTACGTTGTTCTATACGCAAGAATTCTTTACCTTTTACATCAGCTTGCAGATCATAAATTAAACCCAGCCCTAAGAAATAATCGCCAACTTTTCGTTTGTAGGCAACACCAAGGCCTAAAGTGAAGTCACTCACCGATTGCCGCTGCAAGTAGAGGGCTATATAAGATGGCAGATCGGCGCTTATCACGGAAGAATATTTCTTTTCATAGCCACTAAATAAATATGCGGCTTTTACGCCAACAGACAAGCCTTTAAACACCAGGCCACCAGCAGAAAAATTAAGTGTTGTTAACCCACCCGAGCCTTCATTAAGGATTATGGAGCTATTAGGAGAATTAGTACCAGCGGTTAACCCTTCATAAACAAAGGCATAATTCACCGAAGTATAGGGTTGTAAGGCCAGTGAAAATGACCATTTATCACGCCGAATGGGAAAAGCCATGGCCAGGTGATTTAGATTGCCGCTACCGGCAGTAGTAGGCTCGAAGCCCTGTTGGCTTATATTCTTTGTCTCAGCGAGAATACCAACAGAGAACAGGGCGGTACGATTATAATAGAGTAATGCAGGGTTGGTATTATTAAGATACCAGTTAGAACCATTGCTAATTCCTAAACCACCCATACCCATTGCCGCCGGTACCGCAGGGTCTATATAGTCACCTACACCTAAAATAGAATATGTTGAATAAGTTGATTGTGCCAGCAGCTGCCCTTGACTTAGTAAAATGATTAGTAACCCTCTGTAAATCAACCTCTTAATTATTGCCATTAAATCTTAATATTGGTCTTAAGCCCTCCAAAACAAATTTTGAAAGCACAAAAATGTTGAATTCAATTATCTTATCAAAGTATTTTGCAACTCCTCCTTAAATAATCACCACTAAATCGGGGTATTTTTTTGATATAACCTTATAAAATTGATGCTTTCTTATGGTATTGAACCACTAAGTATGGCAATATTATTATTTTGCCAACCAGGGTTGGGTTTCATAGCTTCACTAACGGCAACTTAGCGGTAAAAGTATACAACAGCTAATGGCGAATTTGCGATCCGTAACCATGCTCAGCCATCGGGAAGTGTTATCCTTAACAATTAAATCTCGGTTAATACATTAGCTGATGGTATTAAGAACGAGCAGTATTTAAAAAGATTGATATTACCAATTGCAGCGTCTACCGGTTTGGCCAGACTATGTATCCGGGGTTTTCCTTTAGAACGGATACTGACCGGGATAAATATTTTAAAGGCAATACTGAAATGTAAATGCCTAATGAATTAGTTTTGACAGCCCTTCTTTTTAGTTAATGGATGGCTTTTATCCTTAGTCTATTGAATATGATTCAGAAATGGTTGCTTATCGCTAGTTCACGCTGGCTACTTATAAGCATCATGCTTATTGGTGGCATAAACCTGGGCTATGCCAACGCTAATCCAGCCAGTATAACCTCTGGAGAAAATTCTGAACTAATTCAGGATGAGCAACATCAGGTAAACGCTTCAACTCAAGAGACTCATGAAGATGTGGAGCATAATCTGCCGGCCTGGTGGGCCGTGATACCCTTTGCCTTGTTACTTACAATGATTGCTACCGGGCCCCTTTTTTACGAGCACTTCTGGCATAAAAACTACCCAAAAATAACAGTTATCCTGGCTGGGCTCGTGGTACTCTACTATATGTTTGTATTGCATAATGAGCATGGGCCAGTACATGCATTCTTTGAGTATTTTCAGTTCATATCCCTGCTTGCAGGTCTATTTATTGCGTCAGGAGGCATCATGATAGGGATTGATAAAAAATCTACCCCCATGCTAAATAGCCTTATCTTATTAATTGGGGCGGTAATTTCTAATGTTATCGGTACTACCGGTGCCTCGATGCTGCTTATACGGCCCTATTTAAGATTGAATAAGCATAGGATAAAGGCCTATCATATCATTTTCTTTATTTTCATAGTTAGTAATATAGGTGGCTCACTCACACCCATTGGCGATCCCCCGCTTTTTCTGGGCTTTTTAAAAGGTGTTCCTTTCGGCTGGACGTTAACTCACAATTTTTGGCCCTGGCTATTTGCCTTAGTCATACTAATCGCCACTTTCTATATGTTCGACAGGAGGAATAAAAGTGTTAAACATGAAGCAAAAGAAGTAACTAACAAGGTATCACTAACCGGCTATATCAACTTTGTCTGGCTGGCGATTGTAGTAGGTGCCGTATTTCTGGATCCAAATGTATTTGATTGGGTACCGGCTATTCATTACGACGGGCAAAAGTTTTCTTTCATTAGAGAGTTTATTATGCTGTCCGTTTCTTACTTATCGTTTAAAACGGCCAACAAAGAACTTCTCAAGAAAAATGATTTTAGCTTTGAGCCTATAAAGGAAGTTGCCTTTATCTTCGTCGGAATTTTTGGCACCATGATGCCTGCCCTTGAGTTGGTTGGTGATTTTGCCAAGTCTCCGGAGGGAGCTGCCCTAATTAGCCATAATACGCTCTATTGGGGTACCGGATTACTATCAGGTGTGCTTGATAATGCGCCGACATATCTTAACTTTCTGGCTGCCTCAATGGCCTCAGTTGGCGCCAATATTAATAGTGTTAGTTCGGTTGGTCAATTTGCGGCAAATGGTTTTCCGGATTCGGCGTTAATGCTAAAGGCCATTTCGGTAGCAGCGGTATTCTTCGGGGCCATGACCTATATTGGCAACGGGCCTAATTTTATGGTTAAATCTATCGCCGAGCAATTAGGTATAAAAATGCCTTCTTTCTTCGGCTATATTATCAGGTTCTCGATTCCTATTCTTATCCCACTATTCTTCCTGGTGTGGCTGGTGTTTTTCTATTTTGCTTAAAAGCTTAGCATTTTTATAGCCGTAATGGCGGCTTCCTCACCTTTATTGCCATGTTTGCCACCGGCCCTATCCAGTGCCTGCTGTATATTATTAGTGGTGAGCACACCAAAAATAACCGGTTTATTATACTTAAGACTGACATTGATAATGCCATTGGCCACTGCCTCGCAGATAAAATCGAAATGCCGGGTTTCGCCCTGAATAACACAACCTAAGCAGATAACTGCCTCAATATTTTTCTGAGAGGCGAGATACTGGGCTGCCAGGGGTAGCTCAAAACTACCCGGTACATATTTAATAAAAATATTTTTGGCTTTAGCCCCATGGCTTAACAATACTTCGTTAGCCGCCGATAATAACGAATCGGTTACCTGGTCGTTCCATTCGGAGACAACGATGCCAATTTTTTTACTTTTCACCGAAGTCAAATTCCTGTGGCTGTGATCGCCCAGGTTTTTAAGATTGCTAGCCATGGCGTAAAAATAAGACCTTCATAAGTTAAAACAACCCACCAAGAAATTACTTCATGCAGCTATATAAAGTAAGGACTAAAATGTTTTATCTGAACCTATCTGCCTTAAATGAAAAAAGGACAAGATTGCCTTCCTGTCCTTTTGCTTTTACCAGGTTAATTGTTTTATGATTGATTCTCTATTAGTGCCTTAAATTTTCGGGCACTATTATACTCAGGCGTATTCTGATAATCATCAATTATTTTATTATACTGCTCAATGGCCTTATCCTTTTGGCCATTTAATTGGTAAGCGAGTGCTGCCTTCATTAAATAGGCAGGCGTAAATTCCTTGTTTGGCTTAAATGCGGCCGCCTGGTCATAATATTTAGCCGCTACAGAGTAATCGTCGCCTTCCATATTAGCATCGCCAAGCAAACTATAGGCTCTTGATTGCAATAAGATGTCATTAGAGCTAAAATCCTTTAGGAAAGGGATAGCGCTACTGTAATTACCCTTTCTCATATAACAAGCTCCGGCATAAAAGTTTGCCAGGTTGCCGGTTTTTGTGGCACCATATTCTTCTATAATATCAAGAAATCCATAACGGTTACCATCACCTCTAAGCGCTAAGTCAAGACTGTCCTGCTCAAAATAATATACGGCCTGAAACATTTCATCCTGGGCCAGTTCATTTTGATTAGACATGTAATACTTGTACAGAAAACCGCCAGCCACAATTAAAGCTACTACGCCTAATACCGCCAGCATTAAGGTTTGGTGCTTTTCTATAAATTGTTCTGATCTTGAAATTTGCTCGGCCAGTGCTTCCGGCGTCTCGAGCATATCATGATGTTCTACTTTTTTTCCTTTCTTCGCCATTCTCTTCAAATTTGGGCTGCAAATGTAGCAAATTTATATATCAATATATTATCCTTTTTCAAAAGGATAATCTTCCTGTACATAAACATATTCAAAAGCGTCTTCAGCCTTAGGAAAATCCGATTCTTCGGCAAATTTTACACTATCGGCTATGATATTTTTTACCCGATCACTAATTTTTTCTAACTCCTT
>Ga0114950_10004729_pt1 | contig 10590 bp, 7 predicted proteins | sample N075metaG_FD_83503 | JGI IMG/M metagenome (GOLD analysis project Ga0114950, IMG submission 83503) | Deep subsurface microbial communities from Kermadec Trench to uncover new lineages of life (NeLLi) - N075 metaG | ecosystem: Environmental > Aquatic > Marine > Ocean trench > Sediment | place... | reverse complement strand
GGGTCCCCGAAGCGCACGTTGAACTCGACGACAAAGGGCTGACCCTCGGCGTTGATCATCAAGCCGATGTACAGCACCCCGACATAGGGCATCCCGTCCGCGGCCATGCCGCGAATGGCGGGCAGCACGACGCGTTCGAAAGCCCTGCGCTCCACTTCCGCGCTCATCACCGGGGCCGGTGAATAGGCCCCCATGCCGCCGGTATTCTCACCCCGGTCTCCGTCGAGCGCGCGCTTGTGATCCTGGGCTGCGGCCAGGGTGACGATCTTCTCGCCGTCGGTAATCGCGTAGTAGGACGCTTCTTCTCCCTCGAGCCAGTCTTCGACGACCACTTTGGAGCCCGCGTCGCCGAAGCGCCGCTCCAGCATCATTTCCCGGAGCGCGGCGACGGCCTCGTCGGGGTTCGAGCACATCGCGACACCTTTGCCCGCTGCCAGTCCATCCGCCTTGACGACGCACCGGCCAGCGCGCCCGCGCACGTACTCGATCGCGGGTTCGAGCGCCTCGAAGCTCCGATGACCGGCGGTGGGAATTCCGTGCCGCTGCATGAAGTCCTTCGCGAACGCCTTGCTGCCCTCGAGTTGCGCCGCTTTTGCTGAGGGTCCAAAGACCGCGAATCCCGCGTCGCGCAGGCGGTCTGCGAGACCGTCGGCCAGCGGATCTTCAGGGCCGATCACCACCAGGCCCACGGATTCTCGCTCGCACAGCGCGCGGATCGCGTCGCTGTCCGCTGCGCTCACCTCGGGAAAGCAGGTCGCGCAACTCGCCATGCCGGCGCTCCCCGGGGCGACCAGTACCCGGCTCACCGTGTCGCTCTGGGCAATTTTCCACGCCAACGCGTGCTCGCGACCCCCGGAACCGATCACCAGAACAACGAGTCCGTCCACAAAAGCTCCTTCCGCCCGAAACGACTGCGCGGCCGCAGTTCTACCGATGCGTCGGGGTCAAGTCAATCAGCCAGAGGCTGCCGCACCCACCGCTCGACGCGGTACCCGCCGGCCCACCCGAACCAGGGGTTCGTAGGGAATCGTCTCGGCCCAGGCCGCGGCCTCTTCGACCGAAATGCCCGCTGCTTCGCGCTTGCCGTTGCCAAAGATCACCGCGCGATCCCCCAGTCGTACGCGCTGGGGATCGTCCTGCCACCCCACATCGACCCCGAGGTAATCCATCGACACCCGACCCGCGATCGGATGCCGTTTGCCCCCCAGCCAAACCCACCCCCGGCCCGCGGCCGCGCACGGAACCCCGTCCGCGTAGCCGAGCGGAAGTGTTGCAATCCGGGTCTTGTTCCGGGCTCGAAAGGTCCCGCCATAACCCACCGGCTGGCCCGGGATCACATCCTGCAGCCGAACCACCCTGGCTTGAAGACACATCACGGGCTGCAGCGGGACAGTTTCGAACTGGGGCGCCGGACTGACCCCGTACAGCATCAGGCCCGGACGCACCGCCGTCACCTCGGGCAGCGCATCCAAAATGGGCTTGCCCGCGAGCAACCCGGCCGAATTGGCCACGTGAACGCTCCGGGGCTCGACACCGAGACCCCGCGCCGAATCCAAAATCCCTCGAAAAACCGCAAGCTGTTCGAAGCAGGGCTTCAAATCGACTTCATCCGCCCGACTGAAGTGCGTGAACACCCCAGCCAAATCCACCCCATCTGTTTCCACCACCCGAACCAGAAAATCGACGGCGCCCTCGGGCGCAACACCCATCCTAGTCATTCCGGTGTCGACTTCAGCCTCGACCGAGATCGGCTCCCCCAGCGACCGCCCCGCCTCTGCCACCAAGCTCAGCCCTTCATCGCCATGAACAACCGGAGTCAGCCGCCGCCCACCGGCCTCCTCGGCCTCGGCGCGGCTATGCAAACCCGCAAGCACCAGAATGTCCGGAGCAGAAAGCCCCGCATCGCGCAGCTCTACGGCCTCCTCGACCGAAACCACCGCAAGCCGCCGACAACCCCCCTCAATCAAGCTCCTCGCCACCGCGACGGCCCCATGACCGTAGGCATCCGCCTTGACGACCGCGATCACCTCCCGCCCCTCCGCGAGCCCCAGAGCCACCGCCGCATTGGCCCTCAAAGCCCCGAGATCAATCGTCGCCTCCCTGACCCCACCTTCCTCCATACTCCCCCCACCAAAACCCGCCTGGACCCACACACCCAATTTCAGTCATTGAATCCACCCGCACCCCGCATCACCGCGAGCCGGAATCAGCGTGTGGTGGGCTCAGGGGAAGTAAAGCGCAGCCACCAATCCCGCGCCGAGACCCGGCTACCTGACCCCAAAAACCTCACAACTACCCCCCAGCCCCGAAACCTTTGCGAGCCATGAGCCGGAGCCCACCACACGCTGATTCCGGCGTCCTGCGATCGAAGCAAAAAAATCCAAAAGCAAATCGCAAATCCCAACCGATTTTCTCCACAACACCTCCACCCAAGCCCCCATCACGCCCCCATCAAGCTAGGATGAGCCCGTGAATCACGGTCAAAACATCAGCGTCAACGGAGACCCGCGCGAGGTTCCGGTGGGCTGCAGCTTGGAGCGTCTGCTGTGCCTGCTCGACCTGCAAAACCGCCGAGTCGCAGTGGCGATCAATCGCGGCATCGTGCCACGCGCACGCTACGCCGCTTCCATCATCGAGGACGGCGATCGCATCGAAATCCTCGAAGCGGTCGGAGGAGGCTGAGTCATGTCCAGCAGCTATCGCTTTGGAGACTACGAGTTTTCATCTCGCCTGATCATCGGAACGGGCAAGTACGAGTCCTTCGAGCAGAATCTCGCTTGCGTCGAAGCGAGCGGCGCTGAAATGGTCACCGTGGCATTGCGCCGAGTCAACTTCGACCGCGAGAAGGGCCCGCTGCTACTCGACTTCATCAAGCCGGATCGCTTCACGATTCTTCCCAATACCGCGGGTTGCTACACGGTCAAAGACGCAGTGACGACCGCCCATCTCGGACGCGAACTACTCGATACCAAGCTGATCAAGCTCGAAGTCATCGGAGACGATCGCACCCTGTTCCCGGATGTAGCCGGAACCCTCGAAGCTGCAAAGATCTTGCTCGACGACGGCTTCGTGGTGCTTCCCTATATCAACGACGATCCGGTCGCCTGTCAGCGCCTGGAGGCCATGGGATGTCCTGCGGTGATGCCGCTCGCGGCGCCGATCGGCTCGGGACTCGGAGTCCGCAACCCCACGAACCTGCGCATCATCCTCGAAACCGTCGAAGTCCCGGTGATCGTGGACGCCGGCGTCGGTACTGCGAGCGACGCCGCCTTGGCGATGGAACTCGGAGCGACGGCCGTGCTGATGAACACCGCGATCGCCCACGCCAAAGATCCGCTGGCGATGGCCAAGGCGATGCGCCTGGGCGTCGAGGCGGGCCGACTCGCCTACGAAGCCGGCCGCATGCCCCGGCGACTCTACGCTTCGGCTTCGAGTCCCCTCGACCAGATCGCCTCTTTTTGACCGGAGTCACGAGCGGAGCCACGCTCTCGGGAGAGAGACCGGTTCTTTGTCTGGTCGTCGACCGGAGCTGCGGCACGCTGCCGACGATCGAGGCCGTCGAGGCCGCCGTCGCGGGCGGGGTCGATTGGGTTCAGATTCGCGACCGCGACCTCGAAAGCGCGCCCCTGCTCGAGTTCGCCCGAGAAATTGAAGCCGCGGCCCGGCGCGGCGCAGGAGATCGAAGCGTCCGACTGATCGTGAATCGGCGCGTCGACATCGCCCTCAGCCTTCCGGCCCACGGGGTTCATCTCGGATTCGACGCGCTCTCCCCCGAGCGAGCCCTGTCACTGCTACCCCCCGGTGCGATCGTCGGATGTTCCACCCACAGCGCAGCCGAAGTGAAGACCGCGGCCGATGCCAATGCCCACTACGTTCACCTCGCCCCCATCTTTCCTCCGCTCTCCAAGCCCGTCAGTCGCCCGGCACTCGGGACCTCCGCCGTGGCTGAGGCGTGCGCTCACGGGATCGCGGTACTGGCTCAGGGAGGGATCGAAGCCCGGCACTGTGGCGAACTGGTGCGGGCCGGGGCGGCCGGCATTGCGGTCACCGGGGCAATCTTGCAGAGCACTGACCCGCAGCGCGCCGCTGCTTCACTGCGCGGGGCGCTCGATCGAACAAAGTCCGGTTCCGCTGCGTCCAAGCTGTGCGACTAACTTCTCCGGTGTTCCCCGCTTGGAGGCGAATTGGGGTGAGAGGACCGCCGAGCTACGCTGCAACCCATACGCATCCGCGAAGGGAACCGGGCGGATCGCGAGAGGTCTCTGAATGAAGCGCAGGACCCAGTGCCGGATCGAACGCGAACTCGAGCTGAGCGATTCAGCGTCGATCGTCCAAACCCGCAGCCAGTCTTCACCCGGCGCGACCATGCATGCCGTCGCGCTGTGCTGCCTCGTCGCGAGCGTCGCAGCTTCGAACCCCGCCCGGGCCGCCGACCCTTTCCTGCGTCGGACCGCAGCGGTTCGGGTCGTCGAGAAGGTCGGACCTTCCGTGGTCAACATCACGACCGATCGGCCGGAGCCGAAGCCCGAGTCTTTCAAAGCTCGTCAGATGAACCGAAACAGCTTCTACCGCGACTTTCTGCGGCCGCGGGAACTCGAGCGGAAGTCACAGATTTTGGGCTCCGGCGTCATCATCGACCAACAGCGACACGTTCTGACCAACGCGCACGTGATCGCCGGGTCGAACCGCATTCGGGTAACCCTGGCCGACGGCCGAGAATTCCCCGCCAGCCTGGTTGGCGCCGCGCCAAACAACGACCTTGCAGTGCTGAAGATCGAAACCGATGAAGACCTGCCCTGGACCCCGACCGGGGTCTCGAACGACTTGATGGTCGGGGAGCCCGTGATCGCCATTGGCAACCCATTTGGACTTTTCTCCAACAGCGTCACCACAGGCGTATTGTCGGCGATCGATCGATCGCTAGTCGTCGATGGCGATTACTACTACGGTCTCCTGCAGACCGACGCATCGATCTATCCCGGCAACTCGGGTGGACCGCTACTCAACGCCGAAGGCACCCTGGTCGGAATCAACACCGCCATCTACAAGGGTGCCCAGGGAATTGGGCTCGCAATTCCAATCGACACCGCGAACCGGGTCGTGGCCGAGTTGCTCGAACACGGCGAGATCCCTCCCCCGTGGATCGGCCTCAAGTTTCAGAACCTCGACCCGGCACTGCAGACGGTCATGAAGCTGCCCGATGGCGTTTCGGGGGCCCTGGTCACCGAAGTCAGCAGGGGCAGCCCGGCGGAAACCGCCGGCATGAAGCGCGGTGATCTGGTGATCGGCATCGATGGACACAGCATCTATCGCAGTAACGCGTTCTTTGAAGTTCTCAACGCATCCCTGGTCGGCCAGACGATCGAACTGGAGGTTTGGCGGGACGGGACCAGCCACAAGACGGAGCTGGTGGGGGCGGATCTTCCCGATCACATTGTCAGAGAGCTGGCGCGGCAGTTCCTGGGCATGGATCTCGCTCCAGAAATCGCTACGGGTTTCAGGATCAGCGAACTCGACACCGAGTCTCCCGCCGCCTTCTTCGGCATTCGAAGTGGCGATGTGGTGCTGGGTATCAATGGCCGGGGCTTGTCGGACAACGACGATTTGCGGCGAGCCATGGTCGACCTGCGTCGCGACCGTGCATCGATGAACGCGAAAAATCGGGTGCTGCTCGTGCTGCGAAGGGGCCGCCAACTGAGACATTTCTCACTGCCGAGTTACGAATCCTTCGCAGCGTATCGAAAGGGTCCAGGCCGGTGAACCGCCGATCCGAGACTGGACCGGAAACTTGGAGAAGGAACTGCAAAAACATGGGCTCGAGGCAGACACTACCTTTCTGGCAGATGAATATCGCACTGGGCACCGCAATCATCCTGGTCGGCGCGTTCAGCGCGCCCGCCCACGGATTCGATTTGTTCGGCAGCTCCCCGGACAATCCCGAAGCAACGAATCAGGCTCCGGCCGCCGAGCCGCTGTGGAACGAGCTCGAAAAGCCGGTCTACATGAAACCCAAAGGGGTGCCGGAATCGTTCGCCGATCTGGCAGAGCAGGTCTCTCCCTCGGTCGTCAACATTCGAGTTTCGGTCTCAAAACACCACAACTCGATGTTTCCCAGGCGGTTTCGAGACTTCCACAATTTCCCATTCGAGTTTCCGGAACGCGGCTTCGACTTCCGCTCCTGGGGCGAAGGCAGCGGAGTCGTCATTTCGAGTAGCGGCTACATCGTGACGAACGCTCACGTGATACACGCTGCAGACGAAATCGAAGTCATCCTGCTCGACGGCACGAAGCTCCGGGCGGAGGTCATTGGCGTCGATGAAAAGACCGACATCGCCCTGATCAAAGTCGAGCCCAAGGAGCCCCTGATCGCCATTCCGCTGGGCGATTCCGACGCAGTGCGACCCGGGCAGTGGGTCGTGGCGATCGGCAACGCCATGAGTCTCGAACACACCGTCACGGCGGGGATCGTCAGTGCGAAGCACCGCTACCTCGCGCGGGGCAATTACGACGACTTCATACAAACCGACGCCGCGATCAACCCCGGCAATTCCGGCGGACCGCTGATCAACCTGGCGGGCGAAGTGATTGGGATCAATTCGGCCATCAACCCCCGGGCCAACACGATCGGGTTCGCGGTTCCGATCAACATGGCCAAGCAGATCCTGCCGCAACTTCTGGCGAACGGTCACGTCACGCGGAGCTGGCTGGGTGTCGAAATTCACGATCTGACGGATGAACTCAAAGAAGAGCTGGGCGCCGATGGCGGAGCCCTCGTCAATCGCGTGCTCAGCGCGACGCCGGCCATGAAAGCCGGCATCGAGGATGGCGATGTCATCACCAAGTTCGACGGAAACCCCGTCGCAAACCACCGACAACTCCCGAGCATCGTCGCGCGCACGCCGGTCGATCGAAAGGTTGAAGTTGAAGTACTGCGCGACGGCGAGAAGAAAGTCATTCGGGTCACCCTGGCCGCGATGGATGAACCGGACCGAGACTACGCACGCTGGCGTCGTCCCGGGCCAGGCGAACCCAAGGCTTCGACCTCGCTGGACACCTTCGGACTCGATGTCCAGGATCTGACCCCGGATCTCGCCGAACAACTCGGGCTCGAAGATGACAGCGGTGTCATCATCACGCGGGTCGTCTCCGGCAGTCCGGCCGACGCTGCCGGGTTGTTGCGCGGTGACGTCATCATCGAGATCGAGGGGGATCGGGTCACCTCGACTCGTGAACTCGACAACCTGCTCGAGAACACGCAACAGGGGGCAGTTCTGCTCGTCCGGCGGGACCAGACCACGCTCTTCATTCCCTTGAAACGTCAGGGCTGACACCACCCGCGAGACAAAAATGTTGGGCGCTCGCTTGACGCACCGGCTCGCGTGAACAGAGTTTGCGCCATGCAAATGGACCGATTCACCATCAAGTCCCAGGAAGCGCTCGCGAGCGCGCAGCACCACGCCGCCGGGCTGGGGCACAGCCAGATCGAGCCCGTCCACCTGCTGGGTCAGCTGATCGGCCAGGGCGAAGGCAGCACGATTCCGATTCTCCAAAAGCTCGAGGTCGCGCTTCCCACACTGCAACAGCGGATCGAAGAACGTCTGGCAGAACTCCCGCGCACCCGGGGCGGAGCCGATCCGGGGCTGGCCGGCTCGACCCGCGAAATTCTCGACGGCGCCTTGCGCGAGGCGGAATCCTTTCGGGACGAGTACGTCTCGACCGAGCACATCCTGCTCTCCCTGGCCCTGACCGAAAGCGATCCCGCCGGCGCAATCTTGCGCGACGCCGGTGTCACCCACGATGACATTCTCAAGGCCTTGAAGGCGGTGCGGGGAAGCGCTCGGGTGACGGACCAGGACCCGGAATCGAAGTATCAGGCTCTCGAAAAATTCGGTCGCGATCTCACGGCGGTTGCACGCTTGAACAAGCTCGACCCGGTTGTGGGACGCGACGACGAGATTCGTCGCGTGATCCAGGTGCTCTCGCGCAGGCGCAAGAACAACCCCGTATTGATCGGTGAGCCCGGCGTCGGCAAGACCGCAATCGCCGAGGGACTCGCCCAGCGAATTGCAGCGGGAGACGTACCCGAATCTTTGAAGGACAAGCGAGTCATCGCCCTCGATGTCGGGTCTTTGATTGCGGGGGCCAAGTACCGGGGAGAATTTGAGGATCGCCTGAAGGCGGTGTTGCGCGAGATCGTCGAATCGGACGGAAGCGTTGTTCTGTTCATCGACGAGCTTCACACGATCGTCGGCGCGGGCGCCGCCGAGGGCGCAGCCGATGCGGCCAACCTGCTGAAGCCCGCCCTCGCCCGGGGCGAGTTGCACTGCATCGGGGCCACGACCCTGGACGAGTACCGCAAATACATCGAAAAGGACGCGGCCCTCGAGCGGCGCTTCCAGCCCGTGCTCGTGGCTGAACCCAACGTCGAAGACACCATTTCGATTCTCCGCGGACTGAAAGAACGCTACGAGGATCACCACGGAGTGCGGATTCAGGACGCCGCGTTGGTCGCCGCCGCGACGCTCTCACACCGCTATATCGCCGACCGCTTTCTACCCGACAAGGCGATCGACTTGATGGACGAAGCCGCCAGCCGGGTCCGGGTTCAGATCGACTCGAAGCCCGAAGAACTCGACACCCTCGAGCGCAAGCAGATTCAGCTTTCGATCGAACGAGAAGCGTTGAAGCGGGAGTCGGACGAAGCGAGCCTCGCGCGCCGGAAAACGGTCGAGCAGGAAATCGCCGGCATCCGCGAGCAATGCGATGCCTTGCAGGCTCGCTGGCAGAACGAGAAAGAGGTGATCGCTTCCGTGCGGGATTTGATCAGCCGACGCAGCGAACTAAATCTCGAACTCGACCGCGCCCAGCGCGAGGGGAATTTTGAGCGCGCCGGAGAGCTTCGCTATGGAAAGTTGGTCGATCTCGAACGCGACCTCTCCCAGCGCCAGGAGTCTCTCGACGAACTCCACGCCCACGGCTCTCTGCTGTTCGAAGAAGTCTCCAGCGAGGAGATCGCGGAAATCGTCTCCAAGTGGACGGGCATTCCGGTCGCCAAGATGCTGGAGAGCGAGCAGGGCAAACTGCTGCACATGGAAGAGATTCTCAACCAGCGCGTGATTGGACAGGACAAAGCGCTGGCGGCGGTCTCGAACGCGGTGAGACGCGCCCGCGCGGGCCTGCAGGACCCCAACCGTCCCGTGGGTTCGTTCATCTTCCTCGGGCCCACCGGGGTGGGGAAAACCGAAACCGCCAAGGCGCTGGCCGAATTCTTGTTCGACGACGAGCAGGCCATGGTGCGCATCGACATGAGCGAGTTCATGGAGAAGCACTCGGTCTCGCGACTCATCGGTGCGCCGCCGGGCTACATAGGCTACGACGAGGGCGGCTACCTCACCGAAGCCGTGCGACGCCACCCCTACGGAGTGGTTCTCTTCGACGAAATCGAGAAGGCGCATCCGGACGTATTCAACGTGCTGCTGCAGATTCTCGACGACGGCCGCCTCACCGATGGGCAGGGGCGAACCGTAGACTTTCGCAACGTGGTCCTGATCATGACCTCCAACATCGGCAGCGAAGACATTGTCGAACTCGCCTTGGATCAACAGAGCGAACTCGAGGACCGGGTCAATCGGGCTCTGCACGCCCATTTCAAGCCGGAGTTTTTGAACCGCATCGACGACGTGGTCATCTATCGACAGCTCGCGAAGGAACAAATTGGGGCGATCGCGCAGATCCAACTCGACCGGGTCGTGCAGCTCCTCGCCGCCAAGCGCCTCGATCTCGAGGTCGACAGCGAAGCCAAGGATCTGATTGCAGAACGGGGCTACGACCCACACTACGGTGCACGACCGCTCAAGCGGGTGATTCAGCGCCTGATCCAGGACCCTCTGGCCGTCCAGATTCTGGCGGGCGAGTTCCCCGAAGGCTCGAAGATCGCGGTACGGGTGCGGGATCGCGGGGCAACCGGCAGCGATACCCTCGAGTTTGTAAAAGTTTGAGTCAGCTGAATGGACGTAACACCTAGAGCCCGAGGTGCTGGTACAGAGTGCCGTCTTTGAAGCCGAGGCGGCGGTAATAGCCTCGGGTGCCGACCGCCGAGATGACCGCGAGCTCACTGAACCCGTGCGCTCGCGCCAGCTTGCTCGCTTCTCGAATCAGCCGGGCGCCGAAGCCGCGATGCTGCGCCTTGCCCTGATCCCGGGCTCCGAGATCGAGGGCACCGCCATAGACGTGTACCTCGCGAACCAGTGCGCTCTGCAGGATCTCCGGGCAGAACGACTCCGAAGCGGGAAATGCCAGGCGCAAGAATCCGACGATCCGATCCTCCGGCGTCACGAGTTCGAGAAACACCTCGGACCCGGTTCCCGTCGAGTACTCGGTCGCGAGCAGCGCGAGCGCTTCGGAATCAAAGCGCTGTCCGCGAATCTCGCGCGCGCGGATCTCAGACGACTGCATTCCCCGAATGGCGAGTTCTTTTTCTGCAAGTTCGCGAAAGTTGGTGAACTTGTTCCCGACGACGATGTCATCCGATGAGATGTCGCGAATCACCCGGGTCAATCGGCAGTAGCGCGGGGTGTTGGCCAACGCCGT
>Ga0114950_10004728_pt1 | contig 10590 bp, 6 predicted proteins | sample N075metaG_FD_83503 | JGI IMG/M metagenome (GOLD analysis project Ga0114950, IMG submission 83503) | Deep subsurface microbial communities from Kermadec Trench to uncover new lineages of life (NeLLi) - N075 metaG | ecosystem: Environmental > Aquatic > Marine > Ocean trench > Sediment | place... | reverse complement strand
TGCGCGCACGCACGCCATCGAAGCGCTCATTGCACATCTTTGAAAGTGGAATACCGAAAATATTGATGTCGTCGCGATCAAGCAGCCTGCTACGCAGCCAGGTCGAGTCGTAGATCATCCAGCCCCCGGATGCGACGCCGGCCATGTCCTGGCTATAAGTCTGCGCGTTCATCGCGACCATGATATCGACCCGGTCAGCGCGCGACTGATAGCCGTCGCCGCTAACTCGAACCTCATACCAGGTGGGCAATCCCTGGATATTCGAGGGGAAGTAGTTCTTGCCGACGACCGGAATGCCCATCCTGAAGATCGCTTTCATCAGGAGACCGTTCGCACTCGCCGAACCGGTTCCATTGACCGTAGCAATCTTGATGACAACGTCGTTGATTCCGGACACGGCTACCTCGGTTGTTTTCTCTTGAGTTTAGACGGAATAAGGCTGCAAACTCTCATTTGCTGAGACGATAATACGCTTAAGTTGCAGCCTTGGCCGCTTGTGGCCGCCTGCGGTCCGCCTCGTCAAGGGCATAGGGAATCAGGATTTCTGATTTCTGCATGTCCCAGGCACCGGTGGGGCAGCGCTCGGCACAAAGACTGCAATGCACGCAGAGGTCTTCATCCTTGATCATCACGCGGCCCGTCTGCGGCAGGTCTGCCGATACATACAGTAGCTGCTCCTGGTTCTCGGCCGGCGCAGACAGCCGTGTGCGCAGCTCATCTTCCTCGCCATTAGCGGTGATCGTCAGGCAGTTAACCGGGCAGATATCGATGCACGCATCGCATTCGATGCACAGGCTTGCCGTAAACACCGTCTGGATATCGCAATTCAGGCAACGCTCTACTTCCTGGATCGTTTGTTCGACGGTAAATCCAAGCTCGACCTCGATATCGAGTTTTTTGAATCTGTCCTTGAGATCGACATGCGGCATGAGCCTGCGCTCTACGGGGTCATAGTCATTGGAGAAACTCCATTCGTGCATGCCCATTTTCTGACTTTGCAGGTTCATGCCGGCCGGCAGGCGATCGTTGAGGTCTTCCTGATGACAATACTTGTGAATCGAAATCGCTGCTTCGTGACCGTGGGCCACTGCCCAGATGATGTTCTTCGGCCCGAAAGCGGAATCTCCCCCGAAGAAAACGCCGTCGCGCGCGCACATCATCGTTGTCTCATCGACAATCGGACAATCCCATTCGTCAAATTCAATGCCGAGGTCGCGCTCAATCCACGGAAATGCATTTTCCTGGCCGATCGCGAGAATGACATCGTCGCATGGCAGCGTAACCTCGCCAACCACGGTACCGCGGTCGATGCGTCCGTTTTCGTCGATGTTGTACTCCATCTGCTCGAACTTCATGCCGACGAGTTTGCCGTTCTTTATGACGAAATCCGTCGGCGAGTGATTGACGATGATCTCTATATTTTCTTCTTCGGCATCGTCCAGTTCCCAATCTGATGCCTTGAAGAATCCGCGCGGCTTGCGCGCCATCACCTTGACATCGTCTGCACCGAGCCGAAGTGAAGTACGGCAACAGTCCATCGCCGTGTTGCCTACGCCGATGATCAATACCTTCTTGCCCACTTCCTTAATGTGCTCGAATGCGACGGACTCTAGCCAGTCGATGCCGATATGGATGTTCTCAGTGTCATGCCGGCCCGGCAGCTCCAGTTCCTTGCCGCGGGGCGCGCCGCTGCCGACGAATATCGCGTCAAAGCCACCGTTGTCCAGCAAGTCCTTCATGCTATCGATGCGGTGATTCAGCTTCAACTCTGCGCCCATATCGAGGATGTAGCCGATCTCTTCATCCAGCACAGCGGGTGGCAGACGGAACTGTGGAATATTGGTGCGCATGAGGCCACCGGTTGCAGCAAGACCTTCAAATATCGTGACCTCGTAACCGATCGGCAACAAATCATTGGCAACAGACAAAGATGCGCAGCCGGCGCCAATCAGTGCAATTTTTTTGCCATTGGTCCTGGCGGGCGCCTTCGGCAGCCGGTCCCGGATATCGTCACAATGATCGGCAGCGACCCGTTTCAGGCGGCAAATCGCAACGGGTTTGTCTTCGACGCGCCCGCGGCGGCAGGCGGGCTCGCAGGGACGATCGCAGACACGCCCCAGTATCGCGGGAAAAATATTGGATTCCCGGTTGAGCATGTAGGCGTCAGAAAACTCGCCCTGTGCGATCAGCCGAATATAGTTCGGAATATCGGTGTGTGCCGGGCAAGCCCACTGACAATCGACAACTCTGTGAAAATAATCAGGATTGGAAGTATCGGTTGGCTTCATTCAAGTGACGACCAGACAGGTTTTGTTCCGCGCTATCTGGAAATCTCCGCCATTCAAAGTCCAGTATTTCGCGTAGGATAACGGGATCGCCCGGAAAGTAAACTGTTTTCACGCCGAGCCGCTTATCCGCCTGACGACCGTGACACTTAATTAATTGAGGGTTGCGGATAAATTGACTGGACGCCCGCACGCCTTGTAGCCTCACCGGCTGCGATTGCAATCGAGTCGCTGGCCGGCAATTTCATCGCTTACCACTCCATCCCGGTACGCGATAGTCCCGTTGACGATGGTGGTGTCTATGGTTGAGCTGAAGGTGTGGCCCTCGAACGGCGACCAGTGACATTTCGCGAGCAGATTGCGGGAACTGACAACGTACTGCTTGTACGGGTTCACTAAAACCAGGTCGGCGAAGTAGCCCTCGCGCACATAGCCGCGATCCACAACACCGAAAATATCAGCGACCGCATGGCTGGTCTTGTCGACAATTTTCTCGTAGGTCAGTTTCCGGTCCTTCGCCAGGTCAAACAGGCAGAGCAAGGCGTGCTGCACCAACGGCAATCCCGCCGGCGCCTTGAAATAGCTCTTACCTTTCTCGCTTATCGTATGCGGCGCATGATCCGTCGCGATTATGTCAATACGATCTTCATTGACGGCCTTCAGCAGGGCTGCACGATCCTCGGTGGTCTTGATCGCGGGATTGCACTTGATCCTGGCTCCCAGGTCCCTGTAGCGGGATTCGTCGAACCACAGGTGATGAACGCATACTTCAGCCGTAATGCGCTTGTCATTGCGATGAACTTTGGAGAAAAGACCCATCTCGATTGCTGTCGTCAGGTGCAGTACGTGCAGCAGTGCATCGTGTCGACGGGCGAGGTTCACTGCCTGACTGGAGGACAGCAGGCATGCAGTCGCGGATCGAATTGTGGGGTGTTCCGACATTGGCACCGCAGCGCCGAATTCAGCCTTGGCTCGCGCTTCGTTGTCGCGGATCGTCGGGGTGTGCTCGCAATGTGTGAGGACGATGACCGGCGCATGCTCGAACAACAGTTCGAGCGCTTGCGGGTCGTCAACCAGCATGTCACCGGTTGAGGCTCCCATAAACGCCTTGATGCCGCATGACTCACCAACCTGCAGCGCCTTAATTTCTTCAATATTGCGGTTCGTTGCGCCGAGATAAAATGCGTAGTTCGCGCGGCAGCGCCCGGCGGCGATTTCATACTTGTCCGCCAGCGCATCCCGAGTCGTCGTCTGCGGGTTAACATTCGGCATGTCCATGAAACTCGTGACGCCACCTGCAACTGCCGCGGTGGATTCAGTTGCCAGGTCGCCCTTGTTCGTGAGACCGGGCTCCCGAAAATGGACCTGGTCATCAATCATGCCCGGCAGCAGGAACTTCCCTTTAGCGTCGAGGACCTGCACATTCTTACTTGCCGACAAACCGGAACCGATTTTTTCGATTCGCTCTCCCTTGATCAGGATGTCAGCATCTTTTGTCTCGCCTTCATTGACGAGACGTGCATTGGCAATCAGTAATTTCTTCATGATCGCAGGCGCAAATCAGGCGAAGGCATCGCTTGCCGTGACCAGTTCGTGCACATTGCCCGGCTCAAAAGCTGCGTGACCGGCGCCAGGCACAATGCGGAGATCGACCTCGGGCCAGGCTTCTGCCAGTTCCCAGGCTGAGATGACCGGGCAAACTACGTCGAAGCGGCCCTGAACAATGACAGCGGGAATATTCCGTATCCGATCCACGTTCTTGATGAGCTGATCTTCTTCCATGAATCCACCGTTCACAAAGTAATGACATTCAATACGCGCCAACGCCAGCGCCATATCGTCGACCGCAAAATTGGCGGCAATTTCCGCATTTGGCAACAGGGTACTGGTTATACCTTCCCAGATCGACCAGGCCCTGGCCACCTCTATCCTGACTTCTACGTCTTCGCTGGTCAGGCGTTTGTGGTAGGCAGCCAGTAAATCGCCCCTTTCGCTCTTTGGTATTGGCTTAAGGAACGCCCGCCAGTGATCCGGAAAGATCTCGCTTGCGCCGTGCTGATAGAACCAGTCGATCTCTTTTTTGCGCAGCATGAATATGCCACGGAGGATAATCTCCGTAACGCGCTCAGGATGCGTCTGCGAGTAAGCAAGCGCCAGCGTGCTGCCCCACGAACCTCCAAAAACCTGCCACTTTTCAATCTGGAGGGCAGCCCGCAAAATCTCGATGTCGTTGACCAGATCCCAGGTCGTGTTGTCTTCGAGGCTGGCATGAGGTGTGCTCTTGCCGCTTCCCCGCTGGTCAAAAAGAACGATTCGGTACACATCGGGATTCCAGAAACGACGCATGTTTGCGGTGCACCCGCCACCGGGCCCACCATGCAGAAAAACCACCGGCTTGCCATGCGGAATTCCACATTCCTCGTAATAGAGTCTGTGGCCGCTGCCAACCTCCAGGAAAGCGGTGTGATGCGGTTCAATCGGCGGATAAAGCTCGCGCCGTGTGGTGTCTGTCGGCATGACGGCATTATGAAAGGGACACGCCCCGAATGCTATTCGTATTGAACCTTGATCAACGATTCCAGTCTTTAGGCTAAACTTGACGTTTGGATACTCTGGTAAAAGGGTCAACAATGAAATACTCATTCATCAGGCGTGGCGCATTGGGCGTCGCATCAGTTCTCCTGTCAATAAATGCAGGTGCTGCTGGTGTCGACATAAATTTCACCGAGTACACGCTCGATAACGGTTTGCGCCTGGTTGTTCACGAAGACAATAAAGCTCCGATTGTCGCCGTAAATGTCTGGTATCACGTTGGCTCAAAAAACGAAAAACGCGGGAAAACCGGTTTTGCGCACCTGTTCGAGCATCTCATGTTCAACGGTAGCGAAAATTACGATGACGAGTACTTCAAACCATTCGAATTAGTGGGCGCCACCAACATGAATGGCACGACCAATTTTGATCGGACCAGTTATTTTCAAAATGTGCCAAAAACGGCGCTGGATATGGCGCTCTGGATGGAGTCAGACCGCATGGGGCACCTGTTGGGGTGCGATCACACAGGAAAAACTGGACGCGCAGCGCGCCGTCGTACAAAACGAGAAACGCCAGGGAGACAACCAGCCCTACGGCAAAGTCTTATACAGCATCCTCGCAGGCGTTTACCCCGAGGGGCATCCATATGCCACGTCTGTAATTGGCTCAATGGAAGATCTCGACGCCGCCAACCTCGAGGACGTACACGAGTGGTTCAAAACCTACTACGGGCCGAATAATGCGGTCATCGTCGTTGCCGGCGATGTAGTACCTGAAGAGGTCTACCAGAAAGTCGAACATTACTTCGGCGATATTCCGCCTGGCCCGCCAATCGCCAAAAAACAGAAGTGGGTTGTAAAACTCGAGCGTGACAAAAGAGAGGTCATGCAGGATCGCGTTCCCCAGGCGCGACTCTACAAGATATGGGGCGGTCCAAGTCTGACGGAAGAGGATAACGATCTTCTGAACCTGGCCGGTGACGTACTGGGCTCCGGCAAGAATTCCCGGCTGTTTGAGCGCCTCGTTTACAACGATCAGATCGCCACTTCTGTACAGGCAGGTATGTTCGACAAAGAAATCGGCGGTCTCTTCTTTTCCTCCGTTACCGTACAGCCAGGAGGTGATCTCAAAGAGGTGGAGAAGGCCCTAAACGAGGAAATCGAACGTCTCCTCAAAGACGGAATAACTGAAGAGGAGTTGGAACGAGCAAAAACCCAGCGCCGTTCAGCGTTCGTCAGGGGGCTCGAAAGCGTTGGTGGATTTGGTGGTAAGTCGGACATTCTGGCGATGAACGCAGTGTACGAGGGTGACCCGGGGGCCTACCGGAAATCCATGGATCGACTCGAGGCAGCCACTGCTGAGGACGTTACAGCAGCCGCGCGCCGCTGGCTTTCGGCTGGCGCCTACCATCTTGAGGTGCAGCCGTTTCCGGACGTGGCTGCCACTGGCGAGGGCGCTGATCGTTCGTCAGTGCCAGACACGATCAGCTTTCCGGAAGTCAAATTCGCAGAATTCGAACGGGATTTTCTGGCGAACGGCATGCAACTGATCGTTGCCAATCGTAGTGCGGTCCCCGTCGTCAATATCCGGATGAGCCTCGACGCGGGATATGCATCGGATCAGTTCGGCGAACACGGAACGTCCAGCCTTGCAATGACAATGCTGGACGAAGGAACGACAAGTCGCTCTGCCCTTGAGATCAGCGACGAGCTGGCGCGCCTGGGAGCACGGTTCAATGCAGGGTCGAGCATCGATTCGTCAACCATCGGTATCAGCGCTTTGAAGGAGAACCTTGACGCCTCGCTCGATATCTTCGCCGATATCATCCTTAATCCCACATTTCCGGATAACGAACTGGAACGACTGCGAAAGATGCGCATCGCGCGGATTCAGCAGGAAAAGACCCAGCCCGTTGGTCTCGCGATTCGTGTGTTCCCCAAATTGCTGTATGGGGAGGGACACGCCTATTCCATGCCGTTGACAGGATCGGGCACGGAAGAATCTGTCGGCCGCATCTCGCGTGACTCGCTGGTCGATTATCACCGTACCTGGTTCCGGCCAAACAACGCGACCATGATTGTTGTTGGCGATACTTCGATGGCCGAGATAAAGCCGAAACTCGAACGCCTCTTTCGAAATTGGGAGCCGGGCACGATACCGACGAAAAATATCGCCGACGTGAGCCAACGCGATGCAGAGCAGGTTTATATCATCGACAGGCCAGGCTCGGAGCAATCCATAATTTTCGCCGGCAATATTGCACCGGCCGTCGCCGACGGCAATGAGATCGCGGTTGAAACAATGAACGAGATCATCGGCGGCAGCTTTACCTCACGCATCAACATGAACCTGCGAGAGGATAAAGCCTGGGCTTATGGCGCGTTTACGATGTTGCTGGACACGAAAGCACAGCGACCATTCATTGCCTACGCACCGGTGCAGACCGACAAGACCATGGAGTCGATGGCCGAAATCAAACGTGAGCTTACCGAGTATCTTGGTGACAACCCGGCCACAGAAGAGGAAATTGACAAGGTCAAGAGCAATAACACGCTGAGCCTGCCTGGCCGTTGGGAAACCGCAGCAGCAGTACTGCGCGACATCGGCGAGATCGTTACCTATGATCTGCCCGATGACTATTGGGACACATACGCTGACAACGTGCGCAACGTTTCCGGCGAACAAATCGCCGAAGCGGCGGCTGCGGTCATCAAACCGGATAAGCTGATCTGGGTGGTTGTTGGCGACCGGGAAAAGATTGAATCACGAATTCGCGAGCTCGAATTCGGCGAAATCACGCTGCTGGACCAGGATGGGAATGAGATTCAGCCTACAGCGTCCAATTAGGACAGGGGCCAGATGATCCACTGCGTCCCACTGAGATCGCCCGCTGGGGCGGGCTCCTACGGAACTGCAGGAGCCCGCCCCAGCGGGCGATGATTATCATAACAATTCAGGCGGCATCGAGATCGCAACCATTTCTGCATGAAAGGACGAGCAATTACCTGCACTGTTTGATGGGCCTCGATTTTGGCCAAGGGACCGCCGGCGCGTATGGCTATGACTAGCGGTTAGCCACCTGCGTCAACATTTTGGTCCTGGGCGCGACCAACTCTGTAAGAGTCGACAATACCGATCAACCAGGAAATTAATAAAACAGCCAGGGCGATATCCAACAGTAGAGATTCCTTGCCCGCAGTTTGTTCTGATACCAGCTCCGAAATTGTTGCAGCATCAAACTGGATTTCACCACTTTGAAGTTTTTCGGTTATTTGCAGAGCCGTCTCTACCGATTTTACAATCAGAAAATATAGCCCGGCAAATGCTGCGCCGGCTAAAATGACACCAGGAATATACTTCTTCAACAGAAAATGCCCGACGCCAGGAAATATAAAAGCCGATAACAAGGCTGCTTTCATTGGCTTTTTCATTAGGTATTCCTGCGTTCAAAACACCGTGGATGGAAGGAAAACATAACAGCGCCCCCTGACATCTGGTTAAGGATACAAGATCTGATCTTTATTCACTACGAAGCGGTCGGGCATTTCCTACGATATGGCGGCGGGCAACACTAAATGCGATTGACCCCATGTCTCATGCGCCCAGGCTGATGATCTGCTCGGCGCGATTGATCGCTTCCGGCCGATGGGCGACGCTTATTACGGTGATGCCCAGTTCGCGGATGTTTTGCAGCACCCGCTTTTCCGTGCTGACATCAAGATGGCTGGTGGCCTCATCCAGAAAAAGGATAGCGGGCCTCCGGTACAGCACGCGTGCCAGCACCAGGCGCTGGACCTGTCCGCCCGACAGGTTTTTGCCCATGTCACTGATCTGTGTCTGCAGCTTCATCGGCAGATCCTGAATGTCCGGCCAGATTTCCGCTGCGATGGCAGCTTCTCGCAAACGCGCCAGGTCAGGTGCCGCATCGAATGCCGAGATGTTTTCCGTAACCGTACCCTGGAAGAGCGCATCGCTCTGCAACACAAAACCCGTTTGTCCTCGCAGCGAATCCCTGTTCCACAACGCCAGCTCCATGTTGTCCACATAAATTTGACCTGTGTTTACCGGCAGATGCCCGGCCAGCAGTTTCAGCAATGTTGTCTTGCCACATCCCGACGGGCCGGTGATGACGACATTGACGCCCGGCGCAATGTCGCAACAGAAGTCCCGCATTATCCAGCGCCCCGCCGAATAACGGAACGCGATGTTTTCGGCTTTTAGCGACCCCTTTACGGTTGAATTGATCGCACCTGCTGGAATAGCCGGCACTGGTTCGGCCAGCACGATATCCGAGAGCCTGCCCGTGTGCACTTTCAGCAGGAAGAATTTCTGGATCGCTTCCGCAAGACCAAGCGCCGCCGACCCAAACCTGCCGCGCAGACTCATGAACGCGAACAAGACGCCGAGCGTAAAATGCTTGTCGAGAACACCGGCGATACCGATGCCCAGAAAAAGCACTTGCTCGAATACGCCGACAATGCCGGTGCCGGTTTCCTGTGCGATCGACAGCCTGCCGTCACGAACGCGTGCGTTGGTCGCGTCGGAGAAGTGATTTTGCCAGTGAGCGAGTCTTAAGTGCTCGAGTCCGAGCACCTGCACCACATCGCATGCGCGAAGTGATTCAAGCAGCGAACTGTTCTGTGACGCCGTGTGAATGATCGCCTGCTCCCCCAGACGCCGGCTTGCTGGCAAAATCATTGCCATCAGGAGCGCCGAAAGCGCGAGCCCTGCCAACGAGACCGCGGTCAGCCAGCCACTGTAAAGAAACATGATTGCCAGCGTCGTCAGCAATACTGCGCTATGTACAACGCTGTTGATGACATCGTCGGTTAGCGCCTGCCTGATTGGCGTGAGTGATTCGAGTTTGGACATCAGGTCACCAGGGTGGCGGCTATTGATAAAAGCCGCCGGCAAGCAGAACAGGTGACGCATGACACTGACGGAACTGTCGATGGCCAGGTTGGTGCCGGTAAACAGACTGATCCAGCGCCGTAATCCGTCGAGCATCACGCCGGTGAGCATGATCAGTGCGAGCCCCCCAAGCGCACGGTACAGCCACTCGCGATCCTGGCCCAATACCAATTCATCGATCAGAATCTGCGTGGCAATCGGTGGCGCCAGCGCCAGCACCTGGGTACTCAGCAACAGGCAAAACATCAGCCCAAGATAGCGGTAGAGGTGACGAAAGGACCCGGCAAAATCCGCGAAAGACAAGGTAACTCGCTCGCTCTGCCGGCGAAACCCGCGCGCAGGTAGCAGCTCCAGCGCGACGCCTGTGAATGATTCATTGAATTCTGCTGGCCCGACTTTCCTGCGGCCGGTTGCGGGATCATGAATCAGGCAACGACGACGCCCATAGCGAACCAGGACCACAAAATGGTCCATGCGCCAGTGCAGTACGGCCGGAAGTTGTAAGCGATGCATTTCGGAGAGTGCCAGTCGTAACGGCCGCGCCGTCAGTTGAAGATGCTTTGCTGTGTACAACAGGTCACTGAATGTCATGCCTCGACCGGAGACACCGTGCAACTTCCTTAACTCATCCAGAGGAGTGCGCTTGCCATGGAACGCGGCAACCATGGCCAGACAGGTAAGTCCGCACTCTGCGCTCTCCTGCTGGAAAATGATCGGGACCCGTCGACGACGCCGAGTGCCGCCAATAGCGTCAGACATCCTGGTCTCCTGAACCGGTTGCGACAACGCGCAGGAGCCATTCGAAAAGTCTGTAGCGTCGCTGTACGAGGTCAGCCTGGAATGAGGTGCCGGGTGCCAG
>Ga0114950_10004727_pt1 | contig 10593 bp, 12 predicted proteins | sample N075metaG_FD_83503 | JGI IMG/M metagenome (GOLD analysis project Ga0114950, IMG submission 83503) | Deep subsurface microbial communities from Kermadec Trench to uncover new lineages of life (NeLLi) - N075 metaG | ecosystem: Environmental > Aquatic > Marine > Ocean trench > Sediment | place... | reverse complement strand
CCGGCTGCACAATAAAATTTAAATTATGCCTGAAAATTTAAGTGCATTATCAGGACGCAAAGGCCTCGACAATAACTTGTTCGAGAAGCTGGTTGAAGGAGCCAAAGAATCAGGTACGCCAGCCCCGGAATTATTACGCGATCTGGCTGAAGAATTCCTTATAGGCAAGGCAGTAACCTATGGAAGTGCCTCGTTTTATGATTTTCTGAAGCCGGATCATCAGGGTAAAAAAGTGCACCTCTGTAATGGCAGTGCTTGCCTGTTAGCGAATAGCCAGGAAGATGTTCTTCAGAAGCTAAAAAATGAATTTAAGGATGAAGAAATTGGTCACATGTGTTGTTTGGGAAGGTGTTATGAAAATTCGTCCTTTCAATTAAATGGTCAGAATTATTCAGGAAACGACATTGATAATCTTAGTAATTTGATTTCCGAGGCTAAAGAGTATGATGTCAATTACCTGCTCAATAGTAGTTTACCAAGACCAGTACTCACAGCGCATCAATTAACCATTGAGCAGTATAAATTATTCTTCGAAAAGATAAATGAGAAAGGGGCCGACTGGGCTTTGGATGAAATAAAGGCCTCCAATATTCGTGGTCGTGGTGGCGCAGGTTTTCCTATGGGATTCAAATTTGAATCAGCTAAAAATACGGCTGCTGAGCAAAAGTATATTGTCTGTAACGCCGACGAAGGTGATCCTGGAGCGTTTTCAGACAGGTATTTATTGGAGGAACAACCATTGTCAGTGCTGTTTGGCATGCTTACTGCCGGAATAATTGTTGGCGCTACCCGTGGCGTACTTTATATAAGGGGTGCATATGCAAAAGTCTAACAGGCTTAGTATAATTGATAGCAGTATAGGTGTTCCTGAGGCCCTGGTTTAGACGGTTATGCTCTATAAAGAAAACATATATTATTATAGCTGGAATATGGTGGTGGCTATCAGTGCCATATTTATTGGTATCTACATACCCTTAAATCTGGTAATTGATTTAGCGCCTTATGCTACTTTCACCATTCTTTATTCTTTAGCTTCAGTTGTTTTTATTGCTGATGTATTTGTCGATATATTTCGATTTAACCGACTTGTACGTAATAAAAATCCCTTTGAACCAAAAGCTACCCATTCCAAATTCTTGCCCTGGTTTGCTATTGATATAATTGCCGCCCTGCCTTATATGATACTGTTTGGCGGTGGGGCCGCCATACAGCTTCTTAAGCTGGTTAAATTAATTAAGGTTGGTCGCTTCATGCATCAAATTAGTCAGCAGGAGGTAAGGCTATCGCAAAATCTAACCATACTGTTTTTCTTTTTCTGGCTGGTGCACCTGGCACACTGGATTGCCTGTGGCTGGCTGGCGATAACCGATATCAATCCTGATTTAGATGTATCAACTAATTATGTTCAGGCATTATACTGGACAGTAACTACATTAACCACAGTTGGTTATGGCGATATTCTGCCACAAACAAATTTACAAATGACATATGCTATGCTTGTGCAGTTGATAGGCTTCGCTACCTTTGGCTACTTGATTGGCAATGTAGTTACCATAATTTCCAGACGTGATCCTTCAACTATGCAGTATCAAAAAAATATGGAAAATTTAGCTTCAGCTTTACAAATTCGTGACCTGAACAGGAACCTGCAAAAACGAATATTGAATTATTATAACTATTTACGAAAGGAGAAGGTAGGCTATGATGAGTCTATATTTCTGGAAAGTTTGCCAAGTACGCTTCAAACAGAGGCAGAGTTGGAGTTAAAGAAAAACTTTATCGTTGGTATTGATTTATTTAAAAATGCCAGTGTAGAATTTGTTACTCGAATTGCCATAAAGCTCGAACTTTTAATTATTACCCCGGGTGAAACCCTGATGAAACAACATGAAGTTGGCAATGAAATGTATTTTATTATTAGCGGAATGCTGGATGTAATACGAGATGGTAATTCGATATTCTTATTGAAAGAGGGAGATTTTTTTGGCGAAATGGCTTTGGTTGATAATAAACCAAGGACGGCAACTGTAAAAGCTCGTTCATACTGCAATCTTTATAAGCTGGAGAGATCCATATTTGAAAAAATTATTTCTGATTTTCCTGAGATTGCTGAGCAAATAAAAGCCAAGGCGAAATCACGAATATTACCTCCGGACTGATTCTAATGATATTTGCCATCCATTTCGCCGAAAACTGATTATGGGTAAACCATACCCGATAAATAACTTTCTGCGCCTGATTGTAAAAATGTGGATGTCGATATTTACCTGGTATTACCGTATTTCGGCTAATATTTCTTCTGAGCTAAAGGAGTTCAATCAACCCTATTTACTTCTTTCTAACCATTATGGTCGCTTCGATCCTTTTATCATTAGCCATTTTATAAAGAAGCGACCAAATTTTATTTCGTCGGATGCTATACTGAGGGACAAGCTAATAGGTACACTGTTTAAAGGACTGGGCGCTATGCCCAAGAAGAAGGGAGTTCGCGACTCCTATATTATTCGTGAAATGGTAAAGGTAGTGCGGGCCGGTGGCGCCCTCTCTTTATTCCCTGAAGGTACCAGGACATGGTCTGGTGAAACCCTTTATATGGATCCATCGATTGCTAAACTGGTCAAGCTATTAAATGTGCCATTAATTACGGCTAGAATGAAAGGGGCCTACGCTTTTGATCCACGCTGGGCAACGAAAATTAGAAGGGCTGCAGTAGAAATAGACTATACGCTGGCTATTGAGAAGAAATCAATTAGAGGGCTATCTGAAGAGGATATTTTGGCTATAATACGAGCTAATCTTTATCATGATGATATTGAATATCAACGTTTAAAAAAGATAAAAATTGAGTCTAACAGTAGGGCTGAACATATTGATTTAGTGTTGTTTCAATGTCCTCACTGCCTGAGTTTCACAGGCTACAAAGATTATCAGAATTATTTTAGTTGTTTAGATTGCGGCACTACTTGTTTAGTTGACGATTATGGATTCTTATCGTCGACTAACGCCGATCCTACGCCGTTTGACAATATCAAAGATTGGCTGAGCTGGCAAAATAAGAATTATGCAAAGTTCATCAGCGAGAAATTAGCTCAAAATATTTCTACGCCATTATTCCACGCCAAGGATCTGCTTATCGAATATGCTGTTGCTAATGGCAGGATGAAGTCGATGGGTGTCGGTAATGTTTATTTTTACCTTAACAGACTTAAAATTACAGTTGGAAATGAGGAGGAAGAATTATTAATAAGTGAAATAAGCGCCCTGGGGCCTCAGTTTAATGAGCGTATTGAGTTATTTTATCGAGACCGGGCCTATCGATTTACATCTACCGGTCCCCGAGAGCCAGGCTATAAATGGGAAATAGCTATTAATGTTATTTGGGCTAATACCGGTCTTGAAAATAAACTAGCCCCATACTTTAAAGAGCTTGTATTATCAGCAAATTGAGATAATTAAAAGAACTTTAATAATCTGATAGATGTTACAAGGCCATGAAAGAGACAAATTTCTTTTTGTGGATATTAATTATTAGATTAATGTTTACAGGGCAGGCTCAAGCTCAGGAAAATTTATATTATTATCAGGAGGCCAAAACATGGGAATTTGGCCCAAGAATAGGATTTACTACTTCAATTATAAACTCAAAGGGTAATCCAAATCTTGAAAAAGGCATAAAACTAGGGTTAGTTGGCGGTATTTTCGCTCGATATCAACTAGCCGATCAGTGGGCCCTGCATGCTGATCTGGCATATTCTACTCGTGGTAATAAATCTCAAAGCAATAATATAGAAAACAGTTATATAGATTTTTCCGTTGTCGCCACCCGAAATATCAAGTACAATATGTTTAAGCATGAACATACTTTTGACTTCTTTATTGGCCCGGGAGTTTCATTTTTAACAAGTTCAGAAGATAAATCAGGAAACATTAGTGAACTGGAATCTCAACTCTCAGGAACAGAATTCAATGTAGTTCTGGGAGGGGCTTTACCATTCGGGCCATTTTTACTCACTGCCACCAACAGGATTGGTGTATCTAATTTATTGGGAACACCACAGGCAGATTCTAAATGGAATGGCTTTGTTACAGAATGGTCTGTCGCCTATCGGTTAAATAAAAAAAAGAATCACCTACCAATTGGCGGATGATCCTTTAACCTATTATGTCCTACCTTATCTAGTTAATATCTTCACCGTTCTCCAGCTTCTTGATATTTGCCTCAATGATTGGTGGGTTTTGTGTATCATTTGCCGGTATATTGGCCAGGGCTAATTTTAGATACTTTAACGCTTTCTTATAATCACTATTGGCTGAATACCCTCTTGCCAGTCCATAATTAGTCGGCCAGGCTCCTTTATTAGTTTTATGATTATACAAGAAGATTTCCAATGCCTTCGCCTTATCACCCGTGGCAATTAATTGGCGGCCATAAGCGTGTAGCTGAAATGCCTGGGCAGTTGGATCTTTAATGGCTTCGTCCATTACTGCCTTTGCTTCATCTGTTTTACCAAGTTTAGTAAGCAGATTAGCTTTGAGGCTTAAATTATTGAAATTCTTTTGGATGCCAATTGAAGCGTCAGCCCAGGCCAATCCTTTTTCTAGCTCCACGTCATTTGCTAAAGAATATTGTGCTGCAGAGGCAGGTCCAGTCCAAAAGAAACCGGTGAAATTTCTTAATTCGGTTTCTGCGTTTGCCATCACAACTTCATCTACATTAAAGGAAACTTTAAAAGGTACTCTTTTCTTCTCCCAATCCATGACAACAGTTGTTGACGTCTTGTCAATATCAACGAAGTCATAAGTAAGTCGTTCGGTAGGTGTATTTTCTATAGATGTAACATTTACTCTTAGCTGATCTTCGTCCTGGTTATAGAAAAAACTACCCCAGGAACCGGAGTTCTTTGAGAAAATCACCTCAACTTTTCCATCTTCACTTAAGCCTAAAAATAGCCCATATGTGCCTGCAGGGATATCTTTTCCTTCAACGTTGGCGTTATCTGAAAAAGTAATCGTGGTATTCTCATTTGCACCGGCACGCCATGGGGCTGCATTAGAAGTGCCAAATCCCAGGTTTTTATAACCATAGTGGGCTAAGTTGGTACCCCATATTTCTCTTTCTTTTACTGATGGGCGAGAATAGTTAATGGTGATTGTCGAAATGCCAATAGTCTGGGTAACCTCTGCCGCAGGGCTTGCTGTGCGAGGTGCGGTAATTCTCTGGGCCATCACGGGCATTGACGCTAATAATAATGCTGTGATAGCAAATAGGGTAATTTATTTGGTTGTCATAAATCTATTTTAAGTTAAACATATGTTTTAGTGGTAAATAACTAAACGAGGCAATCACATCCTGGTACATTACAAATGTTGAAGGGGATTTTTAAGGGTATGATTGGTTAAAATCATTGTTTTTCGGTGTTATAACAATGAAGTAAGAATTATTAAATTAAGCTTAAACTATGCTGTTTTAAACAGGTTTAAACTGCTCAAATGCCTGAGAACAATTATTACAATAATGCAGCGAGCGACAAAGTGTTGGCCCAAAGGGAGACTTAAGGCTGGTGTTTGTGCTACGGCAAAACGGGCATTCAACTTTCTTAAGAATATCAATATCAATAATTAATGAATGCTTTGGTGGTGGGGCAAGGCCATGTTTCTTAATTGCCTGCAAACCTTTTTCGGTTATATTATTACTGGTCCATTGGCTGTCAAAATTCATTTCCACCGAGTAGGCCTCAATGCCGTGCTCCCGTAATACCTCTTCTACGTTTTCGCGCATGTAATCCATGGCCGGACAACCCACAAAGGTAGGCGTCATTTTAATCGTAACATGATTTTCACTATCGATAATCACATCAGTGATTACGCCAAGGTCAATAAGTGAAATGGTAGGAATTTCAGGATCGACAACATCCTTCAATAATTCAAGTATTTCTTCTTTACGATATTTAATAATTGTCGTCATCTAATATTACCAATCGGCATTTGGGTCTGACTGAATTACTTCTCCCATTTCTGAGAGGAGGGGTTGCAGGTGCTCAGTATGCTTACCATAGCGACCACCATATTCCGGTACCAGGCCATCGAATGAAGGAAGCACCAGCTGGGTATCTTTAAGGATACTACCGATTTTCTCTTGCCATAATACTTGCAGCGCTTTTTCTCCACTAAAAATATTGTCAGATATTAATTCTTCTTCAAATTTAGAGGGTTCAAAAACACCCAGGGCATAGGGTAGGGCATAATCCAATTCCCTCTGCATTCGTTCTACAGTATCATCAGCATTGCCAAGCTGCTTTATCCACTCATTGGCATGCATAATATGGTAAATACTTTCACCCTTTAATTTGTTTGCGAGGTTATTTAGAGGTTGGTAGCTCGATTGTGCCAGCGCTTCAAATCTTATATGCTCGGCCGTATCGAATAAAAAAAGACGGATAATACTAAAATCAAATTCACCATTTGGCAGTTCCACGAAAGTAGAATTATGAAATTCTACTGACTTGCGGCTAAATGCAGTAATATCTGGCTCTGGCTCACCAAGGGTTTCGAGCAACCGATAAAATGCCAGGCTCTGGCCTACCTTATCCTGTGCCTTCGAGGCAAAGGCAATATCTTCCTCCAATAATGGGCCAAGCCCAATCCATTCGGAGCTTCTATGACCAAGGATTAATTGGTCATCAGCTATTTTAAACAACAAATCTTTTATAGCCTGTACATTCATTTTCGCTGCGCTTCTTTAAATTGTTTTAGTTTGTCACTGGTCTTATAATCAATAGCTTCCCGAAAAAGTTTCTCCGGTGTAGTTGTCCATAATACCTTGTCTTCTTCGGTCGTTTTGTGAATATTAGCCGTCTTGACCAACCAAATATTTAATACTGGTTTTTTCCTTTCTATGTTACCTTTAGCACAAGACAGGGCATTTTCTGGTGAACTGGCTTTCACAGTGCCGGCAAAACTATGTTGGCTTCCACGTTTGGTCATATGAAAAATAGTGTATTCATCGCCATCGCAATCTTGTATTTCATCAAACCGGTCATAGATGTCCAGACTATTATCTGTAATATCAGTTACGATAATGTCTTTAGTGGAGATAATCCAGATTCCTGAGCAGGAGCCTCTGCGGGTATATTGCTCTTTAGCAAATATCAAGGCCATGTTAATGGATGTAGCATGTATGCCACCCTCATGCTTAAAAGGCCGAGGTTCTTTGGCCTGTACAAAAGCCTCATAAGTTGGCAATTGATCCAACTTTGTTTTAGCCGGAACTTCACCTGTCTGCAGGTCAAGTCTGGTAAGCCGGGGATCTATCATTTCAATCATACTAGGCTAATGGAGCTACATATTCCTTATACTCGGCAGTACCGAGGATTGCTTTACGAACCCATTTTCCTCGTTTTTCAGCAGTCTTGCGTACGTTCAGGCGTTCTTCATTGCAAGGGCCATTGCCATTAATTACCCTAATAAATTCTTCCCAGTCAGGTTCAGTGTACTCCCATTTACCGGTGTCTTCATTCTTTTTTAGCTTTTCGTCGGGTATGGTCAAGCCAAGTTCCCATATTTTTGGTACATACATATCCAGCCACTGCTGCCGCGTATCATCATTCGACAGCATTTTAACCTTCCAGCGCATAAGAATCTCTGTGTGAACTGATTCCTTATCCGGAGGCCCAAAGAACTGCAGCATTGGCGGCCACCAGCGATTAAGAGCTTCCTGCATCATTTTTTGTTGTTCGCTTGTTCCTGTAGCCAGGTAGGTAACTGCGTGATGACCAAACTTTAAATGGAATGACTCTTCAATGCAAATCCTTTCCAGTGCCCGGCAATATGGACCGTAACTTCCTTTAGAGTTAGCTACCTGGTTTACGATAGCACCGGCATCTACAAGCCAGGAAATAAAGCAGGAATCGGCCCAGGTGTAGACAGGATAATTAAAGATATTTGAATATTTGGAGCGGCCACTTAAAAGGTCATCTATCATTGCCTCTCTTGTCTTACCCAAGGTTTCGGCCGCACTGTACAATAACTGACCATGGCCTACTTCGTCCTGGACCTTGGCCATAAGTCCTAGTTTGCGTTTAAATCCTGGTGCCCGGGTAATCCATGATCCTTCGGGTAATGCACCTATAATTTCGCTATGAGCATGTTGCTCAATCATGCGGATAAGCTGCTTGCGATATAAGGCAGGCATCCAGTCATTAGGTTCAATTTTTTCACCACGCGCAATACGGGCCTCAAAAATTGCCAGCAGTTCCTGGTCTTCATTTTCCAGCTCACTGGTATTCGTTTTTTCGAATAAATATCCTCCTCCGTACATTTCTTAGTTTTTTATACCACTTATAAATAATTGGGCAAACGAACTGCCTAAATCTTCAGGCGATTGTGAATAAGTACGCCATTTTTGTAATCCATTTAAAGATGATAGAATAGCCATAGTCGTAAATGATGGGTCGTCAATTTTAAACTCGCCATCATTTACGCCTTTCTCTAATATCGATCTGAATTTGTTTTCATAGGCAATCTGCATCTTAGAGAAATCTGATAACCAGGGTTCCTGCATATACTTCCATTCGTGCCAAAAAACAGAAGTTGCGTTTATATCATCAGTAATTATTCTCACATGCCCTTGAATAACCTTGTCTAGCTTGTCTGAACTGGTTGCATGTTCAAGGACTAACGCCTTATCTATAAGACGAAGAAACTTATTGGCCATATTAAAACATATTTTCTGCAATATTTCATCTTTAGAATTTACATGTGAATAAAGTCCGCCAACCACCATGCCTACCTCATTTGCCAGGTCTCTCATCGAGGTCCCGGCAAACCCCTTAGTTTTAAATAATTGGGTAGCGGTCTCGATTATTTGATTCTTCCTTGATTCTTTGATAATAACCATTTTTCAAAGATAAATGAACGAACGTTCGTTCGCAAATTTCTAACTTCCTTTTTAAAGGCTTTGGATGAATATTAATTTAGAGGATACTCAAAATATAAGAATAAACTAGATTTACAGACAAATTCAATTAATCGATGAAATTCACTGATAGTCAAGCTTTTGTTGGTAAGCTCAATAACCTCTTCAATGGTCTTATTGCCTTACCACTACTAATTAATGGGTTTGGCTACCTTGAAATAAGCACTGGCTCCTGGAGTGCATTAATTGAACCTACCAATGCAGTAATTGGTAGTATGCTTATAGCACTTACAGGATTGGTTACTTATATAAGTATTCAGTTTAAGAAAGAATCAAGAAAATTAGGAGTTTTCGATAATATACAGGCTAAGATGTCCGCCTATTATAGCCTGGCAATTTTTTATTATTGGTCAGTTTTTGCCCTTTCTATAATTGCTGCGGCATTACTTTTTCTCTTCGCCCACCCTGCCTTTGCCGTATTGTATGCATATATGCTTTTCTGGATGTCAGTTTTTCGTCCGACATTGCGCAACCTGGCTGATCTGTTTGATTTGGGGGATGAGGAGAAAAAGAAATTTTTAAATAAAGAACCATTTGAATAATTATTATTATGGACGAACTAATTCTTTAAGATAAGCTTGCCATTGAAAGAACCAACCTGGCTAATAAAAGAACTTTTCTGGCATATTTCAGCACCGGAATTTTGTTTTTGGGCACCGGCTTGTCTATCCTTCATATTGATTTTTTTAAGGGTGTAAATTATTTAGGTTAGTAGTTAATTAGGATCTCACCATTTGTTATTGGTATCGGAATTTATAGATTACAACATATTAAAAAACCATCCAGAATTTATATCCGGATGGTTTACAAGATGATAATTTGACCTATTTATTTAAAACGTTATTCCGAATTGTATTCTATTGAGTTGCGGTGCTCCCTGGTTTTCCTGAAACATTTCATTAAGATCATATTCGATGAATAGATCCAGACCAGCGATGCCAATCTGTCCTCTTATACCATAGCGCACATTTGCCAATAGGTGACTGGCAGTTTTCTTGTCTTTTCTCTTGCCACCATTCTCATCGTCGTAAATATACTTAGTACGACTCCAGATTCTATAACCTACATAGGGTCCTGCACCTATACGGAAACCTTTATCTATGGTATTCCACATTCTCCAGCTGCGGCGGTGGTTACTACCGAAGGCTAACATAGGTACTAACTTACCCTGAATATGCCAGGTTGATAATTTGCTTTTACGGTGAGACACATTTGATGTGTCAAGTACGAAGGATACACCGTTTTCGTCGGCTATCAATCGAGTACGCGGGTTATCATACCGATGGACATTTAAGGCAAAGGTTATGCCCATATCAATAAATACAGGGCCAAACAGATGCGTTTTAAAGGTTGGTCCCAGGTTCCAGTACCACGAGCCAATAGGATTTAATGCATGTGGTTTGTTACCGGCAGGGAAACTGCCATTTTCAAGGTAGTTGTCGAGACCTACATCCAGCACAAAATTAAATCTTGAGCGTGGATAGTAACGGTATCTTTTATTATCCTTGTCATCATCCTCCCAGCTTATTGTAGGCTCAACCTTATATACAACAGATGTGTCCTTCAAATACTTCTCACCGGTTTCATCTTTTATTTCCAGTACCCGGACACTATCATTT
>Ga0114950_10004725_pt1 | contig 10598 bp, 11 predicted proteins | sample N075metaG_FD_83503 | JGI IMG/M metagenome (GOLD analysis project Ga0114950, IMG submission 83503) | Deep subsurface microbial communities from Kermadec Trench to uncover new lineages of life (NeLLi) - N075 metaG | ecosystem: Environmental > Aquatic > Marine > Ocean trench > Sediment | place... | reverse complement strand
GTGTGTGACAACTGGCAACGCAAGGACGAGGGCATCTGGGAGGTGCGCAACATCCGCCAGCCGTATGTCTACTCGAAACTGATGTGCTGGGTGGCGGTCGACCGGGGCCTGCGTCTGGCCCACAAGCGGTCATTTCCCGCCGACCATGACCGGTGGATGCGCGTGCGAGACGAGATCTACGAAGAGATCATGGACCGCGGGTGGAACCCCAGGCGGCGTGCGTTCCGGCAGTTCTACGGCGGCGAGTCCCTCGATGCGGCCAACCTGATGATGCCGCTCGTGTTGTTCCTCTCGCCGTCCGATCCACGCACCCTCCAGAACCTGGAGGCCACCATGCAGCCGCCGCACCGGGGGGGGCTGGTCTCGAACAGCCTGGTGTATCGCTACAATCTCGACCACACGGTCGATGGGCTGCGCAGCCGCGAGGGCACGTTCAACATGTGCACCTTCTGGCTGGTCGAGGCGTTGACACGCGCGGGGCAGCGGGACCCGCAGCGGCTCGCGAAGGCCCGGCTGATCTTCGAGGAGATGCTGGGCCATGCGAACCACCTGCGGCTGTACGCGGAAGAGACCGGGCCCAGCGGCGAGGCGCTCGGCAACTTCCCGCAGGCCCTGACCCACCTGGCGCTGATCAGCGCGGCGTTCAATCTCGATCGGGCCCTCGGTCGTCGGGGCGACTAGCCGGCGCGTGCCTCGCTCAGACCGCCTCGCAGTAGAGGCGATACACGTGCGAGCGCTTGCTCGTGAAGGCGCCCGAGCACCCGGCCAAATAGATCTGCCATGCCCGAAACGTCTCCTGGTTCACGAGGTCCCGGATGACCGCTTCGTTCTGGAGCAATCGCTCGTACCAGGCAGCCGCGGTCTTGGCATAGTGAGGCGACAGGTTGACGGCCCGGAGCACCTGAAACCCGCTTTGCTCCAGCGCCTTCACGTGGTCGCCGAACGTGAACCAGTGGAACCCGGGCCAGACGTATTTCTTGTTGAAGGCGATGCCCGGAGCCGTGTCCAGCGCGCGGGACGAGTGCACGCTCATGAGCGCGTGATGCAGGTAGCGCCCCCCCGTCCGGATGCGCTGGCGGATGTTCCGGACGTACGGCACCAGCCCTCTCGGGCCGACGTGACTGACCATCCCCGTCGACGCCACATGATCGAAGACCCTGGTGTCCTCCCGATAGTCGGCCTCATGCAGCTCCCACGTCGAGGCATCGAACTCGGAGAGCAGCTGGCGACCGAAGACCGTCTGGTTGTGTGAATGGGTGCAGCCGACGACCTTCCCGAACCGGCCCGACTCCAGCGCCACCTTGAGCTGACCGCCGTAGCCGCAGCCCACGTCGAGCAGCGTGTCGCCTCGACTCGGGTCGATGAACTCGACGGCATCCTTGAACTTGCGCCACTGGCCCTTCTCGAGTGAATCGAACGTATCACCCTGCCCCGTGCCTGCCTGCGTCAGCTCATCTTTCTCGAGTTGGGTCGGTTCCTCGAACATCGCGCACGAGTAGGACATGTACGTCCGATCGAGATAGCACCGCAACATGGCCTGCGGGATGTCGTAGTGGCTACTCACGTTGACCTTGGCACGCGAGATCGTTTGAGACAAGCAATTTCTCACCAGGGCTCCGAGCACTCGCCACCGTGCCGAGCGGAGGTCGAGGTACTGCTCGATCTGGGTAAGGACGTAGAGATTGCCGGACATGTCCAGGTCGCCGCGGACGAAGTCCTCGAGGACCTCCTTGCCGTTCAGCGCGAGGACGTCGTGGATGCCTCGCTCGTTGTTGAACCGTATCTGCAGCGGCTGCCCGCACCAGTGCTCACGGTCACCACCGATCGTATAGGTACGGTCCTGCCAATCGCTGAGGACGATGCGCCAGGGGAAACTGGAGAGGCCGCACGCGAGAAACTCGTGTACCCGGTCGATGGCAGACATGGCGACTCGCTTTCTGTTTCCCGGTGGCAGACGTCCGATTGTAATCCGCGGCACACCCCGCTATCCAGAGCCGTGAGGCAGCCCCCGATGCCCGCGTGGGTTGTGTCGGCTGGCACAATCGGAGAGCGCGCCGAGACGTTGCTGCCGGACGTCATCGCCTTTTCCATTACAATCCTGATGGGCGCCGGTCCGACCGGCGACGACTCGGGTCCGCCTCTTGCTCGATCCGCACATCCGCCGCGCGCTCTCCTACCTGAGGCCATACTGGCGTCGGCTGACCCTGGTGGCTGGTCCTCAGCTTTTGCTCGACCGCCTTGTCGCTCGTCATCCCGCTCCTCTCACAACGGCTGATCGATGTCGCTATCCTCGGCGCCGACAGCGCCGCCTTGCGTGTGATCGTACTGCTGTGTGTGGCGATCACGGCGGCCGGGTTCGGGCTGAACGTCTGGAGCGGGTTGCGGTACACACACGTGTCGGCCGACATCCTCTTCGACATGCGGCTGGCGCTCTACCGTCATCTGCAGCGGCTCTCGCCGCGGTTCTACGCCCGCACGCGGTTCGGCGACATCATGTCGCGGCTGAACACCGACATCGGCGAGATCCAGCGGATAGCGGCCGAGGTGGCGCTGGCCTGGGTCGGGAACGTGCTGTTCCTGGTGGGCACGGTCGGCTTGCTGGCGTATCTCGATCTCCGGCTGTTCCTGCTCGGCATCGCACTGTTGCCGGTCAGCGTGTGGGCGCTGGTGCACTACCGGCGCAAGTTGGCAGGGCGTGTCGCCACATTGCGCGAGCGCAGCGCCGACATCGGGAGCTTCCTGATTGAGACGCTGCAGGGGGTGAAGCTGGTTGTTACCGCCAACGCGCAAGAGCGGGAGGTGGGTCGCGTTCGTCAGCGGAACGACCGGTTCATCGCGGCGCTGATGGCGATGCCGCGGACCACCTACCTGTCCGGCGGCTTACCGGGGGTGGTGCTGTCGGGCAGCACGGCGCTGGTGTTTCTCTACGGCGGTCAGCGTGTCATCGACGGCACGTTGACACTGGGGACGCTGGTCGCCTTCATGGCGTATCAGCTGCGGCTGTTCGGACCGATCCAGGCGCTGATGGGGCTCTACACCAGCCTGGCGACGGTGCGGGTGTCGCTGGGCCGGGTGCACGAGATCCTGGACGTCGTACCGGAGGTGGTGGAGGCGGCGACGCCGGTGTCGCTGTCCACCGCTCGCGGAGAGCTGGCGCTCGACGACGTCAGCTTATCGTTCGAACGCGGCGCGCCGGTGCTCGAGCACCCCAGCCTGCGGGTGGCGCCGGGCGAGTGTCTGGCGATCGTCGGGCCGAGCGGCAGCGGGAAGAGCACCATCGCCGATCTCGTGCTCCGGTTGCTCGCCCCCCAGGCGGGGACCGTCACACTGGACGGTCACGACCTGCGGACCCTGAAGCTGGCGGACCTGCGCGCCCGGGTGGCGCTGGTCGACCAGGAGCCGGTGGTGTTTCATGCCTCGGTCGCCGACAACATCCGCTACGCGCGACCGTCGGCCACTGCTGCCGAGGTCGAGGCGGCGGCGCGTTCGGCCGGGCTGGACGCGTTCGTCGCCACGCTGCCCGATGGCTACGACACGACGGTGGGAGAACGCGGCGCGGCGTTCTCGGCAGGCGAGCGACAACGGGTCGCGGTGGCGCGCGCGCTGCTGGCCGACCCGGCGGTGCTGGTGCTCGACGAGGCGACGGCAGCGCTCGACCCGCAGTCCGAGCAGCGGGTGGTCGAGGGCGACGAGACGGTCATGGCGGGGCGCACTACCATCCTCATCACGCATCGGGCCTCGCTTGCCTGGCGGGCCGACCGGGTGGTGGTCATCGATGGCGCCCGGGTCGTCGAAGAGGGGTCGCCGGCCGAGTTGACGACCCGCGGCGGGCTGTTCGCGGAGCTGTTTGGTGGCGACGGGGCGCACGCGGACCTGATCAATTTGAGTCTGGGCACCGCGAACACGGACCACACGGCGGCGCTCCGATCGGCAGTCGTGCGGGCGGCCGCAGCCGGCGCGCTGGTGGTCGCGGCGGGGACACACGATGGCGTCGCGTACCTGCCCGGGAGTCTCGATGGGGTCGTGCGCGTGGAGCTGGAGTGGAGCTGTTCGCGGCTCGCGGTCGAGGTAGTGTCAGGTGCTGGGGGCGGCGACACGGTCTGCCGCGCCTCCGGCTATCCGCGACCGGTGCCCGGGGTGCCGCCGGCACGCAACCTCAAGGGCATCAGCTTTGCCGTGGCGAACGTAACCAGTGTGCTGGCACGCGAGCTGACGGGCGGGTCCCGACTCTCCTCCGATGCCGCCATCGCGGCGCTGCGGCATCGGCAGCCCTGAGCTCGGAGCCCGACGCCAGAGGAGTGGCCGAGGTGCCTACTGTCGCACGACCACCGCGACCTCGTCGGCGATGGGACACCGCCCTCGCGGGCATCAGAGGTTGCGCGGGGTGGGACAGCACACTACATATCGTAGCCATCGGGTGTGGTGTCTTCTGGCATCGGCCCCGTTCGCAGACTGCACGCTTCCTGTTCAGCATGGGGGTCGCCCGACCCGCACGCCGCGACGAGCTTCACGGTCTCCGATACCCCCGGCCCCGCTCCGTCGTGTGCGGGTCGAGCCGCATCACGGGCCCGATGGGGCCCCCTCTGTTCGGGACGCCGCGTGGGACCACTGCTTCGCATCCCCGTCATCCGGAGTCTGCACGACCGGCAACTGTTGTTCCCGGTGGTGGTGGTGCTCGTCGTGTCGGGTGTGCTCGTCCAAGGGGCGTGGCAAAGCGGCGATCGGCCGGCCGAGACGGCTGGCCAGGAAGATACGCCTGCGCCCGTGCCGTCACCCGTCTCACGCCGGCCCGATCTCGAAAAGACGCCGCTCACCTATTTCGACGACTACTGGCGCCAGCTCCGGGAGCGCGTCGAGGACAAGGTGGTGCTTGTCGGACCCAACCGGACGCCGGCGGTCGTCGTGATGCCCGGTCTGGCGCTGACGTCGGCCGAGGCCGGCGACGCAGTCCTGGCTGAGATCGAGCGGGCGCGGCTCATGCGTCCACCGGACAAGCCTTCGGCCAGCGGCGGGACGGTGGATGCCGCAGCGGTCGTGGCTCTGCCGACCGGTGAGGGCGGAGAGGCGCCGGCGATCGACGGTCGGGAGCGTGTACCTGTCACACCGGCTATCGCCGTTCAGCATCTACACGCTGAAGCTGCCCCGCTGGGGGATCAGCTATCCGGGACGTGAGGAGGCCGAACGGGCGACGCAGCGGATGGCCGCGACGCGGGCGTCGGCCACGTCTTACTGGGCCTCAGTGATGGTGATGTCCCCGAGGTCATCCATGTCGGTGGGCAACTCGGTGTCGCCGCTCGGGATCTTGTTCATCTGGAGCAGATAGGCGGAGATGTCGGCGTAGCCGGCCGGGCTCAGACTGGCCGGGGCGCCCTGCGGCATGGTGGTGCGGATGGCGACGTACATGTCGCCGACGGACAGGTCGCTCCAGCGGAAAAAGAACGACGAGCCGATCAGGGACGGCGCGATCCCGTCGCCCATCAGGTCGTCGAGGTGGCACTGCGCGCACTCCTGCTCGTAGACGCGCTGGCCTCGCGTGGCCTGGTCGTCGGTGTAGACGCCGTCCCAGATCGTCGTCTCGCCCTGTGCGGCGAGCGTGGCCTCGATCGCGGTGCCGTGCGCCCATTCGGGGACGACGACGAGCGACGCCGCAAATGGGCAGAGCGCCGCGATTAGTAACGCCGCGAACAGGCGGCGGCTCGAATCTGAAGACGGTCGGTTCCGCATCGGTCGTGCACCTCGTCGGGCTGTCGCCGTCCTGGGGCAGCGCGCCCGGACGGCCGCGGGATTTTGAGGGATCTGCCACGACGGTGCCGATCCCGGCGTCCACTATACCACCGACTACCTGCCGTCGATGAGGTTGCCGAGCCCGAACGCGTGGTCGAGGATCGACCCCTCACCCTGCCTGCGACCACCGGTCTGCGGGGCAGCCTTGTAGATGCGGTCGGCCAGCCGGCTGAGCGGTAGCGACTGCAGCCAGACCCGGCCCGGGCCGGTGAGCAGGGCGAAGAACAGTCCCTCGCCGCCGAACAGCCCGACGCCGATCTTTTCCTGGAACGCGATGCCGATGGTGACGCCCTTGGCGGCGCACAAAAACGCGTCCTTCTGGCAGATGAGCTCGCCGCCCAGCTCGGACAGATCCATCGGGAGGATCTTGCCGGCGTAGGGGGCGGCGAACGCCACACGCTGCTTGCCGCTGCCGCTATTGGTGAACACCGTCATGAACAGGCTCTCGCCGGTGAGTAACCGTTTGCCGGCGCCCAGCAGCTTGTCCAAGAGACCCGCCTGCTGGCTCTCGCTGCCGTCGCCGAAGATCGTCTCCATGGCGATGCCGCTGGTCATGTACATCATTCCGCCCGCCTCGGCGACAGCGCTCTCGCCCGGGTCGAGCTCCACCTCGACATACTGCATCTCGGAGCCCTCGATGGTGAAGTCGATCTCGTGGGCCGTCCGCCCTGGCAGCACCGGCAGCACGGTGGCCTGACCACCCGCGAGGTGCGTCGCGAGCTGTGGGACGTCGGCCAGCGGCGTCCAGTTCGACATCCCGGCGGTGAAGACCAGGGTCTTGCCGTCGGCGCTGCCGTTCTGGATGTTGCTGACGATCTCGGACTCGGACATCGGCCCGATCTGATGTCCGTGCTTCGCCATGTGCCACTGTTGTTCCGGGATCGTGTGCCTCTTCGGGTGCCCGCGTGCGTCACCGGATTATAGCCCTCGATTCGCTGTGGTATCGTGACCGTAGCGTCGTCGACCGGGCCGCATGACCCCGGCACTGCTGCGGCGCCAGATCTGATCGACGAACGCGATGAGTGGAGGAGTCCAGCCGGCGTCCGCGTCGCGGTCGACGGTCGACGCGGTGCCCGGTCCGGAGGACGTGGACGTCGCTCCCGCGGCCGTCTTCGGGGTCGCGGCCGTCTCAGACGACTGCGAGGCCTGTCGTCGATTTTTCGCCGGCCTGGCCGAGTTCGCCCACCTGCGGGCGGTCAAGCTGTATCGGTTGCGGGTCGAACTGCCCACGCCCGTTCCCAGCCTGCCATGTCTCGACCACGAAGCGATGCTGCACGAGGGGATTGCGCCCCACGCGGCGGTGTATGTCGAAGATCGCGAGACCCACGAGCTGCATGAGATCGTCCTGATCCCGTCGCGGCAGCGTGTCGAGATCGACATCGCCTCGACGCTCCACGAGCACACCGACCGAGGCCAGCAACGTCTGCTCGAACGGCTGCGCGAGCGGTTCCCCGACTTCACCTATGCGGTTAACCGGGTCTCCTGGCTCCGGGGCGACCGGCGGGTGGCGCGGGCCTGCCGAGCGCAGGTCACGCTGCGGGATGTGCTACTGAGCGACGACGTCGACCGGATCGCGCGCGCGCTCGACCGGCTGCGCATCATCGGCGCGCTGATGGAGAAGCAGTCGCGGGTGGCCTCCTGGACCGTGCGTACGGTGACCGGGCCGTTCCTGGCGGTGGTCGGGTTCCTCGTCTATCAGGGGCTTGGGGGGCTGGCGCCGGAGATCGGCGGTCGGATCGTGAGCGTCCTCCAGGCGTTGGTGGTCGGCACCGCCGGTGCGCTGTTCCTCTACTTCGGGTTGAAGGCGGTGCACCTGACCGAGATGGCCAACAGGGTCTGGAAGCGAGCCTCGGAGTACGGGCTGATCGTCGCCGAGCGCCGGCGTCTGACGGCAGATGGCCGGGACGCGGAGAGCGGTCAGCAGGCCCCGCAGGCCTGAGGCCCGACCGCGACCGCACATGACCTTTGCTCTGGGCCCATCAGGGCCGCCAGAGCAGGATGACAAAGACCACGAGGTTGATGGCGTGCGACGTGAAGCAGAGCACGCAGTTGACCCGAGTGACGAACAGCAGCGAATACGTCAGATAGGCACCCAGCAACACGGTGACGCCGCTGACGCCGAGCAAGACGAGGCGGGTCACCGGCTCGTCCAGACCACCGGCTACGGCGACGGTGGCCAGCGTCGCGTAGAACAGCTGTCCTAGCACCGAGTTGGGGACGCCGAAGACCCGCGCCCGCGGAGTGAAGACAATCGTGGCGCAGGTGTGTTCGCCCAGCCGGCAGAAGGTCGGGATCCAGCGTGTGTCCGGTGCGACCCAATGGTAGGCCACGCCGGTGAAGTAGCTCGAGATGCCGAACCCGACGAGGCACAACCCGACCAGGACCCAGACCATCGTGTGACTCAGTATAGAACTGAGCAGTCAGAAGTCAGAAGTCAGAAGTCAGGATTTTGACGACAAAAGAGTAGATACGGTGACTGCCGATGTCCGTCTGGGATGCGTCACACTGCTGGCGGTGGCGAGCGCGGCCGGCGTCGCGGTCCCCGCCGGAGCGCAACCCGGTGACACCGGCTGGACCGTCTCGGTGGTCGCCGGCAATCTGTTCGGCGGCGACCTGGATACCGGGGCGCGGGAGCCGACCTACGGCGGCGCGGTCGGCCGAGGCGTGGGCCGCGGGGTCTCGCTGGAGGCCGACGTGGCGGCGATTCCCGCGCTGCGGCAATTCGGCGACATCGCGCTGCTGATCGGGACCGGCAGCGTGCTGTATCACCCGTTCACCGCTGGCCGTCTGACACCCTACGGGCTGCTCGGCGCGTCACTCGCTCGACTCTCGACCGGACGGACGGACACCGAGACCGAGGTCGAGCTGGCGGTCGACGTCGGCGGCGGGCTCTGGCTGCGGGTCGCCGGCCCGCTCGCGCTCAGGGTCGACGTCCGCTTCATCCACATCGACAACGCGCCGAATTTCTGGCGCGCCGTCGCCGGCGTGACCCTCGCGCCGTGAACGAAGTGGTCCCGGTCATAATTACGGTAACGCCCCGAGGATGGCGAGACGCCCCAAAATGGATACGTATGCTTGCGCGGACCCTACGCCCCGGTGCAGCACCGCCTCGCGGCCGGTGCGATTGCCTGGTTCTTGTCGCCTGCGCCGAGGCTACGGCGGATCCGCGATAGCTCTCGCCCTCTGGACGCACGGGCGAGCGACGGCGGACAGGGCCGCCCTACGGTAACGGCAACAAGAGCTGGCTGCCGGGCTCCCGCTGCAGGTCGAACGTCTTCAGCGTGTAGTTCACGAAGGTGTAGTAGCCGACGAGTCCGGTGAGGTCCATGACCCCTTCGTTGCCGAACAGCGCTTGGGCCTCCACGAACGCCTCGGCGCTCACCTTCGGCTCGTTGATGAGCTCGCGCGCGACGCGGATGATCGTCCGTTCGCGTGCCCCCAGGCCCGGCAGCTCGCCGGCATCGGCCAGCGGCCGACCGAATCGCAGCAGCTCGATGATCTCCTCTTCGAGCCCGGCTCTCCGCGCCGCCGGCTCGTGGGCGGTCCACTCATATTGGCTGTCGAGCTCGCGGGCGGTCGTCAGGATGGCGAGCTCTGTCAGTCGTTGGTCACGCTCGCCATCTACCCCGTAGCGCAGGTAGGTGCTCGCAGGGAACATGTGCTCGGCCATGCGTGGGCTGTACATCCACATGCCGATCGGCCCGCGTAGACCGGTGGCGTAACGGCTGTCCGGATTCACAATGATGTCGAACGCCCGCTGGTCCTCGGCGTCGAGCGACTCGCGGGTGATCGTCGGCAGCCGCGCCCAGGAGTCCTCATGGATGTCCGGCGGGATGTCGGCGATGGTGACCTCCCGCGGCGTGAACGCCTCGGTGGGTGTCGGCGTCACCGGCTCGGGTGCCGCATCGGGTTCGACGGTACGAGCGGCGTCGCAGGCGGCGAGTGACAGGATGCACACTACAAGCATGGGGAACGATAGCTTCACGAGACCTCCTTTGGACCCTGGTGCCCTTGGCTGATGACGATGCGGGGATTATAGCGTCCAGTGTGCCAGCTGGTCGCGGCAGGTGCAGAACCGGCCGAGGCGGCAGACAGCGATCGTGCGTGCGGTGAAGGTGAACGGGTCGCCGGTGACAGGGTCCGGGCCGATCCCGACCGTGATGTGTGGGTCGAACCGCGCGAAGCTCGAGTCGGCGCGGAACCGGGTCACCCAGGCGATATCGGCATCGCGTGGTGGGTCGTCGTCCTGCTGGAACGCGGCGGCATCGCCGGTGACCTCGTACGAAGCCAGTGTGTCCATGAGCTGCTCGTGCAGCCGCTGCAGCGCCGGTGTCGGTGCGACCACGAGTACCTGTGCCGTGCGCCCGCCCCGAGCGCCGGTCACCCGCAGGTCCAGCGGGGGCATCGCAGACAGGACGGTCGCCACACGGCCGCACATCTCGGTGAGCTGGTGGGTGTTGACGAAGTGCTGACCCAGCGTGACGTGGGGATGATGCGTGGCGTCGAATCGAAAGCCGTTGCCGGCCGCGACGTCGAAGCGGGCGTTCACCCGTTCGACGATGGTGCGGGTAGCTGGCGGCAGCAGGACGGCGACATCGATCGCGATGGCCGGCATGGGACTAGCAGTCCGTGGTGAAACCCCGCGTCGCACCGAGCACGGCGATGGGCCCGGCTGACAAGGCGCGCCGAGGGAGAATACCGGCCTGTATTCGACCGAGAAGCAACGCCGGCAGCCGGGATGCAGCGCCGTTCGAATGCAGCGAGGCTTTCACCACGGGCTGCTAGCCGTCAGTGGTGACCGTGGTGCGTCGCAC
>Ga0114950_10004724_pt1 | contig 10598 bp, 11 predicted proteins | sample N075metaG_FD_83503 | JGI IMG/M metagenome (GOLD analysis project Ga0114950, IMG submission 83503) | Deep subsurface microbial communities from Kermadec Trench to uncover new lineages of life (NeLLi) - N075 metaG | ecosystem: Environmental > Aquatic > Marine > Ocean trench > Sediment | place... | reverse complement strand
CCGGGCATCGACCTCGACGCCGCCAGGGCCATGGGCGATCCCCGCGGCCGCCAGGCCCAAGCCCTCGACCACCGGGCGGCGCCCGGCGGCCATCAACAGCGCCGAGCCCTCGATCCGTTCTATAACCGGTTTCGTGGTGGCGCCGCTTTCAATCGTCACCGAAACGCCCGCCTGCCCCCCTGCGCCAGTCTCCAGGGCCTCGATTCTCGTAACCCGGGCGCCCTCGCGGATGTCGAGCCCGTCGGCGCGCAGCCGGTCGCGCAGGATGTCGGCCAGCTCGGGATCGTCCTGAGGCAGGATCCGGGCCTGCTCGAGCAGCGTGACCTGCGCGCCCAGACGGCAGAATGCCTGACCCAGCTCGCAGCCGATCGGACCGCCGCCGATGACGATCAGATGGCGCGGCAGCTCGCTCAACCCGAACACCGTCTCGTTGGTCAGGTAGGGCACGGCCTCGAGGCCGGGTATGGGCGGCACGAGGGGCGCCGAGCCGGTCGCGATCACGAAACGCCGCGCCGTAATTTTGGCGTCCCCGGCCTCGACCTCGCGCGGCCCGGTGAAGCGGCCGGCTTCGCGCAACACCGTCACCCCCATACCCTCGAAGCGCTCGACCGAATCTTGAGGCGCGATGCCGTCGATCACGCCGCGAATATGGTCGTGCACCGCCTTGAAATCGACCTCCGGAGCCTGGGCGCGCAAGCCGAGCCCACCGGCGTGGCGGTGGGCCACGGCGGCCTTGGCGCTGGCGAGCAGGGCTTTGGACGGCACGCAGCCGGTGTTCAAGCAGTCGCCACCCATCGCGCCGGGCTCGATCAGCACCGTGCGCGCGCCCAGCAGCGCCGCGCCGGCGGCGACGGAAAGTCCCGCCGATCCGGCGCCCAGAATGCAAATATCGGTGTCGATGGTTTTGGCCAAGTAAGGCGCCCTCCCGCCGATGACCTTGCGCGCAGGCGGCGGCCGGATCAGCCGGTGGCGGACCGGCGCGCCTTGAACTTCTTATAGGCCACGGGCAGCAGTGCCAAAGTGGCCAGCGCCAACAGCGGCAGCAGCACGTCGAGCCGGAATATGATGCCCAGGTCCGGCGCGCCGCCAGCATCCAGAATGACGCCCAAACCATTGCCCAGGCTGGCGTAGACCAAGGCACCGGGAATCACCCCGACCAAGGTGGCAACGAAATAAGTCTTCAAAGACACGCCGAGGAAGGCCGGCACCAGGTTGACCAGCCAAAAAGGGAACAGCGGGATCAGGCGCAGGGACAGCATGTAGCTGAATGCGTTCTTCCGAAAGCCCGCCTCCATGCGCGTGAGCGCCGGCCCGGCCTTGGCCCGCAGCACCTCCCCAAAGGCCGTGCGCGCCGCCAGGAACACACAGACCGCCCCCAACGTGCCGCCGACCACTCCGTAAGTCGCCGCCGGAACCGTGCCGAACAGGAAGCCGGCGCTGATGGTCATGATCGCGCCGCCGGGGATCGAGAAGGCCACCACCAGGGTGTACATCGCGATGAAGGCGATGGCCGCCAGGGCCGCGTTGCCGGCGGCCTCCGCGACCAGCCAACCGCGGTGTTCCTGCAAGGTCTCGAAGCTGATATGGCGCTGCAGGCCGAAGGCGAAGAACAGCGCGAAGCCGAGCCCCAGTACGGCGACCGGCAGCCAGCGGCGCAGGCCGCGGCGCCCGGGCGCCTCGGGCGCGGAACTCTCGGCCGGCTCGGTCATGATTTTATCGCGATGCTGCATTCCCGGCTCACCGGCCGCGCCCCGCGGCGCGGCGGTTCGGCCCGAAAAATACTCGACAAAAAGATCCCGGGGCATACCCAACCCTGCCGGTCCCGGCAACCCGGGTGGCCCCCAACGCTCCTCTATGTATCACCCTGGCCTGGCGGCAGCCAGTCACCATGGTGTGAGCCACGGTTTAGCCTCGAAATTGGCCATATTTCCGGTCGTTGACAGAGCCGGTGCCTGCGCCTATACACCCTCGGCGAATTCAATCCATCCGCATAGTGGAGTTCTAATCGTGAAGCGCACTTTTCAGCCCAGTGTGCTGGTCCGCAAGCGCCGCCATGGGTTCCGGGCCCGCAAGGCGACCGTGGGCGGCCGCAAAGTCCTGGCCCGGCGCCGTGCCAAGGGACGCAAGCGCCTGTCGGCTTGAGCCTGGTTCGGGCTTGCGATGATGCCGACGATCGGTCGCCTCAAGACGCGGCCCGAATTCCTCAAGGTTGCCGCAACCGGCGCCAAATGGGTTACTCCCGGCCTCGTCCTCCAAGCACGTCAGCGGCCAGCCGTTACGGGGCCCACCTCAATGGCCACGGCAACGGCAACGGACACCAGGGCGGAGTGGGTGCGGGTCGGATTTACGGTCAGCCGAAAGGTCGGCAACGCGGTCCGGCGCAACCGGGCCCGCCGCAGGTTGCGTGCAGTGGTTGCGGAGTTGCTTCCCGAACACGGCCGCGCCGGCTGCGATTACGTGCTGATCGGGCGCGCGGGCACCCTGGATCGGCGCTACACCGACCTGGTATCGGACCTGCGCACGGCGCTCGTGCAGATTGGAACCAAGGGCTCCCAGGGCCGCCCCCGGCGCTCCAGGGGGCCCCAGAAGGGCCGGCGGTGAAAAAGGTTAATGTCAGGTAGGGACTCATGAGGCTGGCAAGCCATATTGCGATCGGGGCCGTACGGGCCTACCAGTGGCTGCTCTCGCCCGTGTTGCCGATGAGCTGCCGCTATCATCCGAGCTGTTCGCACTACGCCTGCGAGGCGATCTCGCGGCACGGTGTTTTGCGCGGCGGCTGGCTGGCGGCACTGCGCATTCTGCGCTGCCACCCCTGGCGCGCCGGTGGCTTCGACCCGGTGCCGGAACACGTCGCGCCGCTCCTTGCGGCGGCAGGTCCCAAGCATGATCGCGGGGGCCGGTAGGGAGCTATGGATCAACGCAATCTCGTCCTGGCGGTCGTCCTGTCGATCGTCATTATGCTGGGTTACAATTTCGTCTTGGTGCCGCTTCTGTTTCCCGAGCAATTGGCGCGGCAGCAGGCCGAGCAGGCCGAACCTCTCGCACCGGACGCGGCGCCCGGTGCGGTTCCACTGAGTCCGGATACCCTGGGCGCACCGACACGGCCCGGCATCGAGGGCGCCGAGGCTCCGGGTGCTGAACGCCCCGGTGCCGCAATTCCGGGCGTCGCGATCCCAGGCACCGCGATCCCGGGCGCCGAAACTCCGGGTTCCTTGAAGAGCCGCGCGGAGCTGCTCGCCACGACGCCGCGGGTCCGGATCGAAACTCCGGTGTTGCGGGGGTCGATCTCGCTTACCGGCGGGCGCATCGACGATCTGGTGCTGACCCAGTACCGGGAGACCATCGAGAGCGACAGCCCGGAGATCGTGCTGCTGTCGCCCAGCGGGGACGAAAATCCCTACTTCGCCGATTTCGGCTGGACCGGCCGCGACGTGGCCCTGCCCCAGGGCGATACGATCTGGCAGACCAATGGCCAAGTGCTGACCCCGGACCGGCCGGTGACGCTCACCTGGGATAGCGGCCAGGGCATGCGCTTCGAGCGGATCTACGAGATCGACGAGAACTACATGTTCACCGTGACTCAGCGCGCGTTCAACAATGGGAACGCCGCAGTGGCGCTGGCGCCCTATGGCCTGATCTCGCGGACCGGCACGCCGGACATCCTGGGCTTCTACATCCTGCACGAAGGCCCGCTCGGCGTCTTCGACGGCACCCTGAAGGAGGTCGACTACGACGACCTCCGGGATGACGGCCCGGTCCATACCAAGAGCACCGGCGGCTGGATCGGGATCACCGACAAGTACTGGCTGGTAGCCCTGATACCGGATCAGGACCAAGCGGTCGAGACGCGCTTCCTGCACGACGATGCCAGCGGCCAGGACAAGTACCAGACCGACTTCCTTTACGAAGGGCTCACCATCCGGCCCGGCGCCGTGGGCGAGAGCCGGAGCCGGCTGTTCGCCGGCGCCAAGATCGTGAGCATGCTCGACAGCTACCGCGACGCCCCCAGCAACGGCATCGTGAACTTCGACCTCTCGGTCGATTTCGGATGGTTCTTCTACCTGACCAAACCGCTGTTCTACGCGCTTTCCTACATCACCGGGGTGGTCGGCAACTTCGGCCTCGGCATCCTGATCCTGACCGTCGGGGTCAAGCTGGTATTCTTCCCGTTGGCCAACAAATCCTACGTGTCCATGGCCAAGATGCGCAAATTGCAGCCGGAGATGCTGGTGCTGCGCGAGCGCTTTGCGGACGACAAGCAGCGGCTCAATCAGGAGATGATGGCGCTCTATAAGCGCGATGGCGCCAACCCGGCCGCGGGCTGCCTGCCGATCGTGGTCCAGATCCCGGTGTTCTTCGCGCTCTACAAAGTGATGTTCGTCACCATCGAAATGCGCCATGCGCCGTTCTTCGGCTGGATTCACGATCTTTCGGCGCCGGATCCGTCCTCGATCCTCAATCTCTTCGGCCTGCTGCCCTGGGATGTGCCGGAACTCGGCGTCCTGAATATCATCAGCCTCGGAGTCTGGCCCATCGCCATGGGCATGACCATGTTCGCCCAGCAGCGCCTCAACCCGCAGCCGCCGGACCCGGTTCAGGCCAAGATATTCCAGTTCATGCCGATCATGTTCACGTTTCTGCTGGCCCAGTTCCCGGCCGGCTTGGTGATCTACTGGACCTGGAACAATCTGCTGTCGATCTGCCAGCAGTGGGTGATCATGAAACGCGCCGGCGCGCCGATCGGCCGCAACCCCCCCAGTACCTGAGCATCCGCGCGGGAGCCCAGGAAATCATGAGCGACGATAGCTCCGAATCCGCGCCGGGCGCGGCGGCGCTCGAAGCCGGCCGGCGCCTATTCGCCCAGGCCTGTACCTTCCTGGGCGCCGCGGTCGAGGCGGAGCGCCTGCCCGAATCCGCCCTGCCCGAGGTCGCCTTCGCCGGCCGTTCCAACGTCGGCAAGTCCAGCCTGGTGAACGCGCTGACCGGGCGCAAGACCCTGGCCCGGACCTCGAACACGCCCGGACGCACCCGGCAGCTCAACTTCTTCGATCTGGGTGGACGGATGCTGCTGGTCGATTTACCGGGCTACGGCTACGCACGCGCCTCCAAGACCGATATCGAAAGATGGTCTGCGTTGGCGCGCCAATATCTGCGCGGCCGGCCGAAGCTGCGCCGGGTCTGCCTGCTGATCGACGCGCGCCACGGCGCCAAGGACAGCGACCGCGAAATCATGGCCGAACTCGACCTGGCCGCGGTGTCCTATCAGGCCGTGCTCACCAAAGCCGACAAGGTCAAGCCGCAAGCTCTGGCGGCGGTGCGCGGCGCGCTCGAAGCCGAGCTCGCACGCCATCCCGCGGCCCATCCCCACATTCCGGCGACCAGTGCCCGGACCGGCGCCGGCATCGCCGAACTGCGCGCCGCGCTTGCAGCGCTGGCCGATACTGTGCCGGTTTCGCCTTTAGACGAAACGCTTTAGACTTCACATTATGACGACGCGAAGCTTCTCCGACACCAAGAATTGGCTGCGCACCGCCCGGACCATCACCGAGGCGCTGCCGTTCATGCGCCGCTACGCGGGCCGCACCTTCGTCATCAAGTACGGCGGCCACGCCATGGGCGACGAAGATCTGGCGCGCGTATTCGCGAACGACATCGTGCTGCTCAAGCAGATCGGCATTCATCCGGTGGTGGTGCACGGCGGCGGCCCGCAGATCGGCCGGATGCTGGAACGGCTCAAGATCAAGAGCGAGTTCATCGATGGCCTGCGGGTGACCGACGCCGAGACCGTGGAGATCGTCGAGATGGTGCTGTCGGGCGCCATCAACAAACAGATCGTCAGCGCCATCAACGCCGCCGGCGGCACCGCGATTGGGATTTCGGGTAAGGACGGCGGCCTGATCCAGGCGAGCAAACTGCGCCGGACCCGGCGCGACGAGAACTCCAATATCGAAAAGATCCTCGACCTCGGTTTCGTCGGCGAGCCGGAGCGGATCAATCCGCAGATCCTGACCTCCCTGGAGCAGTCGGGCATGATCCCGGTGATCGCGCCGATCGGCGCCGGTCCGAACGGCGAGACCTACAACATCAACGCCGACACCGTGGCCGGCGCGATCGCGGCGGCGGTCGGGGCTTCGCGCCTGCTGTTGCTGACCGACGTGATCGGGGTGCTCGACAAGGACGGCGGGTTGCTCTCGGACCTGACGGTCGAGCGGGTGCGGGATTTGCGCGCGGACGGCACCATCACGGGCGGCATGATCCCCAAGCTGGAGACCTGCGTCGAGGCCGTGTCCAAGGGTGTCGATGCGGCGGTCATCCTCGATGGCCGCGTGCCCCATTCCATGCTCCTGGAAATCTTCACCGACCGCGGCATCGGCACCCTGATCCGCCGCGATTGAGGGGGTAACTTATATTAGGTCCTACTGAAGCGTGAAGGTGTCGGCGCCGGCGACGATGGAATTCCATTGCGGGGGGCCGGACACCGTCAACAACCACAGCGTCGTAATTTTTCCACCGCCGAAGTTTCCGGTCCACGACGTGAGCGAATTGCAGGCCTGCCAGTTCACGGTGAAGGTCATGGCCGTGTTGTTCCACCAGCCGGTCAGCGGCCGGACCGTGCCCGCGCCGCAGCCCACGGCGGTTACATAAGTCCCCGAAATCAAGCCGTCCGTGCCCCACGAGGTCGTCATTTTCGAGCCGAGCTCGTTGACCCAGACGTAAGTCGCACCGGTTGTCAGTTGCTGAGCTGCGGCCGCTCCGCTGTAGACGATGCTCGCAATTGCAAGGGTTCCGGCAATCAAATATCTGCGCAACATGTCATCCTCCTCCAAAATTTCCCGCGCCGCATAGCAGTGAAACTCTCGTTAAGATAGAATCATATTACCTTATTTATACTATAAAGGGATATATCGACTTTGCCTGCCAGGCGGGCTTGCCGCCGCCGCGCCAGCGGATAGCCTGAACCGAAGATCGCCGGATAAACGGCCGAGGCGCCATGACTCGAACTCCCTTCGACCCGGCCAGGATCGAAGCCATCGCCTTCGACCTGCTGACCGCACTGATCGATTCCTGGTCGCTGTGGATCGCGGTCGCAGGTGCGCCGGCCCTGGGCCGCGCTTGGCGCATGGCCTCCTTGCGCCGGGTTACCGGCGCCGGCACCTATCGCCCCTACGAAGATATCCTGCGCGAGGCGACGGCGGAGGTCGGTCTGCCGCCGGCGCGTGCCGAGGCCCTGTTGGATAGCTGGGGCGAGTTGCAGCCCTGGCCGGAGGCGCCCGGCGTGCTCCGGGCGCTGGCTGGGCGGCGCCTGGCCGTGGTCACCAACTGCTCGCAAAGGCTCGCCGAACGGGCGGCGGCGGTCACCGGCGGCGATTTCGAAGTGGTGATGAGCGCCGGAGCGCGCCGGGGTCTACAAGACCGATCCGCGCGCCTACCAGTCCGCGCTGACCGCACTGCGCCTGGCCCCGGAGCAAGTGCTGTTCGTGGCCGGCTCGGCCCATGACGTGCCCGGCGCCGGCGCGCTCGGTTTGCCGGTCTACTGGTCCAACCGCGAGCGCCTGCCCGTGCCGGCGGGCGCCCCGCCGCCGATCCTCGACGCAGAGGACCTGAGCGCGTTGCCGGACTTGGCGACGGGAGAACCGGCGTCATAAAATGACACCGGCCGCCCTGGTCTTGGGCGGCCGGCTGGACGATGGTTCTCAGAAATTCGAAGGGACAAGAGAACGAGAGGAAGAAAAAACCGCTTCCGTTACCTGAGGGCCAGGAGGAGTCCGATCCGTTTTGCGTTCGGGGACGCGAATATGGTGGCGAAGAGCGATGTCAGGAGGTCGCCCTCGGTGGTCTCGGGGGTCTCGGCCTGGGCCGCTTTGGCCTGGATCGCCAGCTTTTGCCGCAAGATATCCAGCAGCCCGTCCAGTCCTTGACGGTTGATCACGGCGGCGAACTCGCGGCGTTGGGTCAATGCCAGGCTCACACCGTCGATCGAAACGTCGATGATCTTGTAGATGCCGTCCTGAGCGCGCACCCGCCAGACCGGGTTGGTCGCGCCGCCGTCGCTGGTGACGCTGGTCTCGACCAATACGTCCCGGGCGCCGACCGGATGGCTCGCCACGATGTTGAGTGTCTCGGCATGGTAGGAGCCGATGTGACGGGCATATCTGTTGAGCAGGTATTCGGTAAACAGTTCCTGGAACTCGGCCCGTTGCTGCGCCGAGGCCCGGTTCCAGAATTTGCCGAGCACGAACCGGCTGGTGAGTTCCAGATTGAAGCCGCGCCGGACCAGGCCCCGGAGCAGGGTGACCCGGTCCTCCGGCCCCCCGGAGCGCGCCGCCGACTGCAGCAGCACCGCCTCGCTGCCGAGCGTCTGGACGAATTCGGCCGCCTCCTGCGGCGAGGTCTGGGCCTGTATTTCGCTGGCGCTGCCAAAACTGGCGGCCAGGAACAGGACTGCCCCTAGGATGGCACGAAAAGCTTTGCACTCTGTCATCGCACTATATCTCCGCACAAACGGGCGTCGGTTTGAATTATCCGGGTCTTTCGGTGCTGCTTGGCACCATCGCCCGAGGACGCCTCGTGGTTTCGTTTCCTGACATAGGATTTCAACAGACAAGCATTAATGGAGTCTTTCGAAAGCCCAGGTTTTCCGCCGAATTCGAGGCGAATTTACTTAACGGAGGTTGGATAAATCGTTACCTCTGGCCGGTCCTGACCGGCATTCCGGGAGAGAAATTCCCGGATTCCTGCCGATTCTCCCCGCTCTGGGACGCCGCGACGGCTTCAATCCGGACCGGCCGGCGGCGCTGCGGCCACAAGGTGCCGCCTGTGTAATTGCTGTGACCGCCGAAACCGGGTGCGCTTGTGCCAAGGATCTTTAAATCCGCGCCCTGGCACGGCGCTTGCGTTACCCCCCTCGACATGACGCAATCCAGAGCCTCTGATCCCCGCCGGCCGTTTCACCGAATTTTCGTTGCCGCCTTGGCGTTGGTCCTGGGAACGGCCCTGACCGGACCCGTCAAGGCGGCCCAGAACCCCGAGGAAGCCTGGGATATCTGCGGCCGGAGGACGGCCGAGGCCGAGTTCGCGGCGGGCATGCCGACCCATCTCCTGACCGCGGTCTCCAAGGTCGAATCGGGCCGCTGGCACGCGGACACGGGGGAAAATTTTGCCTGGCCCTGGACCGTCACCGCGGGCGGAGAGGGGCGCTTCCTGCCGAGCAAAGCGGCCGCCATCGCCGAGGTCGAGCGCCTGCAGGCCAAAGGTGTCACCAACATCGACGTCGGCTGCATGCAGATCAACCTGTACTATCACCCCAAGGCCTTCGACAGCCTGGAGCAAGCCTTCGATCCGGACCGCAACATCGCCTATGCGATCGGTTTCCTGCGCGAACTCCGGGATCGCTGGGGCTCTTGGACCCGCGCGGTGGGCAGCTACCACTCCAACACCCCGGCGCTCAGCGGCCGCTACCGGCTCAAGGTGCTCAAGATGGTCTATGCGGAGAAGCACCGCGCCGCCAAAAAACGCCGCGCCGCCCGCCTGGCCGCCCAACTGGTCGCTGCCCAACTCAAACTGCATCCGCCCAGCACCACGCCGGTCATCCGTTAAAATAATCTCAAGCTAGTTCAACCCGGCCGCGGCTGGCGTAACAGCCGCCCTGCCCCTCTATCCCGGCGCCTACGTCGCGCTCTGGTTGTGCGGAATGCACCCAGTCTGCCATGATGGGCCGGCGATCGAGATGAAGGCGTTCCGCAATGGAGAATGATCCAACATTTATAGATTCGATCATCGCGGCCCTTGATTGGGCACGCGGAAAGGCCGAGCCCTACTTGACCTGGTTGCCCGATGGGTTAGAGCCATACGTGGTCGATGCCGTCGGGATCATGGTGCTACTAGCCGCGGTGGTCGGCATTTTGAAATTGGGAGCTGATCTGTGGCGCCGGGCGATTTGGTTGCCAAGGGCCATTTGGCGGTCGGTGACGGGCTACGAATCGCCGAAAAGCGAAACCGAACGAAAACTCGATGAACTTCATGCCCTTCTCTTCGCTCAAGCCAAAGAAACCGAGGAAAGTGGCGCAAGCATTCCTGAAGACGCCATAGATCGCGCCGTCGCGGCCGCACAGGAGGTTCTGGCATCCAACGATCCGTCCAAGGCCGAGGCGCAGAAAGCATTGCGGGCCGGCAAGGTTCGAGATGCTGAAGACGCGCTTGAAGAAGCTTTTAATCGGGAGGCTAAGGCCGCCGCGCTCCTCGGCGACGAAGCCACGCAACTCAAAGCCAAAGCAGCCCGCACCGCGAGGGAAAAGGCCGCGCTGGCCGCCACCCGGTCGGTCGCGGAAGCGCTGCGCTGGTATCGGAAGGCGGCTGAATTAGAGCCTGAGGATTTCTGGACTCAAATCGAGCTGACGCGGCTTCATCAGGCTGGTGGGAACCTCGGCGCCGCGTTCGAGACTGCTCAAGCCGCGCTGCACGCGGCACAATCGGACCGTGACCGCTCGGTTGCTTTGAATGACTTCGGCGACGTGCTTCGTTCGCAAGGCGATCTGGGTAAGGCGCTGGAGAGCTACCAGGCCTCTATGGTCATCAGGGAGCGCTTGGCGCAGGCCGAT
>Ga0114950_10004723_pt1 | contig 10600 bp, 8 predicted proteins | sample N075metaG_FD_83503 | JGI IMG/M metagenome (GOLD analysis project Ga0114950, IMG submission 83503) | Deep subsurface microbial communities from Kermadec Trench to uncover new lineages of life (NeLLi) - N075 metaG | ecosystem: Environmental > Aquatic > Marine > Ocean trench > Sediment | place... | reverse complement strand
TGGTGCATATCCGTAAATCCACTGGGCAATAAGAAAGGGCGATCTCTTTTAAATTTAGAGCGAGTAATGCGGCACTGATAGCAACCAGCACGGGAAAGATGGGTGTTTATTAAACTCGGTAGCTGTAGATGTTTACCTAGATAACAATTTTTTTCTCAATCTGATTGTCATTGATACCTTGTTGTCCACTCTTTGCCCAGTTTTGGACCACCAGACTGCCCACCATATCGCCTTCAACATTGACTGATGTACGGAAGGCGTCGAGCAAACGGTCAATGGGCAGCAGAATAGCAATAGCCTCAACAGGTAGGCCCACGGATTGTAATACCATAATCATAGTCACCATGCCGGCGCTTGGGATTCCAGGAGCGCCCATAGCTGCAAGCATGGCAGTGAGGAATACGATCATTTGCTGCATAAGATTGAGATCGACTCCTACAAGATTTGCTATGAATAATGCAGCTGCAGCTTCGTATAATGCTGTACCGTCCATGTTAACAGTAGCCCCAAGCGGGATCACAAAACCAGCAATGTCGCGCTTGACATAAAGATTCTGTTCGACACATCGCAAGGTAATTGGTAAGGTGGCAGCGCTAGAACTGGTGGCAAAAGCTGTTATCAGTGCTTCGCGCGCACCTCGCCAGAATTTAAATGGCGTCATGCCAGTGACTAAGTAAAGAATCAGTGGCAACACTACCAAGCCATGTAATAAGATGGTGCCCACTACCAAGCTGATAAATTTGATTAGTGTCATAAGCAAAAATACGTCCTGTGTTGCTACCAGCTTTATCAATAGTGCCATGATACAAATCGGTGCTAACCGCATAATCCAGCCCACCAGCATCAAAATCAGCTCTAATAATTCTTGCAATATTAAATGGATATTATGGTAACGTTCGCCCCCTATTACTAAAGCAATACCCATTAGCAGCGCAAAAATCACTACTGCCAGCACGTTACTTTGAGCTAGAGCTGCTACAGGATTTAGAAACAGCGAGTGCAGGAACTGGATAAAGAACTCAGGCAGTGACATTTGCTTAGCCTGGAAACTTTGCATAGCGTCCTGGAACATTGGTAACTGCAGGCCTTTCCCCGGGTGGAACAGGTTGGCAGCAGTCAGCCCCAATATAATAGACATCGTTGTTGTCAATATAAAGAAGCCCAATGTCGCCCTCCACACGTGATGCATTTGCTGGTGCGTACGTAAATTTGCTACTCCGACGACGATGGAAGTGAACACCAGTGGGATCATCACCATCTTCAACAAGTCGACGAACAACATCCCAAGCAACTCAGCTATATATAAACCAATTTGTGATGTCGCTGATTCTTTATCGAGTATGGCGAACCCCAGTCCAAAAAAGATGCCTGCTAGTAAACCGATAAGAATCTGCGAATTAAGTGATATTTTTTTCAAAGGTTGGTTCCATTATGAGAATGTGACTTTCGAAAGAATATAAAGAGACGAATCGCGTTAACATTGAGGCTACCTGAACGATTAGATGAATAGAGTGCTTACAGGAGATTGCATACAGATCACACAAAATTACATGTAGATTGTTTGTGATAAACGATAACAGATTTCTCAATTAATAAAGGTGAATTTAAATTAATTGAGAATTTAGGATGAATCTGAGATGAATAAATTTAGATTAAAACAATAGTAGATATTCAATGCACTTGTTTTGTAGTATATCAAGTCGGCGTTGTAATCATTATGCATAGATTAAATCAGGTTGAGGGGAGCGTGTCGTACGACAATTTTCCACATTACATAAGACAACAATGCTTAGGACCTATTCTCGAGTGTTAAGTTAACTGAGTGGTCTATTTTTAAATATTGTTTTACAGTCTGCCAAGAAATGTTTTGATGTTAGGCAAAGTCCAATCTATGATATTTTTATCATCAATGGGTGGGGGGATTTTGTCTGGTAGTTTCTCTGAATTTCCGTACAGCAGCAGCACGGGTACCCTGTCATCATATGCACAGCGTAGCTCCCACTGCTGGCCATCTGCCCTGACAATGTTCTTCGTGATCAGGGCAATTACGCCGTCGCATCCTTTGATCTTTGATCGACAGTCTTCTTTCCAGGCTGGATCCCACGACTGCTTCACAGGCATATCGACGAACGAGTAAGGCGTTTTTTCGTTGTTTATCTGTTTTACGAGAAGATCACGCAGACTGACGTCCCTTAGCGCGAAGCTGATGAAGATTTTATTCGTTGAAGCCATCCTGTGTCTCCTTAACGTGGATTTTTGTTAGGGGTACTACGCTACAAGGAAGAAACTATATCGATCAAATAAATCTATCCCAAAGAGGCTTCTTAATGAAACGTATCTGCTGCCACGAGTGAGCCGAATGTGATTGAGTGCAGTAACACGGTCGTTGCATCGTGAACAGCTGACACCATAACTAATCATCTTAAATAACTTAATACTCATTAGGTCCAGAATATCTTTGATATTCAAGCAGCATAGGACAGTATTTTAAGTGTGATTGACGAAATTGGAAAGGGGGGGTTGAAGTGCAATTTCATCCTAATTGATATCAGTACTAATTTTACTGTGGTATAAGTTTGGTATGAAAAAAGTTTGAGTATGGTGAAAACTAGGGAAGTTAGTCTTTAATCTCAGTAATGTGCATGGATTGCGCAGAGCTTGTGTGGCGGTGATTCCCATGTCAATGTCGAGTTATTAGTTTTTTTATACACCCTGCAACAAAGCGTAAAATCTGTTTAATGAATATTTGATAGACTCAAACTTTTCTTGGTTACCAGCTGTGATTTCATGTCTAAAACACTTCGAAATCTTACTAAAAAACAACTCAGCAACCAGTGTGTGTTTGGTGGCTAACTGTTGCACGTGTAAGTTGAGTCGTTATTCCTGACGGCAAGCTATCGGTACGTGAGTACGTTACTCATCCTGGTGCGGTGGTTATCATTCCGTTGCTTGATAATGGTGATTTGGTGTTGGAACGTCAACATCGCTATCCGTTACATCAGGATTTTTACGAATTGCCCGCAGGTAAAATAGATCCTGATGTAGATCCTCTGTTGTGCGCGCAACGCGAACTGTTGGAGGAAACTGGTTATATAGCAACTAGCTGGAGTTACCTTACGACCTTACATTCCTGCATTGGTTATTCCAACGAGAAATTGGTGTATTACTTGGTGGAGGGGCTCGACTTCCAAGGTGCATATCCAGACGATGGTGAGCATTTAGATGTGTTCACACTACGCACTGACAGAGGCTCTTGGATGGGTTGGGGCAGGAAAAATTACGGATAACAAAACTGTTTCTGGTCTGTTCTGGGCGGAGAAGTTGATACGTGGCGAGTGGTAATGGGTTGGATTGGGTTTAATTAGTCTAGGTATTGATATGATGTTTTAGCCATGAGGGAAGCCAAGCTCATTCTGTAAAGAATTCTCGCACCTTGTTCATCCAGGATCTATTGCGGGGGCTATGGCGGGAGCTATCTTCCTGGTTAAGGGTTTCCAGCTCATGAAATAGTTCTTTCTGGCGGGCAGTTAGTTTAACTGGTGTTTCCACCATCATATGGCACAGAAGGTCACCATAGGCGTGGCTACGTACACCTTTAATGCCTTTGCCGCGCAAGCGAAAAATTTTTCCGCTCTGAGTTTCAGCCGGAACCTTGATTTTTGCATAACCATCAATCGTAGGGATTTCTATTTCTCCACCTAGCGCAGCAGTAGTGAAACTAATTGGCATTTCACAATGCAGGTCATTATGATCACGTTGGAACACCGGATGCGCCAATAGACTAACAACCACATATAAATCCCCCGATGGGCCGCCGTTGACTCCTGCTTCTCCCTCTCCAGATAAACGGATGCGGTCGCTTTCATCTATGCCAGCTGGGATTTTCACCGACAATGTTTTGTGCTTCTTGACACGTCCTGCACCGCTACACTTAACGCAGGGGCTTGCAACAAATTTCCCACTACCATGGCATTTTGGACAGGTTTGTTGGATTGAGAAAAATCCCTGTTGCATTCTTACTTGACCATGGCCGTTACAGGTAGGGCAGGTAATCGGGGAAGTACCAGATTTAGCTCCACTGCCATGGCAGGTTTCACAGGTCCCAATGGTAGGAATCCGAATTTTGATTTCGGACCCACGGGCTGCCTGCTCCAGCGAAATTTCCATGTTATAGCGCAAATCTGCACCACGATAGGTGTTGGAGCTTCCTCTGTGTCCACCAAATATATCGCCAAAGATATCGCCGAATGTATCAGAAAATCCCTGGGAATCGCCTACTCCCGCCATGCTAGGATCCACTCCAGCATGACCATGTAGATCATAGGTCGCTCGCTTGTTAGGATCCGAGAGTATTTCGTAGGCTTCTTTGGCCTCTTTGAAGCGTTCTTCCGATTTAGGATTGTCTGGATTACGGTCCGGATGATGCTCCATCGCCAGTTTGCGATAGTTTTTTTTGATTTCATCATCGCTGGCGACACGGTTAATGCCCAGCACTTCATAGTAGTCGCGTTTGCTCATATAGACTTTTTCACTGCCATAGCACAAATAATACCGCCAAATGTATTCCTACTTAGAAGCCCTTCCTTCCTTCCATAGAACAGGGAAAGAAAGAAGCCAACTCTCGCCATTTGTTTTTTGATAAATGCCAAAACGCAGAGCATACAAGAGAACTGCAATAACATTTCTCCACGTCTCTGCGTTTTGGTGACCAAGTGTCAGTTTATTTTTTGTCTTTCACTTCCTCAAACTCGGCATCCACAACTTCACCTTCTACCGGGTTTTCGCCACCGCTACTATTTGTTGGTGGTGACTCTGCACCGGTCTGGGTCTGCTGTGCTTTCTCCTGGGCGTATATTTTTTCCGTAAGCTTATGAGAAGCTTCCGTTAGCACTTGGGTTTTTGCATCAATGGTGTCCTTGCTATCCGATTTTAGTGCCTCCTCAGCATCTTTCAACGCAGTCTCGACTTTAGATTTCTCATCATCATCGAGTTTGTCCCCATGTTCTTTTAGTGTTTTACTTACAGAATGAATTATTGCATCGCATTGATTGCGGGAAGTGACAAGTTCCAGTGCCTTATGGTCTTCCTCGGCATGGGCTTCCGCGTCTTTTACCATGCGTTGCACTTCCTCATCTGATAAGCCAGAGCTTGCCTGGATCTTGATCTTGTTTTCTTTTCCAGTCGCCTTATCCTTTGCCGATACGTGCAGAATACCGTTAGCGTCAATGTCGAATGCCACCTCAATTTGCGGTATACCTCGTGGCGCTGGGGGAATATCACTCAGGTTGAATTGCCCTAAGCTTTTATTTCCAGATGTTATTTCCCGTTCACCTTGTAAGACATGAATTGTCACCGCAGATTGATTGTCTTCAGCAGTGGAGAACACCTGATGTGTCTTGGTTGGAATAGTGGTATTTTTCTGAATAAGCTTGGTCATCACACCACCCATGGTTTCGATGCCTAACGATAGTGGAGTAACGTCTAGCAGCAGTACGTCTTTCACTTCACCTTGCAATACGCCTGCCTGAATGGCGGCACCTACCGCAACCGCTTCATCTGGATTTACATCCTTACGTGCATCTTTACCAAAAATTTCCCTAACCTTATCCTGCACCTTGGGCATACGGGTTTGCCCTCCCACCAGAATGATGTCATGAATGTCAGTAGTTTTTATCCCCGAATCCTTGATGGCTATACGGCAAGGTTCAGTGGTGCGCTCGATCAGTTCTTCAACTAGGCTTTCCAGTTTAGCGCGAGTGATTCTGACTGCTAGATGCTTAGGGCCAGATGCATCTGCTGTAATGTAGGGTAGGTTGACTTCAGTTTGTTGGCTGGAAGATAGCTCAATTTTGGCTTTCTCTGCCGCATCTTTCAGACGTTGCAGCGCAAGCATATCCTTTTTTAGATCAATACCGCTTTCTTTTTTAAATTCAGCAACAAGATATTCGATTACACGAAAATCAAAATCCTCACCGCCAAGAAAAGTATCACCGTTGGTTGCTAGTACTTCAAATTGGTGTTCGCCCTCTACTTGTGCAATTTCGATAATGGAGATATCGAAGGTACCGCCGCCCAGGTCATATACCGCCACTGTGCGGTTTCCCTCTTTTTTATCCATGCCAAATGCCAGGGCCGCTGCAGTTGGCTCATTTATGATACGTTTGACTTCTAACCCAGCTATGCGTCCTGCATCTTTAGTTGCTTGACGTTGTGAGTCGTTAAAGTAAGCGGGAACGGTGATAACTGCCTCGATCACTGGTTCACCTAGATAGTCTTCAGCAGTCTTCTTCATTTTTTTTAGCACTTGTGCCGATATTTCTGGTGGGGCAATTTTCTTGTCACGTACTTCCACCCAAGCATCATTATTGTCAGCCTTGATGATGTTGTAAGGCACCATTTTTATGTCTCTTTGCACCATTTCTTCGTTGAAGCGACGACCTATCAACCGTTTTACCGCGAATATGGTGTTCTTTGGGTTTGTAACCGCCTGACGTTTGGCAGAAGCACCCACCAAAATTTCACCGTCTTCCGCATAGGCGACGACGGAAGGAGTGGTGCGCGTCCCTTCGGAGTTTTCTATTACCTTAGGCTTGCCATTCTCCATGACGGACACGCACGAGTTGGTAGTGCCGAGATCAATGCCAATAGTTTTTGCCATAATTCAATCCTTTTAGGGTTAATACCGTATAGCTATAGACTTTATTTATATGCGGACTCAGCCATGGATTTCAAGTATTTTTGTCTTTTGAAACTGTTACTAATGCTGGGCGGATTACCCGGTCATTCAGAATGTAGCCTTTTTGTATTACATGCACCACAGTGTTAGGAATAAGGTCGGAATCTACCGTGCTCATGGCTTCGTGCTGATGAGGGTCAAATTTCTCCTCGTTTGGATTGATCGCCTTAATGTTAAATTTATCAAAAGCAGCGGTAAGTTGCTTGAGTGTAAGTTCCATTCCATTCTTGAAATTCTCTACTGTTGCATCTTCAACCGCTAGCGCAGCTTCTAGGCTGTCCATCACTGTCAGCAGTTCAGTGGAGAAATTTTCGATGGCATATTTATGTGCGTTAACAATGTCGATTTGAGCGCGTTTTCGTATGTTTTCTGAATCAGCCTTGGCGCGTAGCCAGGCATCATGATGTTCAGCGGCGTCAAGCTCAGCCTTCTTCAGTAATTCTTCCAGACTAGGCATAATTTCTGCAGCTGGTTTTCCCGTACTCTGCTCAGCAGCTTCTTGCGTGTTAGTTTTATCTGTGTCCAATGCTGGCTGATCTGATTGCGGGTTCTGTCGATTTTGCATCGTGTTCTCCTGATTGCTGTTCGAGGCAAGTTGGGATGGTTTTGCCAATTTCAATACCGAGGAAAAATTATATGTACGTCTACCATTCTATTTTCATTAACGCGGTGTTGAATTGAATTACCAACAGTTCGAGACGGAACATGTAAAAGATAAGAAGGTATCCTTACTTCACTTTCCGATTTTTTGTGCCAGTTTTGCGGCTTTACCAATGTAGTTTTGTGGTGCCATCTTCCACAAGCGTTTTTTCTCAGTATCAGGAATAGCAAGATCGTCAATGAATTTATGTATAGTTTCTTTAGTGATACCATCCTTACCGCGGGTCAGTTTTTTCAATTTCTCGTAGGGATTAGGCACACCGTAACGACGCATTATTGTTTGGATCGGCTCTGCCAGGATTTCCCAAGCATTCTCTAGATCAACTGCTAACCGTTCTAGATTGGCTTCCAGCTTGTTCAATCCTTTGTTACATGAATCATACGACAACAGCGTGTGTCCTATAGCTACGCCCATGTTGCGCAGTACAGTGGAGTCGGTTAAGTCACGCTGCCAGCGAGACACGGGTAACTTCTCGCTCAAGTGTCGTAGTAAGGCGTTGGCAATCCCTAGGTTGCCTTCTGAATTTTCAAAATCAATCGGATTTACCTTATGTGGCATGGTTGACGAACCGACCTCAGCTTCTTTGGTTTTTAATTTGAAATAGCCTAACGAAATATATCCCCATATATCACGATCAAGGTCGAGCAGTACGGTATTGATATGGGCGTAAGCGTCGCACAATGTAGCGATGGCGTCATGCGGTTCGATCTGAGTGGTATAGGGGTTAAATTCTAGGCCGAGTTTTTCGACGAAAGCTTGCGCAAATTTTTCCCAGTTAAAATTTGGGTATGCGGCAAGGTGGGCATTGTAATTGCCCACTGCCCCGTTAATCTTGCCTAGCATAGATATGGCAGCAAGATGATCGTATCCACGTTGCAGGCGGTGTGCAAAGTTTGCGAGTTCCTTCCCCAATGTAGAGGGAGTAGCGGGCTGGCCATGAGTACGGGCAAGCATGGGTGCAGTAGCTAGTTGATGTGCCATTTCAATGAGATTTCTGATGATATTCTTCAGGGCAGGCAGCATCACATGATCTCGGCTGTGTTTTAGCATCAAACCATAGGAAAGATTATTGATATCCTCCGAAGAGCAGGAAAAGTGAATGAACTCAGTGACTTTAGAAACTTCCCTATGCTTTACCATGCGCTCTTTAAGCCAGTATTCAATGGCCTTAACATCGTGGTTGGTGCGAGCTTCAATGGCTTTGACTGATTTCCCGTCAGACTCAGAAAAATCAGCTACCAGACTGTCAAATTTTGAAATGATGTCTGCGGAAAATGGTGAGATTTCTGCAATTTCAGGTTCATGGCTCAATGCTTTAAACCACTCAATTTCCACCTGAACGCGGTGACGGATCAGCGCAAGCTCACTGAAATATGGTCGTAGAGCCGTAACCTTTCTGTGATAGCGACCATCAAGGGGAGAGAGGGCAGTTAGGGGGGAGGGGCGCATATTGTTGATTTTTCTGATTCTTGATTATATTAGCATAGGTGGGCATACTCCTGTGCCATGTGCCGTACAGTATAGAAAGTTGGTATACTGCGCATCTCTGATTTGGACAGCCATCCAGGATGCTATGAAGCTTGTGGGTTCACTTACCAGTCCATACGTGCGTAAAGTACGAATTGTTTTAGCTGAAAAACGTATTGGCTATGATTTTGCTGTTGATATTCCATGGAATGTAGGCAGTCATGTGTCAGATTACAATCCATTGGGTAAGGTGCCAGTACTGATTCTGGATGATGGTTCTGTCTTATTTGATTCGCGAGTAATCGTTGAATATCTAGATAGTGCAAATCCGGCATCACGCTTGATTCCCGAATCCAACAAGCACCGAATCATGGTGAAGCGCTGGGAGGCCTTAGCAGATGGTATTTGCGACGCATCTGCCACTATCTTTCTGGAACGCAAGCGTCCTGAGATGCAGCAAAACTTGGAATGGGTTACACGCCAGCAAAAGAAGGTCATGCTGGGACTAGAAGCAGCAGCTCGAGAACTGAGTGACAAGAAATGGTGCGAAGGTAATACCTATACGCTAGCTGATATCGCGTTGTGTTGTACACTTGGTTATCTGGTTTTTCGTTTCCCTGAAGTAGAGTGGCGCAATGCGTTTCCCAATCTAGCTAATCTGGCAGATACGCTGGAGGGGCGGGCATCATTCATGGAAACGGCACCAAAGGGATAAAATTAAAAAATGCAATGAATTTTTAGCACTATTTGATATTGGCCGTTTGCTTCACTCCGTGATTACTCCTCCACCTAAGCATACCTTGCTTTCATAGACCACCACTGATTGCCCTGGCGTTACAGCCCATTGAGGCTGAGCAAATTCGATTTCGCATTTAACCTCACTAATTTTTGCTATAGAGCAGGGCGCATCGGGTTGTCGGTAACGAGTCTTGGCAGCATAAACCCATCTACAATGCGGCGCTTTGCCACTAATCCATGTAAGATCGGATGCGGCAAGCATGGGCTGGAATAATTTGGGATGATCGTGACCTTGCACTACGATCAGGATGTTGTCCGCCATGTTTTTTTTCAAGACGAACCATGGTTTACCAAAACCCTCCTTAGTCCCACCTATCCTTAATCCTTGTCGTTGTCCGATGGTGTAGTACATCAGGCCGATATGTTCCCCCACTATTGTTCCCTCTGGAGTCTGTATTTCTCCCGGTTTATGTGGCAAATAGCGACTAAGAAAATTCCTAAATGGACGCTCGCCAATAAAGCAGATACCAGTACTATCTTTCTTAGAGAAATTAGGTAATTTATAATCCTGAGCGATCTTACGCACCTCGCGTTTGTAGAGATGTCCGATAGGGAATAGAGTGCTAGCTAACTGCTTTTGATTAAGGCGATAGAGAAAATAACTCTGATCTTTAGTTCCATCTTCGCCCTTTAGTAGCTGGAACATACCGTTTAATTCGCGTATTTGCGCATAGTGGCCGGTAGCAATATGGTCAGCACCAAGTTCAATGGCATGATCAAGAAATGCCCCGAACTTTATTTCGGCGTTACATAACACGTCTGGATTGGGTGTTTGTCCCGTCTGGTATTCTGCAAGGAACCGGTCGAACACTCTATCCTTGTATTCAGCAGAAAAATTCACCGCTTCCAGATGAATGCCGATGATATCGGTAACTGATGCAGCGTCGATGAAATCCTGTTTAGATGAACAATACTCGTCCGTATCATCGTCTTTCCAG
>Ga0114950_10004721_pt1 | contig 10601 bp, 9 predicted proteins | sample N075metaG_FD_83503 | JGI IMG/M metagenome (GOLD analysis project Ga0114950, IMG submission 83503) | Deep subsurface microbial communities from Kermadec Trench to uncover new lineages of life (NeLLi) - N075 metaG | ecosystem: Environmental > Aquatic > Marine > Ocean trench > Sediment | place... | reverse complement strand
GCCGACTCAGGCAGGAGACCCAGACGTCTGAGAAGGGCGAGAACGACGGCCGTCCGGGCCCGGTCGGAGTCACCATCGGCGATCTTGAGAGCAATCCCCACGGGCTCCCTCCCGCTGGTCACCGCCATGGCATAGACCCCTTCCGCACCCAGCTTGGCAATGATCTTCCCGGGTGCCGCTTCCATGAGAAGCGTATCCAGGCGCCCCTCCCCCGCAACCAGAAAGGGATGCCGGGTCATGGCCTGGCCAATGCGGGCCAGGGCGGGATCGATCTCGGGATCGGCCAGAGCCGTCGCCAGACGGGCGTAGGCCCTGGCCAGGGCGGTCAGGGGCAAGCGGTAGGTCGGGGCCGAACAACCATCCACAGCCTGCCCGATCTTTCCGGACTCCACACCGGACACCCGGGCCAGCGCGGCGAGAATGGCTCTCTGAGCCGGCGAACCGGGCTCAAGATAGGTGAGAGGGTCTCCCCCCAGATGATGGGTCAGGAGAAGCATGCCCCCATGCTTGCCCGAGCAATTGTTATGGAGGGTCGTCGGTTCCTCCCTCCGGACGATCAGTTCGCGGGCAGCTGCGGCGGTCATGGGCGCATGGATGCCACATTGCAGATCATCAGGACCGAATCCCTGATGAGAGAGAATTCGCCTGGCGACCTCCAGATGGCGGGCTTCACCGCCGTGAGAGGCGCAGACCAGAGCGAGTTCCTCCGTTGCCAGGGAGTAACGATCGGCCGCCCCCGATTCCACCAGGGGCAACGCCTGGAACGGCTTGGCGGCCGACCTGCAGTAGACCGGGACAGAGTCATCGCCCAGGGAATGCAACACGCGGCCGTCACCGGCCACCATGACCGCTGCCACGGAGTGGTAGGACTCGATCTCGCCGCCACGGGAAATGGTCACCAAGGGTTGAAAAGCCTGGGGGGTCAAGTGATTCGCTCCTGCCCCGAGCCGGCGGACCGGACTTCCGGGATATATCCCAATAGTTTAGAGGGTTCGCCCCCTCCTTGACACCTCCACGAGGGTCTCCCTATCGTTTGCGGACTCATGGCTCTCCCGATTCTTCCCTATCTCTACGCCGATCCGTTCGCCGGGGCGAGCGGCGATATGTTCCTGGGCGCACTGGTTGATCTTGGGTATCCCTTTTCCCGTCTGCGAGCCGACGTGGATGCCCTCGACCTGGACGGCCTGCGTCTGGGCCGCCGGCGGGTCACCAGGGGTGGCCTGTCCGCGGTCAGGATCAGCGTCCACTGCGCGCCCGGGCAACCCCATCGCAGCCGGCGTGCCATTCAGGCCGTGCTGCGCAGAGCACGTCTGGACAGGGCGATCCGGCGCCGCGCCGGCGAGGTTTTTGACGCCCTCATCGAGGTGGAGGCGAAGATCCACCACCAGCCGGTCGAGCAGGTCCATCTCCATGAAGTCGGTGCCCTGGACGCCCTCGCCGACGTGGTGGGAACCGTCTCCGCCTTCTTTCACCTGGGTGTGGAGCGAATGGATGCGGGTCCCGTGAACCTGGGAGGCGGCACGGTGACCTGTGCCCACGGGGTCCTGCCTGTCCCGGCTCCCGCGACAGCGGTCCTCCTGCAAGGCGTTCCGGTTCTCGGGCAGGGAAACGTTGAGCGCACCACACCCACCGGGGCGGCCCTGTTGAAAATCCTGGCCACCGCCTTCGGCCCCCTGCCTCCCTGCATCATGACCCGCACCGGTTATGGCGCCGGCCGGCGTGACACGGAGGATCTCCCCAACGTTCTGCGTCTCATGGGGGGAGATCTCCTGCCCGCCACCCTGGCGCCCTCTCCGGACCCGGGTGGCGGGCTCATGGAGATCCGCTGCCAGATCGACGACATGGACCCACGCATCTTCGGTTACCTCTGCGACCGCCTTCTCGCAGCAGGGGCCCGCGACGTCTATCTGTGCCCGGTGCAGATGAAGAAGGGACGACCCGGCACCCTGATTGTCATTCTCGCCGACCGTGATCGGATAGGGGTTCTGGGCACCATCCTGCTGGATGAGACCACCACCCTGGGCTACAGGCTGGCCCCGGTCACGCGGGTTGAACGCAGCCGGCGCCATGTTCAGGTCACAACGCCTTTCGGTCCCGTGCGCATGAAAGTGAGTGACAGCGGCCCGGGCGCGCCGCTGGCGACGCCTGAGTACGAAGACTGCCATGCCCTGGCCCGCAGGAACCGGGTGCCTCTGCGCCGGGTTCTGGCTGCCGCGGTTGCCGCCTGGGAGCGCACGCTCGCCTCACGCCGGAGCGTCGCCAGGAGAAGCTCCTCATGATCTGCGATTCCCATGCTCATCTGAATCACGACGACGCGTTCCAGGACGACCGGGAGCAGGTTCTGTTGCGGGCCAGGGAAGCCGGTGTGGACTGCATTTTGAATGTGGCCACCCGCCCGGACGATGCGGCCGCCACCGTGGAAATCGCCCGCCGCCACCCGCAGGTCCTGGCCGCCGTGGGCATCCATCCCCATGAAGCCGCCCTGGCCACGCCCGCGGCCCTGGATGATCTTGAACGCCTCTCCAGGGACGCCACCGTGGTGGCATGGGGTGAGATCGGTCTTGATTACCACTACATGAACGCGCCCCGGGATGTTCAATGCGCGGCCTTTGCCAGCCAGCTCCAGAGAGCGGCGGCCCGGGATCTGCCGGTGAGCGTGCATAATCGCGACTCGGATCAGGATCTCCTGGACCTGATCCACCGCCACGCCGGCCCGCGCCGCGGTGTGATCCATTGCTTCACCAGCGACTGGGCCATGGCCGCCTCCTGTCTGGACGCCGGCTTCTACCTGTCTTTCTCCGGGATCCTCACCTTCCGCAACGCCGACGGTCTCAGGGACGTGGCACGCCGCACGCCGGCGCACCGCCTACTGGTGGAGACCGACAGTCCCTACCTGGCACCTGTCCCCCATCGCGGTGCCCGCAACGAACCGGCCCGGGTCGTGGACGTTCTGGAACGACTGGCGGAAGTGCGGGGCGTGAGCGCGGGAGAGATGGCCGCCATCACCTCCGAGAACTTCCGCACCCTGTTCGGTCAGTTGACGGAGTCCAGCAACTCACGGGCGGGCGGATAGGACACCAGGGACTCGAAATCCTGATCGTTCACAAGCCTGTCCGTATCCCGAAAACCGAGATTGATAAGCTGGCGCACGGCGTTGTAGGCGCGCAGCATCTCGTTCCGTAACGAATAGATGCGCACCAGCTCGACATAAGCCTCCTGGTTCCGGGGATCGGTCCGGGCCACGTATTCGAACTGCTCCTCGGCGTCCTCCATCAAACCACGCTGAAGGTAGGCCTTCCCCAGGTAGAAATGGGCGTCCAGGTTTTGCGGCTGGAGCTCGACCCCGGCGCGGAAGAGTTCCACCGCCTCGTCATAGAGCCCCTCCAGGATCAGGGCATTCCCCAGTGAGCGGCGTGCGGCAAACAGGTGGGGATTGAGAAACAGCACATGCAGGAAGAGAACACTGGCCTCGTCATCCCGGCCACCCTCAAGGGCGAGCCCTCCCAGGCCCATGAGCGATCCCATGTGGTCGGGATTGGCGACCAGGGCCTCTTTCCATCTGGCCGCAGCATCCTCCATGTCGCCGTGACGATGGGCCAGGACCCCGATGCTGAAGAGAGCATCGGGGTTGCCTGGATCCAGATCCAGGGCGCGAGTGTACTCAACCCGGGCAGCATCCTCATCGCCCTGGCGCAGGTGCAGTGAACCCATCACCGCATGGAGGTCCGCCGCATCAGGGTGTCTTCCCAGGGCTTCTTCCAGGAGCGCCTGACAGTCATCAAGCCTCTGCAGGTCCAGGTAGCGTCGTGCCAGTCCGGTCACCGCTGTCGTATCGTCCGGGGCCACTCGTACCGAGATCTCCAGGGAGGCCAGACCATCTTCTTCCCGTCCCGCCATGGGATAGGCCATGGCCAGGGCATTGTGGAAGGCAACATTTTCCGGAGCCAGCTCACGGCCCGCTTCCAGTTTTTCGATTGCGGCCTCGATTTCCATGTGCTGGATGAGGCCCATCCCCGCCCGGTAGAATTCGAGGGCATCGGTGCCGCCCACCTGTTTGAGCCTCTGGATCTCAGCAGCGACCTCAGCAGGATCCGCAGCCCGGCCGGCAGCGCCTTCTTTCTCATCCACCATGACAGTGTCCGCCGTCTCGCCGCCACATGCGCCAGCCAGCAGAAGACCTGCGACCAGGAGACATGACCCCAGGACAGGACCCGGTGTTCGCTGCATCATCATCACTCGTTCTCCTCGGCCGCCTGCAGGGCCGTGATAGCCGCCACTTCATACACATCCTGCGCCGTGCAGCCCCGGGACAGGTCATTGGCTGGTGCGCGTAACCCCTGGGTGATGGGCCCCAGCGCCCGGGCTCCGCCGAAGCGCTGGACCAGCTTGTACCCGATATTACCGGCATTGAGGTCGGGAAAGATCAGCACGTTGGCCCGCCCCGCCACCTGGCTGCCTTCCGCCTTGCTGGCCGCCACCGCAGGCACGATCGCCGCGTCCACCTGCAATTCACCATCCACGCAAAGGTCCGGCAACCGGGCCTGGAGAATCCGGCACGCCTCACGGACTTTCACCAGAGAGGGATGCTCGGCGCTGCCCCGGGTGGAATAGCTCAACAGGGCCACCCTCGGCTCACACCCCAGGAGAAGGCGGGCCGACTCGCTCGAGAGAAGCGCAATATCCGCCAGTTCGGCGGCATCGGGTTCCTCCACCAGGCCGCAGTCGGCAAAAATGAACGCGCCGTTGTGCCCCAGTGCCTCATCATCATGCACCATGAGGAAAAAGGTGGACACGGTGCGAATCTCCTCCCGGGCGCGAATGACCCTCAGCGCCGCCCGCAGGGTCTCGGCGGTGGTGTGCCGGGCGCCTGCCACCGAGCCGTCAGCCTCACCCGACCTCACCATGAGGGCCGCGTGAGTCAGCGGTTCAGCGGCCGCACGATGGGCAACTTCCGGCCCGGTCCCCCGGTGGCGCGTCAATTCCAGATAGATGTCCGCGTATTCATCCAGGCGCGGTGAGGTGGCGGGATCCACATGGCGCACTCCCGCTGGCAGGGAGTCAGGTTTCGGGCCCACCAGAATCGGTTCCACCACCCCGTCCGCGGCCAGGCGAGCTGCCGCCTCGAGGACACGAGGGTCCTCGGACTCCGGCATGGCAATCCGTTTTCCGGCCGCCCGCGCCCGCGTCACGATGTCATCAACGATGCCCGGCATGATCTCCGTCTCGAGGTGGGAGGAGTGGTTTTATCATGGCCTCGCGGGACGGACAACGCACCCCCCCGGCCAGCAATCCTCCCGGGTACCTCAGGGCCAGCCACGCCGCCAGCGACAGGGGCGGCACCATCTCACACCAGACGACCCATGAAGGCCCCAGGAGGGGGCTGTGCCCCGATGCCAGATCCAGGTAGGACAGGACCACCGTGGCGCATAACAGCAACCAGGCGGGACTCGGGGCGAAGCTCAGGAGGGGCAGAACCCAGAGGAGGTACCACGGATGCAGCGTCGGGACCAGGAGAAGGGCCACCATCAGGACCCGCAGAGCATCCCGCAGGAATCCCAGGGCAACCGGACCCTCCCGGTCGGGACGGAGCGCCCTCACGCCGGCATAGGCCGCAATGAGAACCATGACCACATAGCGCGTGTTGACGGTGGCGGGAAGTATCGTTTCCAGGCCGGCAAAAATGAAGTCATTGGCCCGCCAGCGCCCGGCGTACTCCCCCAACCCGGCGACCAGCTTCCATCCCGCGGACAGATAGGGAGCGAGGAGCAGCAACCCGGTGGCCACTGCGGCCAGGGCGGCCTTCCAGCCGCCACGGCGCAGGAGCAGTGGGGCGGTTATGAGAGGTGCAACTTTCGCCATGACGGCGCAGGCGAAGGCGGCGCCGGCCCTCAACGGCTTGCCGGCGGCCAGTGCCAGCGCCGTCAAGAGCAGCGCCATCACGCCCAGCGGTTCAACGTGAGCGGAGGAGGCAATCTCCACCACCGGCAGCGGTGACCAGGCATAGACAAGGAGATGCCCGTCAGGCAGACCTGTGCGGCGCAGCAGCAACGCCAGCAGCAGCAGCACACCGACATCCACAGCGATCAGCAGGACCCGGACCATCCCCGTTCCCGGCTGGATGAAGGCCGCCAAGGCAAAGAACGCCTGTGCCACGGGCGGGTAGATGGTGGGTATTTCCTTGTAGGTAATGTCCGGGAAAAATTCAGTGCGCAACGGGATCAGCTCGGGAGCCGCCGGCGGGTAAGCAAACGGGGAGATCCCGTGAGTGGCCAGATACCCGTCCCAGGCATACCTGGACACGTCCAGGGAGAGGTCCGGAGGATGCAGGAGCCCGACCACGAGGCGAAAGGCGACGCCGGTAGCCAGCAGGAAGATCCGCCAACGCCCTCCCCGCCGGCGGAGCCATCGCGCCATAGCCAGCATGTAGAGAGCGGAGAGAGCGAGAAAGAGGGCCACGAAGGTGCCGGTCCCGACACGCCATGAGGGCAGAAGAGCCAGGGCTAGAAAGCCGCCTCCCAGGAGCAGAGCGAGGAGGAACGCGGACCTTGGCGGCCACCGGTCGTCTGCTAGCATCCTCTCCCCGTGAGGAGCATGGAGATGGAGATGCTGATCGCCGGCCTGCCCCGACTCGTCCTCATCGGCTCCTATCTCACGGTCCTGGCGGTCCTGTCTGTCTTTGGCCTGCACCGCTGGCAGCTCCTTGCGCTCACGCGTCACGAGAAAAGGGAACGCCGCCCTGCACGACCCTTTGACGGCCCGCTTCCGGTCGTGACCGTCCAGTTGCCAATCTACAACGAACCGCAGGTCGCCCGGCGACTTCTCCTGGCCGTCGCCCGCCTGGATTACCCTCGCCACCTTCTGGAGATTCAGGTTCTCGATGACTCCACCGACCGGACCACCGCGCTGCTGGCGCGGCTGGTGACACGGTTGCGACGCCGGCGGTTTCAGGTGTCCCATCTGCGCCGCACCTGCAGGACCGGCTTCAAGGCCGGCGCCCTGGCAGCCGGTCTCCAGCAGGCCCGAGGCCGCTTCATCGCCATCTTCGACGCCGACTTTCTCCCACCCCCTGACTTTCTGAGAGTCGCCCTGCCGGCCTTCGCCGATCCCGGCGTCGGCATGGTGCAGGCTCGCTGGACGCACCTGAACAGGCGCGACTCGATTCTCACCCGGGTGCAGGCGACCCTGCTGGACGGACATTTCCTGGTGGAGCACCTGGCTCGTTACCGCAGCGGCCGCTTTTTCAATTTCAACGGCACCGCCGGCATCTGGCGCCGGGAGTGCATCGATGCTGCCGGCGGCTGGCAGGCCGACACCCTCACGGAAGATCTCGACCTCTCCTACCGGGCCCAACTTGCCGGCTGGCGCTTCGTCTTCCTCCCCGATCTGCTGGCGCCGGCAGAGCTGCCGGCCGGTGTGCAGGCGTGGAAGACCCAGCAGCACCGCTGGGCCAAGGGCTCGGTGGAGACCGCGCGCAAACTGCTGCCACGAATCTGGCGGGCGCCTCTTCCCCGGCCCGTCCGGCGGGAGGCGATCCTTCACCTGACCGCCAACGGCGCTTACCCGTTCATGGTGCTTCTCTGCCTGTTGATCTGGCCGACTCTGTACCTGCGCCAGCATGGTGCCGCCGGAATCCTGGCCCTGGTGGATCTGGCCGTCCTGGGCCTGGCCACCACGTCGATCTTTCTCTTCTATTATCGGGCACAGCGCCGCGCCGGACAGGGCCGCGCGGCCAGCCTCCTCTGCCTCCCCCCCCTGCTGGGCCTGGGCGCCGCTCTGGCCATCAACAATTCACGCGCCGTCCTTGAAGCCCTCTGCGGCCGGCGCTCCCCCTTCAGGCGCACGCCCAAGGACGGGCGCGTGGACACGGAACCAGGTCACGGTCCTCCGGTCAGGGCCAAGGGGCCCCTTCCCTTCCTGGAAGGGCTCATGTCCCTCTATCTGGCCCTGACTCTGCTGGACGCCATCCGTCTCGGGGTCTGGGCCTGGGTGCCGTTCATCGGCCTGTTTCTGTGGGGCCACGCCTACCTGACCGTGGCGGATCTGCGCCAGGCGCTGCGTGCCTGGCGCTATCTACCGGCACGCTGACCCGGCGCCAGGGAGAGCCGGAACGCGGCCATCTCCCGGGCGTTGCGTACCAGCAGAATGTCGCCGGCCAGCGCCGGATGGTTCCAGGTCTTGCCCACAAGAGCCGGGAAACGCCCCAGCTCGGTGAATTGCTCGGGGACGGCCTCGACCAGCGCCAGATCACCCTTCTCCGACAGCACCAGCAGCAAATCCTGGTCCGGCAACAGGACGAGCTGACCGGCGCCGTAGCGTCCGCCCTTCCAACTGCGCTTGCCGTTTTCAAGGTCGATGCACGCCAGAATTCGTCCGTCGAAGCCATAGGCATGACCACCATGTACGACGAAGCCGTTGAAATACGGCTTCAACTGGGTCGAGGTCCAGCGCTCTTCCGTCGTCCATCCGCCGGGTCCACGAGCGACCGAGATACGGCGCATTCCGATTCCACTCATCAAGCCGGAGCCGATCAGGATATCGCCGTCCGCAGTCAAGGCCGGCTGCACAATCCGGCCGTCGCTGAGCCATGGGTGCTCCCAGAGAAGCCCGCCGTCCGCCGGCGCAACGCTGGTCACCCCGGCTCCGTTGACCAGCAGGATCTGTGCGACACGGTCGATGGTCAGCAGATGTGGTGAACTGTAGCCGGCGCCGCCGGCCGGGCCAATCCAGCGCGGTTCGCCGGTGACCAGGTCATAGGCGACCAGAGTACCCGTATCGACCATGACGATGTCATCGACCACCAGGGGTGAGCTGGCGAAGCCAAAGATTGGAACCTTCGCGTCGGTGTCGGCCGCCGCGTTGCGCGACCACACGACAGCGCCGTCACCGGCGTCGAGAGCGTTCAGGATCCCGGTCCCGCCAAGTGTGTAGACGCGACCGTCACTGAGGGTCGGCGTCGCGCGGGGACCGGCGCCGGCATGCGAATCCCAGAATCTGGCTACGTCGCGGTGTCTCCACACCGGTTCCCCGGTGGTCAGGTTGTAGCAGGCAACGAGCTCGTGGTCACCGCGTTGCTCCTGAGTGTAGAGAAGATTGCCGCGGACCGCGAAGGACGACTGGCCCGGTCCGATAGGCCGGCGCCACAGCTCGATCGGCGGCGACCGAGACCAGTCGGTCTCGATGCGTACACCGGGGACGAGGCCGTCACGATGGGGTCCGCGAAAGCCGGGCCATGCGGCTTCCGCCTCCAAGGCCGCGGTCGCCGGCAGGAGGGTCATGGGCTCGTCTCCGGCCTGGACCAGGAGCCGCTCCTCGGCAGTTTCCGCCCACCGCCACGAGAATTCCGCAGCGCCTGCGGCGTTGATGCCATCACTCCGGACAAGCGTCCACGATCCGGTCGCCAGAAGGATGGTCGCGACCATGGCCACGCGCCGAGGTCTGTCTGCAAGATGACGACCGGCCACGGCCCAGGCCACGAAGGCGAGGCTCAGCACAGGGATGGCATAGAAGGCAAACATCATCCCCATGTTCCCTGTGGCGATCGACTCGTGGAGGAGGCGCTGTGTCGCCACCAGCGCGATGATCATCAGAATGACAGCGCCCCAGCGATCGGATCGAGCCGCCCGGCTGAAGAACAGCCACCACACGACAACAGCCAACCCGCCGAAGAGCCGACCGAATGCCCCGATGAAGCCCGCCATGATCCCGGACATGACCATGGGCACACCGAGCCAGGCCAGCCATTGCAGCACCACGATGACCACCCCGGGCCATAGCCGGAGCTGCCGTTGGCGGCTCGGCTCGTCGGTATGCGCGTTGGCCATTTCAGACCCTCCCCTGCCAGCCATTGAGGGAATTGGTGAACCGCCGGGGAATCGAACCCCGAACCTACTGATTAAGAGTCAGATCCAGCGGCAACCTGAGAGTACCTCAGAGCACCCAAGCGACACAAAAGACGACGATTTGGACAAGGAGTAGGTGCTCTCAGATCGGCTGAGATCGGCTCAGACTGGTAGCACGGTGGTAGCAGATTCTGTGTCTTCACTCGCGGAGCGAGAAATCCACTGACTTCTGACTCCCGTCATCAAGTGTCACGAAGATGCGATAGGTCGCAGGTGCCGGGAAGCCCTTTGTCGATAGGTTGTAGATGTATTGCTGCGTGATGGGGTTGAAGCGGAAGACATTGCTGTTGTGGTTCGCGCTCCCGGTATCGGCGGTCAGGTTCGTGGTGTCCAGGCTGCCGGTGGCGATGTCGATGACCCGGAACACCGAGATGATCGCCTTCGCGGTGGCTGCCGGTGGGGCCCCGCTGGCCAGGCGGAACTTCACCGGGATGGCACGCCCTAATTTGGCCTGTTTGATGGGAAAAGCACCCTGCGTGAGCAACGGCGGCTCGAAGACAATGTCGGCGACAGGAGGCTTAGTTCCCGGAAGCACACGGCGGATGCGCTGGCTGCCGGGATCAGCGATGAATATATTGCCGGCAAAGTCAAGAGCCAGCCCGGTAGGAAAGCGCAGACTGGCACTGGCGGCGGAACCACCGTCGCCACTGAACCCGTCGATACCATTACCCGCGATGGTGGAGATGATCCCGGTAACGAGAT
>Ga0114950_10004718_pt1 | contig 10602 bp, 11 predicted proteins | sample N075metaG_FD_83503 | JGI IMG/M metagenome (GOLD analysis project Ga0114950, IMG submission 83503) | Deep subsurface microbial communities from Kermadec Trench to uncover new lineages of life (NeLLi) - N075 metaG | ecosystem: Environmental > Aquatic > Marine > Ocean trench > Sediment | place... | reverse complement strand
GCGCCGGACTGCCAATGCGCCGGACTGCCAAGTGCCGGACTGCCAAAGCGATGTGACGCAACGGTCAATAATCGCTGAAACAGTCCCGGTCAGGTCAGGTCTTGGGTGTATCCCAACGCCCGCGCCACCTCCCGTGCCGCCTTGATGCCGCTCAGATGGGCGCCATGGGCGGTCGAATAGGACTCGATCGAGGTCGCCTCGCCGGCGAAGAACAGGCGTTCGTCGAGTGGCTCGGCGAGGCGCGGGCGCTGCGGCGTCTGGCCGGGCAGGGCGGCGGAGTAGGCGCCGCGCACCCAAGGGTCCTCGCGCCAGGCGGTCACATTGTGTCCGACCACATGTTTGACGATGTCGGCGCCGAAGGCCTTTCTCAGGTTCTCCTTGGCGAGATCGACCGAAGCCGCGACCCCGGCCCGCTCGAGCCATCCGGCGAAGCGGCCGCCGGTCAGCCCGACCACGTAGTCATAGCCGAACGGCCGGATATTGAAGCTCATGGGCTCGGCGCCCTCATTGAGCAGAGCCACACCGCGCGGCATCTCCGTGCCGAAGACGTCGCGGTCGTAGATCAGGCAGATGCGGTTGTGGTCGCCCAGCGGCAGGCCGGCGACGGCTTCCTGCTTCCAGTCGGGCAGCGCTGGGTCGAAGCGGATGTGGCCGCCCGCCAGAATGCCGGTGGAGACCGTGACGATGACTTTCTTGGCCCGGATCTCGCCCTTGGGGGTGGTCAGGCGCAGCGCCTTGCCGGACCAGTCGATGGCGGTGACCTGGGCGTTGAGGGTGACCGGAACCCCCGCCGCGTGGCGGGCGACCAGTGAGCCGTAGCCCTGCTTGAGCGGCCAATTTTCATCGGTATCGATGTAGGTTTCCAGATCGACGATCGAGACCCGATCGATGTCGAACGAGGTCCAGAGTGAGAAGAAGTAGTCGTGGAGCAGCGTCCAGCGGTTCTCGCGCTCGGTCACCTTGGCAGCGGCGACATCGGGTCCGGACGCCGCGGCGCGGGCGATGGCTTCCGAATTCCGCGCCTTGAAAGTCTCGAACTCGGCCTCCTCTGCCGCGCTGGTCCAGACGCCGTCGATCAGCCCGCGCCCGGCGTGGCCGTGCTTGTCGTAATCGAAGCCCTGCGCATCGGCGATCGCGACGAAAGGGTTGCGGCTCGCCGAATGCATCCAGTGGCAGCCCAGATCGAAGGGTGCGCCGTTGCCGACCTTCTCGGTGTAGGCGCGGCCGCCGATCCGGTGCGAGGCCTCTAGCAGCACGAAGGGCACGCCGACCTCGCCCAGCATCTTCGCCGCGGCCAGTCCCGCCGCGCCGGCGCCGACGATGGCGACATCCGTATCGGTCATGGGGCCTGTCATTCGCGTATCCCTCGGGATCAAAGGGTATTAAGCCCACCCTTACCGAGCCGGCGCCACACTCGGTTCTACAATGCCCGACAGATAGGAAATAAAGTGGGAAAATAGCTCCGATTGAGAGGAAATCCCAAGTTTCGCATAGATATTTTTGCGATGGATTTTGACCGTCCCGGTGGTGATTTGGAAATGGCGTCCGATGGAATTCGACGAATGCCCGCGCAAGACCATACGTACCACTTCCCGTTCGCGGCGAGTCAGAACCCCTTCGCCGAAATTCTCGAATGCGCTGGCGACCTGAAGGTTCAGGGGTGGCCGGGTGGTTTCCGCTTCGGTCTCGCTGGACTGGAGAGTCCCCAGATTTCGCCAGTGCCGCGCCGCCGAGGCATGAACGATGGGCTCCATACGCCGCAGTTTGTTCATGTCGCGGTCACTGAACGGCGCGCTGGTGCCGGCGCGCATGAGAGAAATCACCAGCATCATGTCGTGGGGCAGAGACACCAGAAAGCCGATCTCCTCGGCCAATCCGGTGCGGCGATAGTAGGAGCGAAAATACTCCGAGTGATAAAATCGGTCCGGCGCAATCTCGCGGAGCCGGTACAGGCCCGGGTCCATGCGGTCGATATAGAGCTGATAGAACGGGTCCAGCAGATAGGGGCCCTCCAGATAATCGGTGACAAATACGATCCGCTGCGGGGGTGTAAATGTATCGTAAGGGCATATCGGGCGTTCCTGGCCGCGATAGGCAAAAAATACGGCATAATCGAACGGCACCACATGGCGCAACGCCTCGGTTAGAATGGCGGGAAACTGCGAGGTGTCGCCCGCCGCGATGACCTGCGCGATGTGATCGTGCCAGCCACGGGCATCCAATTTCAGAATCGTATTTGAACCATTTGTCATGAATGGCGGTAATATCCCTTCTCCCGATGGTTTTCAATTTAAATTGCCGTGGAGGACATATATACCGTGGGGGATATTTACACTCACACAACAAAAAGAGCATGTTTAGGCAGGCTGGCGCGGAGACCGGCCGAAATCGAAAAACAACACTTGCTCAGGCCAGTGACAGGGACGGAACGAAAAGACGCCGATGAGTGTTTCCCACAGCACGGATTCGCCCGATATCCGGTTCGATCGAGTTACCAAGCGTTACGGCGACGTCGTGGCAGTGGACTCTGTCAGCCTATCCGTCGCGCGGGGTGAATTTTTCAGCTTTCTGGGGCCGTCCGGCTGCGGCAAGACCACGTCGCTCCGCCTGATTGCGGGCTTCGATCAGCCGACCCAAGGGAATGTCCATATCGGCGGCGTTTCCGTCATCGGCGTGCCGCCGCATAAGCGCCCGGTCAATATGGTGTTCCAGCACTACGCCCTGTTCCCCCACATGAATGTCGCCGACAATATCGGTTATGGCCTTCGCCAACGTACGCCCAAACCATCCAAGTCCGAAATAAGCAAGCGGGTCGACGAGATACTCGCGATGGTTCAGATGTCCGGCTACGGCAAACGCCGGTCCTGGGAACTCTCAGGCGGCCAGCAGCAGCGGGGCGGTCTCGCCACGGCCTTGATCAATCGACCGACCGTCCTTCTGCTGGACGAACCCTTGGCGGCGCTCGATCGAAAATTGCGCCGGGACATGCAGATCGAGTTGCAAACGCTGCAACGCGATGTCGGCATTACATTCATTCTCGTCACCCACGATCAGGAAGAAGCGCTCTCCATGAGCGACCGCATTTGCATCATGCGGGATGGGCAAGTGGTGCAGTCGGGCAGTCCTCGGGAATTGTACGATCAGCCGATCAATCTCTATGTCGCGGACTTTGTGGGGAAAACCAATTTCATTGCGGGGTCCGTCACAAACATTAATGGTCGTTCCGTCACCATACAAGATGAGAACGGTCGAACTTTTATCGGCAGCCCCTCCGCAAGTTCAACTAAGCTGTCGGTCGGAGCCCCCGCAAGCATTGCCATTCGTCCCGAGATGATCGTGTTGGGAGCCCACAATGCGAAGGCGGCGGAGTTGGATACGGATCTCGCCGTGAACGGCCGCATCAAGAACCGCATTTTCCTGGGCGAACACACGGAATACCTGGTCGATGCGGAAGGTCTTGGGGACGTACTGGTGCTGTCGCCCAAGCATGTTGAAAGCGCACAAGGAGGGTTCGAGCTGGGGGATGCCATCGCAATCGGATGGAAGAACGATACCGCCCTGGCACTGGAAGATTCATAGAGCCGCACAGTCAATCCGTCGAGGGCGGCTCAGCGACCAAGCAAACAACGGATAACCGCAGCACGGAGGATTCAACGATGAGCAAGAATTACAAAGACAATCTGCCGATCACAGCCACCAAGTTCATGGAGGAATTCCGGCGCTATCAAAAGGGCTCGGTCTCCCGCCGCCATTTTCTGGGTGTAACCGGTCTGGGCACCGCCATGGCGGTCATGGGCGCGGCCATGCCCTCGATGATGTCAAGGCCGGCGCATGCTGCCGGGGATTTGGGCGATCGGTTGGTGTTCTCTACTTGGCCGAACTACCATAACCCCGTCAATATCGAAACCTTCACCGCCGATACCGGCGTCAACGTTCAGATTAACGCCTTTGGTTCGAACGAAGAGATGTTGGCGAAATTGCAGGCCGGCGCCACCGGTTGGGATGTTTTCGTACCCACCAACTACACCATATCCAATTATGTGGCACTGGATCTGATCCAGGAACTCGACCTGTCCCGTCTGCCCAATCATGACCCCAGCAGCCAGGACCCCAGGTTCTCCGATCCGGCAACCGTGAACGGAAAAGTTTATGCCGTTCTGAAGAATTGGGGCACCACCGGCATAGTGTACAATTCGAAAAGTCTCAAGAAAGGCCCCACCTCCTGGAAAGAATTCTTTGAGATCACCATGGGTGAAGGCTCCGGTCACACCATCGTGCATGATTATCAGCTGACCACCATCGGTGCTGCATTGTGTGCATTGGGTTACTCGTTCAATTCCATTGACGCGGGTGAACTGGGCGAGGCGGAAAAGGTCCTGATCGATTCCAAGCCACATCTGTTCGCCATTACCTCTGATTATCAGCCAGGTATGCGCAGCGGCGATGCCTGGATGTCGATCTGCTGGAATGGCGATGGCCTGCAGCTCAACAAGGACATGCCGGAGATGAAATACCTCATCGCGACCGACGGTGGCGAGATCTGGTCGGACTTCTACTGTATTCCGAAATCTTCTCCACACCTGGATGCGGCCTATGCCTTCATCAACTTCCTGCTGGATCCCAAGATTCAGGTCCTTGAATTCGAATCGCACGGTTATGCAACCGGCGATTCTCGTGTTGCAGCCCTGTTGCCAGCCGAGACGGCGAAAAATGAGATCCTGTTCCCGGCGGCCGAGCTGATGAACGGATTGGAATTCGGCGCGGCGGAGACGCTGACCGATCCGATCCGGGCCGAATTGATGGCCAGCTTCAAGTCCGCTTGAGTTAGACGGTCCCTGTGGAGATGGCGGCGGCAATGACGGGCGAAGGCAATAAGGGACGATGGCTGACGGTGGCGCTACTGGCGCCCACCACGGCTTGGTTCCTGATTATGCTGGTGCTGCCTTTAATTGTCGTCGCTGTTTTCAGCTTCGGTGAGCGCTCGCCGGTAGGGGGGTATACGCCGTCGTTTACCTTCGCACAGTATGCCAACCTGCCGGCGCGCTTTACCGCATTCAAAAACACCATGACCTACGCGCCGTTGGGCACGTTTATCAGTCTGATGATCGCCTATCCATTGGCCTATTATCTTGCCGTCAAGGTCAGCTCCCGGTGGAAGCTCCTATTACTGATTTTGGTGATTGTGCCATTCTGGACCAGCCTGCTGATCCGCACCTATGCTTGGATTTTTATTCTCGGCGGCCGCGGAATTCCGGCGCTGCTGGATATGATCGGCATCGAGGATGTTCGCCTCATCAATACGCCGTTCGCCGTGATGGTGGGCATAATATATGGCTACCTGCCGCTCATGGTTTTTCCGATTTTCGTTTCTCTGGAAAAACTCGACAAACGATTGCTGGAGTCATCCGACGATCTGGGCGCCTCGCCGTTCCGTACCTTCCTACAAGTGACCCTGCCACTTTCCATGCCGGGTGTGGCAACGGGGTGCATGCTGGTGTTTATCCTGTTGATGGGAGAATTTCTCATTCCGGCATTTCTCGGTGGCGGCAAGGTTTTCTTTATCGGCAACGCGTTGGTCGACTTGTTTCTGCAATCCAGGAATTGGCCGTTTGGATCGGCGGTCGCGATCACACTTGTCATCATCATGTTAATTACGGTCAGCCTGTACATGCGCATGATGATGGGCAAATCGACCGGTCGCGACGAATCGTTGATGTAGGACCGGAGCAGGGTTATGCGCCTCTACTCCATTGCGGTTTATTTGTTCCTTTATGTGCCGATCGGCATCATCGTCCTGTTCAGTTTTAATTCCGGGCGCCATGCCAGCGACTTCCAGGGTCTGTCCGTGAAATGGTATGGCAAGGCGCTATCCAATCCGTTTGTCCTTGAAGCCCTGACCAACAGTCTGATCATTGCGCTGGTGGCGGCGTTGCTTTCCAGTTTTATGGGAACCGCGGCGGCCCTTGCCCTTCAGCGGGTGCGCGGGCCCCTGAAGGCCATGTTCGATGGCCTCATCTATGTTTCCATCATGATACCCGGAATCGTGATTGGCATTGCGACGCTGGTCGCGCTGGTCACGGTTTTCAATCTGCTGAACCCAATCCTGGTCGCCTTGTGGCCGGAAGGCGTCAAGGCGCCACAACTTACTCTCGGTTATGTGTCGGTCATTGCGGCCCATACATTGTTCACCATGTCCTTGGTGATCATTCTGGTGCGCGCAAGGATTGCGGGTATGGATCGGGCGCTGATCGAGGCGTCGCAAGATTTGTACGCTTCGCCTTGGCGGACATTCTTGCAGATTACCCTGCCCCAATTGTTTCCGGCGATCCTCGCTGGTTTTTTGCTGAGCTTCACCTTCAGTTTCGACGATTTCATCATTTCGTTTTTCGTCGCCGGGGCCAACACCACCTTGCCCATCTATGTTTTTTCATCGATTCGGCGCGGCATCACACCTGAGGTCAACGTCATTGGTTCCGTGGTGTTGGGTGTATCCCTGACACTGCTGATTATGGCGCAGGTTCTGTTGCGGCGCAGGATTCGACGATGACCGGTGCGCCTTCCGTCGAATGTATCTGGCCGGCTGAAACGATCTTGGGCGAGGCGCCGGCATGGTGCCCGGTGGAACGGGTTGTCTATTGGGTGGATATCGAGGGCCGGACGATCCTGCGCATGGATCCCGAATCCGGCGATCGGCAGGTGTTTCCGCAAGCCTACGAATTCGGCTGCATTGTGAAGCGGGCCGATGGTGGCTTCATTGCCGGGACTTCTGCCGGGCTGGTGCATCTCGATGCCGATCTGACATCGTCCGAGATCTTTGCGACCCCCGAAACCGATTTTTCCAACAACCGGTTCAATGATGGCAAGTGCGACCGCCGAGGCCGCTTTTGGGTCGGCAGTACGGACCGGGATGAAGCCGAACCGAACGGCGCGCTCTATCGGGTCAACGGCTCCGGCGATGTGTTGCGGATGCTCCCCGGAGTGATCGTTTCCAACGGTTTGGGGTGGAGCCCGGACGACCGGGTCATGTATTTTACCGATAGCGGTTGCGGCGTGATCTACGCGTTCGATTTCGATTTGGATACCGGCGATATCGACAACCGGCGGGAATTTGCCCGGGTTGCGCCCGCCGATGGTCTGCCCGATGGACTGGCCGTGGATGCCGAGGGCTTCGTGTGGGGCGCGCACTGGGGCGGGTGGCGGATCACCCGCTACGATCCCGATGGACGAATCGATCGCGTTATCGACATGCCGGTGCCCCAGGTGACCAGCGTGGCGTTCGGTGGCGACCGTCTGGACCAGATGTTCGTCACCACGGCGCGGCTGGGACTGACCGGGGATGAGCTGAAGGAGGCCCCCTTGTCCGGCGGTCTGTTCAGGATCGATGCGGGCGTGGCCGGCCTGCCGGAAGTGCCCTACCAGCGCTCTTTGAAATAAGAAGCAGGTTTGGAGACAACGCCCGGTCAGCCGCCCGCGGTCTGGCCGCCCGCCGCCACGTCGATGGCGGCGGCGCCGATCCCGGTCTCGATCGTCTCGACGGCGAGCGCCATCAGGCGGTTGCGCGCCTCGGGGAAGGAGATGATCTTGCGGCAGTCGACGTAGACCGGACTGGCGCGGCCCGAGGTGAAGATGAACCGGTCCTCGGGCCGGAACAAAATGGCCTCGATGTCCATCAAGGTGCCGGCGTTGGTGCGGGCAGTGTCGATGAATTTGGGCATGGTGGGCGGATTCCTTCGACGGTCGCGGGCCATTATCGGCCAAGCGAAAGCTTGGCAAATGCCTTAACCCGGGCTTATGACAGAACGTCGGCCATCTGGCTGCGGATCTCCGTTTGAGGGCGAAGGATAATGAACGCGAAACCGGCATTCGATCTCACTCTCTATCTGGTGATCGGCTCCGGCGTCACCCAGGGCCGGCCACTCCTTGAGGTCGTGGCCGCGGCGGTGCGGGGCGGCGCGACCCTGGTGCAACTGCGTGAGAAGGCGCTTGGCGATGCCGCGTTGGTTGACGCGGCGCGCGCGCTCAAGGGGCTGCTCGCGCCGCTCGGCGTGCCGCTCATCGTCAACGACCGGGCCGAGGTCGCCAGGGCGGCCGGCGCCGACGGGGTGCATCTGGGCCAGGACGATCTGGACGCCGCCCGGGCGCGGGAAATTCTGGGCCCCGGAGGCCTGATCGGGGTCTCCGCCGGCACGCCGGAGGAGGCGGCACGGGTGGACAGGGACCTCGCCGATTACGTCGGCATCGGTGCGGTCTACGCCACCGCGACCAAGTCCGACGCCGGCCCGTCGATCGGGGTTGGCGGGCTCGCGACGCTCGCGGCCGCGCTTCGGCCGCTGCCGGTGGTGGCGATCGGCGGCATCGGCGCGACCAACGCGGCCCAGGTCATGTCCGCCCAGGGCACGGCCGGTAGTGCTCCAGACGGCGTCGCCGTGGTCTCGGCGATCTGCAGCGCCGAAGACCCCGAAGCCGCCGCCCAGGCCTTGCGCCGCGAAATCGACGCGGCGCGGGAGGGGGACGCTATCCGGCTTAAGTGAACCTTGCCCCGCAATCGGGGATTGCTGTCCCATATAGGATTACAAAAAGATGCGGCCAATGCCCATTGCACCCAGTCCGATCAAAATAAGACCCGCAACACGGGAGCCGTGATTTCTGATATGACGGAACGGTCCGCCGCGTTCCATCAGCCATTCCGAGCCGAGCGCATAGGCTAGGCCGACTGGCGTCCCCGCTAGGACGAACAGGACCGCAAGTATGAAATACTGCGGTATGACGGGTCGGGTAGGGTCAATGAACTGAGGCAGGAACGCCGCGAAGAACAGCAGGCTCTTGGGGCTCGCGATGGTCGCGAAAAAGCTGCCGAGAAAATACGCTTGGACGCCGGCACGGGAGGGGCCTCCGTTTCGGTTGTCTCGAAACATCCACAATCCGAGCAGAACAAGGACCAGGCCGCCGATCGCGGTCAGCCAATCCATCGTGGCGCTCCCAAGCTCCGCCATCGCTCCGAAGCCGCCCGCCACCAGGGCGATAAGAAACAGATCGCCGACGATGATCGCGAATAGGGCGCCTAGCGCAGCCCGCCGGCCGCCGGCAACACCGGCGGCAACGATCATCAGGATACTCGGACCCGGTATCGCCACAATCACTGCCGTGGAAAATGTGAATACCAAGACCGTGGCGATATCCAACTCGTTGCTCCTTCGATGAACCAGGAATATTCGCCTGCTGATAGAACTATCAGAATTTTTTCTAAATTTTGAAGGTATGCTAAGGTGCAAAAAAATCTACCATGTAGACAATGTTTTCATTCGGAGTTTAGACAGGTATGGCTTGCGATAGAATCGATGTCGAGATCGGCGCGCGCATGAAACGGGCGCGTGTTGCGGCGAGACTTTCCCAAACCGAACTCGGGGACCATCTCGGAATAAGTTTTCAACAGGTTCAGAAATACGAGAAAGGGATAAACCGTATCGGTAGCGGCAGGCTATACAAGATCGCGCGGGTTCTCGGCGTAAAGATCACCTACTTCTTCGATGACGTGGACCACCTGCTCGATTCGGATGCGGTACCCCTGGGGCGCAACGAAATCGGTACGCTCGACACCACCACGTTGCGGGCGGCGCACACCCTCGCCAATCTTCCCGATGAAGGCCTCAAAAAGCAGATGTTACGACTGATCGCCGCCTTGCCAGGGCGGAAGGCCGCGCGCTAGCAGGGCGTAATGATGCCGCGGTCATGAACGCAATCTGGGGAAACGCAACGGATTTGGCATCCAGATTCGGCCACTGGTGGGTGGACGATCGCGGCGCGTGGCAATTCTGGGGCCTCGATCGGCCGCAGGACCCCGAAACCGGCGAGAAGGTGGAACGGGCGTTTCGGCGCATCGCGTTGCACCGGCTGGGGATGGTCCGGGTGGCCCGGCGCCCCAATAGGACCGTGGTCGAGTTCGACCTGCACCAGGTGGACGATACCGCACTGGATGCGACCGTGGAATTCATATCCTCCGCGGATCATCCTGGACCGGTCGAATTGCGATTTTTCCACGGGGCCTGGAATATCGAGGACCACTTCGATGCCCCGGTGGCCGCGCGGCGCATCCAGGAAGTGCGAAGTTTCCGCGGCGTGGTGCTTGCGAATACGGTCACGACCCTGAGGCAACCGCTGTCGTTACAGGAGACGAGTAGCCCGCCGCTTCGGGACGCCTTTCGGCTCGTGGAGGACAGGACCTCGAAGCTGACTCTTGCCGAATGTGCGGAGCTGATGCCACACTTGATCATCTATCGCCGCGACGAGCGGCTCGGATCCGGGAATTGGGTCTCGCTCCACGCGGGTGACCAATCCGCCGGCGCCCGTTTTTTTGGGCAGGACTGGGTTCACGAGGCCCGTGACCGCCCGTTTCAGATCGAGGAACCGGGACGGCATTACAGTTTCAGCGTCATGAAGGCCTACGCCGGGGTTCTCGACAACAGAGAACCCCGGCTGGACCACATCCGCGCGATCATAAGACGCCCGGCCAAGGACCCATTCTGGGTGCCTTATCAGCGTCTGCTGTTTCGGGCCGCCGCGGAAAACGGCGAGCCGCTACTTTGCTGCCTGTCGGCAGTTACT
>Ga0114950_10004713_pt1 | contig 10610 bp, 5 predicted proteins | sample N075metaG_FD_83503 | JGI IMG/M metagenome (GOLD analysis project Ga0114950, IMG submission 83503) | Deep subsurface microbial communities from Kermadec Trench to uncover new lineages of life (NeLLi) - N075 metaG | ecosystem: Environmental > Aquatic > Marine > Ocean trench > Sediment | place... | reverse complement strand
TGAATTATCGAGAGATCGGGATTTTCGGACCGCGCCTGATCTAATCCTCTTTCAGTGGCATTTGTCTGCCAAACATAAAGCCTTTTAAGACCTTCCATTTTTGTAATATCAAATAACCCTGAATCCGACAAATTGGTATTATATAGGTTCAATGACTCGAGATGTTTCAACCTTGTCAGTTGCGTAATGCCTTCATCCGTAATTGGATTCGAGTGAAGGTCCAGTCTCGTTAGATTATGCATTTTATTAATTTCGACAAGCATATTATCAGACACGAAACAATTACTCAGATCTAACCATGTTATATGCTCATTGACTATCTCCAATTGTTTCACGACCCCGTCAGTAAGAGTAGAAGGGTTAAACTTTAGAGAAATCAAATTATTTGACTCTCCCAGAGATTCTACATCAAATCCGGCTTCATTCAATTTTTCAACAATTTTGACCTGGACCGGTTCAACACGAATCTTTTCGTAATAGGGCTTGTCTGTATAATCCAACCCATAGTCCCTATCAATAATGGCAATAATTTCATTATCTAACTTTACGTCTGAAAATTTGGTGGTACTATCTGCACCTGTACTAATCCACCATGCCAGGATTTTTATTTCTCCAAATGAAAGTGGTGTGCCCTTTGTAGGCATAAACTTCTTACTGCTATGGGGCAAAGTGACCCTTGTGAGCAAAGTGCTTTTATAAGGATCTTGAATATTTAATATTAAACCATCTTCTCCTCCATTTTTCAGATCTTTATAAGATGTTAAAATTAGCTTGCCTTCATTCTTATTGATATTGTGACAACCGGTACACTTTTTTTCAAACACGGGTTGTATTATTTGTGCATACACATTTATTGAATCCTGATGTAGAGAGGATAAATCTTCTTTTTCAATATTTTCTATTCCTGCAATTTTCTGAACGAACCGGGGAGCATATTGAAACAAGTAGTCTTCACCATGAGTTAAAACTCCTCCAAAATGACCGGTAAATGAAATTAGAACAATAAATGTCATAGATAACACCATGGAATTCATGATGGAATAGCTGGATATAAATTGCTTAAATGATAATGCCACAATTGACACAACCAATACAGAAATCCCCATCCATTTGTGTGCATTTAATGTATCGATATTGTAGCTGCCTTCTGCGGAGAGTAATATCCCGGTGATAACTGTAATCGAAGATCCAAGTATGCCGGTAAGCAGGGCTATTTTTACAGCTTGATTGAGATTGTACTTCTTTGGGAATTTCATGGAAAATAACTCCATGATTATTGCTAAGAATAAAAAACCGATGGGCAAATGAACTACAAGTGGATGAAACCTACCTACAAACAACTCTAAATCCATTTCTGTTTGATATTATGTTAGTATATCATTTACTACGTGTCCATGAACATCCGTGAGACGAAACTTTCTTCCCTGGTATTTGAATATTAGCCGCTCATGATCTACGCCCAACAGGTGCATAATCGTAGCCTGAAAATCATGGACATGCACCGGATTTTCAATAATGTTATATCCAAAATCATCTGTTGAACCATACACCATTCCTTTTTTCACACCCGCTCCTGCCATGAATAATGTAAAGCATTTTGGATGATGATCGCGTCCATAGTTTGTAGCAGTTAACTTTCCCTGCGAATAGTTGGTTCTGCCAAATTCTCCACCCCAAATTACCAGTGTATCTTCCAATAATCCTCGCTGTTTCAAATCCATAATCAGAGCTGCCGTGGGTTGATCGGTCTCTTTGCATTGTTTTTTTATTGCTTTTGGCAGGCCACCATGATGATCCCATCCCTGATGATAGAGTTGGATGAATTTCACATCCCTTTCAGCAAGTCTTCTTGCCAGCAGGCAATTTGCCGCATACGTACCGGGAATTTTACTATCCGGACCATATGCATCATATATATATTCCGGTTCGCCTGATGTATCCATTATTTCAGGTACGGAAGTCTGCATTCTGAAAGCCATTTCATATTGTGATATTCGGGCCTTAATCTCAGGATCCTCCAGTCGGTCATATTGAAGTTCTTGCAATTGGTTTAATGTATTCAGTTGTGTTCTCCTGTTTTTTTCAGTTACCCCTGGAGGGTTATTCAAATAGAGCACAGGATTTTTTCCCGCTCTGAATTGTACTCCCTGGTGCTGAGAGGGTAAAAAGCCATTCCCCCATAATCTGGAATACAGAGGTTGTCCTCTTTTATCTTTAGTAACAAGCACTACAAAATTGGGTAGGTTTTCATTATCAGATCCCAGACCATAACTTACCCATGAACCAAAGGCAGGTCTTCCCGGGAATTGAGAGCCTGTTTGCATAAAGGTTACTGCAGGATCGTGATTGATTGCTTCAGTGTACATGGAGCGTACAAAACATAATTCATCCGTAATTTTTGCGGTATGTGGCATTAGGTCGCTCACCCATGCCCCGTTATTACCTCTTTGCTTGAAGTCAAAGATCGTACCTGCCAATGGAAATGAGGTCTGGCCGGCTGTCATTCCGGTAAGTCGTTGTCCCTGCCGGATGCTTTCCGGTAGTTCATCACCGTTCATTTTGATAAGTAACGGTTTGTAGTCAAAAAGATCTAGTTGAGAAGGAGCTCCACTTTGAAATAAGTAAATAATTCGTTTCACTTTTGGTGTGAAATGAGGTTGGCCAAGTACTCCACTCCCTGAATTACCCAATGTAGAGGCTTTTAAGTTTAATGGATCCAAAAGTGAACTCAAAGCCAGACCTCCAAGCCCTAATGAAGTTTTGGTCAGAAAATCTCTGCGGGTATAATTTAAATTTTGGTTATGGCACATCGATTTATCTTTTAGTGTACATTTCGTCCATATTAAACAGTGTATTTGACAAGACGGTCAACGCTGCCATTTCAGGGATATGCAATTCAATTGGCAATTCAAAATCACCTATATTCAAATATTCTATTACCCCTTTTTCATCTTTCTTAAACTCTTCAAGTTCTGCATTGTAAAGTGTTTCCATTACTTCTATTTCTTCATCGCTGGGTTTTCTGCTAAGTACCAATTGAAAACCTGTAGTGATCTGATCACGCAATGACGGCCCGCTTTCCATCTTCAATCTATATGCCAGAGCCCTGGATGTTTCAAGGAATTGAGGATCGTTGAGTAAAACCAACGCTTGTAAAGGTGTATTTGTCATTTCCCGTGTAATGGTACAAACCTCTCGATTTGGCGCATCGAATAAGGTCATGAATGGTGGAGGAGATGACCTTCTTATAAATGTGTACATACTCCTTCGGTACTGGTTGTCGTCATGATCTTGTTCAAATCTTAGTAAAAAGTGGGAAAAATTGCCCAGCTCAATCCAAAGACCTTCCGGCTGATAAGGTTTAGCGCTTTTACCACCTACTTGTTTATTGAGTATTCCACTTGACGCCAATGCGTTATCCCTGATAAATTCCGCTTGCCATCGATGACTTGGTCCTCTTGCCATTAATATATTTTCAGGATCGGATTCCATCAACGATTTACTCACTTTTGATGATTGTTGATATGTACTGCTCATCACCATCACTCGAATTAATGCCCTTAAATCCCAGCCCGATTCCATGAAGTAAACGGAAAGCCAATCTAATAATTCAGGATGAGATGGCAGCGCTCCCTGACTACCAAAATCGTTTGCCGTACTGACAATGCCACGCCCAAAAATCATTTGCCAATATCGGTTTACAGCAACTCTCCCTGTCAACGGATTTCGCTTATCGAAGAGCCAGTGACTTAATCCCAATCTGTTTTTTGGATAATCTTTAGAAAAACCCATAATTTTTTCTGGCGTACTCATATCCACTTCTTCACCTCGTCTGTCATATTCACCCCTGGTTAGAATATATGTTTTTCTTGGTTGAGGTGTTTCTTCCATCACCATGACTTCGGTAATGGTATCTATCATTGCAAGTTTTTCATGCCGCAGGTTAGTGAGCTCATCAGAAATCTTTTGTTTTTTAATAGGGTTATAAATAAAATCAAGGGTTCCCTTGCCAGATTGCTCATACACATTAGAAATTTGTTCCGGAATAATTTCCTTATCAAAAAAAGCTACCTCATCAATTAGTCCTTTATACACACCATTATCACCAGAAAACCCCCTGTTACTTTTACCAAACGTTAAAGCGCGGCTTGGATCCAGCTTCCTGTTCATTCCCCATGGCCGAATGCTTTTGTACAATTTATCATACTTTGTTTCTTCGTTTGGTTTACTTCCGTTAATATAAAGATGTAAACCTGAAGCATTTGCAGATCCGTCGTAAGTCAAAATGATATTGGTCCATTTCTTAACAGGTATTGGTTTTCGGGTTTGGACATGGATATAATTATTGGGTAAAGAGCTAATTAAACGAATACATACATTGTTCGCGGAATCCAGATAGAGCTCCCATCCGCGCCACATTGTATTTTTCGACCCGGAATTTCCCATGATTACCATAGATTTGTCTGTTTTCTCTTCAGGATTTACCCATACCGAAACCGAGAATGGATCGGTCATTTCAAAATGACCAAATTTATTCATTAAAATTTTGTCGTATTGATTATCAAAACTTGCAGCATTACCAACGACACCTTTTTCAAGTTCAATTTCACCGGCTGTTTTAGTCCATGGTCGCTTATCTATATAGGTTGATGAATCTGTTTTGGTGATCTTCTCAAATCCATGGTAAGCAATCGGTCTTACTTTTTCAAAACTCCCGCTCTCCATAAAATCAATAATTGCCGTAATTTTTCCCGCTTCGATGGATTCTACTTTTTCAAGCGCTGAGATTTTGTTATCGAAAATGGCAATTTTTTCATCTATCAGATCATCTGTCAGCATTAATAAAGGACCATAATTGCCATCATCTCCCGTCATGCCCAACTCCTTTACATTCCCAAAAAAAGCGCTTAATTGATAATATTCCTTTTGCGATATAGGATCAAATTTATGATCGTGGCATTTGGCGCATTCTACAGTTAGCCCAAGGAATGCGGTACCAAAAGTATTTGTTCTGTTCGAAATATATTCGATCCTAAATTCTTCATCAATAGCCCCGCCTTCAGCGGTCATAGGGTGATTGCGGTTGAATGCTGTAGCCAATATTTGATCTTTGGTGGCATTGGGCATTAAGTCACCGGCAAGTTGTTGTTTCACAAATTCACTATATGGCATATTTTCATTAAATGCCTTTATTACCCAATCACGCCAGGGCCACATCAATCGAAGACCATCAGCATGAAACCCATGTGAATCAGAATAACGAGCAACATCAAGCCATTCCAGGGTTAGCCGCTCCGCATGCTCAGTGGAAGACAACAACCTATCCACCACCCTTTCATATGCATTAGGAGAATTATTATCAAGAAAGCCATCAATTTCAGAAATAGTTGGAGGAAGTCCTGTAAGATCCATAGTAACTCTTCTGAGCAATTGTTCCTTGTTTGCTCTGGGAGAAGGCGTCAATCCTTCCCTAACCAATCTTTCATATATAAAATTGTCAATAGCATTGGATTTCTTCCAAACTTCATCAACACTTGGCGGATCAATCTTTTCAAGTGGAATAAATGACCAATGCTCTTTCCATTCTGCCCCTTGTTCCACCCATTTTACAATAGCAGCCTTTTCTATAGCCGAAAGATAAATTTTAGCATCCGGAGGCGGCATCATATATTCAGGATCATCGCTCAATATCCTTTTTATAGATTCACTTTTATTGATATTACCAGGTTTAATAACAAATTTGTTGGATTCCGTTTTAGCAAACAATCCCTGCTGAATGTCAAAACGCAGTCCGGCCTTTCTTGCATTTTTGTCAGGGCCATGGCATTGGAAGCAACGATCAGAAATGATGGGTTTTATATGCATATTGAAATCCATCTCTTTCGGGAGATTTTCATATGCCAGGGCTACATCGTCAGGGAGCTGTGTAGTACAGCTTAGTGCAATTACTGTAAAAATAACAAGCTGACTTACTTGTAAAATTTGGTTAAATACTCTTTGGTGCATAGGGTATTCCATCAGTTAAAAACTCAACTTATTGAAAATCCATTAAATATACATGAAGATGTATTCTTGTATCAATTTTTTTATTAATAAAATTGATACTTTTATTCATTATACACTACAGTTAATCGCGTTTCTGAATTGATTACTACAAGGTAAAAGGCTAATAACCCAGCAAATTCATCATAGAAACACTGCTTTGCTCTTCGGCAAAAACACGTGTGATCAACTCCCCATTTTTATTTCTATTAATTATAATATGTTTTGGAGAAGGGATCAGACAATGCTGCAAACCTCCAAATCCACCAATGGATTCCTGATATGCACCAGTATGAAAAAACCCAATATATAGCGGATCTCCATTGCTCATCTTTGGAAGAAATACCTCTGAAGAATGCACCTCTGAATTGTAATAATCGTGGCTATCGCAGGTCAATCCTCCAAGGTTTACCTTGTGATACAGGTCATCCCAATTGTTGATGGCCAACATGATATATTTTTGATTCATTCCATAAGAATCCGGAATGTGCGTGATAAATGACCCATCGATCATATACCACAATTCTTTATCATTTTGCAATTTTGAATCCAATACCGAATAAATGGTAGCGCCACTTTCAGCAACAGTATATGATCCAAACTCTGTAATAATATTTGGTGTAGGCACGTGATTTTTATTGCAAATCCTTTTCACATTTTGGACAATCTGATCCACCATATATTCGTAATTAAATTCGAACCGCAATGAAGTCTTGATCGGAAATCCTCCACCAATATCAATGGTATCCAGCTCAGGGCATTTCTTTTTTAGTTCACAATATTTAAACACAAAACGACTCAATTCGCTCCAGTAATATGCCGAATCACTGATCCCCCAGTGAATGAAAAAATGAAGTATTTTCAGTTTCAGATTTGGATTATCTTTAATTCTTTCCTTGTAGAGTTTATTTACGTCATTATATCTTACTCCAAGCCGTGACGTATAAAACTCAAAGTTGGGCTCTTCATCTGCTGCTACACGGATACCCAATTGAATTGGTTTTGTTACATGCTCAAGATAATAATCTATCTCATTTAAATTGTCCAGGATAGGAATGCAGTTTTTAAAGCCTTCATCGATTATTTCGGAGATATACTGTTTGTATAAAGGCCGTTTAAATCCATTACAAATAATATGTAAATTTTTATTGATTTTCCCTTTTTCATAAAGTTTACGAACAATATCCAAGTCGTAGGCCGATGAAGTTTCGAGGTGCACATCATTTCTCAAGACCTCATCCAGTACAAAACTGAAGTGTGAAGATTTGGTACAATAGCAATACATATAATCCCCCTGATAATTGTGCTTTTTCATGGCGTCGCCAAACATCTTTTTAGCATTTTTTATGCTCTGGCTGATTTTTGGTATATAGCTTAGCTTGAGCGGGGTGCCATGCTCACGGATGATATCCATCAACGGAATATCATTGAAAAACAACTCATTGTTTGCAACTTTAAACTCCCGGGTAGGAAATTCAAATGTTTGCTTTATCAGGTCTTCATAGCGCTTCATTTGTGCAACTTTTACAAATTGGCATGCAATATTGGTATTATTTTGTAATCTTTGCAACCCAAAAAAATCTATATTTCGAAGAACAGAATCTGTGAACAGTATGAGCTTAGAGGAAACGATAAAACAAGAGATTAAATCATCCTTTCAAAATATATTTAACCACACACTTGAGGATAAAGAATTGACACTTCTCCCAACCAGAAAGGAGTTTGAGGGAGATTACACATTTGTCACATTCCCTGTGGCAAGATATTCAAAGAAAAAACCTGAGGAGACCGCCAATATATTAGGGGAATCCATTAAGGCTTCATCCGATATCATCGAAGATTTCAATGTGGTCAAAGGGTTTTTAAATTTGAAAATTGGAATCCGGACATGGCTTGAATTATTTAAAAAAGCGCATTTTGATGAAAATTTTGGACAACTACCTGCAAATGGCAAAAAGGTAGTCACGGAATATTCTTCTCCAAACACGAACAAACCTCTTCATTTGGGCCATCTTAGAAATAATTTTTTGGGGTATTCCATTTCACAGATTCAGAAAGCCGCGGGGTATCATGTAGAAAAAGTAAATCTCGTGAATGATAGAGGAATTCACATTTGCAAATCCATGGTTGCCTACCAAAATTGGGGCAATAATGAAACCCCTGAATCATCCGGAACAAAAGGTGATCATTTGATTGGCAAATATTATGTGAGGTTTGACCAGGAATATAAAAAAGAAATCCAGGGTCTTATCGAACAAGGCAGCACAAAAGAGGAAGCTGAAAAAGATACCCCTTTGCTAAAATCCGCTCAAAAAATGCTTCGGGATTGGGAAGATGGAGTTGACGAAGTGGTTAGCTTGTGGAAAAAAATGAATTCCTGGGTGTATGAAGGATTTGATGTCACTTACAATAGGATGGGCGTTAGCTTTGATAAAACCTACCATGAGTCAGAGACCTATTTGCTTGGAAAATCCATAGTGGAGGAGGGGCTAAACAAGGGATTGTTTTATAAAAAAGAAGACGGGTCTGTATGGGTAGATTTAACAGATGAAGGACTGGATCAAAAATTACTGTTACGTGCGGATGGCACTTCCGTGTATATGACGCAAGATCTGGGCACTGCAGATCTTAAGTATTCCGATTATACGTATGACAAATCTGTATATGTAGTTGGCAATGAGCAGGATTATCATTTTGATGTGTTATTTAAAATACTAAAAAAATTAGGCCGTACATACGCGGATGGATTATTTCATGTTTCATATGGTATGGTGGATTTGCCAAGTGGAAAAATGAAGTCACGAGAAGGCACGGTTGTCGATGCAGATGACCTCATGGATGAAATGGCAGACACAGCCAGAAAGCACACAATAGAATTGGGGAAGATTGACGGATTTAATGAAAAACAGGCAAGCGAGTTATATGAAACTTTATCGCTGGGAGCATTGAAATATTTTTTACTGAAAGTTGATCCTAAAAAACGGATGCTCTTTAATCCGGAAGATTCCATCCAATTCCATGGAAACACCGGACCTTTTATTCAATACACCCACGCGAGGATCTCCGCAATTATCAGAAAAGCAGATCAGCTTAAAATTGATTATTCAAATTTTGATATCAATTTATTGGGTGAATCCCATGAAACTGTCCGGTCGCTTATTTTTCTTATAAATGGATATCATCGCTTGATTCATGAAGCCGCCGAAAATTATTCACCTGCTGTAATCGCTCAATTCGCGTATGATTTAGCAAAGGAATATAACAGATTTTATGCGGAAGAACCAATCCTTAAGGAAAGCAATGAAAACTACATGAAGTTTAAAATTGCTTTTTCCTTGCAGATCGCTAAAACTATTAAAAAATCCATGGGATTATTAGGCATAAGTGTGCCTGAACGAATGTAAATTATCCAATCATTGAAAAAATCATGAGCCAGATCAAAGAGTGGTTGAATGCAATTAGATTGAGAACATTGCCGCTGGCATTGGCAAGCATTGGGCTCGGAAGTTTCTTGGCAGCCTTTGAAGATAAATTCCGATGGTCGGTATTATTGCTCAGTGGGTTGACAACCATTTGTCTGCAAATACTTTCTAACCTGGCCAATGATTACGGAGATTCAAAGCATGGCGCTGATCATGAAGGTCGTGAGGGGCCGCAAAGAGCAGTTCAATCCGGAAAAATATCTCCGAAATCCATGAAGATAGCGATTGGCCTTTTTATTGGATTTTCATTGATCAGCGGATCGTCCTTACTTTTTGTTTCTATTTCCGGATTTAGTATGCAGTTTATACTCCTTTTTGCAATTGGGTTGATTGCCATAGGCGCCGCATTAAACTATACAATGGGTAAAAATCCATATGGATATACAGGATTTGGAGATTTGTTTGTCATACTGTTCTTTGGATTTATTGGAGTTTTGGGCACCTATTTTTGCCATACCGGAAGTTTCAGTTTCCAGGCGTTATTGCCCGCTTTTAGTTGTGGTTTACTTTCCACAGCCGTTCTCAATGTGAATAATATCCGTGATATCGCATCCGATGAAAAAGCCGGTAAAATGTCGATTCCTGTCAGAATTGGAAGAAAAAACGCCATAATTTATCATTGGACATTAATTATACTTGCCATAACCTCCACGCTCGTATTCGTGATCATTCAATACCAATCACCACTCCAGTTTTTGTTCTTAATTACGACGCCATTATTATTTTTTAATGGATATAAGGTAGCCTCAACTCATGAATCAAAAAAGCTTGATCCCTTCCTAAAACAAATGGCTATCTCGACCCTATTATTCATTCTTACTTTTGGGATAGGGAATTTAATAGTAGAATTATAATTCAAGTGACGGAAAGGCAATACAGAGAATTAGTCTGCTGTTTTCGACTTCATCCTCAAAGCTTTCCTATATTCTTATCAAAAATCTCAATTATCTATCCGTGCCTTTGTCGGTGTTATCACTAACAAACCAAAGTAGGCTTGATAAGCTTGTTGGTGACAACACCAACAAGGGCGGCACTATTAAAATCAGTAATTCTATTTTCGAACAGTATATTATCAATTATATAAAT
>Ga0114950_10004711_pt1 | contig 10614 bp, 9 predicted proteins | sample N075metaG_FD_83503 | JGI IMG/M metagenome (GOLD analysis project Ga0114950, IMG submission 83503) | Deep subsurface microbial communities from Kermadec Trench to uncover new lineages of life (NeLLi) - N075 metaG | ecosystem: Environmental > Aquatic > Marine > Ocean trench > Sediment | place... | reverse complement strand
GTTTCCGGAGAGAAAACCGGTCCCGTTCATCCCTTCAATCGATCCACCGGATCGATTGACCTTGCAGGACGGTCTTCACTCCTGGAAACACTCTAATGCCACATCGACGTAGAGTATAAGCACCGCCTGGACCCACAGACCATATGAATTTCAAAAGCGGACAGGCGCTCGATCAAGGGCATCAAGGCGATGACAGGGGGCTGAACCGGAGCATTCCCAACGCGTTTTTTTCAATGGTGCTGCGCTTGACGATCATCGGCACATAATCGACGCGCGCCCAGCTGTCGATAAATTGATCGTAATGGGCAGAAAAAACGTTGCCCGATTGTCCGGTCGATTGCATGAAAAACGAATTCTCAAAATCGGCCATGTCGTAGATCGCCCGGTAGCTTGAGCCATGTATATTGGCAAAAGGTCGGGTTCGTGAAAACCAATGGCCGCCGCGATTGATCGTATAAAAGCCGCCGCCCGTAGAAATCTCCAAATTGAATATCCCGCTTAGAACAGAGATCGACCCGAATAAGCCGTGGCCATGAACCGCTTTGTGGGATTCGCCCCAACGCCACGCGGACATGTCGGCGCCGTGGTCTTGGTATAATTGATCGAGCGCGCGTTCGAGCGCTTGACCCAGGATAAATTCACACGATTCCCGGTCGGCAGTCTGGATATCATCGCACCATTGTTGGTCCGTTTCACTGTTTAGGACTTGTTGCATAAAGATCGGTTTAAAACTCCAATGCCGTTGGAATGAGGCGCCAAGTTCATCGGCATAAACCAGTCGGGCAAGTTCTCGATACCATGCCACAAACACAAGCGGTTCGGCTGAGTCCCCATCCATGTCGCCGTTCCAAAAACGCAACAGGTCAAGTGCCTGGCGAACCTCATCCGTCGCCGCTTCGGCGTTCAGCATGAGCGGCAAAATGTCGAGCGCGAGTAGTGAAATTTCGTCGCGCTGCATGGCCATAAAGGAGGACACAACATGACGGTCTATGCCGGTCAAAAGTTGCGAAATGCGGCGGGCTCGAAATGGCGGCTGCCACTGGGAGGTAATGAAATAGGGATAATCGTCCGGCACAATTTTGTCATTGGCCGTAACAATTCGACCGGAGCTTGGATTGTATTGTTGCGGCAAATCTTCGAACGGAATGTAGCCGGCCCAATCATAGCGCGCATCCCAACCCGGTGCCGGCATGAGCCCTTTTAAATTGTTTTCCGGCTTTCGAATGGGCACTCGAGCGGGCGCGATAAAACCGATATTGCCGTCTATGTCCGCATAAATGATGTTCTGCATGGGCGAATGATAAAATTGGAGAGCGTCAAGCGCTTCAGCCCAATTTCCGGCATCCGCCAGTCGAATCGCAGCCTCGGCGGTTAGATCATCGTCTTGCAATGCCGTCCATTGAAGAGCGAGAACATAGCCGTCGTCTAGGATCTGATCTGAACCGCGCCAACTTTGGGGCAAAACAGGGCCATGTCGCGTTTCACGAACCAACAGGTTTTGATCCCGGGCAAAGCGAATTGTGATGCGTTCCTCTCGTGTGTCGAACGGCACGTAGCCATCGGGCGTCAAATATTCATTGGGATTGTCCGGATTGAGCTTTTCCACAAACAAATCCTGCGTGTCGGCGCCGGTATTGGTGAACCCCCAGGATATGCGTTCATTCCGCCCCAAGATGATTGAGGGAAAACCGGCAATGGTTGCGCCCATGACATTGCCGCCGGGAAGGGCCAAATGGGCCAAATACCAGATCGACGGCGCCGCCAGTTCAAGGTGGGGATCGTTGGCAAGCAGAGCAGCACCTGTGTTTGTGTGCCGACCATTCACCACCCAAGAGTTGGATGCGCCGCGCTTGTGCGGTTCGAATAAGGATGCCTGGTCGAGCTTGAAAAAGGTTCTGCCGTAAAGATCGGCGAAATCGGGAAGTTTGATGGCTTCATCGCCGGGATAGGGCGGGAAAAATTCCGCAATCTGCTTTTCATTCATGAACTGCACGAGCTGTGCCCGTTCAATCTCATGGAACATATTAGTCGATAGACCGACCGACATTACTTTGATGATGAGTAGAGAATCCGCCGGTGTCCATGGTTCCGGGCGATGAAAAAGCAGCAAAAATTCAGGGGGCAAAGGTTTGGAACCGTCATTGATGATGAAATTGACGCCATCCGCATAGGCCGCGAGAACGCGCCGTACGGGCGCTGAGAGCCTAGGCAAAGAGGCGTCGATTGAGGAACCAAAGTTTAAGGTGCGAAAGAAAATATCCAGACCAAGAGAGCGTTTGCCGAGAATCTCCGAAAGGCGGCCTTGGCCGATACGGCGCGTGAACTCCATTTGCCATAGGCGATCCTGTGCGTGAGCGACACCGAGACCAAAATAGATGTCTTCTTCCGATTGCCCGAAGATATGAGGGATTGCATGTTCGTCCCGTATGACATCGACGATGTCGTTGACGGTGTCCACATGGAACGTGCCGTCCATTACAGGCAGAGACAAAAGCATCCCCATATAGCGATCGCCAACGATCAGAACCATAAGAAGGCCAATTCCTCCTACGATCATTGCCGACCATTTGACTAATGCGCGCACGCCATTACCTGGGGCTGTCATCGTCATCCAACTAAAGCGCATTCAGGAAAAGTGGGTACCGGTTTTCCGTCCGAATGCGCGACAAAACAAAGACTTAGAGCACGTTAAGGATTCCATCTTTTGTGAACGTGGTCTAGGATATATAAACCGTGCGCGATTGAAAACGACAGGAGAGGGGTCCGGCGATGGCCACGAAGGCGGCGTTTATTGGTCTTGGGGTGATGGGTTTTCATATGGCAGGCCACCTATCGAAAGCAGGGTATGAGCTGCGTGTTTACAATCGAACCGAGAGCAAAGCCGAGCGCTGGTGTGCCGAGTTTCAAGGGCATATGGCCGCCACGCCGGCACAGGCCGCGACCGGTGCCGATTTTGTTTTTTCCTGTGTCGGTGGGATGATGACCTACGGGAAGTCACCGTAGGACACAAGGGGGCCTTCAGCACCATGCAGCCCGGCGCTATTTTTGTCGATCATACGACCACGTCGGCGACAATTGCGCGCGAGTTGTCGGGTCTGGCGCAAGAAAAAGGGATCGGCTTTTTGGATGCGCCGGTTTCCGGCGGGGAAAGCGGCGCCGCACAGGCTGCGCTTACGGTCATGGTCGGCGGCCCTCAGGAACAATTCGACCGAGCGCAGCCGGTGATCGAAAGTTTCGCTAAGACGGTGAAGTTGATGGGACCTTCGGGCGCCGGCCAACTTACCAAAATGGTCAATCAGATTTGCATAGCGGGCATTGTCGAGGGTCTCGCGGAAGGATTGCAGTTTGCCGAGCAAGCGGGTCTCAATGGCAAACATGTTGTGGACGTTATCTCAAAGGGGGCGGCGCAATCTTGGCAAATGGCGAACCGCCACGAAACGATGTTGCGGGGTGAGTTTGATTTTGGCTTTGCGGTCGATTGGATGCGCAAGGATTTGGGCATATGCCTGGACGAGGCGCGGCAAAACGGGGCGCATTTGCCGCTTGCGGCTTTGGTCGATCAATTCTACGCCGAAGTTCAATCCATGGCCGGCGGGCGCTGGGATACGTCCAGCTTGATCGCACGTCTGAGGGTGGCCAAAGCGCCATAAATGCAGAAGACCGAGACCGGGTGCTTTGCCGTTAAGTGGTTAAGGCTTTTGCCGCATCGCGGGCAAAATAAGTGATGATCCCGTTGCAGCCGGCTCGCTTGAATGCCACAAGGCTTTCGAGCATGACCGCATCGCCATCGAGCCAACCATTCTGTGCCGCCGCCTTTAACATGGCGTATTCGCCGGAGACTTGATAGGCAAATGTCGGCATGCCGAATGTGTCCTTGACGCGCGCTATGATATCGAGATACGGCATGCCCGGTTTGATCATCACCATGTCTGCGCCTTCGGCAATGTCCAAAGCGACTTCCCGTAGTGCTTCGTCCGAATTGCGCGAGTCCAATTGATAGGTCCGTTTATCGCCCTTAAGTGTTGCGGACGTTCCGATCGCCTCGCGAAACGGACCGTAGAACGCGGATGCGTATTTGGCCGCATAGGCCATAATTTTCACATTCTTGTGGCCCGCGTCCTCGAGCGCCCTTCGAATGGCGCCAATGCGACCGTCCATCATATCCGATGGTGCAATGATGTCGCAGCCGGCATCCGCTTGTACGATGGCTTGTCTTATCAGCACATCGATGGTTTGGTCGTTGAGGATCTCGCCGTCCTCATTCAACAGGCCGTCGTGACCGTGACTGGTATACGGATCGAGCGCGACATCGCACATAATGCCGATATTGGGAACCGCATTCTTTATGGTGCGTGTCGCCTGGCACACCAGGTTGTCTTGATTTGTTGCTTCTCGTCCGTCCTCGGTGCGTAAAGCCGTCTCCGTAAACGGAAACAGAGCCAGCGCGGGGATACCTAAGCTTGCGGCTTGCTTTGCGGCATCGACCGCACGATCTATGGTCATTCGTTCCACGCCGGGCATAGAAGCGATGTCCTCGGCTCTATTCCGGCCGTCCATAAGAAAAAGCGGCCAGATTAAATCATCAACTCCAAGCGCGGTTTCGGCGACCAGCCGCCGCACCCAGTCATCCGTGCGGTTGCGCCGCAGGCGAAGGGCGGGATAGGCTGATAGGGAAAAGCTTTGGCTTTTACGGCTCATGACCCGTTCTATCATTGTGGCTGGCGCCGATAAAGAGCGATGGTTTTGGCATGCCAAGTCGGCCCAAGATCTGCCACAATCGGGCCTAAGTAAAGTATGGCTGGGTTGAGCGTCACGAAAGTCGTACTTCCATTAAGGTTTTTGATGAAAAAGAGTCTAGAGCGTTTTCAGGAAAAGTGGACCCGGTTTTCCGTCCGAAAACGCGACCAAGCTAGGAATCTAGAGCATTTTCACAAGTCAATTAATCTTGGAAATGCTCTAGTTGTCATTCTGGTGCTGTTTGTGGCTATCGCGGTGGTTTATTGGGCGAACGAATATGCCAGTGACACGGTAGAAGCCAATATCGAACCCTCGGTTCGCGATTTTCTTGAGCAACATAACGGGCGGTATGACTCGCTGGACTATGACGTTCTAACGAATGTTCTCGTGATTCGTAATCTTTCGTTTGAACCGAACGAGGCGACGTCGCAGCGTGTGGAAATAGCGCGTGTCGAATTGCGCGGTGCCGATATGGCAAACATGCAACGTGTTTTCGATCCGCCGGCTGGAGTGGATTTAAACAATCGACAAAAGTTTTACGATCTGTGGTCCGAGCTGGTGATCGAAGGCCTGTCCGTGGACAATGCCGAGAGGTCCAATCGAATTGGCAAAATCTCGTTGCGCGACCTTCAAATGAAGCCGCTCGATGGAACGTCGGCCGACCTCGTTATGGATGGTCTTTTGCGCGCGGAAGACGTTGCCGCCGTTTTGTTATCTGTTCGCTTTGACGCTCTGTCAATTCAAGATTTCCGGGAGACGACTAATCGGGTACCGCAAATCGAGGCGGTACGTTTGATTGAGATGCGACAATTCGATGCCGGGGCGATATGGAAAATACAGATTGAAGGATTGAGCGGCACGACGGACGACGGCGACGATGTAACCATGCGCGCGCTGGAGGTGACGGCGCTCGATCTGACGCGGGACTTGCGATTAGCCGGCGAACGTATGCGCAGGGGCGAAAACGTTTTCCATGATACGGCCTTCGAGACTCTTCGAGCCGAAGGTATCGAGCTCATTGAATCGGACATGATTCGGCCGGTGCGTTTGGAGGCTCTGATCATAACCGAGCTGACGCTTGGCCGTGATATTCCCGCCTCATTATCGTTTGAGTTGAAGGCGTTTGATCTTCCTCTTGAGACGGCCGAAGAGATTTCTTCGCAATCCGGGTTGGCCGAGCTTGGTTATACCAAAATTGTTCTCGATCTTGCTTATCAAGCCACTTATGACGAGAAGGCGCGTCGGCTTGCCGTGCAAAATCTGTCCGTAGCGATTGTAGATATGGCGGAGATCGAATTTTCCGGCATTTTGCATGATGTCGGGCCGGACGATTTTACGACGGAGTTCGACCTCTCCATGCTGGGTTCCGGCGTCAAGCTGGCCGAGGCTCATTTGCATTACGCGGATGGATCCTTGATTGAGCGGTTATACGAAAGAGAAGCACGATCGCGAGGCATTGCCAAAGAACGCATTCAGGCTGAGATTATTAACCGGCTCGGCGATCAGAAAATGTTTTTCCAGTTGGCGCCCAACGGCACGGCGACATTAGCTGCTCTCAAGGCGTTTGTTAAGGATCCGCAAACCATAACAATTCATGTGCAGCCCGCCGTTCCAATTGCTCTTGGACCCCTGGCAATCGGTGCCTTGCTGTCACCCCAACTGGCTTTGATGACGCTCAATGTCACTGTTACGGCGAACGATTGAGTGTGCGGAGCTGTTGACGCGCGCACGCGTAAACACTTTGTTTTCCTAAAAGTTTAACAGCTCCTTAGTATTACCTGGCTATAAGAATAGTGTGATGCAAAGCCGTATCTTCCCGGCAGGTACAAGTCTCTATATATGGAAAGTTCGTAATGAGTATGATTGGCGTTGCCAAGACAGAGGTAAGAGAAAGTGATCAAAGCGATCTTCGCGAAAAATATTTACAGTCTTTGTCTTTGATAGAACGGCTGCATCGGCAGCTTCTTGACGTTATCAAAGACGATTTCGAACGCGGTGGCGACTGGGATATCAATAGCGTCCAGGCGCTCTTGCTGTTCAATATCGGCGACCAAGAAATGACTGCAGGCGAGCTTCGTTCGCGCGGGCATTATTTGGGCTCAAATGTTTCTTACAATCTCAAAAAACTGGTCGATTCAGGCTACATCAATCACCAGCGTTCCGATGTGGATCGACGTTCGGTTCGTGTAAGACTGACGGAATCCGGCCGCTCGGTGCATGATCGTGTCGACCAGCTGTTCAATCATCAATTAAGTTCAATGGAAGAAATCGGCGGCATTAGTACCGAAGATTTCGAAGATATCAACACCACCTTGATCAAATTGGAACGCTTCTGGGCCGACCAAATTCGCTATCGCCTCTAGAGCCCATTCAGGAAAACCGGTACCGTTCATCCCTTCAATCGATCCACCGGATCGATTGACCTTGCAGGACAGTCTTCACTCCTGAAAACGCTCTATTGAGCGCCATGGTGAACGCCATCGCCCACGCTTTTCTCGATCATGACGGTATTTTGGCCTTTGCCCATCGGGGCGGCGATGAAAGATGGCCGGAAAATACCATGGCCGCGTTTCAGGACGCCATTGATCTCGGCTATCGTTATATCGAAACCGACGCCTATTGCACGCGAGATGGGTTTTTGTTGGCGTTTCACGACCCTGTGCTCGATCGGGTGACGAACCAATCGGGACAAGTGGCCCAGTTGGATCATGCGATTATCCGAAAAGCCCGTGTCGGCGGTACGGAAGCCATTCCTTTGTTGGAAGACGTGCTGGGGACGTGGCCCGACATTCGTGTCAATATCGATCCGAAGACCGATGCGGCGGTGGCGCCGTTAATCGAGGTCATAAAACGCACCGATGCACTTGACCGTATTTGTGTCGGGTCTTTTTCAGGGCGGCGTATCGAGCAAATTCGGTCGGTTTTTGACGCGCGTTTGTGCACGTCCATGGCGCCCTGGGATGTGGCTCGTTTACGATTTGACAGTTTCGGCATTCCGATCGGCGCGTTTGCGGCGTCCTGCGCACAAGTCCCTATGACTTATGGGGGTATCACCATAATCGACGGATATTTTGTCATGGCGGCAGAGGCGCGCCGTCTGCAGGTTCACGCTTGGACGATTAATGACCCCGACGACATGACTCGATTAATCAAAATCGGCGTCCATGGTATAATGACCGATAGACCCCGGTTGCTGAAGGCCGTGCTTCAAGAACATGGGTTATGGCGGTAAAGGCTTAATAAGCGGATGGATTATAAGGCACGTTTCGCTCAAGCTATCGACGGGATAAAGGCCGAGGGGCGCTATCGTATTTTTAGGGACATGGAACGCCGGCGCGGCGCGTTTCCTCGTGCAATCTGGCACGGTCCGGACGGCCCGCGCGACGTTATCGTCTGGTGCAGCAATGATTATTTGGGGATGGGCCAGCATCCCACGGTTTTGCAAGCCATGCATGATGCGCTTGACAAGTCGGGCGCCGGGTCGGGCGGCACGCGCAATATCGGCGGTACGACACATTATCATGTGGAGCTGGAGAGGGAAATTGCGTCATTGCATGAAAAAGATGCAGCACTTCTCTTTACGTCCGGTTATATTGCGAATGAGACAACGCTCAGTACCCTGAGTAAAATTCTTCCGGATTGTATCTTCTTTTCGGACGAGCTTAATCACGCCTCCATGATCGAAGGCATGCGGCGCAACGGCGCCGAAAAGAGAATCTGGCGTCACAACGATGTAGCGCATTTGCGGCAATTGCTTGGCGAGGCGTCGGCTGCCGCACCGAAATTGATCGTGTTCGAATCGGTTTATTCAATGGACGGCGATGTGGCTCCATTGCGTGACATTTGCGCTTTGGCCAAGGAATACGACGCCTTGACTTATCTGGACGAAGTCCATGCGGTCGGCCTGTACGGCGATAAGGGTGGCGGATTGGCACAACGTGACGGCGTTATGGGTGATATTGACATTATAGAGGGTACGCTAGCTAAAGCTTTTGGCGTCATGGGCGGCTATATTGCCGCATCAAAAGTGCTTGTCGACGTTATCCGGTCTCATGCCCCGGGCTTTATTTTTACGACCTCCCTATCGCCGGTTTTGGCCGCCGGCGCGTTGGCCAGTATTCGATATGTCAAAGAGAATAGGTCGCTGCGGGAGGCCCTACAGGAACGTGCGGCCATGCTTAAGTCATTGTTGAACAAGCATGGCTTTCGGATGTTGCCGTCCGAAAGTCATATCGTTCCGGTTTTAATCGGCAACCCCGTGCAGTGTCAGGCGGTGTGTGACGCTTTGTTGCAAGATCACGGCATCTATGTACAGCCGGTCAACTTCCCGACCGTGCCCAAGGGCACCGAGCGCATCCGATTTACGCCAAGCCCGGCTCACGATGCGGCGATGATGGCGCAGCTGGTCGAATCGTTGGTGGCGGTGTGGTCGTCGCTCAAGATCGAGCGGGCCGCGTGAACGTGCCCCCAAGGCGGCACTCCGGAACCGGGATAGGGGCCAAGGAATCCCGGCCAATCGTAGTGGCGTATAGCTTCCGGCATCAAGATATGGTAGAAGCGCCCGCGCGGGCGAGGCCTATCCATGGCCGGGGCCTCCCGGATTAGAATGGTCTCGTAACTCCTATAAGGAATATAAGTGCCAAGCTGTTTCGATTATGCGACGTCACGCAGGGTGACGCGATGAAGGCGCCGTTCGGAGCGGGCAGGGATAACTTCGAGTATGTCGATGACGCAAGACACGAAAATCAGTAGGACGAACGCGGACATGTTTTCGACAAGGCTTGAACAGGCGGATCCGGAGGTCTGCCAATCGATCGATCAGGAACTCCATCGGCAACAAAACCAGGTCGAGCTTATTGCATCGGAGAATATCGTTTCCCGTGCCGTTCTGGAGGCGTTGGGTAGCGTCCTGACCAACAAATATGCCGAAGGCTATCCCAATCGGCGTTACTACGGTGGCTGCGAATATGTCGATGTGGCCGAATCTTTGGCCATTGAACGGGCCAAACGATTATTCGATTGCGGGTTTGCCAATGTGCAGCCCCATTCGGGAGCCCAAGCCAATCAAGGGGTGTTCTTGGCATTGCTTAATCCGGGGGACACTTTTTTGGGTATGAGCTTGGCCGCTGGTGGGCATTTGACCCACGGTGCCGCGCCCAATCTATCGGGCAAATGGTTCAACGCGGTTCAATATGGCGTGCGGCCCGACGACCATTTAATCGACTTCGATCAGGTATCGGCACTGGCCAAGGAACACCGGCCCAAGCTCATCATTGCCGGCGGATCGGCTTATCCAAGGATCATCGACTTTGCCCGTTTCCGGGACATAGCCCATGATGTGGGCGCGCTTTTTATGGTCGATATGGCGCACTTCGCCGGTTTGGTGGCCGGCGGCATCCATCCCAATCCGTTGGATTTTGCCGATGTGGTGACGACAACCACCCACAAGACGTTGCGTGGGCCGCGCGGCGGCATGATTCTGACCAATGACCAGGACATCGCAAAGAAAATCAATTCGGCGATCTTTCCGGGCCTTCAGGGCGGCCCCCTGATGCACGTTATTGCCGCCAAGGCCGTTGCTTTCGGCGAAGCGTTGCGTCCCGACTTTAAGACTTATTCAAAGGCGGTGGTCGAAAACTCGCGCGCATTGGCCTCGACGTTGGCTCAAAGCGGATTGGATATCGTATCGGGAGGAACCGACACCCATTTATCGTTAATCGATTTGCGGCCTAAAGGACTGACCGGCAAGGTGGCCGAAGCGAGCCTTGAGCGTGCTTTCTTAACTTGCAACAAGAATGCGATTCCGTTTGATCCCGAAAAGCCGGCTATGGCTTCGGGTCATCGTGTTGGATCTCCGGCGGCGACGAACCGTGGTTT
>Ga0114950_10004709_pt1 | contig 10614 bp, 14 predicted proteins | sample N075metaG_FD_83503 | JGI IMG/M metagenome (GOLD analysis project Ga0114950, IMG submission 83503) | Deep subsurface microbial communities from Kermadec Trench to uncover new lineages of life (NeLLi) - N075 metaG | ecosystem: Environmental > Aquatic > Marine > Ocean trench > Sediment | place... | reverse complement strand
CCTTACGCGTGCGATTCATCTTCATCGGTACACTCCCGGATCAACCCGCACGCCCGGGCCCATCGTGCTGGACAATGTCACGGACTTGATGTAGGTGCCTTTAGTGGCCGCCGGTCGACTCCGCACGACGGCGTCCATGAACGACTTGAGATTATCACTGAGCTTGTCGCCGTCGAACGATGCCTTCCCTATTGGGGCATGGAGGTTCCCTGTCTTGTCCACCCGGAACTCGATCCGCCCTGCCTTGACGTCCTTCACCGCCCGTCCGACATCAACCGTCACTGTGCCGGACTTCGGATTCGGCATCAACCCACGAGGCCCAAGCACACGACCCAATGGCCCGACTTGGCTCATCATGTCCGGTGTGGCAATTATCACATCGATATCGAGCCACCCACCTTTGATCTTTTCGACAAGTTCCGGCCCCACCACGTCCGCCCCTGCGGCCTCCGCCTCCTTGGCCTTGTCGCCCTGCGCAATAACAGCTACGCGAACCGATTTTCCGGTTCCGTGTGGCAGCACGACCGTGCCTCGGACGATCTGGTCAGCGTGGCGTGGGTCTACGCCAAGCCGCACGGCGACTTCAATGGTCTCATCGAACTTGGCGGTGGCGATACTCTTCACTGTCCCGACCGCCTCTCCAGGATCGTGCAGCTTGGCCCGGTCTACCTTCTCGAGCGCCGCACGGAACCGTTTTCCAGTAACCGGCATCAGTCGATCACCTCCAACCCCATCGACCGTGCGGTTCCGGCAATGATGCTGATGGCCGCATCTATGTCGTTGGCGTTCAGATCCTCCATCTTGGTTTCGGCAATCTGCCTCAGCTGATCGCGCGTCACCTTGCCGACCTTGTCGCGGTTCGGCATACTAGACCCCTTGTCCAATCCTACTGCCTGCTTCAGTAGAACTGCTGCCGGAGGCGTTTTGGTAATGAAGGAGAACGATCGGTCGGCAAAAATCGTGAGTTCGACCGGAATTGTCGTTCCCTGATTGGATTGGGTCCGCGAGTTGAACTGCTTGCAGAAGTCCATGATGTTGACACCGTGTGGACCCAACGCGGTACCAACAGGCGGTGCCGGCGTAGCTTGCCCGCCGGTCACTTGCAGCTTCACGAACGCCGCGACTTTTTTGCCTTTAGGTTTTGCCATCGTTTCCTCTTCGTCGGGCCTAGAGGGCTCCGACTCCCACGTATGCCGTGGTCAGCGATTATCGTATCCTTAGGCCATCAGGCGCGCCTTTGATGGACCGCGTCGCGCCCTATTGTGCCTTAAGCTGTAGGTAATCCAATTCTACGGTCGTCGGACGACCAAACAAACTCACACTCACCCGGACCTTCCCTTTGTCCGGGACCACTTCTTCGACCGTTCCACTGAAATCCGAGAACGGTCCTTCTGCAATCTCCACCACCTGCCCAACCATGAACGGGATCTCTTCCTTCGGAGCCGATTGTTCCGTCTCCTCTTCGATCCCGAGCAGCCGGTTGACCTCATCCTGCCGCAGGGCCTGAGGAGTCCAGCCCTGGCCTACGAACTTGATGACGCCCTGGACGCCGTTGACGATGTGCATCGTTTCCTGGTTCAGGACCATCTCGACCAACACGTACCCAGGGTACTTCTTCCGTTCGACGACGACTTTCTTGCCGTTCTTGATTTCTGCCACTTCTTCGGTCGGCACCATGGCCTGCCGGATCGGTCTGGCCTCTTCCGCTAGCGTGTCAGCCGCAATCTTCCGTTCGATCAGCGACCGGACCTTATTCTCGTGTCCAGCCGTCGTCTGGATCGCATACCAGCGGTGATCCATGGCGGTTTCGATCACCCGAAAACCTGTCCAAACCACTTGATCAAGATGAGTGAGAATGCACTATCCATCAAACCGATAATGACGCCAATGATCGCGACGAACACGGTGATCACCAAGGTGGAGCGGCGCAGGTCATCCCACGTCGGCCACGAGACCTTTAGCATTTCGCCGCGCACCTGCTGCAAGAACGTGTTGGTGCGCTGCACCACGGCGACTAGGCCCACGATTACTTAGTCTCCTTGTGGACGCGGTGCCCATTGCAACGCCGGCAGTACTTCCGCGTCTCGAGGCGCTCTGGATGCTGACGCTTGTTCTTCGTTGTGAAGTAGTTCCGACTCTTACAGTCGGTGCATTCCAGAATGACTTTTTCTCTCGCCATGTTATTCGATGACTTTGGTGACGACGCCGGCGCCGACCGTGCGGCCGCCTTCGCGAATCGCAAAGCGCAGCCCCTCATCCATCGCAATCGGCGTGATCAGCTTGATCGTCATCTTCGTATTGTCTCCCGGCATCACCATCTCCACCCCTTCTGGCAATTCCACATCACCCGTCACATCCGTCGTCCGAAAGAAAAACTGCGGCCGGTATCCCTTGAAAAACGGGGTGTGACGACCGCCCTCATCCTTCGTCAGAACGTACACTTCACCCTCAAAATACGTATGCGGCGTCACCGAACCCGGCTTCGCCAAAACCATTCCACGCTCAATCTCGTCCTTGTCCACTCCCCGCAACAACAATCCCACGTTGTCACCGGCCCGGCCATCATCCAGCAGCTTGCGGAACATCTCAACACCCGTCACCACCGTCTTCTTCTCCGCACCCAATCCCACCAACTCAACCTCTTCCTGAATCTTCACTATCCCACGCTCGATACGTCCCGTCGCTACCGTACCACGGCCCGTAATCGAAAATACATCCTCCACCGGCATCAAGAACGGCTTGTCAACCTCCCGCTCCGGCAGGGGAATATATGTGTCCAACGCCTCCATCAACTCCTGGATGCAAACCGCATCCGGACCATCCGGATCCTCCCCAGCCTTCAGCGCCGAACCCTTGATCACCGGAATGTCGTCCCCCGGAAACTCATAGCTCGACAACAACTCCCGCACTTCGAGCTCCACCAACTCCAACAACTCCTCGTCGTCCACCATATCAACCTTGTTCAAAAACACCACGATGTACGGCACGTTCACCTGCTTGGCCAGCAGGATGTGCTCCCGCGTCTGCGGCATCGGACCGTCAGCCGCACTCACCACGAGTATCGCTCCGTCCATCTGCGCCGCCCCCGTGATCATGTTCTTCACGTAGTCCGCATGCCCCGGACAGTCCACATGAGCGTAGTGCCGCGCCTCCGTCTCGTACTCCACGTGCGCCGTCGCAATCGTGATACCACGCTCCCGCTCCTCTGGAGCCTTATCAATCGCATCAAACGCCACGTGATCCGCCAATCCCTTCTTCGATTGCACCAGCGTGATCGAAGCCGTCAACGTCGTCTTACCATGATCAACGTGACCTATCGTCCCAACGTTTACATGCGGCTTCGTCCGCTCAAACTTTTCCTTCGCCATTGTCCCTCCACCCTGACGGTGGTCGTATTCTTACTGGTCGCTGTACTACGCCTGTCCCACCTTCAAGCTCGCGACGGGGATTGAACCCGTGACCTCGTCCTTACCAAGGACGCGCTCTACCCCTGAGCTACACGAGCGCACTGGTCTTATCCGGCCGCGCTCACCGAATGACTTCGAGTCCTCTCCCTGCCAAAGCGGGCGACGGGACTCGAACCCGCGACCCTCAGCTTGGAAGGCTGATGCTCTACCAACTGAGCTACACCCGCGACAGCCAAACACCGCTCTGCGCCTGCGATGGTGGGGGAAGGATTCGAACCTTCGTAGGCATCAGCCGGCAGATTTACAGTCTGCTCCCATTGGCCGCTCGGGCACCCCACCGTTGCCCGCGTTCCTAACGCCCAACGACCGGATGATGCGCATCCGGTCGCAATACAGAGACACGCAGTCCCTGAACTCCGAGTGGAGCTGACGAGGGGACTCGAACCCCTAACCTGCTGATTACAAATCAGCTGCTCTTCCAGTTGAGCTACGTCAGCTGGGCCAATTTTTCGCGAGACCCAATAGGATAACCGAGCGTACGAGGGCAGTCAACTCCGACCAACCCGGTCACTTAGGCCATGCTGGAGGGGTCGGATCAGCCAGATCCGAGATGCCAGCGCGGACCCGACGGCGTGTCTTCGATCTCGATCCCACGGGCCACCAACTCTTCCCGAATTTGGTCGGCACGGCCGAAATCTCTAGCCTCTCGCGCATCCTGGCGGGCTGACAGCCGCTCTTCGACCCATTTCCGCAGGTCCTCATTCACGGTGGAATCCGTGGGCAGGACATCCAGGACCTCCATGGTCCGGTCGAGAATCTCGAGCGCAGCGGCATCTTGGCCTGGGTGCCACTGGGCACTATCGAGCGCTTTGTTAGCCTGCCGGACAAACGTGAACAAGGCTGCCACGGCGCCCGGCGCATTGAGGTCATCGTCGAGCGCCGCTTCGAAGTCACGTTGGTACGCGAGGGCTTCCTCTGGAGCTTCCGCGGCTTGGTCACTGGATGCTCTACGCAGCCTACGCGCGAAGTCGCCAAGCCGCCGTACCCCTTCGGCGGCGCCCTGCAAGGCTTCGTCCGTGAAGTTCAACGTCTGGCGATAGTGAGTCGAAAACACCAACAACCTGATGGCGGCGGCATCGACGCCCTCTTCCTGCAGGTCGCGAACAGTGAGGATGTTGCCGAATCGCTTCGACATCTTCGTGCCCTTCACGTTCAGGAATTCCCCGTGGAGCCAGAACCGGGCAAACTGTTCGCCGGTGGCCGCTTCAGATTGGGCGATTTCGTTCTCGTGATGCGGAAACGTCAGGTCGACGCCACCGGCGTGGATGTCCAGGGTCTTGACCCCTAGATGTGCGATCTCACCGAGCGCCATCGCCGAGCACTCGAGATGCCATCCCGGCCGCCCCCGTCCAAATGGCGCGTCCCAGGCCGCCCCGACCGCTTCATCTGCAGGTACCGCCGCCTTCCACAACGCAAAATCGCGCGCGTCCTCCTTTTCATATTCGTCACTGGCGACACGAGTTCCCACCCTCAATTCTCGGCGTTCGACCTGCGACAGCCGTCCATAGGTATCGAATCGGTCCACGGCGAAATACACCGAACCATCATCACTCTTGTACGCGATCCCAGCCTCCAACAGGCGCTCGACGAGTGCCACCATCGATTCGATGTATTCCGTGGCACGTGGATACGTTTGCGCCGCCCGCATCCGCAGGTAATCGCGATCGTCGAAAAATGCCTTGACGAACGGATCCGTATGTTCGGTCAACGTCTTGTGATTGTCATGCGCCGCCTTGATGGTCCGATCGTCGACGTCCGTCAGGTTCATCACCATGAACACGTCGAACCCTTCGTATTCGAGGAACCGACGCAGGAGATCACCAAAGAGGAAGGTCCGGAAGTTGCCGATATGGGCATAGTTCCACACCGTCGGGCCGCACATATAGAACGTCACGCGGGGCGGGGTTAGGGGCTCGAAGTCGTCGATCGACCGAGTAAGTGTATTGAAGAGCCGGATCGGCATGATGGAATGGTGACCAAGAGTTAGGGATGACGTTGCGCGACCCAAACCTAGATAGCGCCTCGCCCACCCGTCAACGCACCCGTCAGCCCATGCCGAGAATGATAGCCACTATAAAGGGCCCACTTGCCCATGTGATAGTCCCGGCCAGCCCAAGGCAAAACACCGGGGCCAACACATGCCAGGCTTGGAGCTGCGATGATTCGTCCACCACCTGCAACCCGATCGCCCAGACCCCGACCGTCCAGAACGAAATGAGGTTGAAGCGCTGATCGACGACCTCGAGCCAACGCGATGCAGGCTTGTCGCTCCACCAAAAAAGTAAAGGCCCGGTCTTAAAACGATGTGGCAGAGTCAGCGCATGTCCCGGAGTCATCGCATCCGCCTGAACAAGGTAGGTGAGAACAAGCTCACCCACCCGCCCTACGACTATTGGCGCCAAGCCCAATCCGATCGTGGCCCATACCGTCCACCGCCGCTCGCGCGGTAGACTCAACAGACTGTCGGCTACCAATCCCAATATGATGCCGGCTACGAGGAGCGTTGGTGTCGGGACGAGACGGTCGAGAAACACCAGACGTGACAGGCCACCCCGTATCGCCGCGTGTTGCGCCGACAGGAGTACGTCACTGACGCCCGGAAGTGCCTCGGACAGAAGACGCAACTGCTTTGGCACGGTCGCCAATCCCAACAACGCCGCACCGAGCAGGACCAATACTCCTGGCACCCACCACGATTCGTCGGTTTGAATTCGCCGAAAGTTGCGGAGAGGATCAACCAGAACGCCGAGCACGCTTCGCCCACATTTCGTAAGGTTCACGCTTTCTCCGCCGCGGCTGTTGCACGTAGTACGATGTCTTCTAGGGTCTCGTATCGGGTGCGCGATTGGGCAATCGGCAATCGCTCTTCACGACAAGTCGCCAACACATGTTCCATACTCAACCCACGCTGGAGAGGAATGAGAACACCGAGCTGGGTTGGCGTACTCTCGGGGTAGTGGGCCAATAACCGCCCAGCCGCAACGCGGGCATCACCGGTCACCGTGATCTCCGCTACCCTGTGATCGAGAAGGGTGGCCGTCGGAACATCTGCCACGAGACGGCCCTCAACCAATACCAACACGCGCGTGGTAATACGCTCGATTGTAGCAAGATCGTGTGAGGCGATGAGCACGACGCGGCCGGCGCCGCCAAGTTCGCGAATCCGGCCCCGGAGTCGTCGATGGACGATCGGGTCGATGCCATTCAGCGTTTCGTCGAACGCAAGCACCCGCTCACCCGCGATGGCCGCGGCACCGAACGCCAGTCGCTGCGCCATTCCGCGCGAGTACGTACCGATCCGGCGATCGGCAAAGGATTCGCCATCGATCAATTCCAACGCCCATTGCATCAAACGCAGGCGGTGACCACGCGAGGTCGCCCGGTGACTCGCGACGTACTGGAGCCATTCGGACCCCGACAACTCCGGGGGCATGAGTGGCGGATCGGCGGCATATCCAAATGCCCGGCGTGCGCCCCGGGTGCCCGCACGATAACCGTCGATCACCATGGACCCTCTTGTAAGCCGCGCGGTCCCCGACAAGGCTCGCAGGAGTGTAGACTTGCCCGCCCCATTTGGTCCGACGACGCCGACGATTTCACCCGGATCGACCTCAAACGAAATACGATCGATGCCGAGCCACCGGCCCCGACTTCTGGTCCACCGTTTCGTGGCGTCGTGGACAGCGACGAGCGTCATGATGGACGCCTCGGCCGATCGGCCCAGAATCCCGCAGGCACAACAATCCACGCGGCCGACGCGATGGACACCAGCACCCACAACGCGAAAACGGCCAGATCGACAATGGTTCCCTCTTCCAACGCCCGGAGCCCACGCCACGCGAGTGGGAGCGCATTCCACAGCACGACACCAACACGTTCGAAGACACTCCCGTCTCCGAGCATTGCCTCTACGGTGGACGGCGGAAGCGGCCCGGGTAGCGCGATCAGAAGACCGATCGCACCCGCGGCGCTTGCCCCCCACGCGGGAGCGAGAAGCATCACGATGCCCCCCAAGGCTATGGCTTGAGCGGAGCATACGAACAGCAACATGGTCGAGTGATCGTGGGTGCCGGTCAGTGTGACAACCGCTACCGATGCCGTAGCCGTTGTGACGAGACCTACACCAAGAAGGCGCCCGACCGGCGCGTACCACCAAGCGCCGGCGGCCCGACCGACCGACGCCAGTGCAGCCCCTGGCGACAGCACTCTGGACGCCGCAACCGATGCCACGGCTCCAGAAACCACGAAGACCGTGCGGAATGCTTCGCGTGCGGCATCGCGTGGGCTCATCCACGTGGACGCCACGACGACAGCCGCCAAGAGGGCGACCAACCGCACCGTGCGATGCCGCGTGATAAGTTGCACGGCCAGCACGGTTTCGGCCTTCAGGCGCACGACGGTCATGTGCGGCGGCGGGCGGAGGATTGGCCCTCCGCCCGACCCCGGTCGGCCAGGTAACAAGGTGAATAGCGCCCTAGACCACGTCCAAGAGGGTGCACATAGCTGTGCGAATCATGTAGCAGTACCCTCGAGCCGCGGCCATGTAGATATCGTTCCCTTCGAAATCTTCGTCGCATGAATCAACCGCTTCGATCATACACTTTGTTGTCTTACCATTCTGTGCGTCAGCAGGCTGTGGATTGGGAAGCATGCTGACCAACCCAGCCAGCACTACTGCGGTTACCAAGCGTTTCATGGTGTACCTCCTGCGCCGAAGCGCGGTGGTGACCAACCGGTACCACCGACGGAAGCGAGGATACACGCACTATGCCCATGGAGTGGTATCGTTTTTCTGCGCGAGGGGAGCATTCTGTTGCAAGCCGCGGACAAACGAAAAAGCGGCCACCCATGAGGGCGGCCGCTCAGGTCAAAAATTCGTTGTCGTTCGGTGGCTAACCAGGAGACTCCGACGACGATTCCTCGGTGAACTCGCCATCTTCGACGTCATCCCCACCCACACCAAGCTTCTTCTTCTCCTCCTTGCCTTGGCCGGTGGACAACACCCCCATCTTTGCCTTCAACTCGATCAACTGTTGATCGGCGTTTCCATGAAACTCCAGTTGCGCAAACTGTTTGTCGAGCGTGTCGCCCTCCAACTCCCCTGCCAACTCTGTGGCAGCCAGAGCCTGACGTTCCATGTCGGATATGCGTTCTTCCATCCGGGCGAAGCTGTCGAACGCACTACGATCGGATGCGGCTGACATCGTTTCTTGAATATGCCGTTGCGCCTTCGCACGTTTTTGCCGAGCAATGAGCAGGTTCTTCTTCCGTTTGGCTTCTTCAATCTTGTCATTCAGCTCACGCAGGGACGCTTTCAAGATCTCGACGTCGCTCTTGTGGCGCACCCACGTTTCGTGCAGTTGCTGCGCGGTCTGGCCGTGCTCGTTCTGACGCATCAGAGCCTGCTTCGCAAGATCATCGCGCCCTTCCTGCACCGCCAACATCGCTCGCTGTTCCCAGTCGTCGGCCGCTTTCTTTTCCTTGTCCACCTGTGCCAACAGCTTTTTCTCGTCGGCAATGGACGTGGCCACTTCCTGCTTGGTCTTTGCCAACTGTCCGCGCATGTCCATCACGAGCTGGTCGAGAACCTTTTCGGGATCCTCGGCCCGCCCGATAAGTGCGTTAATGTTGGCCTTGATTACGGTAGCCAGCCTGGAAAAAATGCCCATCCGTCTCTAACCCTCCGATTATCGGCCACCCACACCCATCCGTCAGCACATCATTGCGGTCCCAATCTGGTTCAAGGCGGTCCGCAGCGCCACCATATAATTCTTTTCTCCTATTATAGGGCCTACTAGAAACTCGCTCAATTGTTCCACTTTGGAACGTTAGCGCCATGGCCCCTCTTCCGGCTTGTCAGCACCACCCTTGGGCAGTTCCTGCGGGTCATTGGAACGCGGGAGCATGCGCTCGGTGAAATCAACTCGCTCACCTAGCTCCATCACCTCGTGCCTCACCGTCTCGATCTCTTCAATGAGATCGTCCAAACGGTGAGCTAGTTCGTTCGACCCACCCAAGCCACCACCCCGGATACGGTCCGCCACTGCTCTCCCGACTGGAGAAATCGCCAGCAAGAACGTGAAGAACCCACCGAACACCATGATAATGGCTACGATGTCCGACAACTACTGACCTCCTGATAGTGCCGATTGATCACCGCGTATTGTCAGGAGACGCTCGATAAAATCCATACGTTCCTCGCCACCATCCCTCATTTGACTCGCGCGCCCGGCGATACGATCCGTAATCGCCTTGCCGGTTGGCCCCCTCAGAATGATGACGCTCGTTACCGAAAAGAATAGCGCAACTGGAATCAGAGGTTCGAGACCATTCATGGCAAGTCCTCAGCTACGTATCGCGGTCGCAGTAATCAACCGTTCGGTGAAGTCCATCCACTCATGGACCCCAACCTCGACCGAAGATCCATACCTCCCCCAAGGGCTCTGGACTAACCTATGTACCGACGTTTCAAAAAGTGTCATTTCGCCACCGAATGTAAGGCATCCTCCAGCAAGGGTCTAAGATGTCGTCCAGTGTGCGACGCTTCGATTTCGACCACCTCCTCGGGTGTGCCGGCGGCCACTACCCGACCGCCGTGTTCCCCACCTTCCGGACCGAGGTCGATGATCCAATCCGCCGTCTTCAACACTTCCAGGTTGTGCTCGATCACGATCACCGTGTTTCCCTTGTCGACCAATCGATGCAAGACGTCCAACAGTAGACGTACGTCCTCGAAGTGCAGGCCCGTGGTCGGCTCGTCCAAGATATACAGCGTCGTCCCCGTGTCTCGTTTCGACAACTCCGTGGCCAACTTGACCCGCTGTGCCTCCCCACCTGACAGCGTGGTTGCGCTCTGGCCGAGGTGGAGGTATCCGAGCCCCACGTCGTTGAGCAACTCGAGCTTGTTTCGGATTCTGGGCTGTTTGTCGAAGAATTCCATGGCGTCGGAGACCGTCGAGTCGAGCACGTCCGCGATGGACTTCCCGTGATAGCGGACTTCAAGCGTTTCACGATTGTACCGGCGACCCTTGCATACATCGCACGACACATACACGTCGGGCAGAAAGTGCATCTCGATCTTGATCAGGCCATCACCCTGACACGCCTCGCAGCGCCCTCCCTTTACGTTGAAGGAAAAACGACCCTG
>Ga0114950_10004708_pt1 | contig 10615 bp, 10 predicted proteins | sample N075metaG_FD_83503 | JGI IMG/M metagenome (GOLD analysis project Ga0114950, IMG submission 83503) | Deep subsurface microbial communities from Kermadec Trench to uncover new lineages of life (NeLLi) - N075 metaG | ecosystem: Environmental > Aquatic > Marine > Ocean trench > Sediment | place... | reverse complement strand
TGACAACATCATCTTTGTCGAGCCTGGACATCCGGCGCTGGACGGCCTGACCGAGGAAGGCCTGTCTTGCTGGGGGAGTTCCACTCACGGACAATGGGTTGATTTCCCCGACGACTTTGAGGTCGTTGCGGACGGGGATGAGGAGATCGAGTGCAAGGACGATAAGGCCATTCAGGCTTCCAAAGGCAGCGACGATACGCCTACGCTGCCAGTAATCATCGCGAGAGACGGCAGGCCCGTGGTGGGCCCCATCATACCCACCTTGTCACCCATTGGCCTCGGTCTGCTCGGGTTGGTGTTGGCCGTTTTCGGTGGCATGGTAGCGCGCCGCAGGTTGCGCTAGTCGGCCCAATCCGTGACGAAACCAATGAGACCCCGGCTCCGGCCGGGGTTTTGGTTTCCGGGAGTGCTTGTCGGACGGGGTGCGATCTGATAGCTTTCCGGGCCTTCGGGCGCGTAGCTCAGCGGGAGAGCACTACGTTGACATCGTAGGGGTCGGTGGTTCGAACCCACTCGCGCCCACCAACGGAGGGAACATCGTTCAAACAGGAACGGTGGGTCCACGCCGCCATGAATCCCACAGGTTGCCAGGCGTTTCGGGTTTGTCAGGCGGGTTTTCGGAAGGCTCCGCGGAGGACCAAAGCAAAACAGGGGACCGGCGGGGCGCCAACGGCGCCCCGCAGCATTTTTGACGGAAGAAACACGATGCCAATCATCACATTGCCCGACGGCAGCAAAAGGGAGTACGACCAGCCGGTCACCGCGGCGCAGGTCGCGGCCGATATCGGCCCGGGCCTGGCCAAGGCCGCCGTGGCTGCCCGTTTCGACGGGGTGCTGGTGGATACCGCCTTCGTCATGGACCGGGACGGCGAACTGGCCATCGTCACCGCGAAGGACGATGACGGCCTGGAGGTGATTCGGCATTCGACCGCCCACCTCATGGCCCAGGCCGTGAAGCGGTTGTATCCCGAAGCCCAGGTGACCATCGGCCCGGTGATCGAAAACGGCTTCTACTACGATTTCGCCTATGAGCCCGGTTTCAAACCCGAGGACATGGAAAAGATCCAGGCGGAGATGGACAGGATCGTCAAGGAGAACCTGCCGGTGGAGCGCACCGAGATGGATCGGGATGAAGCCGTGAAGTTTTTCCGCGACCAGGGCGAGAAGTACAAGGCGGAGATCATCGAGGACATTCCCCAGGGCGAGGTGATCTCGCTGTACCGGCAGGGTGATTTCATTGACCTGTGCCGGGGCCCCCACGTGCCGTCCACCGGGCACCTCAAGGCCAACCAGTTGACCAAACTGGCCGGGGCGTATTGGCGCGGCAATTCGGAAAACGAGATGCTGCAGCGGATCTACGGGACCGCGTGGGCGGATAAAAAGGAACTCAAGGCCTATTTGCATCGTTTGGCGGAAGCCGAAAAACGCGATCACCGCAAGCTGGGCAAGGTCATGGATCTGTTTCACCAGCAGCCCGAAGCGCCGGGCATGGTGTTCTGGCACGACCGTGGCTGGACGCTGTGGCTGATCATCGAGGACTACATCCGCCAGAAGCTCAGGGCTAACGGTTACGAGGAGATCCGCACTCCACAGATCCTGGACCGGAGCCTGTGGGAAAAATCCGGTCACTGGGACAAGTACGCCGAGGTGATGTTCACCACGCATTCCGAGAACCGGGACTACGCGCTCAAGCCCATGAACTGCCCGGGTCATATCCAGGTATTCAACCAGGGACTGAAGAGTTACCGGGATCTGCCCATTCGTTTGGCGGAGTTCGGCTCGTGTATCCGCAACGAGCCGTCCGGCACCTTACACGGGCTGATGCGGGTACGCGGTTTCGTGCAGGACGACGCCCATATCTTCTGCACCGAGGACCAGATCCAGGACGAGGTGGTCAAGCTGATTGACCTTTGCTTCGAGGTCTACCGGGATTTCGGTTTTGAGGATTTCAGAATCGAACTGTCTCCCCGGCCCGAGCAGCGGGTGGGGGAGGACGCCCTCTGGGACCGGTCCGAGGCGGCCCTCAAGGCGGCCCTGGAGAGCAAGGGGCTGGATTACAAACTGAACTCGGGAGACGGGGCTTTTTACGGGCCCAAAATCGATTTCATCCTCAAGGATTCCCTGGGTCGGGACTGGCAGTTGGGCACCGTCCAGCTGGATTTCTCCATGCCCGGTCGCCTGGGGGCGGAATACGTGGCGGAGGACGGTTCCAGGCAGGTGCCGGTCATGCTCCACCGCGCGATTCTGGGTTCCCTGGAGCGTTTTATCGGAGTTTTGATCGAGCATTACGGGGGCCAGATGCCCCTGTGGCTGGCTCCGGTACAGGCCGTGGTGCTCAATATTACGGACCGGCAGGCCGAATATGCCCAAAAAGTGGAAGAAACCCTTAAAAATCAAGGTATCCGGACCATTTCCGACTTGAGAAACGAGAAGATCGGCTATAAAATCCGCGAGCACACCATCCAGAAGGTCCCATATCTGCTGGTGGTAGGAGACCGCGAAGTTGAAGCGGATTCGGTGGCCGTCAGAGTACGGGGCAAGGACCTGGGGTCCATGCCCCTCCAGTCGTTAATCGATCGGCTCGACGAAGAGGTAACGAGCCGCGGCCACGTATTGTTGGAGGACTAAATAATCGCGCTAAGAAGGAAGTACGACAGAAAACCTGAAAACACGGTCAGGCGTAACCATGAAATCCCGCATCGGGAAATCCGTCTGGTGGATGTAGACGGAGAACAACTCGGAGTGGTGAGACTGGGAGACGCACTGGTCAAAGCCCATGAAGTGGCTCTTGATCTCGTTGAGATCGCCCCGAAAGCAGAACCACCGGTTTGCCGGATCATGGATTACGGCAAATTCGTTTTTGAACAGCGCAAGAAGCAGCATGCGGCCAAAAAGAATCAGAAGCAGGTCCATGTCAAAGAAGTGAAGTTTCGGCCGGGTACGGACACGGCGGACTACGAGGTAAAACTCAGAAATCTGCGAAAGTTCCTGGCGGATGGCGACCGGACCAAGGTCACCCTGAGGTTTCGCGGACGTGAGATGGCGCACCAGGAGTTGGGGCACCAGTTGCTGAAGCGGGTCGAAAACGACCTGGCCGAGCAGGCCAACGTCGAACAGCGACCGAAGATGGAAGGGCGCGTGCTGATCATGATGTTGGCGCCCAAGAAAAGTTAGCGCGCCAGCCCGGAGGGCGACGCGCTAACTGGCAGGGTTGGAGCAACCCTGTTGAGGAGAGGGGACGCAAAAGGATTGTGCAGGGTCGCTCAACCCTGCCGAAGAAGTAGGGCAGGATTGCAGCGAACCCTGAAGGATCAGGGTTTGCATGCAAAATGGTGCCGGGGTCGCTGAATCCTGCCGAAAAAGTTGTGCCGGGTAGGCGTTTCAAGGTGTCTGACACCTTGAAAACGCAACACAAGCGGTTTCGAGTCAGGAAGACAAGAGTACCGAAAGGTCACTCGGAAACGTGTTCATAAAACTGTAAGGAGGCAGTCATGCCTAAAATCAAGACGAACCGGGGCGCCGCCAAGCGCTTTCGGAAAACGGCGTCCGGTCGCTTCAAGCGGCGTCAGGCGTACCGTAATCACATCCTCACCAAGAAGGACACCAAGCGGAAGCGTGGTTTGCGCGAACCCGCACAGGTGTCCGCGGCCGACACGCCAGCGGTAAAAAAACTTCTGCCGTACAGCTAATCAGGGAGGATGTGAACGATGCCCAGGGTAAAACGTGGAGTGACGGCGCACAAGCGTCACAAAAAAATCCTTAGCAAAACCAAGGGTTATTACAACGCGCGTCGCAAGCAGTTCAAGACGGCCAAGCAGGCTGTCACCAAGGCGGGCCAGTACGCGTACCGGGATCGCCGGCAACGGAAGCGGCAGTTCCGCGCGTTGTGGATCGTGCGGATCAACGCGGCGGCCCGGGAAAACGGCATGTCCTACAGCCGGTTTATGAACGGGCTCAAGGTGGCGGACATCTCCGTGGATCGCAAAGTCCTGGCGGACCTGGCGGTGCATGACAAACCGGGATTTGCCGTTATTGCCGGCAAGGCCAAAGCCGCCCTGAACGCCTGACGGCGAAGAAGGGGGTTCCCTTTTTTGTCGTGAACAATTCGACCGCAAGGACTCAGGGGAAGGGCTTTGGCTCTTCCCCTGATTTCGTATAAGGCCCAAGCGTGCAGGATCTCAAAAAAATTCTCGCCGACGCGTTGAAATCCGTCGCGGGGGCGTCTGACCTTCGTGGCCTGGATGCCGTGCGCGTCCAGTACCTGGGCAAGAAGGGTTTGCTCACCGAACAACTCAAGTCTCTAGGTTCCTTGCCCGGGGAAGAGCGGCCGGCGGCGGGGCAGGCCATTAATCGTGCCAAGGGCGAACTGCAAAAAGCGATCGAGGCCCGCGACCAGGCACTCAACGCCGAAGCACTCCAGGCCAGCCTCGAAACGGAACGTGTTGACATCACTCTGCCCGGTCGCGGTCAACAGGCCGGCGGTCTGCACCCGGTGACCCAGACCATGGATCGCATTGACGGTTTGTTCCGGCAACTGGGTTTCGAGATTGCCGATGGTCCCGAGATCGAGGACGACTATCACAATTTCGCCGCGCTCAATTTCCTGGAAGACCATCCCGCCCGGGAAATGCACGACACCTTCTATTTCGGGGACGGGACGCTGTTGCGTACCCACACCTCACCCGTACAGATCCGTGAGATGAAGGTGCGCAAACCCCCGATAAGACTCATCGCACCCGGAAAAGTATTCCGGCGCGATTCCGATCCCACCCACACGCCGATGTTCCACCAGGTGGAAGGGCTGCTGGTGGACGAACACGTATCCATGGCCGATCTGAAAGGCACGTTGGAGGAGTTCGTCAAACGCTTCTTCGAGCGAGATCTGCGGACACGTTTCCGTCCGTCCTTTTTTCCTTTTACCGAGCCTTCTGCCGAACTGGACATTGAATGGACCTCGGAAGGCGGTCGTTCCGCCTGGCTGGAGGTGCTGGGCTGCGGGATGGTACATCCCAATGTGCTCGTGGAGGTGGGTATCGATCCCGAGCGCTACACCGGCTATGCCTTCGGCATGGGCGTGGAACGGCTGGCGATGCTGCGGCACGGTGTTGATGACCTGCGCCTGTTCTTCGAGAACGATCTGCAGTTTCTGGAGCAGTTCAATTGAGGTTCTCTGAAAAATGGCTGCGCGAGTGGGTAGATCCCGCGGTAGACACCGCCGCATTGACGGAGCAGCTCACCATGTCCGGCCTCGAAGTGGATGCGGTGAACCCCGTGGCGGGGGATTTCACGGGCGTGGTAGTCGCCCGGATCGAGACCTGTGATCCGCATCCAACGGCCGACCGGTTAACCGTTTGTAGCGTGGATGCGGGGGACAGGAAACCGCGCATCGTGGTCTGTGGTGCTCCCAATGCCCGGGCGGGACTGGTTGCCCCCCTGGCTGCGGTGGGAGCCACCCTGTCGGGAGACAAGATCAAGAAAGCCAGGCTCCGGGGTGTGGAATCCCAGGGCATGTTGTGTTCCGAGATTGAACTGGGTCTTTCCGACGATGCGGCCGGGCTCATGGAACTGGCGGACGACGCGCCGGTGGGAACCGATCTCCGGGAGTACCTGCAACTCGACGATCATGCCATCGATCTCGATCTGACCCCCAACCGCGGCGACTGCCTCAGCATGCTGGGTGTGGCCCGGGAGGTGGGAGCCTATTACAAACTGGATCGGAATCCGCCCGATATCCCGGCGATCGATGCCTCGGTGGACGACACCTTTCCGGTGGAACTGGATGACCCCGGGGATTGTGCCCGTTTCGTGGGCCGGGTCATTCGCAATATCGATCCGGCCGCGCGTACGCCGATGTGGATGAAAGAGAAACTCCGGCGTGCCGGTATCCGGCCCGTGTCGCCCGTCGTGGACGTCACCCAGTACGTCATGCTGGAACTGGGCCAGCCCATGCACGCCTACGATCTGGACAAGCTCAGAGACGGCATCGTCGTGCGCCGTGGCCAAGGGGAGAAGCTCAACCTCCTCGATGGCAGGGAAGTGGAAGCGGATGAGGATGTGCTCGTGATCGCCGATTCCACCGGGGCCATTGGTCTGGCCGGCATCATGGGTGGGGCCAACACCGCCGTAACCGATCGCACGGCACACCTGTTTCTGGAAAGCGCCTGGTTTGCGCCCCCGGTCATTCTGGGGCGGGCTCGCCGTTACGGCATGCACACGGATGCTTCCCACCGTTTCGAGCGTGGCGTGGATCCGGCCCACCAGGCCCGGGCTGTGGAACGGGCGACGGCGTTGCTGCTGGATATCGTCGGCGGCGAACCAGGGCCCACGGTGGTCACCGAGGCGCCCGGCGAAGTCCCGGTATGGCAACCCGTTGTCCTGCGAGCCGACCGACTGAGGCATCTGCTCGGGGTACGCATCGACGACGATGAGGTCCGGGACATCCTGGAACGGCTGGATATGACCGTGGACGAGGTCGAGGGTGGCTGGAAGGTCACGCCACCCAGCGCCCGTTCAGACATCGCCATCGAGCCGGATCTGGTGGAAGAGGTCGGGCGCATATACGGCTACAACCGGATTCCCAGCAAGAGCCTCTCCGGATCGGTGCCCATGCCGCCGCTCAGCGATGGCGTGGTGAGCCTGGAAACCATCCGGCGCGCGCTCAGTGACCGCGGCTACCAAGAGGCGGTGACCTACAGTTTTGTCTCCGGTGATTCCCTCGCGGCCATGGGGGTGGCGAAAGGCGCGATCGAGTTGGCGAACCCCCTCTCGTCGGACATCAGCGTGATGCGCACGAGTCTGCTGCCCGGCCTGTTGCAGGCGCTGGTCTACAACCGTAACCGGCAGCGCACGCGGGTTCGCCTGTTTGAGGTCGGCAAGGTGTTCTGGCGGGAAAAAGACGGTGTCCACGAGGAAATGCGCATCGCCGGCGTCGCCACGGGCCGCGCGTTGCCCGAACAGTGGGGTGCGTCCGCGCGCCAGGTGGATTTTTTCGATATCAAGGGCGATGTGGGTGCGTTGTGTGCACTGACGGTTGAGGCTGAACGGTTCGGATTTACCGCCGGGGGTCCGGATGCCCTGCATCCGGGTCAGGCGGCCACGCTCGTCGCGAATGGCGCACCGGTGGGCTGGCTGGGCCGTCTCCACCCGGCGGTGGCCCAGAAAATGGACCTGTCGGGGGACGTTTTCGTGTTCGAATTGCGGTTGGAACCCCTCATCCGCCGGCGGGTACCGGAATACAAGGAAATGTCGCGATTTCCCTCGATCAGGCGCGATATAGCCCTCATCTTCGAGGAAAACGTGACATCCGGCGAAATCCTGGAAACCGTCCGCCGCCAGGTCCCGGCGGAAATGGAAAGCGCAGTCATATTGTTCGACGTGTTTCGTGGAAAAAATATCGGAAACGCTCGTAAGAGCTTGACTTTGGGGTTGATTTTGCGCGCGGCTTCACGCACTCTAACCGACGGGGAGGTCGACAACCTGGTGGCACAGGTTGTTGCAAAACTACAACAAAAGTTCAAAGCAACGTTGAGGGAGTGACCACCATGGCGTTGACTAAGGCCGATATGGCCGAGCGCCTCTATCAGGAGCTGGGGCTCAACAAGCGCGAAGCCAAAGAGTTCGTAGAGGCCTTCTACGAAGAGGTGCGCGCCTGCCTCGAGCAGGGGGAGCAGGTCAAGCTGTCGGGTTTCGGGAACTTCGATCTTCGCGAGAAGAACGAACGTCCCGGCCGCAACCCCAAAAGCGGGGAGGAAATCCCGATCTCTGCCCGCCGGGTGGTAACCTTCCGACCAGGTCAGAAACTCAAGGCCCGGGTCGAAGCTTATGCTGGAAGCCGGAAATAAGGAAAACCTGCCGGTCATTCCGGGAAAGCGGTACTTCACGATCGGCGAGGTAAGCGAACTCTGTGGGGTCAAACCCCACGTACTCCGCTATTGGGAGCAGGAATTCCCCCAGCTAAAACCCGTCAAGCGTCGTGGCAACCGGCGTTACTACCAGCGCCATGACGTCATCATGATCCGGCAGATCCGCAGCCTGCTCTACGAGCAGGGCTTTACCATCACCGGGGCCCGGCAACGACTCAACGGAGAGGATGCCCGGGAAGATAATTCGAAGAGTCAGCAGATCGTCCACCAGCTGCGGCTGGAACTGGAAGAAATCCTGCAGATCCTGAAACGCTAGGTATAATCCTCCGTCCGTGAATGGAATCTCGCCACGAATGGCGCTCCTACGTGTAGGAGCGGCTTTCCAGCCGCGAATGAAAAATTATCGGGGCGTAGCGCAGCCTGGTAGCGCACCGCAATGGGGTTGCGGTGGTCGGAGGTTCAAATCCTCTCGCCCCGACCATTTTCCACCAGGTCCCTACCTGGAAATCCGGTAGATCCGGAAACGGTTATCGCCGTCGAGCCGGTGGTAGTAGAGACCGCGTTCGTCCGGTGACAGGGCGGGGGCTTCCACGAAGCCCTCGGCGGCCGGGATCAGCGCGCCTTCGCCGAAAGGATCGCCGGGCTCGACGCGGGTGGCGACAAAGATCGCCGGCTTGTTGCCCGGGGTCGTGTCAAAACGGGTGAAATAGAGCTCCAACCCATCGGCAGAAACCGCCGGCGCGTATTCCAGAAACTCGGTATTGACCGCGCCAAGCAGGAAGTTGCTTGCGCTGCTGCGCTTGTAGAAAATCCCCCTGCGGTATGCCAGGACCAGGTCCGCGGTCTTGGGAAGACCTCCATTCCCGAACAGCCCGTCCACGAAATACAGGGTCAGTCCGTCCGGGCTGACTCCCACATCGAAGTTCACCATGCCCGGGGTTTCCAGGGAGACGTTGGGCACCAGGGTCACCTTTGACACGGTCCCGGCGCTGAACAGGCCGCGGTAGATGGTGGAGAAATCGCTGAAATAGCTGCGTGTCGACACGAAATACAACCAGCCGTCCTGATCCATCGTGGGGGTTCCTTTAAGTTCCTGGGTGTTGGCCCCCAGGATCCGCCCCCGGTAGTCGAAGGTCAGATCGTCAATGCGCACCGCGTAGTGCAGGTCCGTGTTGATGGCCGGGTCATTGCGGTTGTTCCACAGGAGATAGTCCGGCGTGACGAAGGGCTCCATGGCGTCATCGTCATAGCCAATGATTGTGACCAACTGAGAATTCGGTGCCTCCGGACGCCTCCGCAGAGACACCGCAGGACGCCAGGAACAGGGCCATTGCCATGGCCGGGAAACAGGATGTGCTGGTTAAGGGGTTCACTCGCATATGAGATCGTCGCAGGTTCCCGGTCAGTTTAACGGTTCGGGGAACCGCCCGGTTTACACCCCCTGGTCAAGCCGGCGGCGTACCATGGATGCGCCAAGGCACTCTACGCGGGAGAGAGATCATGAATGCAAATAACTGGACGGTCGTGACATTCATCGGTCGATGGATACTGGGTTTGCTGTTCCTCATGGCGGGCTACTGGAAGGTTTTTGAGCTGACCGCCGGTGAGCACGCGCGGCGTTTTTTCGTGGAAGGATTTGCCGACACTTGGATTCCCGTGTGGCTGCTCCAGGGGCTGGGTCTGGTCATCCCCTATCTGGAACTGCTCGCCGGGGCTTTGATCTGTCTGGGGCTGCGCTCACGTGAGGCTCTGATCGCCATGGGATTGCTGCTCATCGTGACGACCTATGGGCACACCTTGACGGAGCCGTTGTTCGATATCGACGGGCATACGTTTACGCGGCTGGCGTTGATCGTGTTTCTGTTGCTGGCGCCGGCGGGGAAGGATCGTTTCTCCATCGACTACCTGCTGGCGAGCCGACGCTAGTCACGCGCGAAATCATCGATGGCCCGGGGATGTCGCGCGTCTGGCGGTGTCGGGTCGAATGGTGCGGTAAAGAAAAGAAGGATGGGCTAGACTGTTACGCGAACTGAGTTTCGGAGGGGATCATGCGTTCAATCATTTCATCGCTTTGTTGTCCGGTAATCGCCCTGGCGCTGTTCGGTGGATCGGCTTTTGCGGCGGAGCCGGTATCGGGTATCGGCAACCTGCTGGTTGGGACCCAATACGAACAACTGATCGCCGAGGCTCAGCAATCACCTGGCGCCAACCTCCCCGACAAGGGATTTTTGCCCAATTTCGGCAACTACTTCGACAACGCGAACCCCGGCTGGGGCCTGGACATTCAGCGGCTCGGGAATTTCATCTTTGCCGTCTGGTTCACTTACAACCTGGACGGTACCCCAACGTGGTTCATCATCGTCGGGGAACTCGATGGCATGTCGGTGACCGGGAACATTGACTCCTTCAAATGGGACCGCTTTGGCAGTCCCGGCGAGCAGGCGACCTCATCGGTCCGCGGAACCATGACCATTGTCTGGAGTAATGCTTCCGACGCCACCGTTTCCTGGACCCTGGACGGCGAACCAGGCTCGGCGCCGGTTTCATTTGCCCAGTTCGCAGCTCCTCCCACGCTGGCCAACATGACCGGCCATTATTTCGATGCCATGCGTCCCGGGTGGGGGTATACCTTGCTCACCCAGGGCACCGTCACCGTCATGACCATGTACTGGTACAAGGACGGGCAACCCGTGTGGGCGCAAGGCGTGTCTACCGCAATGGGATTCAATCAGGTGTTCGAGTTGTTGTACTTT
>Ga0114950_10004705_pt1 | contig 10617 bp, 8 predicted proteins | sample N075metaG_FD_83503 | JGI IMG/M metagenome (GOLD analysis project Ga0114950, IMG submission 83503) | Deep subsurface microbial communities from Kermadec Trench to uncover new lineages of life (NeLLi) - N075 metaG | ecosystem: Environmental > Aquatic > Marine > Ocean trench > Sediment | place... | reverse complement strand
TCTTGCATCCTGGATCTCGCGCCCAGCAGCCGCTGCGCTGCGCTCGCCTACGGCTCGCTCCGCTCCGCGGCTGCTGGCCCCGTTCATCTTCGTCGTTAGCATCTCGTGCTCGTCATCTCGCCCTCAAGGCTCAGTATTTTCTGAGGTACAAACCGTCTCACCCTATGTTGGCAGAGAGGGAAACCGTGGAGATTTTGAAGGCGAGAGCGATCCCCAAGGGCGACCGGAATCAATACGGTGTTGGGCGACTCGACGTGATCGGTCGATAGAGCACACTCGCGCCGTTGGTTCGGGCAGGGGTCCGCGTCGGGAAACGCTGACTGCGATGAGTGCGGGCAGAAGCTGGCGCTGATGAACGCGGTGCACGAAGCCGGCCGTTCTCTCGCTCGAGCTCCTTGAGCCGCCGCGCCTGATCCACCCGCAGACCGCCGTACTCCTTCCGCCACCGGTAGTACGTGTTCTCGCTGATCCCCAGCGCCCGGCACACCTCCGGTGTCTTGGCTCCTTTCCCCAGCGCGACCTCTGCTTCCCTGAGCTTGCCGATGATGCAGTAGCAGACAAGCCACCCCACCCGACGGCTGTGCACCCTACTCGGGCTAGCAAGCCGTGGTGAAAGTGTGATGGCTCGAGGCCTCTATAGGGCTGCGAGGATCGCGTCAGCTATGGAGCTGGCCGCATCGATCAGCGGCTGGCCGTGGTCGGGGCTTTCTTGCCTTTCATGAACGCAGCAACCTCATTAGAAGACGCGGGCCCTTGCCCGCGAGCTCCAGGACGATTCTAATGGGAGCAACCCGTCCGGTGGAGATCCGCTCGACGACGCCACCCCCGAGAGGTAACTCTGTCATGCATCTGAAGAGCTTCATCTTCGCGGCGCTGATCGCTGCCGTTCCGCTCACCGCGGCGCAGTCTCCGCCCCCCGTCCCCGTCCGGTTCCGGGCGCACGACATTGCGCAGATTCGAGGTGGATACGCCGTTGCGGTGGCCGATTTCAACCATGACGGTCGGCTCGACGTCATGGCTAACTCCTTGAGCATTCCCGAAGTAGCATGGCACGAGAATCCGACCTGGGAACGTCACGTGATCGTCTCGGGGATGCCCGGCATCGTGAACCAAGCGATGGCCGACATCGACGGCGACGGCATCCCGGAGGTGGCGTTCCAGAGCGCGTTCGCCATGCAAGCGGCCAACAGCGAGGGCTTCAACTGGATTGCGCGCCACCAGGGAGATCCGCGCCAACCATGGAACGCCGAACAGATCGACAGGTTCGAAACCTCCCACCATATAGCGTGGGCCGACCTCGACGGCGACGGCGAGCTGGAACTTGTCAACGCGCCGCTCATCGGACCGCTCAGCCTGGCGCCTACCTACGATCAGGACACCGTATCGGTTTTCTGGTACGGCCAGGATGGCTGGCGGCGTCACACCGTCGCCGACGGCATCCCGGGGATCATCCATCGCGTCCGAGTGGTCAAGTGGGACGCGGGAAGCCGAGACCAGATCCTCCTGGCGGGCTTCGAGGGGATCACGCTGTACAGAGCGACGGGGACCGGCGACGCCATGACCTTCCAAAAGGAGCTGATCTCGCCCGGCCACGTCGGCAACGCACCCCGGTTAGGCGCCAGCGACGTAGGCATGGGAACGAGCAACGGGGTGCGCATCGTCGCCTCGGTCGAACCCTGGCATGGGAACGAAGTGGTCATCTACACCGAGTCGGGTGGCCGCTGGCTGCGCCGGGTCATCTTCGACGGCGTCACCAGGGGACACGAGATTGTCGTCCTCGACCTCAACGGCGACGGACGTGCCGACATCGTCGCCAACGACAACAGCCGCGCCGGTCCGAACAACCCCAACGCCACCCCCGGCGTCCACGTGTTCTTCTCGCCGGAGGATCCCGCCACCGGCGAATGGATCTACTCCCGAATCGAGAGCGAAGCCGGCATGAATAGCTGTGTCGGCGGCGACATGAATCAGGACGGGCGACCCGACCTCGTTTGTACCGGCCGCGGCGGCGTGATCCGCTGGTACGAGAACCTGGGCTCGTAGCTTCAGGTGACCCGAAAGGCAGATCGAATTGTGGGCGCAATTCGATCTGCAACTAGGCCTTAGGCTAGCCGCTCGAACTATCCCAGCGCTCGCGGAAGCCTGCGATCGAGCTCTCGAAGTCCGAGCCGCGCTCGCGATAGTCGTCGACGATCCCCGGCGGCAGCGGGAAGTGAACGCGCTCGTCCGGGCCGTCGATCTCGACGATGTCGCCGTTCGGCCCGCGCAGCGCCTCGACGATGTCCATCACCAGGGTCTCGGGCGCCGAAGCGCCGGCGGTGATACCAACGGTCTCGACGCCCTCGAGCCACTCGGGCTCGAGGTCGTCGCGGGTCTGCACCAGGTAGGAGGCGACACCGGCGGCGCGGCCGACATCGACCAAGCGATTGGAGTTCGACGAGTTGGGAGCGCCGACGACGAAGATCGCGTCGACGACGGGGATCATGCGCTTGACCGCGTCCTGGCGGTTCTGCGTCGCGTAGCAGATGTCGTCCTTGGCGGGGCCGACGATGTCCGGAAAGCGGCGTTTGAGGACCGCGAGCACGCCGGCAACGTCGTCCACCGACAACGTCGTCTGGGTCAGGTAGGCGACCTTTCGGTCGTCCGGAACCTCGACGGTCTCTGCCTCTTTTTCTGTCTGCACCAGGGTGACATCATCGGGAACGTGGCCCATGGTGCCCTCGACCTCGACGTGCCCGGCGTGGCCGACCAACAGAATGTGGTAGCCCTGCCCGACGTAGCGCAGGGCCTCATCGTGCACCTTGGTGACCAGCGGGCAGGTAGCGTCAACGCTGCGCAGGCTGCGCTTCTCGGCCTCGCGGCGAACGTCGGGCGGGATACCGTGGGCCGAGAAGATGACGATGCTGTCGTCCGGTACCTCGTCGATTCGATCGACGAACACGACGCCGCGTGATTCGAAGTCGCGCACGACATACTTGTTGTGGACGATCTCGTGGCGAACATAGATCGGTGGATCGTACATCTCGAGCGCCAGGTCGACGATGTCGACGGCGCGGACGACGCCGGCGCAGAAACCCCGTGGTTTGGCCAGAATTACGTGCCGCGATCCGTTCACCTCAGATTGCACGGCTCACCCCGTCAGTACGGTGAAGATGGTGCCGAGGGGGGGACTTGAACCCCCACGGGCCGAAGCCCACATGGCCCTCAACCATGCGCGTCTGCCAAATTCCGCCACCTCGGCACGCAATACCTTCGAGCCCAGCACCTACTAACCGCTGGATCGCTTCGATTATCGGTCCGATTCCTGGCCGCCGTCCTGGCCCGATCCCGGGTCGGAATCCGGCTGGCTGCCGGAACCACCATCGCCACCGGCCGGCGTTTGCTCGGAGCCTTGAGCGGGCGCACTGATCGGGGCCTCGAGAGCATCGATTATCGACGTCTCGGTACGACGCACGATCCCCAGGCTCAGCGATGTCAGCATGAAGAGAATCGCCGCCGTGGTGGTCAGTTTCTGCAGAATGGTCGCCGCTCCACGCATCCCGAGCGCGGTCTGGCTGCCGCCGCCGCCGAACGCCCCCGCGAGGTCCGCAGCCTGACCCGACTGCAGCAGCACGACGAAGACCAGGAACAAGCAAACAACGATGTGCAGCATGGTGAGTATTATTTCAAGCATTTCGAAAGCCTCTTAACGGAGCCGCCTGCCGCGCCTGAACACGGCCCGGATGTTGGACGTGAGCTCCGAGAAAACGAGGTGTCGAACGACCCTCGTACGCTAATAATCTACCAGAGCAACGAACCCCCAACAACGCTCACAGCGACCGACTCTAACCCGCGGCCGCCTCGACAATCGCCGCGAACGAGTCCGGATCGAGGCTGGCGCCGCCGACCAGAGCTCCATCGATATCGGGCTCGGCGAGCAGCTCGGCGGCGTTGCCGGGCTTGACGCTACCGCCGTACTGAATCCGGATATGCGCGGCCTTCGCCGGCCCCAAGAAATCGCCGAGAAAATCGCGGATGAGCCCGTGAACCTTCTGCGCCTGGCCCGGTGTCGCGGTCAATCCGGTACCGATCGCCCACACCGGCTCGTAGGCCACGACCAGGCTCGACAGCTCGGCGCCGCCCTTGACCTCGGCGAGGCCACGGCTGAGCTGCGAGGTGACGACCGCTACGGTCTCGTCGGCCTCGCGCTGCTCCAGCGTCTCGCCGACGCAGAGGATCGGCACGAGCCCGTGTTCCATCGCCGCCTTCACCTTGCGGGCGATCAGCGCGTCATCCTCGCCGAACAGGTGGCGGCGCTCCGAGTGTCCGAGGATGACGTGGTTCGCCCCAACCGCCTTCAGCATCGGCGCTGATACTTCGCCGGTGAACGCCCCCTCGTCCTCGGGATAGAGGTTCTGGCCGACGAGCGCGATGTGGCTGCCGGCGAGAACGCCGGCACAAGCGTCGAGCACCGGAAACGGTGGCGCTACCCCGCAGTCGACGCCGTTGATATCGCGCACCGCAGCCCGTAGCAGGGTGAGCGCTTCGCGCGCCTCCAGGACCGTCTTGTACATCTTCCAGTTGCCGACAATGAACGGCGTTCGCTCGCTCATACGACCTCCCACACCGTGACGAACCGCGTTGCTCCCCTCACAAAGCCTATCCCCTCTCCCCTGCCGTCGCGAAGCACGCCGTGCAGGCTGCCGAAAAACTGCCCGGGGTCGCCCCGTAGCCTGTCAAGCACGCCGATCGGTGAGCGCTGCGATCCCCGGAAGAACGGCCCCGCTGAGCACCTCGAGTGACGCGCCCCCGCCGGTCGACACATGACTCATCGAACCCGACAGGCCCGCCGCCGCCACCGCCGCGACGGTGTCGCCGCCACCGACGACGCTGGTGCCCCCGCGTCCCGCGACCTTCCCGATGGCGACGCCGACGCGTTGGGTTCCGGCCGCCAGCTCGTCGATCTCGAACACCCCCATGGGGCCGTTCCACACCACCGTCTGCGCCTCGCCAATCGTTGCGGCGAAACGCGCGGCGCTTTGCGGGCCGATATCGAGCGCCATCGCCGTCGCCGGAACCGAGCCGACAACGGTGGCAGAACCTGCAGCGTCCGGATCCGACGCGACAACGAAGTCATCGGGGAGCAGTACCTCGACACCGTGTCGTGCGGCGCGCTCGAGCAGATCGGCGGCAAGCTCAATCGAGCCTTCTTCGATGCGCGAGCTCCCCATATCGATGCCCTGACAGGTCAACACCGCGTTGGCCATCGCCCCGCCGATGATCAGACAATCGACGAGCGGCATGAGGTTGGCAAGCGCATCGAGCTTGTCACTGACCTTGGCGCCCCCGACAACCAACACGAACGGCTTGGCAGGATCGTCGAGACAGCGGCTCAACATCTGCACCTCGAGCTCGAGGAGATGGCCGGCGGCGGCGGCCTCGACGAGCAGCGGGACGCCGGCGATCGAAGCGTGAGCCCGGTGCGCCGCCCCGAAGGCGTCGTCGACATAGAGGTCCGCAAGACCTGCGAGCCGGCGGGCGAATTCGGCATCGTTGGCGGTCTCACCGGGGTGATACCGCAGGTTCTCGAGCAGCGCCACCTCACCCGGCCCCAGCGCACCCACCGCGGCCTCGACCTCGTCTCCGACGCAATCCGCCAGCACAACCACATCGTGGCCGAGTGCCGCGCGCATCGCCTCACCGACGGGCGCCATGCTGAGCTCCTGCAGCCGTTCGCCCTTGGGGCGTCCGCGGTGCGACATCACGACGACCGCGGCGCCGGCATCGAGGAGCGCCCGCAGGGACGGAAGCAACGCGGTCAGACGGGTCGTATCGGTGACCACACCGTCCCGGACCGGTAGATTCAGGTCGGCGCGCAGCAGGACGCGGCGACCCTGCGGCGCCAGGTCGTCGAGCGCGAGCTTGCCGGCGAGAGCCTCAGCCGAGCCGGGCACCGACGTACTCGGCGAGGTCCTTCAAACGGGTCGAATAGCCCGTCTCGTTGTCGTACCACGACATGACCTGTACCAGAGTACCGTCCACGACGCTGGTAAAGCCGGCATCCACCGTCGACGAAGCCGGGTTGCCGTTGTAGTCGATCGACACCAGGGGCTCGTCGGAGACCATGAGGATTCCGCGCAGCGCCTCGGTGGCGGCGGCGGCGCGGAAGGCCTCGTTGACCTCGTCGGCGGAGGTACTCTTGGCGACGTGGACCACCAGGTCGACCATCGAGACGTTCGGGGTCGGGACGCGCACGGCGCAGCCGTCGAGCTTGCCGACCAGATCGGGGAGCACCAGGCCGACCGCCTTGGCGGCGCCGGTCGTCGTCGGGATCATCGACACCGCGGCGGACCGCGCCCGGCGCAGGTCGCCGTGCGGGAGGTCCTGGATCCGTTGGTCGCTCGTATAGGCGTGGATCGTGGTCATCCAGCCGCGCTCCAGACCGAACTGCTCGTTGATCACCATGGCGATCGGCGCCAGGCAGTTGGTCGTGCACGAAGCGTTGGAGATGATGTGGTGATTGTCGGGGTCATAGGCTTCGGCGTTGACGCCGAGACACACCGTCACGTCGGGGTCCGGAGCGGGTGCAGAGATCAGCACCTTCTTGGCGCCGGCCTCGAGATGCTTCTGGGCGTCGATCCGGGCGCGGAAAAAACCCGTCGACTCGATGACGATGTCGATACCCATGTCAGCCCAGGGAAGATTGGCGGGATCTCGCTCGGAAAGCACCGCTACGTCTTTACCGTTGATAACGAGCGCGTTGTCGCCGACCTCGACCGTTCCCTGGAAGGCGCCGTGGACCGAATCGTATTTCAGCAGGTGAGCGAGCGTGGCGGGGTCGGTGAGGTCGTTGAGCGCGACGATCTCGATGTCGGCATCGTCACGAACCGCAGCTCGCAAGGTGTTGCGACCGATGCGTCCGAAGCCGTTAATGGCTACGCGGGCGGACATAGCAATCTCCTTCTGGAAAACGGTTCAAGAGCATCGCGGCAAGAGGCACGGGCGCGGCCACCGAACGTCCCTCAAACCCCGATCGGCCACGCCTCCCGAGGGTCACGAGACCCGCAAAAAGCCCCCCTTACCAGGCATTATCCGGGCACGGTGCTGAACCTGTCAACTCGACGCCCCGCGCCTAGGAGCTTGAATTCGACGTTTCCGGTGCCCCATTTTCAACCCATTTTTGCTTATTTATACTTGTTAAAAGTCATCATACGTCGGTTAACAGCAGGTTGGATGCTAGGTCACCAACGGTGGTCAGTTCCGGTTCGTGGGCGCCTTGCTTCCGGTGATTTCAGCACTTAAAATCTCTTGTAATCTAACTACGGCTCCCCGGGAGTAGCGAGGGAGCTGGCCGCCGACCACGTCGAAGTTCAGACATCCCACCCTGCCGGCGGATGAGAGCCCGGGCGACGAGAGAATCGTCCGTTTCACTCTCGGTCTCAGTCTTAAGAATCGAAGGCAAAAACACGTCAGCCGCGACACCGTACCCTCGGTGTACGTCCGCCGTGCAACAAGGAGTCGAACATCATGCGAAGTCCAATGCGGTGGCTGACGCTGGCGTTGACGGGGTTTTGCCTCGTCCTCGTGCAAGCGTTTCAGTACCAGGCCGCCGAGCTGGACGAACTGCGGCGACAGCGCGGCACCCACTACTCGGCGATCGCCGGGGTGGAAGCCGAGCTCGAGTCGTTGCGTATCGAAACCAGCGTCCGCGACGTCCTGGATGCCAACAACATCAATGTTCCGAGACATAAGCACCGCCAGATCGCCCGCAGCATCATCGAAGTCAGCCGCCACTACGACCTGCGGCCAGAGCTCATTCTCGCCATGATTTTCACCGAGAGCCGCTTCGACGTCTATGCCGAGTCCGAGGCGGGGGCTATCGGTCTGATGCAGCTACGCCCGGCGACCGCTCGAGCGGTCGCCGACGAGCTCGAGCTAGAGTGGAAGGGTCGGCGCCTGCTGACCGACCCGCAGATCAACATCCTGCTCGGCACCTCGTATCTGTACTCGCTGCTGCAACGCTACGACAAGCACGGCCTCGACTACGCTCTGGCGGCGTACAACGTCGGCCCGACGAAGTTCGATGCCCTGCTGCTGGAGCGGGGTTGGGCGCCGGCACGCTATGCGCGCCAGGTTCGCCAGATGACCGAGAATCTGCGGCAGAGCTTCTTCGCCGACGGACGGCGCTGAGCCCGCCCCGTGCCCCCGACAACGGCCGGTTCGGCGTGATTTGACTGACGCCGTTCTCCTGTACTCTGTTAGCCCCGTGGCGCGAGCCGCGGGGCTTTTTTCTGTGGCTCGAACGGGGTCCAGGACGTGGACATACTGGTCTTGCAGCGGCTGGTGACCGAGCTCGATGCGAAGCTTCGGGGAGCGCGAATCGACCAGGTGTACGCGTTGCCGAAAAACGACGTCGTGCTCGTATGCGGCCGGCGTTCAGAACCGCGGCTGTGGTTTTCGACCGAGTCCGACCAACCGCATCTGTACGAGCGTCCAGGACCACACCCGACGCCGAAGCGGCCTCCCGGGTTCGTCATGGCGGCCCGCCGATTGCTGCGCGGCCGGCGAATCGCGGCGATCGATGCGGTGCCGGGGGAACGCATCGTCGAGCTGCGCACCGCCGGTGACGACTCGGTCCGGGTCGTCTTCGAGCTCATACCTCGCCGCGCCACGGCGTTGGTCGTCGACCACACGGAGCGGGTTCGCGCTGCGTGGCAACCACGACGGGGGCGCCCGGAGGTGGGCGAGCCCTACGTTGCTCCGGCGGCGGACCCACGCACGGCGATCGGAGATCTCGATGCCGAGACCTGGGACACGCTGAGCGCCTCCCCTGACGATGACGCGCTGGTTGGCGCCCTCCTGCGCTCGGTCGCCGGTATGTCGCCGCTGACAGCCCGCGAGATCGCGGCCCGGCACCGCGGCGGCGTGCCCCTGAGCATAGCGGCGCACACGGAGGTAGAGCGCGCCGCGAGCGAGCCGACGGCGCCGCGCATCTATTCGCCCGTAGCGCTCGACGAGCTCGCCACCCTGCCCGCCCTTCCCGGCGTCCGTACGTTCCTGGTGGCACCGTTCCCGATGCGGCATCTCGAGGACGGCCCCGAGACCCTGAGGGTGACCGAGTTTCCGACGCTCGGTGATGCGGCGGCGACGTTTTATCCACTGCGGGCCGCGCTCAGGGCGCTCGAGACGGCGCGCCGCGGCCTCAACTCTGCGGTTGATGGTGGCATCGCCCGGCTGCTGCGCACCCTCGATGCGGTCTCGGAAGATGCCGCTGCCGCGGGCGATGCGGAGCAGCACCGGCGCTGGGCCGACCTACTCTTGGCATACCCGCAGACCTCACGAACCGGTGCCATCGTCCGCGTTCCCGACGCGTTCGCCGACGGCGCTCCAGTGGAGATACGCGTCGATCCGGCACGGACGCTCATCGACAACGCCCAGGTCTACTACCGGCGTGCCCGACGCGCCGAGCGCAGCGCAACGCGGACCGCCGCGAGGCGTCGCGCGCTCGCAGGCCGGGTCGGAGCGCTGAGACAGATCTCGTCGGACGTCGGCTCGACACGGACGGTTCGCGACTGTCGACGGCTCGGCAAAGCCGCCGCCGAACAAGGGGTGACGATCGCCACCGGGGCGTGGGCTATCCCGGAGGCGCCGCTGTCGGCCGACGCAGCGGTGGCATCTATCGAAGCCGGCGGCGGCTCACCCACGGAGCCGCGGTCCGCAGATCCGGGCCGCCGCAGCCGCAGGCCCGGAGCCGGCATCGATGTGTTCACCTCGAGCGACGGTTGCGAGATCCTCGTCGGCCGCAACGCCGACGCCAACGAGCGGGTGACCCACAAATTGGCGCGACCGCATGATTTCTGGCTACACGCCGAGGGGCCCGGCTCTCACGTCGTGATCCGCAACCCCGGGCGTTCCGAGGAACCGAGTGAGACAGCTCTGCGCGAAGCGGCCTCGTTGGCGGCGCACTTCAGCTCCGCGCGTGGCGCCACCAAGGTAAACGTTCGCTGGACTCAGGTGCGGCACGTCAGGAAGCCTCGGAAAGGTCCCAAGGGGCAGGTCGTGCTGCGTCAGGCGAATACGGCTCTCGCCGAGCCGGTGTCGCCGGAGCGGCTCTTCGCCGCTCCGGCGACCGACTGACAGCGTTCTACACCCTGGTCGAGCCCGGTTATCTCGACGGGCACGGCGGCGCGGGCGCGATGGCGCCCGAGTGCTACGTTGCGCTTGCTAGCCGTCGTCGCCGCGATCGTCTTCGTCGACAGCGGGCTGCTCGGGCTCGTCGCCGGCGGAGGAATCAGATTGCGGCTCGAAGTCATCCGGCTGCGGCTCGGGCTCGGGCTGCGGCTGGCTGCCCGGGGGCGGCGAAAAGGGATCACCTGCCGGCGGTGGAGCCTGCCCCGGTAGCGGCGCCGCCGCACGATGGACCCATGGGCGCCCGGTGCCGAAGCGCGTTGCGAACACCGAGCCAAGACCGACCAGCGCCGCAGCGATCCACACCAGATCGCCGAAGCCGAACGGGACGTAGCGGAGGATGCCCATCAGCAGGGCCCCGGAGAGCACGATCGCGATCTGCGACGCATCCGGGCGTCCGACCAAGTCCATGACCCGAGCCCCGACAGCTTGGAAAACGGCGACGATGCC
>Ga0114950_10004704_pt1 | contig 10618 bp, 8 predicted proteins | sample N075metaG_FD_83503 | JGI IMG/M metagenome (GOLD analysis project Ga0114950, IMG submission 83503) | Deep subsurface microbial communities from Kermadec Trench to uncover new lineages of life (NeLLi) - N075 metaG | ecosystem: Environmental > Aquatic > Marine > Ocean trench > Sediment | place... | reverse complement strand
AGGATTTGCTGATGGGTCGTCCTACGGCCTCTCAAAGGCCTGCGTCAACGCCTACACCATCAACCTGGCGCGCTCCTACCCGGCTATTCGAATCAATTCCTGCACGCCGGGCTATATCGAGACCGACATGACCCGCCCCTTCGCAACAGCCAGCGGGAGTTCACCGCATGAAATGGGCATGAAGCCTGCAGCGGAAGGTGCCAGGGCACCTCTACACTTGCTGCTCGGCGATGTTAGTACTGGCTGGTACTACGGCAGCGACGCAGTGCGTAGCCCACTCAACCGATATCGCGGCCCTGGCGAGCCTGCTTATGATGCTAGATAAACCATCTTTGGATTGATTCGATGGCTGTAGCACACGATGGCTCTGGTGATTGGCGTGTGCATGGGGAATCGTAACTTCAGCGATAAAATCAGGCGATTACGCCGTTTGTCAAAATTCGGGTTCGGCCCTGGTTCGGAGGTCGGTTTTGAAAATCAGTTACTATTCTTCGGCTTACTGGACTCTAGTTCCGAACCCGACCCAAAGCAGGTTCGGCATACGCTCGGTTTCGCTCACCCTGACCCCTTCCATCAGAATATCCCGTAACGCTTCTTCCAGCTACTGGCCACATTCGCTACAGACCATCCGACTCCTAAGCGGCTGGTCGGTCGGGGGCGCCTAGCCTGGGCGGCATTCCGATTCGAATCGGCCCAGGTGGGCCAATTCCTATAAAAATCATAGACTTATAATGAAAGTGATCTGCCGCCTTTTGCGGGCTGGTTTATGGGTAAGAGGCGGCGGTTGTATTGCAGATAATATCTGCGGGGCGCGTAGCCGCGGGAATCGGTGGCGCTTGTAGGTATTCATGAGCCGACTATATCAATTTCAGCCCGTTAACTTGGCGGTACCAGTGCGGGCGATCTTCTTTGGGTGGGGATAAGGATGGGATGCCATATGAGTCTTTGTGCAGGTAATATACCTGTCTCCAATTTACCTATAGCTCAAGAACTGCTGCATTTCCTTGCAAAGAATTCGCTGCAATATTCCCGCTGACGGCAGGCTTTTATCTGGTCGACTGCGGGGTTATCCTGTGCGGCTATTACAAAAACGAATTCTATGTGACGACTAACATTTGAGGGGATCCAATGATCAATCTGAATGTAAACGGTAAGCAGTACTCGGTGGACGTCGCGCCGGATACGCCGCTGCTATGGGTTATCCGGGAGAACCTGGACCTGACGGGCACCAAGTTTGGCTGTGGCATTGCCCAGTGTGGGGCGTGTACTGTGCACCTCAACGGGACACCTATTCGCTCCTGTACGACGCCGGTTTCGAGCGCTGAAGGGGCGATGATCACGACAATCGAGGGCGTCGCCTCTGCGGATGCCTTGCACCCGATACAACAAGCCTGGATTGAAGAGCAGGTGCCGCAGTGCGGTTATTGCCAGTCGGGACAGATTATGTCGGCGGTTGCCCTGTTACGGGATAATCCGGCGCCCACTGATGGCGAGATCGACGCGGCAATGTCGGGCAATATCTGCCGCTGCGGCATGTACGGCCGGGTGAAGCGGGCGATAAAACGTGTCGCCAGTAACGATGTCCAAATCTTCGATCCGCAGACTTCGCTGGAGGTGCAAAATGGGTAAGTGGACCAGACGTGGATTCATTACGGCAGGGGTGATTTCCGGTAGCGCGCTTGTTGTTGGTGTCGCCATCCGACCCGGACATCGTACCCCCGAACTGGCCAAGTATGTGGCCGGGGAAGGCGAATCACTGATCAATGCCTGGGTAAAAATTGACCAGGACAATAAGGTCACTGTTATTGTGCCGCACTCCGAAATGGGCCAGGGCGCGCAGACAGCGCTGGCGCAAATGCTGGCAGATGAGCTGGACGCCAAGTGGGAGGATGTGACGTTCCAGGAGGCACCTGCCGAGGATGGGTATGCCAATGCGCCCATGGGTAAGGGTTATGTCCTGGGAGACATGGCCATACCCAAAGCCCTGGTTGGCACGATTGACGGCGTCTTTATGCAAGCCGCCCAGGCCATGCACCTACAAATTACCGGCGGTAGCGCCAGCATTCGTACCACCGGTGTTTACGGCATGCGAGTTGCCGGTGCAGCGGCCCGGGAAATGTTAATCGATTCCGCCGCTCAAAGCTGGGGTGTCGAATCGACGGAGATCAGTACCGACCAGGGAATGTTGATACACCAGGTATCCGGCAGGAAAGAGCCTTATGCAGCGTTTGCTGCGCTTGCCGGCCAGCGAACCCCATCGGCGACTCCCAAGCTGAAGTCGGCGGATCAATTCAAGATTATGGGGCAGCATAAGCCGCGCCTGGATATACCGGCCAAGGTAGATGGCTCCGCGAAATTCGGCATTGACGTCGTGGTAGAAGGCATGAAATACGCCACGGTGAATGCCTCGCCGGTGTTTGGTGGCACGGTGGAGAGTTTTGATGCTGCTAAGGCCGAGAAGATGGCAGGTGTGGTAGGTATTGTAAATCTGGGTGACGCCATGGCGGTGGTAGCCGATGGTTACTGGCAGGCTAAGCAGGCACTGGCGGCGATTGATATTCACTGGAGCAGCACGGCGAGTGACCGGGTGAATAGTGAAAAGATCTTCGAGCAATTTCAGCAGGACATCGAGAAGGCCGTCGCCTCCGGTGACGCCAAGACGGATATACAAGTAGGCGAAGCATCGAGCATTCTGGCCAATGCCAGCAGCGTTGTAAGCCGGAAATACCAGGTTCCTTATCTTGCACACGCCTGCATGGAACCCATGAACGCTGTGGCTACCGTCAAGGACGGCAAGTGCGATATTCGCATGGGCACGCAAAACCCCCTGGGGTTCAAACATGAAGTTGCCGCCGCGCTGGGTATGGAATCGGCCGATGTCACCATAACGAATTATTTCATGGGTGGCGGCTTTGGTCGGCGCTCCAATTCCGATGTGGCGATACAAGCAGCCAGGATTGCCCGGGAAGTCGGCGTGCCGGTTAAACTGATTTGGTCCAGGGAGGAAGATGTACAACACGACCATTATCGCCCCGCGGTTGCCTCAAACTTCCAGGCAGTGCTGAACGCTGAGGGACTTCCCGTGGCGTGGGCCAATCAATACGTCGACAAGCATGAGCCGACGGAGGCACCGCTTATCCCCTACGCGATTGCCAACCAGGATATTCAGTACGTGGATAGTCCCACGCATGTACCGTTTGGCCCCTGGCGCAGTGTTGATCATTCTCAGCACGGCTTCTTCACCGAATCGTTTATTGATGAACTAGCGGTTGAGGCCAAGCAAGACCCCTATCAGTACCGGCGCGAATTATTGTCAGAGCAACCACGGCACAGAGCCGTGCTTGACCTGGTTGCCGAGAAGGCCGGTTGGGACAAGCCCCTGGGCAAGAACCGCGGTAGAGGTATAGCCCTGCAAGAATCCTTTGGCACCATTGTCGCGGAAGTGGTGGAAGTGACCGTTGAAAATGCTGAAGTCTCCGTCGACCGTGTCGTTATCGCCGTCGACGCCGGATTTGCGGTGGCGCCGGATGGACTCACGGCGCAAATGGAATCCGGGATTATCTACGGCTTGACCGCCGCCCTCTACGGTGAAATCTCCATCGAGGGTGGCAGCGTAAAACAGGCCAATTTTGACACTTACCCGATGGTCAGGATGGACGATGCACCGGAGATTGAGACGCATATCATTAACAGCTTCGAATCCTGGGGTGGTGCGGGTGAGCCCGGTACACCGGGCACTGCACCGGCGTTGACCAATGCTATTTTTGCGGCAACCGGTACTCGCATCAGGCAGCTGCCCGTTAGCAATTACGCGCTCAATGTGGATTTTGTGGAGGATGAGGCCTAGCGCTAGCCGGTTCCATCCCGGCAATAGATAGGGCACCGCCTGCCACACTGCCTCTTTTCGCCCGAAAGGATTCTGCGTCCGTACATAGGCAGTAGCATGGAAGCCACTGAAAACACCTTGGTATGGAGAAGTACGGATACTCGCTCGGCAATGGCCGAACAAGGGTATCGCCAAGTTAATCGCCTGAAATTGGTAGAATCGGCAAATGAATACGCGGCCGGGTTCTGACAAGTTAACTCATGCTGGCCGATCAAATACAATGAGGGGGGTATCGGCAAGTTAACTTTCTCAGTCCGCAGCAATCTGTCTCTGGTCTTCAAGCAACCGCCCTACTCCACTCTGAGAACGCACTTATCCTGAGGTTCCTGTAATGACCAGCAGATACAAGATGCCGCCCTAGATTGAACAGATTACTAACCGCAGCATGAGTGCCAAGGAACCGCTGCCCCTGGCCGATTGATTTGAACTCCGAGATGTCGGACCATCGCATCCCTCGCTCTCTCACCCTGGTCGCCTGCTACCGCGCGCCACAGATAATGATGCTTGCCATTGATCCGGACGAAGACTTCATCGATGTAGAAGGTGTCGCCATAGCCCCGGTGCTTACGCTTCAAGCGGCGGGTATAAATGGCACCGAACTTTATGCACCATAGGCGGATCGCTTCTCTACTTACAGTGATGCCTCGTTCGGCAAGGAGGTCTTCTATATCTCGGTGACTCAGATTGAATCCGTAGTAGAGCCAGACAGCATAGCTAATGATAGCTGGAGGAAATCTGTGACGTTTGTATGTGTTCATTCTCTGACTCTACCAATATCAGCCCTTTAACTTGTCAGTACCTTCTCTGCAACTATTGGTGTCTTTCCAGGGCATGGCACTCTCCTTACTTCAGTTGAATAAGGCGTGTTACCTATGTGCCCAGGCTAATCTGTCACCCATGTGGCCGGTTTGTACCGGTGACGGGTAGATTCCCACCTGCCTGGGAATAACGAGGGTACTGTTGCAGATTATTTAATTGTCCGTACAATAAGCCAGATAATAATCAGGTGGATGAGATGCCCATGTCTTCAGCACCGCTGTATCTGCAAATTGCCCAGCAACTCGCCAGTGAGATTGCAGCGGGCATCTACCCGGTAGGCTCCAATCTGCCCACCGAGGCCGATATATGTTCCAAACATGAAGTCAGTCGTTTTACTGCCCGGGAAGCGCTACGCTGTCTGGTAGACCGGGGCATGATTCAGCGGCGGGTACGAATCGGCAGCCAGGTGATCTCCACCACCCCCGTTACTGACTACCAGCCTGTTGCCGTTAATACCAATGACCTGGTGGCGCTGGCGACTGATACCTATATCGACGCCGGGCAGGGTCGTACCCTTGTTGCGGATGAACAATTGAGCCAGCGTGTGGGTTGTGACGACGGTGCTGAACTGTTTGTGTTCGAAGGCCTGCGGTTCAGGCGTGGTGCAGCAGACACTCCGATGTGCTGGAGTGAGCAATACCTGACTGGCGCCTGGGGCGCTGCGGCGCGGAAGAAGATGGTGGAAGGCAGTTTCACCGCCGACGCTGCTGCGCAAGCCCGTATTGAACAGGTAGTCGTTGCCGATACATTGAACCGGGATCTCGCGCAGAAACTCGTGGCCGAGGCGGGATCAGCCGCCCTGGTGATTATTCGCAAACATTTCAATCTCGACGACAGTTTTCGCGCTGCCAGCGTGCAAATTCACCCGGCAGACCGCTATCAACTTCACATTCCGGTTGCGGGTACCACTTCGGCTGAAGAGATGGAGGCCGCATATGCATAAGACACTCCCTCTGGTAACTCTCCTGTTCACCCTGCTACTTACAGGCTGCAGCAGTGGTGATATCGACGCCCAGGGCGGACCGGTTGCCATGCGCCGGCTGACACCGGAACAGTATCGCAATGCTATTGAGGACACCTTCGGCTCTAACATCAAAGTGGAAGGCCGCTTCGAACCGGGCAGTCGCCGCGCCGGCTTGAATGCGGTTGGCAGCTCCCTGGTTGCGGTTACACCCAGTGGCTTTGAGCAATACGAGGCGCTGTCGCGCAATATCGCCAGGCAATTGGTTTCGCCGGAACTGCGCGGCACAGCATTGCCCTGCCAGCCCCAGTCAGAAAATGCAGCAGACGACAGCTGCGCAGCGATGATTGTCAGAACTTTCGGCCGACCGCTATTGCGCCGCCCACTGACAGAGGAAGAAGTGTCGGTTCGCACTCGCAGCGCTGCCGAAGTGACGAATGCACGCCGGGACTTCTACGCGGGAGTGGAGCTGATAGTGATCAGCCTGCTGGTGGCCCCAGACTTTCTGTTCCGGGTGGAAACAGCCGAACCCGACCCCCAGGCCGAGCAGGCTAATCGATTACTGCTGACCAATCTTAGCCTGGCATCACGTTTGAGCTATTTCCTGTGGAATCGCAGCCCCGATGAACAGCTACTCTCGGCAGCAGAACATGGTGAGCTCACCGATACAGAAGGTCTGGCACGTCAGGTAGATCGCATGCTGGCATCTGATCAGTTACGCGGTGGAGTGCGGGCCTTCTTCGAAGACTTGTTTCTGTTTGACGCCTTCGAAGACCTGGGCAAAGATGTAGCGCGCTACCCGCTGTACAACGCACGCATGGCTGAAGATGCGCGCGAGCAAACCCTACGCTTTGTGGTCGACCAGCTGGTGACCCGCCAAGGCGACTATCGCGACCTGTACACCTCACGGGAAATGCCCATGACCCGTTCACTGGGGCCGCTCTACGGTGTACCCGTACATGCGCAGGAAGGCTGGGAAACCATGGTGTTTCCCCCGGATCACCCACGGGCCGGTTTGTTGTCTCAGGCCAGTTTCTCAATGTTACATGCACACCCAGGCCGCAGTTCTCCGACCCTGCGCGGTGTATTTATGCGTGAGGCCCTGCTCTGCCAGACTATTCCCGAGGCGCCAGCCGATGTCGATTTCTCCCAGTTTGCACAGGACGCAGAAGCCGTTCACAAAACCGCGCGAGATCGTCTCAAGGTGCACGCCACCAAGAGCAGCTGCAAGAAATGCCACCGCCTGACCGACCCCATTGGCCTGGGCCTGGAAAGGTTTGACGGCATCGGCAAATTTCGCACCACCGAAAATGGCGCAACTATCGACACCAACGGTGATTTCGACGGCCGCAAATTCGCCGACGCCGCCGGACTTGGCGAGGCCTTTGCTGAAAATCCCGTGGTCGGTGCGTGTCTGGTGGAGAATCTGTATCGCTACGCGGTCGGGCGAGAACAGGCTAATACCGAACGACGCCTTCTCAAACACCTGGAAGGCCGCTTTGAAGAACTCGGTTACCAGGTTCCGGCACTGATGCGCGAAATCGCGCTCAGTGAAGGTTTCCGCACGGCCTCCAGGCCGAAGGAGAACACATGAGCCACTTTCATATACAGAGAAAACTCAACCGCCGCGGTTTTCTGCGTGGGACCCTACACGGGGTAGCTGTCTCGGTTGCCCTGCCATTCCTGGATGTTTTTCTCAATACCAATGGTGATGCACTGGCTGCAAGCGGCGCCCCACTGCCGCGCCGCTTTGGCACCTGGTTCTTTGGCTGCGGTATGAACCCGGCGCGCTGGACGCCAACGACGGAAGGCGAAAATTGGGAAATGACCCCTGAACTTGAGCCGGTGGCCTCGGTACGCCATCGCATTAACATTATCAGTGGTTTCAGCGTCCTGCTCAATGGGGAGGCGAACCAGGTACATCGCACCGGCGTTTTCGGCACCCTCTGTGGTGGCGCACCGAAAGCGGCTGACACGGTGGAGGGCCCCACCCTGGATGTTCTGATTTCAGATCAGATTGGCACCAGAACGCGTTTCCGTTCCCTGGAGATGGCTGCCACCGGGAGTTCCCGGCACAGTACCAGCCTGCGCAATGTCAATAGCGTGAACCCCGCCGAACCAAGCCCGCTGTCACTCTACACGCGCATTTTTGGACCGGGGTTCGCCGACCCAAATGCCGCAGAGTTTGTACCCGACCCACAGATCATGTTGCGCAAGAGTGCTCTCTCCATTGTCGGAGAAGACCGCAAACGTCTGGAAAAATTGCTGGGGCACGCTGACCGGGCCCGCCTCGATCAGTACTTCTCATCGTTGCGCCAGTTGGAGCAACAGCTCGAACTGCAGTTACAGAAGCCACCCCCACTGGAAGCCTGTTACGTCCCCAAAGCACCCGGGGAGACCGTGACCGACACCGAAATCGGTAACGTCATAAAAAACCATGCCCTCATGTCAGATACCCTGGCACTGGCATTGGCCTGCGACCAGACCCGCGTGTTCAATATGTTGTTTTCCAATCGCGCCTCAAGTCTGCGCATGCCAGGCAGCGCAGACACACACCATACGTTGACCCATGAAGAACCTCGCGATCCGAAGCTTGGCTACCAACCCAGGGCCACCGTATTTGTGCAAAAAAGCATGGAAGCCTGGGCCCACTTTGTTAAAACCCTGGACGCCGTGCCCGAAGGCGATGGCACCCTGTTGGACAATTGCCTGGTAATGGCGCACTCGGAAACCTCCGAAGCCAATTCCCACAGCGTAATGGGGCTGCCCATCATGATCGCCGGCAATGCCGGGGGCAGGGTAAAAACCGGCCTTCATGTCAGTGGCATCGGCGATTCTACCAGCCGCATTGGCCTGACCATGCAGCAAGCCATGGGGCTCAATATAGGCAGTTGGGGAACCGATCAAAACGAAACCAACCGCCCAATTACAGAAATTCTGACCTGACAGCCATATGACTGACTGGAGCAAGACCATGAAAAACATCATCATCACGCTTCTCGCAGTAATACTCATCAGCGCCTGCAGTGACGAATCTGCCACCACGGCACCCACGCAGGAAGTGATCAACGCTGCCGCATTGAATGATGTCCGCGGCTATGTCTTTAATGCCTGGGCCTACGACATTCCACGGGATAACCCCGGTGACTGCCCCGACGGCCTCAACGTCACCGAAGAAGAGTTCCTGTCCGAGGAATACAGCGCGGTGAGAGACGAGGTGAAACGTCGCTACAATTCAGGGGATCGCGAGGGCGCACTCAGCCTGTTACCCCCCGATGCCTGCCAGGACCCACTGGTCAAGGCAGATCCGGGGCACAAAACCCTGAACGGGCCCGCATCAGTGGCTGGCATTGATCTAGACGGCAAACATTCCACTCTCGACTCCGGGGGGCAGTGTGCCCATGAAGACTTTGTCGGCGCCGACGGGGAACTGGGTATTGATAACCAGCACTGGCGCTTGATGGGCTGCGTAGCAGGTTACCGCCCGGATGGTTTGTTTGACCGCCTCTTCAGCACCAACAGTTCCATCCTGGAGAATGGCTATGCCACCCTGTTGGAAATAACGCTCATTGAGGGCACCCGGGAAAACGGCCGGGTACGGGCGCAGTTGTTTACCAGCGCGGGGCCGGTTTCAAAAGATGCCAATGGCGAGGTGGTGCGCGATATGAGCCAGATGGTGCACGAGGACCCGATGTACCGGAGCGCCATGTTTGAAGGAGAAATCAGGGACAGCGTGCTGACCGCGGGGCCTGTCGACGCCAAGCTGCGCTTCAAGGTACAGGCGCTGGACAATCATTACTATTTTCGCGATCTACGTATAAAAGCCGACCTGCTCCCCGACGGCAGCATAAAGGGTATCCTGGCGGGCTACTGGGATATCGCCAACCTGTTCGACTTCATTACCGAGGTCTATATCGGGCCGGTGCATCTGGGCCGCGCCGCCGCCAATAACATTGGCTACATGTGTGCCGGGGTGTACCACGCCCTGCCCCGGCTTGCTGACGGACACCCGGACCCTGACACCGGTCAGTGCACCAGCATCTCCACCGTCATTCAATTCTCCGCTGTGCCCGCTTTCGTGATTCAGCCCCAGCAACTGGCACAGGGATCAGCACCCTAGTGAGCGCAGATAAATTCTCACGACGGCGTCTGCTGCAGTTGGCGTTGCGCCTGCCGCTATTCGCAGCCGCCGCTCCGTTAATCACGGCCTGTTCGCGCTCCGGCACAAACTGCGCAGACCCGGATTTATTGACCACCAGTGAAATTCAACTGAGGAAAACACTGGAGTATGTCGAGCTGGCACCGGACCGACCCGAAAACTGTGTCAACTGTGAGTTCTTTACCAGCGAAACCGACACGGCAAGTGGCTGTGGCCATTGTGAGCTGTTCAATGGTGCCGTCAGCGCGGGAGGCTACTGTACCTCCTGGGCGAACAGCTAAAATCAGGAGTTATAACCAGGGATGTTTGAATTACTCGATGACCCCGCCTACCGTCACGTACTGCTGAATCATCTTCCTACAATTGGGCTGGCACTGTCTTGGTGTGCACTGGTCGCTGCCCTGGCACTGCGCGACAGGGTCGCCATGCAAATAGGTTTGCTGATGATTGCACTGACCGCCGGCTCAAGTATTCCGGTTGGGATGGCTGGCGACGACGCCTACCCCGCCATCTTCGATGAACTCAATGGTACCGGCCGGGACTGGCTCGATTACCATGCGTATCTCGGCGATACCTGGTTGCCGGTCATCTATTTCAATGCCGTTGCGGCGCTCATTGCATTTATTGCCGGTACCGCGCGCAACCATCTTCTACTCGCGGCGTCAGCCGGTATTGTATTGATCACCATCGGCGGCCTGGCCGCTGGAGTGGTTATCGGTGGCGCCGGGGGTAAGATCAAACATGAAGAATTTCGTTTGTATGATCCGCCCGACTACGAGGCCTCAGACAAAGT
>Ga0114950_10004698_pt1 | contig 10622 bp, 12 predicted proteins | sample N075metaG_FD_83503 | JGI IMG/M metagenome (GOLD analysis project Ga0114950, IMG submission 83503) | Deep subsurface microbial communities from Kermadec Trench to uncover new lineages of life (NeLLi) - N075 metaG | ecosystem: Environmental > Aquatic > Marine > Ocean trench > Sediment | place... | reverse complement strand
ATGGCTCACCTTCTGTTGCTAAATCGAAATTTGGTAAGACCGGTACTATACCGCCAGACGACTGCCGAGCCAGCTAACGACCGCCAGGGCCCGGGATTTTTCAGGTTCGCTCCAACAACTCGAGGGCGTTCGTTGCGAGGACTGCCGACGTGATTCTCGGCAGGATTTCCAGGGCAAGGGCGGTGGAGTGCGGGCGTCCCCTTGACGAAAGTGCGATCGGGGCGGCGAGGCGGACCAGCAGTCCATGCCGAAAATCGTTCCACAGCGTCTCTTGTGTGAGATCAGATACTCCGAGCCCAATCATCTTTTCTAGATAATCGTCGAGAATCTTCGGTATGCGAATGTGGTCCTCGGGAGCCATGCAGTAGGCCAGGGCCTGGGCGAGTTCAACACCTATGTTCCCCCGAATCACCAGCTCCCAGTCGAAGAAAACCGGTGGAGCACTACGGTCCTCGGGTAGAAACAGGTTTTTTGCCGCGACATCGTAGTGACAGAGAGTGCGGTTACCTGAAAAACCGGCCTGAAATACTGGACCCCACTGGTAATCCGACCCGTAGATGCTCGCGATTTCCGGATGAACGTATTCACCATACTTTTCGAGGAACAGGCGGCCGCTATATCGACCGGACTTGAACTGCCTTGCCCCGCCTTCCATCGCCTGTTCGAATGTCCGAATCTGGGTGAGTTGCGCCAGCTCTTCAGAATTCCACCACTTTGCGTGCATTCCTGCCAGGGCTGACAGGACGCGTTCAAGATCAGCAAACGACAGGTATGTCTGAATCGTCCCAACCGACCCCTTTTTCAGATACTCCTGCACCAGCAGTATCCGGTGTGTCGATTCGTCGTACTCGGCTATGTATGTTTCTGGAGATTCGACACCTGCGATATCGGCGAGGTTCCTGTAGAAAGCGATTTCATGCCTGCTGCCTGTCTGCGCATCACGCGAACCTCCGACTTCACGCAGCTTGGCGATCAACGAAACACTCTCACCAGACTTCAGGCGCAGTTCGAGCAGGTGCACGGCTGCACTCATTGAATCCTTGCCCCCGTAGAATTCGACATCGACCTCTTGCACTGGCCCGAGAGCCCAGTTGTCGCTCTGCTCAAGGTGTTTGTTCAAGAGATCGACCGTGAGTTCAGTTGGGGTTGCGGGTAGGGGAATGCAGTTGGCTTGAATCTTCTTGTCTCCAACAGGTTTCGGCAGTAGTTCGTCGGGTCGAGCCTATCCCTGCCAGCAGCCTTGAAATCAAGCCCCCTGTTGGCTATATTCTGGGTAGAGGGCCGATGGCTGGTTTCGCACAGTAGAGGTTTGTGCTCAGAGTGAAACAGTCTTTTTGAGCATCGGATGACAGGCAGGTTCGATACCAGATTCACCCACCTGGAACTGCTCAAAGTGGCATACTTATGGATTCGCGGCTAGCGTCGAGATTCGCCATCCAGCCGACAAGCCTCAAGGCAGCACTTACCGGCATGAATCTGATCACACGTGAAGAACTGAAAGAAAAGCTCGATAGGGGCGACGACTTCAAACTGGTCTGCGCCCTCAGCGAGTGGGCGTACCGCGCCAAGCACATCCCGGGTTCGCTGCACATCGATAACCCCGCCAAGGCCACAGACCTCCTGGATAAGTCTGACGAGATCGTCGTCTACTGTTCAGATGTCCAATGCCCGGCAAGCAAGTACGCCTATCACCTCCTGACCAAAGAGGGGTATGAAAACGTGCGGCGGTATGCGGGCGGGATTATCGACTGGGAAGATGCCGGGTACCCGATAGAAGGCGAGTGGGCCCAGGCCGGGGCCGAAGCTGAAGCCACCCGGTAGTTATCAGGCCAGATCCTGCGTCTGGTGATTTTTTCGAAAAAACGCCCGGACCATGAACGGATCCGGGCGTTCTCGCGTTCGAGGGAGTTCGTTTTTCCAATCCTCGCACGCTGCCCGTCGCATGTGGGGCCCAGTTCGAATCCGGCAACTTTAATCGGGGTTCGAAGCCTGTATTATTCCATTCAAATCATGGAGGTTACAGATGGCGATCATTCAAAGACGTGTGTTTTACGGAAAAGTTGGAGCGGCGAACGAGCTGGTGGACTGGGCAAAGACGATGTATTCCCTCATCGAAACCCACAACCCATCGATCAGCTACCGTGTGATGTCCGATCATCAGAGCGGACGCACCGACAGGGTGGTCGCCGAGATCGAGGTTGGCTCGCTGGCCGAGCTTGACTCAATGCTTTCAACCGTCATGGAAGACGGGGACGCAAGGGCGGAGTTCGAACAGCACTTCGGCAAACTCGCGGACCTGATCGAACATGCAGAAGTGGAGCAGTGGACGATCCACTGACCTTCTTCGACGGGCTGAAAAACGCTGTGGGTTGACGGGAGCGATAATGAAAATCGGATTCAATATGGGTGTTAATCCGGTGGATTACGGCCAGTCGGCAGTTGATGAAGATGATTTGGTGTTCGCCGCGCAGATGGGCGCGACCCACGTCGTTCTCCAGTCGTACGCAGACCAGGGAATCGTGCCCGGCGACGAACGCTGGGAGTACGACGACCTGCTCCAGTTGCGGAATAAAGTCGAAGACGCGGGCCTGGTACTGGAAGCACTCGAAAATGTCCCGCTCAAGTTTTACGAGCAGATCATGCTTGGCGGACCGGACCGTGAACACCAGATCGAGAACATGGTCCATACCGTGCGAAACATCGCACGCGCCGGAATTCCCATATTCGGGTATCACTGGATGCCCACTCTTGTCTGGCGCACTTCACGAACGACCCGAATTCGCTCCGGAGCGCGGGTTACTTCGTTCGATCTCAAAGAGGCTTCCCGGGCACCGCTGCTGAAAGACCGTCGCTACACGGAAGAGGAAATGTGGGAAAACCTGGAGGACTGGATCAAGATTATTGTGCCGGTCGCTGAGGAAGAAGGCATTCGGGTGGGGATACACCCGTGCGACCCTCCGGTTGCGGAACTCGAAGGGGTACCGCAACTCTTCCGGAGTTTCGATGCCTACAAGCGACTGATCAACATTGTCGATTCGCCGTCGAACTGCATCGAGTTCTGCCAGGGGACATTTAGTGAAATGGCCGATGCCGCCGGCGACGGTATTTACGAAATGATCGAGTACTTTGGCGAACGGAACAAGATCCTCTACGTTCACTTCAGAAACGTGTCGGGTACCGTCCCCAAATTTCGCGAAGAGTTCATCAACACGGGTCACGTTGACATGTACCGGGCGATGCGGACCTACAAAAAGGTTGGTTTCGAAGGGATGTTCGTCGACGACCACGTGCCTGTTGTCATTGGCGACAGCAACTGGGGCCACCGGGGACGCGCGTTCGCAAACGGCTATATCCAGGCCCTTATCGACGTAGTTAATGCCGGTGCGGCTAACGCGTAAATAACTACGGGCACCTGAGCCGAAGCCCGAAGAATGGCGTTGTGCCGGTCGACGGGATCAGGCTGCCCGCTGGACTCCAAGGTCGATCCGCGTTTCGAGCAGGCTCAGGTCAATCGACGTGTGCAGTGGCTTGAACGCCCCTTCAGGCAGCGGGCACGGGATCACATTGGCTCCCCGCTCGATCAACGAGTTTACAATCCCCGACATCGTCAGTATCGAGTCCCGCACATGCGTCGTCGTCAGTGCCGCGGCCGCGCCGTCAAAGAACGTCCGGGCGTCTTTGAAGTAGTAGATACCAGCGCTGGCTATATCGGATATGACCCGGTGGTCGGACATTTCGACAACGCGGTTGTTGTACACCAGCGACGTTGGAAACTGCGGCGTTCCGTCGGACGGAAAAGTCAGTATTGTGGCATCGGCCCCGACATCCATCCCGGCGACATAGAACCGGTCGATGTCAACATCGATGTACTGCTGGCAGCCCGCGATGACAAGCGGCTCGTCGAGATCGACCGACTCCCTCGCCATGACTGCAGCGGCGGCCAGGGTCCGCGGCGCGCTCCAGCAATATACGACCTGTGCGTCGGACGATATGCCAAGGGAACGACGACGGTGCATCGTCATATCCTCCGGGTCGACAACGTAGATGAACTGGTGCTCGAATGTCGGTCGGAGGTTTTCGACGACATGTTGGATCAACGGTCGGCCGGAAACCGGGATGAAAGGGTGCGGCTCGGTATGGCCTGCGTCTTCGATTTCTTTGGCCGGTATTGTGAGCGGCACTATCACACTAATCATTTTTGCCCCTTGTTGCCCGTCTAGTCGTGCGATCAGATCCCTGTATTGGGATCGAGTCCCATGAGGAGATTGTCTGTCATTTCTGCATCGGCAGCCGACTCCCCGACGGCCGCCCCTTTGGCCCCTTCAGGTGCATTATTCGCGGCTTCACCGGCAGATTCTTTCTTGGCTTTCTTTCCATACCAGCCATCTTTCTCGCAGTGACCGCACCGTACGCGTACCTGTGCTTCCCCGATATGGCCGCAGCTCGCACATGTGAACTTGTCGTACAGGCCGAATACGGGTGATTTTCTCGCCCGGTCTTCCAACTCGCGCATGCGGTCGTACAGTCGCAATATTCGTGGGTCGGGTTTCGGTTCGGGTCGTTTTTTAAGTCTTGATATTTCTTCTTCCATCTCCGCGATCCGATCGAGGGCAGCCTCGAGCGTGTCGACCCGCTTTGAGACCCTGGACACCGAGGCCTGGAGCGGAGCGGCTTCCGTTTCGGCTGCTTCGCCAGCGATCTCAATCGCCTCTTCGCGTGTGATTCCGCCCTTTCCGGGCTGTGCAACCACCGGGGGCGGGATCAGCGGGGGCGGGGGAGGCAGTGGCTGGTATACCGGTGCGGGCGGAACTTCGGAAGGCGCTGCAGCCGCTGCTTTAACAGGTGCGGGTGCCGCAGGAGTAATTTCGATGCCGAGGGCGGTTGCCGCCGCATCATCGGATACCTCGGGATGAAGTCCAGGCGCTTCGACTACTGCTACGGGTTCTTCAGCCGGGGCATCCTGCTCGGGCGCAGGCGCGCCCGAAGGCTCGTCTGACACCGAATTCAGAAGAGCGTCGATTGCATCCTGTGATAGGACTGCGCCGTTGTCCAAAAAAATCCCATCCGTAACGCTGAACGGTCAGATAGCCGGAATCAGCCCAAGTGAGTCGGTCTGGTCATTACAGTTTCAACACCAGGCGCGGGTTGTCACAGCGGGCTGCCCCCCAGACGAGACTGTGTGGATTCCGCCCAGAACGGGTGGGCAGATCGGAACTTACCCGTATTCGACAGCGTCCTCAACGATGCGGTGTCTGTGCTGCTCGTCCGTCAGTCTGATCTCGAAAAATTCGTCGTTCTGGAAACCATTTCGATCTGCGACCATGCGGAGTGTCGGGCGTCCGATCTGGCCGATTCCCGCATCTACTACGTATCCGGTCTCGCCATTGTCAAGGCGAACGAGCACACCCGTCGGATAAGCCGGGACCGACCGAACGAATGCCTGGACAACCTCGGAGTCGTACAGTTCACCGCCAAACGCCATGATGTACTCCATCGCATCCTGTCGCGGCCACGATTCGTGATCTGGCCTCGACGAAATAAGGCTGTAATACGATTCGGTCACCGCGATGATGCGGGCCCCCATACTGATGTCATCGCCTTTGAGTCCCTGCGGAAAACCCGAGCCATCGAGCCGCTCGTGGTGCTGCAGGACTGCGGAAGCTGTAACGGGCGTAATGAACGGGAGGTCTTTTAGAAAGACGTAGCTGAACACCGGGTGTTTTTCATATTCATGATTGGAACCGGCAGTGACCCTTGCGATGCCGATATCCATCAGCAGTGCGCCAGTGCTTATCTGCCCCGTCGTGTCCATATCCAGCCCCATGCGAGCGGCCAGCATGGCGGTCAGGCTGGCCGCTCTGGCCGGCATCAGATATTCGTATTCGGCAGAAGGCGAGATGGGTGCAGAGTTCACTTCGCCGATCACAGCGGGGAACAGGGGCCTGGCCATTTCATATCCGGGTTGAACGGCCTGTTCGATCAACGCGGGTTCGACGGAATTTGCCAGACCGGCCTCCTCGAGCACCGTCCTGATCGCAAGGGCCGCCTTTGCCTCCAACTCCGGTGGGACGAGGGGCTCTACAGGAACGTCGTCGAGGACCGGGTCATTGACAAATATCTCCCGGACTCCGTACATCGGCAACCTGGCTATCTGCTCGGCATTAAGTCTGGTACCTACGTCGCAGACAGAATTTCCGAACGCGTCCACTATCGGGAACGCCAGTTCCATCCCGATTCGAGCATGTGACGCAGCCAGTCTGATCATTGTTCCTCTCTCGATATCTACGCGGCCAGGTGAACCCGACCGGGGCTGGTTTCCTTTCGGTAGAATGCCGCCGCATTCCGTTCCAGGCCAAATTCCTGCGGGTTCAGTATCGTTTCGGTGCCGCCGATAAACAGAATTCCACCGGGCTTCAGCGATCTGCTGAACCTGGTATTAAGATCGTTCTTCGCGGCATCGGAAAAGTAGATAGCAACATTCCTGCACAAGATCAGGTCGAAGTTCGAGTCATAAGTGTCGACCAGCAGGTTCTGTACTTTAAATTCGACTTTGTTGCGAATTTCTGGAGTGACAAAGTGATCGTTATCCCGCTGTACCATGAATTTTTTCCTGAGTGAAGGCGAAATGTTCTTTGCCTCGGCATCTGGAAAGGGCCCGCCCGCCCGCGCCTGGGCGATCATTCGCACGTCGATGTCGGTTCCGATTATCCGGGCCCTGGTCCCCGGTGCAATCTCTTCGATCATCATGGCGACGGAATACGCCTCTGCACCTTTAGAAGAGCCCGCGCTCCAAATTCGCGGCCGGGGATTCGTTTTCAATATCTCCGGCAGCACACTTGAGCGCAGCAACTTGAAATGGCGCTCATCTCTGAAGAACTCGGTCACGTTAATGGTCAAAAAATCCATGACCCGATCGCGAACAACCTTGTCGGTTGCGATCAGGTTGCAGAATTCGTCGACATTTTCCGCACCGACCCTGCTCGTGAAACCGCTGAGGCGGCGAATCATCTGGTTTGGCTTGTAAAAACCAAGGTCCAGCCCCAGATGTTTCTTGATCGTGATGGTGACCTTCCGGTACTCGGAATCGTTCAATTCGCAGCTCCATCCGCACGTGAACACAGTTTTTTCATATATTCGGTCAGCACGGAAGCGATCTGATCCAGTGGCACAATTTGGTCGGCGAGCCCTGCCTCGACCACCGATCGTGGCATGCCGTAGACAGCGCAGCTTGATTCATGTTCGACAACGCTCGAACCGCCAGCGGCCTTGATCGCCCTGACGCCGTCGCGTCCGTCGGAGCCCATCCCGGTCAACACGGCAACTGCCACACGCGACCCGTATTCTCGGGCAACCGATTTCATGGTGATATCGGCCGAAGGTCGCACGCCGTGCACGACTGGATCATCGTTCAATCGAACGACTCCACCCTTTTCGGCTGTCATATGCGACCCCCCCGGCGCCATCAGCGCCAGCCCCGGGGTTATCAAATCGCCGTCTTGCGCCTCCCGGACTTCAAGACTGGAACCCTTGTTCAATCGATCGGAAAGCGACTTTGTGAAACCGGCTGGCATGTGTTGGACTAGCAGATATCCTGTCTGTAGATCTGCCGGGAGTCGGGGTACCACCTGGGCGAGGGCCTTTGGACCACCGGTCGAACTGGCGATCACTGTGAGACATTCGATTTCCCCAGTTGTTCGAAGTGGCGGGCGTGACGTTGGTGCCGCCGGGTGCAGCTGGACTTCGAGGGCCGTCCGCATTGCAGCTTCATCGGCGGAAGCAAGGTTGGAAAGCTTGACCTGTGCCGCGATCTTGACCTTTATCGTCAGGTCGTTCATCAACGACATGCGGTCTGCGGCGGCAGTCATATCCGGTTTGAAGCAGAAGTCAACCGCTCCAAGTTCAAGTGCACGGATGGTTGTCGCAGTATCCTCGCCCGTAAGCCCGCTCAGCATCACTACCGGGGTCGGCATGGTCCTCATGATCTGGCGGAGCGCCGTAATGCCGTCCATCCGTGGCATCTGAACGTCCAGAGTGATCACATCGGGTCCAAAGTCGGCGATTTTTTCCAGCGCGACTATGCCGTCTGCTGCTAATTCCACTTCGGCAATCGCGGGATCGGCAAGTAGGTGCCTTCGCACTCTCGTGCGGGCGAACGCCGAATCATCCACAACGAGCACTTTTAGCCCTTCCACCACGTTACCCGCCCTGTTCTTTCATTACGGTTTGGATGCTCACCGGGATCGAAATCACGCTATGAGCTTTTCGATTGCTGCGAGCACCCGGCTGGCGTCGAACGGTTTTACAACAAAGTCTTTGGCGCCCGCCTGTAATGCTTCCATCACAATCGACTGCTGACCCATGGCTGTGACCATCGCCACCCTGGCATCACTATCGTGTGCCCTGATTTCTTTGAGCGCGCTCAGCCCGTCCATGTCGGGCATTGTGATGTCGAGCAAAACAGCGTCAGGAGACGTTTTCTTGTACTGTTCAACCGCTTCCCGACCTGTCCCGGCTTCGACCACCTCGTGACCGTTTTCGGTAAGCAGCTTGCTGCATCGCATCCGCATAAAAGCGGCGTCATCAACGACGAGGATTTTTGCCACGTCATCTCCTCCTAGAGGTTAGTTGTTTCTGTGCCTGCTGTAACGACTGTTACCCGGCCAGATTCGACATCGAGGCGGACGGTCCGCCCATTGTTTCCACCGAGATTCTCGGCAACAGCTTTGAGGCCCAGCTTGTTGAGTTGCGCCTTAACAGCTTCAATATTTCTATCTCCAATACGCATCGCCGGTAGATTTGGCGAATTAGTTGGAGTCATGTGGGCGCCGCCGACCAACTTGATCTCAAGTCGCGTCATGACGGCCCCCAAAGTTACGAGTTTTTCCATCATTTCAGGTACCGCAATGTCGGCAAACCTGGGCGTCGGCTTCCTTCCGGGGCTGCATTCGGGAAGCACCACGTGCGCCATCGAGCCACGCTTGTTCAGTCGGTCCCAGGCCGATATCGCGACGCACGAGCCAAGGCCGAGGCATGTCAACTCCTCGCCGGGTTGATCGGAATATTTCAGTTCACCGAGACCCACGACCAGCGAATTGAGTGTTGTGCTGGCCATTTATTTCACACCCCAGGAATCCATTACCAGCGTCTGCAGCTGTGGACTGGGCATTACGGCGAACACACCGTCCACTTGAACTGTGTTGGTACCGTATTTTGCCTCGATCATCGTCACTTCATCGGTTTCCATCATCAGCGAAGCGATCGCGTAATCGAGTACAGCACCGGTCATGTCCATCCGCACACTCGGAGGTGTCGGTCTGAGTTGATAACCGGTCGTATTTCCGATCTTGTTCAAGAAAAACGTGCCCATAATGTTGCCCATCTCGCCCAGTGTTGAGAGTTCGAGTTCTCCCAGGTCAGTTGTGGACCCCGGGGGGTTCCCGAGCATGATGTCGACGACGGTGAATGCGGCCGCGGGTGAGTGGACAAGCGCGATATGGAACGATGGGATGTGTTCGATTCCCAGCAATACTGCGACTGCGACCTTGTCTGCCCCTCCGAGTGCGTCGGGTATTGCGGTTACGTCGATCTTGTACGGTTTCACGAGTTCGGCATGAATCTGCTGGCCCGACATATCGCTCAGTGCGCCCAGTGAATCGTGAACGGCCTCGATTATTAACTCATCCCAGGCGGAGATTTGAGAATCTGTAAATTGCGCTGATTGCTGGAGCATAATTTTTAGCGCCTTCAGACGGCGTCCTCCACCAGCTCTTCGTGAGCCGGCCCTGGTGATTTCTGCGATTCTGGGGTTACTGGTATTTCCGGCGTGGGATTCGCCCGATCGATTTTCCGGGACCGTGCACCTACCCCGGCGATAAGCGTCGGAATATCCATGATCAGCACAACGCGTCCATCGCCCAGAATCGAGACTCCGGACACGCCGCGCGCACTCCCGACATATTCACTTAGCGACTTGACCACAATTTCCTGTGGTTCCATCAATGAATCAACGGCAAGGCCTGCCAGACGATCTCCGACCTTGGCGACTACGACATGCAGCTCTGTACCGGAATCGCTGGATCCGTCGCTGAGTCCGGTCGATTCGCCGAGCGAAATCAGGGGAATGATGTTGTCTCGCAGACGAAACACTTCTCTCCCGCCAACCGTCGATATGTCGGACCGGTTCAGCTTCACTGCTTCAAGGACATAGGCCAGTGGGATGGCGCACAGGGTATTTTCCGCCTCGACCAGGATCGACTGGACCGTCGCAAGAGTCAGCGGTAGCCGTGCGGTGAACTTGGAACCCTTGCCGGGTGTACTTTCCACATCGACGAATCCGTTAATTGCCTCGATATTTGACTTGACGATGTCCATGCCGACGCCCCGCCCCGAAACTTCGGTTGCATGCGTCTTGGTTGACGCACCCGCGAGGAAGACAAGATCGATCGCCTCGGCATCGGTCAGCCGAGATGCGGCCTCCTGGCTGATGATAGCTTTTTTTACGAAGGCTTTCTTGATTTTTTCCGGCACGATGCCGCCGCCATCGTCTTCGACCGTCAGGACGATGTGACCCTGTTCGTGGAATGCTGAAAGCTTAATAATTCCTGTTTCAGGTTTGCCAGCCT
>Ga0114950_10004694_pt1 | contig 10630 bp, 8 predicted proteins | sample N075metaG_FD_83503 | JGI IMG/M metagenome (GOLD analysis project Ga0114950, IMG submission 83503) | Deep subsurface microbial communities from Kermadec Trench to uncover new lineages of life (NeLLi) - N075 metaG | ecosystem: Environmental > Aquatic > Marine > Ocean trench > Sediment | place... | reverse complement strand
GTGTGGCTGAAGACAGCAACCCGCCTCTCCCGTTGCCTCGCTGAGTCAGAAACTTGTAGTACCGTCGCACATCCTCACCGTCGATAGCGTCAAGTGCGGTATTTGACCCGAAGTATTCAGATGCTACCTCCAGACGCTTCGCCAAGTCGTCTAAATGAGAAGCCGAGAGCTTTTTCCCAAGGCTCGCCTTGGTCTCCCAGTGTTCTTCAGCATACTCAGCGAATGAGATTCTTTTCGTTCTGCCGGTGACGATTCCGGTGAGTTGGTAGTGAAGGAGTTCTTTCTCGATTTCACTCGCCAAAGCTCTGGCGATGCGTTTGTCGGTAGTCGCCCGCTTTGTTCCGGGAGGAATCAACGCCATCTGTCTTCCGCCGAGTGTACGAAAATCGCCATACCAGCGACCGCTGCGACTGTAAAGCTTGTAGCCCACGGGCACTCCTGAATGGGGGGAGTTGTGCTGCAAGAACGTTACAGCTACCGTTACAGTTCGTGCAAGTGCGACCGAGAACCGAAGTGTCCAAACGCACGAAAACCCGCTATTTGACGGGCTTTCCTGCAATCGGGGCGGCGAGATTCGAACTCGCGACCTCCTGAACCCCATTCAGGCGCGCTACCGTGCTGCGCCACGCCCCGATGCGGAAAGATGCGGACTGCTTCGGTGTGCCCCCGGATTTAGAACTGCAAATCCGGGGCTAATTCTTCCCAATGTCGCACAAAATCTCGCACACTGGTTAGGAAGGAGCCGCTAATGTTTCCGGGCGCAGAAGATACGGGCGCCCGCCAAGGAACGCTAACCCTACCGTCTGCTGGATATTGAGCCGGTGGCTGCTTCACTCAAGACCAGAGAAGCCACGATGGCGGCCACGTTTGCTCAGAGGAATACGCTCAAGTCTACGATTTCTGGCGGCAGCGATCTGCCGGTGAGCACCGCCAAGGCCAAGGATCCCGCTGCGATAATGAGGTCGGTGGACAACGCAGCCAGCAACAGCAGAACGAGGATTCTGAGCCGTCGGCGAACCTGCTCCAGAAAAACCGCAGGCAGGGCCGCTCAGATGTTCGCCGAGTCCGCGGGGACACCGCCGGCGTGGATGAAAGTGGCAGGTTGTTGCATCTTGAGCGCTACCGGGATCCTGTCTCATTTTCGGCTTCGACCGTCCACCCGCCTCCGAGTGCCCGATAGAGCTGGACGACCGAGGAGTGATGAAGCTGGAGCGCCTCGGACGCCATCAACTCCGTGCTGAAGACGGCGCGTTGAAGATCGAGAACCTCCATATAGCTCGAGAGTCCACCGTCATAGAGCGCCTGGGCCACTTCCAAACCTTCCCGGGCCGACTCGCGCTGCCGCAGGCGAATCTCGTGCTCCAGCCGATACGTTTCTATGGCGATGAGAGCATCTTCCACTTCGCGAAACGCACTCAACACGACCTGTTCGTACTGATTGAGCAATTGCTCCGTTCGGGCTCGCTCAACCTCGACCCGCGCCTTCCTTCCTCCCGCGTCGAAGATCGGAGCAAGGAGGTTTGCTCCGATGTTGAGGAAGGAGTTGGACGCGGTGATCTCGCCGAGACTGGAGCTCTTGCCACCTCCGCTGGCCGTGAGAGAAAGGGATGGAAAGCGGGCGGCCTGGGCGATACCGATCTTCGCGGTCTGCGCGTGAAGCTGACGCTCTGCAGCCAGGACATCCGGCCTTCGCTCCAGGAGTTCAGACGGAAGTCCCACGGGAACCTCGGGCGGAAAAGTCTGCTCTGTGAGCGAGGAACCTCGGGCCACCTCCGAAGGAAGCTGGCCCAACAACAGGCTCAACCCGTTCTCCGTCTGCGCTCGAGCTCGCTTGAGCTTCTGAACCATGGTCTCGGCGTCGGCCAGGTCGACCTCTGCCCGATTGACATCCACCATCGCCACAAGGCCGCCTTCGGCGCGGGCCGACAGTAGTGCAAGCGACTCTCGTCGGGTCTCCACCGTAGCCACGGCGATCTCGAACCGAGCATCAATATCGCGCATGACAAGATAGGTTTCGGCGACGCCTGACACGAGACTGATCGTGATCGTGCGATACGCTTCCTCCGTGGCGAGCAGTCCCTGCAAGGCCGCCTCATTGGATCTGGCCGCCTTACCCCATAGATCGATCTCGTAGCCCACCGACACAGCACCCTTGACGTTGTCAAACTGCCTGGTCGAGTCTGAGCTATTCGTCTCCTGTCTGAACGCGACGCCGATGCCTGTCACGGTTGGATACCGGTCCGCCCTGGCGATGCCAAGATTGGCCCTGAACTCGTTGATGCGGGCGAAAGCCTCGCGGACATTCCGATTGTCTTCGAGTGCCGTCTCAATCAGGTCTTGAAGCACAGGGTCCTGGTAGAGCTCCCACCACGGCACGTTGGCAACGGACTCGCCGGCCGGCATGGGTCCCCGGAATTCCTCAGGCGATATTACTTCAGGCCGCTCGTAGTCGGGGCCCATCGTGCAGGTGGCCGTCATCACGACGAGAGCGGCTACGCCGAAGACCAGACCTGGTTTCCGGGCCATCCGATGCGTCACGCCACCCGCCTCCGGCCGCGGGTGAGCCGCTCGAGGAGGCCGAACGCAAGTACGACGTAGACGACCGCGCCCATGATCAACGCGACCCTGGTATACAGCTTCGCCCCCGCTTCGGCGTCCCCCGTCACCGCGGGTCCGAGGATGAGGAACACAGCCGTGATCCCAGCGGCTAACAGCTTTCCCAGTGGCCGATCCGAGAAGATCCAGCCTCCGACCAACAACCCGGCCAGCAGGACAAGAAGCAGAAAGAACGGGTACGCCGGAACCCAGACGAGGAGGTTGTAGATCACGACAGCCACAAGCCCCCCCAGCAGATTGGCGAGGATGAGTCCCTTGCCTGCCGCCAGGTGCTTGCCGAAGGTCGGTTCCATGGCCAGGAAGCTGGCCATCACCAGAACCACCGCGCTGGGCACGAGGGAGTAGTACAGGAACATGACGGCCAGCGGATAGAGGACCACCAGGCTTCGAGCGGCCAAGGCGACCCGCTCGGACTGCGGCAGGAGATCTGGCTTGTCACTCCCGATGCCAGGTCCGTCCGACTTCCCGGCAGGAGCCGTCGCCGGGTCCGGAAAAACAGCCGACACGACGTACACGACGGCAATTGCCACGGCCGTCGAAAACACGATCCCCCGTGCGGCCGCAGCGGCCAGCGATTGGGACACGGTTCCCAGCAGGGGGACGATCAGGACCCCGAGCATGAGCAGCACGACTAGCAAAGGGTTCGTACCGCTCGCCTTCGCATAGAAGAGCAGAAAGAGGATCAGTGCCGTGAGCAGAAGATGAACAGCGGGATAGGCGAGCGTGGGGAGTAGCAACTGAGCGCTCAGAAACAACGATACCCCGAGCACGCCGATAAACCCCGCCGCCGCCTTGGCAGGCAGCACGCTGGGGAGGGTCAGGAGTTTGGCCGCCATGACCGGAGTGATGAAGGCAAGCGGCCAGGCCAGTCCAAAAGCGATTCCCGCCGACAGGGTCATACCAGAGGCGAGGCGGAAGATCTGGGCTGTACGCCTTCTCTCGGCCTCCTGCAGCGCGGCTACACCGGCCGCTACCGCCTCAGCGCACATACGACATCACGCTGAAGAACCTCATCAAAACGCGTCCAAGAGGATTCAGAAGGTGTCTCCCGGTATACACCATCACTGTGGCCTGGGCGCCGACTCTCAGCAGCGACAGCGGGACATCGTCGTCGAGGGTGATGACGACTGGGAACCGTTGCGGTTGCCGGAGCCACCCGGTGGTCTGCTTCACTTCGGGGAGCTCGCCCCGCGAGCCTGACCGGCCCTGGGAGACGCCGAAGCCGACGCTTTGAATCACTCCGTGGAACACCTGACCCGGCGCTACATCAAGCAGTATCTCGACGGGGTCCCCGGGCTTGAGGTTGGCGAGGTTGTTCTCACGCAGGTCCGCCTCGATCCACAAATCGCTCATGGATACGAAGGTCATGAGCGGCTGTCCGGCGGCCGCAAAATGGCCCACGTCGAGACTCAGGCTCTCGATAACGCCGCGAGACGGGGCCCGGACCACCGTCCGGGCAAGATTGAACTCCGCCTGCTCCAGGGCTGCCATTGCCGAGCGAACGGCCGGGTTGATCTCCCCATCTACCCCCAGCTGGGCCTGGGCACGGCGCACCTCAGCCATGGAAGCGGCGACTTGTGCCTCCGCCTGGGACAGGGCGGCCGTGGATCGGTCCCGGTCAGCCTGGGAGAGGGCATTCGGACTGCGGTCGCTGATCTGCCGTATCCGTTCGGCGTCCTGACGCGCGATGCTCTCCTGTGCGCGGGCCGCGGCGAGCTGTGCGGCGGCCGACTGCACTGCCTCGCTCTGAACGCCGAGCTGTTGGATGGCGTTGTCCAGAGCCGCACGCGCGGAACGCAATGCGATCTGCGATGGGACCGTGTCGATCCGAACCAGGACCTGCCCGGGGTCAACGACCTGATGAAGGTCCACGCCGATGTCGGTCACGTATCCGGACACCATCGGGACCACGGGAACCGAATATCCTACCACACGGGCCTGATCCGAGTATGGCATGACCCGATCCGCGCGGATATAGAGCAGGAAGAACACCAGGCACACGGCCAGTACGACCAATGTTACAAGACGGACTGGGTCGCGAGCCTTGTCTTCCTGCTTGGCCTCCTCCGTGGTCTCTTCCTTGGCTTCTTCCGGGCCGGGGCTGGACTCGCTCACTCGCCGAACGGTGCCTCAGCAGGCGCTTCCGGAATCCGGCCAGCTTCGAGCCATACCTGGAAGAACTTGTACCCGAGCCCGAGCACGATCGCGCCGATGAACAGCCCCATCATGCCCATGCTCACCATGCCACCGATGGCACCGAGAAGAATGACCGCTGTGGGCACGGAGACGCCTCGTCCAAGGAACACGGCCTTCAGCGGCATGTCCGACGCGCTTCCGAGAATAGCAAAAACGGCGAACACGATCGCCCACATCATCGTCATATTGGAGAAGGCCCAGACGATCGGAAGGATCATCACCAGCAACACGGGAACCTGTACCACGGCCAGGATCAGAACGGCGATCGTGAACAGTCCCGCGGCCGGAATCCCTGCCACGAACAGGCCCACGCCCAGGAGGACAGCCTGAAAGATCGCGATGCCGAGAACGCCCTGCGCCACACTGTTGATGGTCGCCGCGGCCATGTCCACGAACCCTTCCTCCATGTCGCCCTCGAACCGCGAACTCACCGCCCTCAGCATTCGGGTCGCCGGCTCCGCGTAGCAAAGCAGAAAAGCCGCGATGATCAATGCAAGAACTATGTGGAGCACCGCACCGCCCATGCCTGCCAGGAACGTGAGCACCCATCGCCCGCCCGCCCGCAGTTGCGGCTCGAACTGAACCACGGCCTGCTGCATGTCGTCGGCGGCGAGGTGCCAGGCTGCATACACCCTCTCTCCGATGACCGGGAGATTCTGGACGCTTTCTGGCGGCGGCGGAGCCTGCAGGGTGCCGGCCTCAAGAGCGGTCCTCAGGTCACGTGTGCTCCCCAGTAGAGATTCCGCGATCTTGTACGAGGGACCCACGACGAGCGCGATTCCCACGAGAGCGAAGACAGTCGCGGCCAAGCCCTTACGTCCTCCCATGATCTTCACGAGCTTGTCGTAGATCCCCTTGAAGGCGACAGCCAGGATGGTGGCAGTCACGACCGGGATTACGAACGGACCCAGGATGATGAAACACCAGGCGGCAAGAAGCCCTGCCAACACAAGGCGAAGCGCGATGTTGATTGAGAGCTTGACGGCCCTGTCTTCGGCCGCCTGCTGATCGGAACTCATGGAGCCTCCTTCAGAGTGTGTGCACGATTAAAAGTTACCCTGCGGCACTGGTCCCGTCACCCATCGTTCTTCGCCTGCTTTTGAGCCAGGAGTACGCCTACCACTCCCGCCACCAGAACGACGAGGTACAACTGGCCCACGATAGCCTCCGTTATTACCAGCGAACGAGCTTCGGCACCCACTGGGCTGATATCCCCGAAGCCGAGTGTGGTAAGAGTAACGTAGCTGAAGTAGAACAAATCTCGCTGTAGTTCGGCAACGGTGCCTTCCGCTAACCCGCTGAAGGAACCTGGACGGGCATGCTCCACCAGTCGATAGGCTTGAGCCCAAATGACGCCCAACATGAGATAGACCGCCAGCGAGGCGCTGATTGTCGCGGACGTGACCACTGGATGCCTGACGATGCGGGAGAGAAGCACATAGCAGATAAATACGAGCGTTGCGATCGCCAGTAGCCCCCCCAGAACGATCGGAATTCGGCCAGGCACGAACAGAAAACCCAGAGCCGGAACACCGAATATTAACCCGATGATGAAGAAGCCGCGTCGGGACGAAACGACTACAATGCTCGCAAGGAAAATTGCGGCCAATGCGAGTCGAACGAGCAGTCCTCCCGCCACATTCGCGATCGGCTGCACGGCCAACAGGAGCAGCAGGAATACCAGCAGGATGTGAGGGGCCCTGCCAAAGCCTCCGTCGTGGGTGCTGTCTCCAACGCTCATTCGTGTCATCAGGTTTGGTCCGCTAGGCGGTCGGGACTAGGGAGGGGTCGCTGCGGCCGAATCGGCCGCGACGGGCGCATCGCCCACCACATTAACCAACCAGGTCGCCGCCACGCCGGTAACCCTGTACCCGTCGTCGGTGCGCTCACCATGAACCGACTTCACGAACACCGCGACTCGCAGGCCACCACCTGCTGCCTCCGCGTGCAGCAGATCGCGCGGCACCGTGTGCGTCGAGTCGAAGTTACCGGACCTGTCATGTTCGTCTGCCTGCTCGATCATCCCCGCTAGCGGGACGGACAACAGCACCACGCCCGCAGAGCTGCGCACGTCGAACCTGGTGGCATCTTGATCCAATTCGATCGTTAGGGAGTCTTCAGCCCACGGCACCGATATCGTGTTGCCGTTCGTCTCGAACGAGTAATCGTAGCCCTCTAGCGACAACTTCTCGCGTGGATCCGCGTGGAAGTTGAAGAACGACGTCGGGCCGGTCCTGGCCTCGACATACTCGAGGCCGAGCGTCCGCAGAATCGCGCCGGCTTTATCCCTGGCCTCCCACCTGCGCATCGCATCGGTGCCGCCGAGGGAGTCCGTGACGGCCAGGATGGGTCCCAGGAGCTCGATGAGATGGCTCGTGCCGTGCGTCGCCAGCAGGTAGCTCAGCGATCCGCTCAACTCCTGCCGATCTTCCAGCGATACGTCCGCGGAAGCAGCCACGGCCCGACCGTCGTCCAGCATGCCATTTCGCTCGAGCAACTCGGCAAACCGCTGGGTCTGGCTGTTGCGCGACACGGTGTAGGCGCCCCACGGGCCGCCAAACGTGATAATCGCCAGCGCGCACAGGCTGAGCGGCAGGAGCTTGATGTTCTGCGAACGCACGATGCCGTACAGCACGGCCATCGCTGCCAGCCAGAGAGTCAGCACCACGAGGATGTAGCGCGGCTCGGTGATTCCGTACTGCGCGATTCGCTTCCAGATCGCCAAGAGAAGCATAACGATTGCCGGAAGCATCACGAGCCAGAACCAGCGACCGTATGTCGCGATCCAGCGGTTCTCTTCCCGGCCTCGGATCGGATGCGTCAACAGGATCGACAGGATGCCCACCACGGACACGCTCGATACCAGCCAGCCGATCCAGCCGCTCGGCCACTCGGTCGTGATCACCACTTTGACGAAATACGCCGTGAGAATCGTCAGGTAGATCGTCACGAGAGGAATCAGGACGAACTGCGCGAACACCTTGAGTCCGCGTGGATAGTCGTCGAGGAATTCGAGTTCCCCCACATCCCGCGGAACACCCCCCGCAAAGAACCAGGTCGTGAAGATGAATGCGATCGTCAGGAACAGGTCCAGGTACACTTCGTGATACCAGTCGACACCGAACAGCTGCTCGATGGCGACCAGCGCGATCGACAGGCCGGCGAACAGCACGGCCGAATAAATGCCCGTGATCAAGACGCGCAGAAACAGCGTCCGATTGTACTGCCAGAAGCCGTTGAGCTCGCCCGTCCGCACGAAGGGAACGAATGCGACGAGCAGGTGGGCGCCCAGGCTCAACTGTGCGTAACGCAGCGCTCGCACCTGCTCACCCCAGCCGGCCCACTGCCATACGACGGCGTACAGCGCAACGAAGAAACCGATACGCAGAGCGGTTGCCAGAGTCCGTGAGACTAACCCGCGTTCCTGCGCGAGGCGGAGGGCGAAATACAGGGGAATGGCCAGCGTGGTAGCTACGAGCAGATCGTCCCCGTCGCCCGAGCGCGTCAGAACGGCGAGAAGGTCGGCCGCACCATCCAGCCAACTCATCGGAATGAGAGCCGACAGGGTCGCCGCCAGGATGACGTACGGGAACCGCCGGACCGAAGCGGAGGTATGCGCGATCAGCTGATCGATCGAAGGGAGTCGCATAGGGAGAATTTACGGGGGCGGGATTGTCGGGGGAAACCCGATCGGGAACGCTTCTTCGTAAATTGCTGTATATAAGATCAGGAAGCCGTACGGCGCTTGCACGCAAAATCAGGTCAGGAGGCCCCGGAAATGTTCGGCTTCGACGGATCCCGACGGGGACTCGTTGACGTTCAGCTGGACGGTGCCGGGCGGCACGTTCGTCAACGGATCCTCAGCGACCAGCGCTATCCCCCGGGTCACGTTCCCGGGTGCCGCTCCGTACAGGTTGACGTTGGTGGTTAACGACGGCAATGGTGGGTCCGATTCGGCAAGCTTCACGGTAACGCTGAGCTAGGGAGACGTAATGCGACGGTCTCGCGTACAGCTGACGGGCTTGAGGGCTGGAGTCCGCCTCGTGGCAGCAACCGCCATGCTCACTGCCGTGCCCGGCACGCTCACGGCACAGCCCGTCACCGAGCGCTCCCCCAATCTCAACGGCACATGGATCAGTGCGCCGAAGGTCCTTCACTTTCAATTCGCCCACCGGTTTCAGGTGGTCGGGAATGACGTGGATGTCACCGATCTGTTCGATGGCGCCAAGATCGTTAATTACCCGACTTTCGACTTCGGCTATGGTCTGTTCGACGGTGCGATGCTTGGCTTCCGCTACAGCAGCAACAGCCTGATCGCCGGTAGTGTCAACGAGTGGCAGCCGTTCGTGAAGGCCGCGCTACTCACCAACCGGGGCGGATCTCGGCCGTCAGTCGCGCTGACTGGGGCGTGGAATTCGGCTGCCGAGAGTTTTGACGCGGAACTGGCCGTCCAATCAAACCCGGGACGGTTCATCCTGTTGGGAGCTGTGCGAGGCTTCTCGAACGGCTATGAGCGTCCCGGCTTCGATGGCGTTTCCGCCGTGGCACTGGCAGGCGGCGTGGGCTTCCGGATCAACAAGTACCTGACGTTGTCGGCGGACGTTGCGGATGTAGTGAGCGAGTCGGACTTCCCTACCGCCTGGAGCGCCTCCCTGGGCATTGGAATCCCGTTCACACCGCACAGTCTGTCGATCGTCGCCACGAATGTCAGTAGCGGAACGCTCGAGGGACAGTCGGTGGGAATCGACGGCGCCATGTACTGGGGATTCGAGTTCACCGTCCCGTTCAGCGGCCTCGCCCGTTGGGGCAGGATCTTCGATCCTTCGGAAACGAGCGTTACCTCCGATGCAATGCGCACGGATGCCCGCCGTGCCGATGACCGCCGCGTAGTCGAGATCGAGATTCGCGGATTCAAGTTCGGCAAGGCCGCGATCGAGATTCCGGTGGGGACGACGGTACGGTGGGTCAATCTGGATCCCGTCGTGCACACGAGCACCGAAGACGGAGATCGTCCCGTCTGGAGCTCGCCCGGTATGGGCCCGGGTGATGTTTTCGAGGTGACGTTCGACTCGCCCGGACGTTTCACGTTCCACTGCATTCCGCACCCGTTCATGGTGGGGGAGATCGTCGTGGTCGCTGCAGGGAGCTGAGACCGGCGAAACGTCACCCTCGCGTGTTCTGCCAACACCCACATGAAAGGCAGGGTCACACCATGTTGAAGCGCGTATGCTCAGTTGTATTGATCCCAGCTGTGTGCCTTCTCGGTTGTGGTGGAGACACAACCGCCCCAGCAGGTGGAGGCGGAGGTGGTGGTGGAGGAGGAGGTGGCGGTGGTGGCGCTCAAGCCACAACGATTGCCAAGCTATCGGGTGACGCTCAGATCATAGTGACGGGTGCGACCCTTACCGCCCCCCTGGTCGTGAGGGTCACAGACGCGCAGGGTGCTGGCATTTCCGGGGTCAGCGTCACATGGGGCGTCGCGGCCGGTGGTGGCAGCGTTTCCGCCACTTCGACGACGACGAACGGATCGGGACAAGCATCGGTGAGCTTGACGGTCGGCTCCGCCGGGGGGCAGAACACCGTGACGGCTTCATCCACGGGTCTCGCCGGGTCGCCAGTCACATTCACGGCGACCGGGAGAACGCCCGCAACGTTCGCTGTCGTGTCGGGTGACAACCAAAACGGCAAGACGGTGGAGCAGTTGCCGAACTCGTTTGTTGCCGCAGTTGAAGATCCGCAAGGCCTTCCGGTACCCGGTGTATCCGTGAGTTGGGCGGTAACGGGCGGAGGTGGAATCCTGTCGGCCTCGGCGTCGCAG
>Ga0114950_10004693_pt1 | contig 10631 bp, 11 predicted proteins | sample N075metaG_FD_83503 | JGI IMG/M metagenome (GOLD analysis project Ga0114950, IMG submission 83503) | Deep subsurface microbial communities from Kermadec Trench to uncover new lineages of life (NeLLi) - N075 metaG | ecosystem: Environmental > Aquatic > Marine > Ocean trench > Sediment | place... | reverse complement strand
TCTCCATTATCATTGTGGGCAAGGACCGTTCCACCCACTATCCCGGCTGCCAGGATTCCCGTCACCAGGGGTATCATCAACCATTTGCGTTTCATCTCAATATCTCCTAAATGTTTTCCCGTAGGGATGCGCCGCGACGTTGCATATTTCTAATTTACCTCCAAATCTTTAAGGAACTTTGAAGTTATTAATACTCGACAATTTCCCTGCAACAGGCGCAGGAGCCCTATTCAATGGGCACACGGACTCCCAGCTTTAGTCACAGCTCTTAGGATTCCCCGATTCTTCTTTGAAGAGTCGAGACCGAAGACTAAATCGGCAAACGCCCATTGGCGTAAACATTCGAGAAAATGAAAAACCCGCCGTTGACAGTCCAACGGCGGGGCAAAGAGGGGGTCTATCGGTTGGTGGCTTTAGGAATCAGTCTGTAGTTAGAGGGTGCCAGCGCCGTTCTGGGGCAAGGCCCTGGTGCTGTTTATTTCCGAGAACATCCGGTTGAGGGCGCGGACCTCCCGGACCTTATTTCCCAGGGCTTTGGATTGATGTACCAAGAGCTCTTCCAGGTGTTGTTGATTACCGTGATTTTCCAGGTATATGCTTTGCTTCTCGAGGGCCTCGCCAACGGCGCCAATCAGTTTGGTCTTGCTCACGGGCTTGACCAGATAGTCCAAGGCGCCTCCCTTGACCCGTGAAACGGCGACATCCATCTGGTCCACGGCCGTCACGAATACGACCGCGATCCAGGGATATTGTTTCTTCATCCGTTGGAAAAGTTCCAGTCCGGACATTCCCGGCATGATGATATCAATTACCGCTAGATCAATGGCTTCAACGGTCATGACATCGAGCGCAGCCTGCCCGTTCTCCGCAGTGAAACAGACGAATCCGGCATCCTCCAGATTCTCTTGGTGGAGATCACGGAGACCGCTTTCATCATCCACGACCAAGATTTGGTGATTTCTGTTCCCTGTTCTCGACATCGTAAGTAAGGACATCCCACCTTCGCCATCGGCCGCAATATCCTTCCGGTTGAGATTGCGTTACCTGCAGTAGAAATAATCGGTAGACTCGAAATCCGCGGATCCGATTTAACGCGGTTGAATGAGCCTATTCCGCCTCAATTATCGTCTCTCATAAACCTGTTAATAGCAAATGTGGCCGGTCTGAAATCGGGCTGAGATGGGCTGGTCTAGCTTGCCTCTTATCCTAGCATCACTCAATCAAACAAGACTACGCGCGAGGCGTGGATTTCGTTTTAACCCGTTGCGTTGACTTGCCTTGAGCGCCGGCGAGCGGCCCGTTAAGGGATTTACTAGGAAGCGGATAAACGCTGGGTAACGCCGGTATTGATTGGGGTGTTCCTACCTCGAATCTCCGTCCAGAATTTTGGACCGGCGCGGACCGCCGGACCAGGTTGACACCAAGCAGGTGTCCGCCAAATGGCCTTTTTCGGCACAACCCTCGGTGAGAAAACAAGTGGGAGGCGGCGTTTGCATTCCAAAGGTGATGGTCACCTTTCCACGGGCAGGCCACCGGAACTCTCCTCCAACAACTCATCTTCCAAAGAACTGAGTGTCACTTCGGGTGCGGCCACGGGAAATTTGATTATCACCGTCGCGCCAGACCCCTTTGAGCTTTGAATCTCCACAGTTCCCTGATGCATCTCGAGGATATGCTTGGCCGCGAACAGGCCCAATCCTTGAGCTTCTGATTTGGTGGTGTGGAACGGCTCAAACAAGAGTTCAAGTTGGTCCGACGGTATGCCGACACCATCGTCGCTGATCATCACTGCCAAGAACTCATCTTCCTGGGCCACGTCGATGCTTATGTGCCCACCTTCGTCAACGGCCTCCAGGGCATTGGAGAAGAAGTTGGACAGGGCTTCCCGGATCAAGACCGGGTTCCCCCGGATTCGCGGCAGATCGGCTGCGATGGACCAGCTTGTGTCGACCCGCTTGGAAGACCTGAGTCCGGCCATCCCAAGACTCTCATCCAAAAGGCCCTGAATGTCCAGGTCCACCCACTCTTGGCGGCCGATATAGGTAAATGTTTGAGTCAGGTCTTGGATCCGCCAACCGGCGTCCTGGGCTATATCGACATGCCGACGTTCACGAGTGCCCTCTTCGAGGCGGTCCTGGAGACCCTCCAGACGCCCTAGCATGATCGCCAACGGGTTCTTGATTTGATGGGCCAGGTCCAAAGAAATTGCGCCGATCGAAGCCAATTTGGCCGTGCTAAGGATGCGGCCTTGGAGGGCTTCCAGGCGTTCCAGCGCGTCTTCCAACCGGGTATTGCTGGACGCCAGGCGGGAAAATGCCACGTAAATGACCGCAACAGGTATGATCAAAGCCGCGCTGGTCCAGGGGCTTTCTTGGTACACAACCGCCCCCAAGAAACCGAAGGAGAGCAGGCTTATTTCGGCGGCGCCGTTTTCCTTGGTGCCCATCCACCAAAACAGGAGCGGGTTTATCTTCATCTCCACGCTTACGATCGCCGTAATCAACGCCGTGTTGGTCAAGTACATTGCCCCGCCGGCGAGGATTATGACCGGGGTGAGGTAGTCCCCTGTGGTCCCCAGCGTGTGGAAGACGAAGGAGGTCACCCCAGCGGTGATGGCCACTTCGCCCAGGTTGAACGGATACTTGTAATAGGGATACCGGTATCCGGGAAGTTTCAGCCGGTCCCCCAGACCTCTAACCGTGAGATAGGAAATCGACTTGCCCGCAACGGCGGTGAACACCGCGATTCCGGGCTCCAAGAGCAGGGCGACGCCAAAGAGGACAGCGGTGCTGATGTCTGCGGTTGCTCTGGGCGCCACCGGCAGCGGGAAGCTGCCCGTAACTATGATTAGGAGTATGAAGAAGCACGTGTTGGCTACCACGAACAAGCTCCATTCCTCGTTCATACCCAAATAGATCATGACCGCGAGGCCAGCCAAAGCCACGCACCCGCTAAGGAGATTAACTCTTATGGGAAGACCTGGGCCCATATGGTTACACGGTCTCCAAGATAGCCAAGGATTGAATCTGCATCGAGTCCGCTTTTTGGGCTTTCAGATTGCCCCCCGCCGATACGCAAGCATGCTGGGGGGCTCGAGGACCCACGTCTTGAGGCCGGACCCAGCCCTCAGGTGTCGAATGAGACCTCGCGCTGTGGATTTCAACATAGGGGCCAATCAGCCCCATAGATGATTTGCCGGATGAATCGTTCAAATTTAGAACTTTAAATTGCTCGTTCACTGGAAACCCAAAGCCGTTAATTTGAAAACTCGAACCATTGGCAATCCGGAGTCTGTATCCGCCTTGCAGCGTGGATGACGCCGGTGCCGGGCGTCGTGCGGAGGATTCCGCGCGCCCTTGATTCTCAATATGTTGAGTTGATAACGACATCTTCATACTCAGATCGAATCGTCTTTGCCGGGTCAACGCCACCGATGGTGTTGGGCTTGGCGTCGGCCATCTTTCATCCAATCGCCCTAATCGCCGCTTAAATCAGCGGTCGGCCGCTCAAGTATCTCGAGCCAATGGCCTGCTCAACGATGATTGGGGTGGTGAGGCCTAGGGCTGCACCAGCCAGACCGCGCACACCACGCTTGTGACCAGGTCCGCCTGGCTTGCCTCTTTGTAATTTCGGTCCAACTAGACCCCAGTATTCCCGGACCCGTCTTGCAACTTTGGGTCCTTACGCCACGCCGGCGCAAACGCCTAGCCGGTTGATCGAAACCCTAGTGAATCTGCTTCACAGCCAATCAGTGCTTCGATTTCTGGGCCGCACCTTTCGGTGGCGCCCATGCCGGCCGGCGATTGCGCCGGTATGGCGGGACGAATCCTGGATAACTTAGTTGTTGGTGACCTGGCCTAGCCCAACTGGAATGGGCCTAGCCAAATCCGAACCGGGACGGAGTATCAGAATACTCTTCTAGCCGTTGCATTCCCCCGCAACTCTGACCTTCACGGAGATCGGGTGTTCGAGGGCACCAGTCCCGTCACCGTAGTGCTCATTGCCACGGCCAACCCGGTCGACGGAAACTGAAACATCTGTGCCATCGCCACCCACGCTGGTTACTACATAAGTAACCACTGCGGTCACGACACCGTCAGAACAGCTTCCACCGTCGATCAATTTTACGTTCTCGGTAGGAGCCATCTTGATGATCTTAGCGTCGGTGCTGGAAGGAACCGCTACAGTGATCTCTGCGTGATAGCCTTTTGCGCCGGTTACATCATCAACTGACCAAGACGTGCTAACCATCGTGCCTTCAATGCTAACCTTCGCGTTCCAGCCCCAGCCAGCGTAGGCAACCACCGCCCCGAAGAGTAGAGCGCCCAATACAACAACAGATACCACAGAAACTTTCATTCGCCACATAAGAACCTTCTCCTTCATGGAGTGAATTTGGGTCGTTAGGAGTAGTATTGACCCTGGGCGGCTTAGAGTCGTGTGAAAAAAGTGTGCGAAATGCGAAGGCTGTTGCCCAGGCACGGATTAGGAGGGGATTCGAGGTGAGCGGCGGCTGTTCTTGGGGTCCAATAGGTCTCTTAACCCTTCCCCAAGAAGTGTGAAGGCCAACATGGCCAAGGAGATTGCCAACACAGGGAACAACACCTGCTCGTAGGCAACGAACATCACTCCGTAGCCCTCCTGCGCCATGGTCCCCCAACTGGGCGTGGGTGGACTGACCCCGATCCCGATGTAACTTAGGGCGGCTTCGGCGAAGATAGCCCGGGGGATGAGGAACACCACGGCGACGATCACCGGACCGATGGCATTGGGCATCAGATGGGCCAACACGATGCGGATGGGCCGGCAACCCATGGACCGGGCAGCCAAGATGTACTCCCTCTCTTTGATTGAGAGAGCCTGGCTACGGACCAATCTGGCGATCGTTGGCCATGATGCCAGCCCTATCGCCAGGAACATAGTGAATAGACTGCCGCCAAAGATCGAGCGCAGAAGGATAATCAGCAGCAGGTCCGGAAAGGCATAGACCATGTCCACGCCGCGCATCAAAAGGTTATCGACTCTGCTGGAGCCGAATCCGGCCAGTAGGCCCACGGGAAGACCGATGGCCAGCACCAGCACCGGAACCAGCAGGGCGATCGCCAGTGATGTCCGCGCGCCGTGCAGTAGGCGGCTCAAGGTATCGCGGCCCAGGCGATCCGCCCCCAAGGGATGCTCGGCGCTGGGCGAGGCCAATATGGCTTCGTAGTCTTGATGCTCGGGGGCATAGGGTGAAACTAAGGGTGCGCTCAGACCAGCCACGACAAGAACGACGGCCAAGATCCCGCCAGCCATCGCTAATCTACTTCTCCCGATCCACGTGAACCAGGAGCCGGATAGGGAAATCAACGTAAAATTCCCGCTCGGCTTCGTTAGCCCGCCCGTTTGCAGTTGTTCACTCACCATTCCCATTCCCATTCCGTCAGCTATATCTGATGCGAGGGTCGACCGCGGCGTAGAGAAGATCGGTGATCAGGTTGACCACGGTAATCACAACGGCGTAGAACAGGACCATGCCGGTGATCAGACCATAGTCGCGTTGCATGATTCCTTGAACCAGCAACCGGCCGATTCCAGGCACTGAGAAAACGGTTTCAATGATGAAGGTGCCCGTGAGGAGAGCGCCCGCCTCTGCTCCGATTATGGTGACAATCGGCACCAACGCGTTTCTCAGGACGTGCCGGAAATGCACCACCAAGGGACGCATCCCTTTGGCCTGAGCGGTGCGAACGTAGTCTTGCTCCGACACCTCCAGAACGCTGGAGCGGGTGATTCGCGCGATGAAGGCCATGGGCAGCAACGACAGCGCCAACGCCGGCAGCACCACGTGGGACGGAGAGCCCCAGCCCCCGCTGGGCAGCAGGTGCCAAGCCACGGAGAATGGCAAGACCAGCAAGATCCCCAAGATGAAGCTAGGAACACTGGCAAACACCGTGGCCAGGGCGATGGAAGCGAAGTCGATGGCGGAATTTTGCCGGGCGGCGGCCATCACCCCCAGGGGAACCCCAGCGCCAACCGCGATGAGGAAGGCCAGGCCAGCCAGAATCATGGTGGCGGGAAGTCCTTGACGAATCACTTCCGTTACGTCCCGGTCCTGGTTGGTGTAAGAGATTCCCAGATCGCCCCGGGCGGCGCTGCCCAAGAACTTGCCATATTGGACCCAAAGAGGGTCGTCTAAGTCATAGCGGTGGTTTAGGTTGGCCACCACTTGAGGAGGAAGATTCTTCGTCTTATCCCAGGGTCCACCCGGCACGGCGTGCATCAATACGAAAGTAATGGTGCCAACGCCAAACAGAACTGGAATCATCCAGAGCAAGCGCTGAACAGCGTACTTCAGCATAGCCGCCGCCTGTGTTTAGAGCTTCGGCCCAGGAGCCTATCGCTCCAATACCCGGGGCTCGGGGCTCAGATAGACCTCAGCCAGCCTGGTGTCGCCGGGAATCTCGCCATCGATGCCAGTCAGGGTCAGACCTTGCACCTCGGGGCTCTTCAGGTAATAACGCTCGACGAACATCAGAGGCGCGATGGGGGCGTCGGAAATCATGACTTGGTGAGCTTGGCGCCAGAGTCCGATACGGGTCTCTTGGTCCAACTCAACCGCAGCCAAGGCGGCCAACCGGTCAAACTCGTCACTGGCGTATCCGGTGATGTCCAAAAAGGATTCGGACGAGAATAGCCCGGCCAGGAAGTTTTCAGGATCGGGATAATCGGCGGACCAACCCAGCAGGGTCATATCGAACTGCCGGCCTCCGATAACCTGTTGGCCGTAGGAAGGCGGGTCCAACGGGTCGAGTCCCATCTCGATTCCCAGATTCTCCGACAGCTGAGCTTGCAAGAACTGTGCCATTATTCCTTGGTCTCCGGCCGCCACGTAGGTCAGCGTGAACTCGGGGAAGCCCTCGCCACCTGGATAGCCGGCATCGGCCATCAGGGCCTTGGCCTTCTCGGCATCGAACCTATATTCGCTGCCCACATTGGGGTCGTAGCCAGGTAGTCCGGGCGGCAGCCATCCTGTCGCCGATTCGCCAACTCCGTTTTTGACCTTTTCGGTCCATGAATCCCGGTCGATCGCGGTGGCGATGGCTTGCCGCACGATAGGGTCGCCAAAAGCCTCGCCGGTGGTGTTCAGGAACAATGCCAGGCTGGAAAGTTGGGATGAGGGCAGCACCTGCTTGCCCAGGGTGGGGTCTGCCAGTATCCCGGCTTCAGTCCCCGGCGGGACCCGGGCGATATCCAAATCTCCAGCCTTATAGGCCGTCAATTCCGCATTTACGTCGGTAATCATAGAGAGCTGGATCCGGGCCTGTTTCGGCGCTTCACCCCAATAATTCGGGTTCGCTTCCAGGGTGATGTGGTCCTGGTGGACCCACTCTGACAGGACGTACGGACCGTTGCCCACGTGATTGCCCGCCTCGGTCCAGGCCGCGCCGTACTTCTCAATCACGTCTTGGCGCACCGGAAACGCGGCAACCAAAGCAACCTTCTGAAGGAAGGTCGGGTTGGGGGCAGCCAGATCGATTACCAGCGTATCGCTGGAGACGGCCGAGATGCCGAGGGCCTCTCGCAGGCTGGCTTGAGCCGCCTCGTCAGCTTCCGCGGACATCATGTACTCTTGTCCGCCTTGGATCGCGGAGAACAATTCCGAGTACGGACCGGCCATTTCAGGGGAAAGAATCCGTTTGAAGGTGTACTCGAAATCCCCGGCGGTCAGTGGTTGACCGTCACTCCAGGAGACCCCGGGCCTCAACTTGAAGGTGTAGGTCAAGCCATCGGCTGAGATGCCACCGTTCTCCACGGTTGGGACCACGGCGGCGACCAACCCGGTTAGCATCAAATTTTCGTCGAACCCAAGGAGACCTTGTGAGAGCTGCCTCAGCACGGAAAATTCCAGCAATGAGCTGGCGCGCTGCGGGTCTAGGGAATTCGGCTCGCCTCCCAGGTTCACCCGGATCGCTGCGTCAGAAACCGGCGGCTGTTCCGCGGCGGTCGTAACCGGAGCGACGGGGATGGGCGTGGCTGCGGCGTTTCCGCCACATGCTACAACCAAGAGCAAGGCCAAGGACCCGGTCAGGGCAACTAGTTGCTTAAATAAAATCATGGATCAGCGTTCCTGTTTTCTCCGGCCTCGGCCATTATCTGCCCGCTCCAAAAGGCCGGTATTGTCTATGCCATCCTTAATTATTGGGGCAATTGCCGTTATCCTCAAACCGCATGGCCAAATTGCCCTGATTCCTTGGTGCGATTTGGCGGAGAGACTGTTATGGCGAGACACTTACAGCGCTGGGAAATACGCAACAAACAAACAATTGCGAATCCGGTCGAAACTCACAAATGGCAATGGCGGCAGCGTTTAGGCCGCCTGGCGTTGGTGAATATCCCAAGAGACATTAGCGAGTCGGCACCGCAACCGGCTGCTGTGTGGCAAGAGCCTATGTACGGTAGGCGCTCGGGGTGCGGGAATCGAATGGGGGAAGCGGAAACGAGCTATTGGGTTGGCCGACGATAGCGGTAGCCAAAACCCCTCACCGTTTCGACCAGCGTGGGAGCTTCATGGTCAAGCTCAATCTTCCGGCGCAGATAACCTATATAGAGGCGCACAACGTCCAAAGAACCGACATACTCCCGGCCCCAGACCTCATCCAGCAACTGGTCTTGGCTCAATACCTGGTTGGCATTTCTGGTCAGGACGGTCAGAAGACGAAATTCCGTGGGGCTCAATTCCACTGGTTCGCCATGGGCGAAAACTTCGTGCTTGGGGAAATCGATGGCGATTTCAGAATCAGAATAACTAGTGTTTCCCGATTCTTCCGAGGCCGAACCCGCCCGCCTGAGGGCAACCTCCACCCGGGCCAGCAATTCCTCGCCCGAGAAAGGCTTCGTGATGTAGTCGTCCGCCCCGGACCTCAACCCCCGAAGTTTGTCCCGTTCTTGGGTTGCGGCGGTGAGGATCAACACCGGCACATCTGAAACTTCTCTGAGCCGCTCCAGCACTTGCCACCCATCCATTACGGGCATGGCAACATCCAGCACGACCAAGTCGGGCCGGTCTCCGTAGAAATGACGCAGACCGTCTTTCCCGTCGGAAGCTATGGTGGTCTACAATCTTCTGGACATGTCCCGGTTGGAATCGGGCATGGTTACCATTCAACCGTCGGTGTTTGACTTCAGAGAAGTGATTGCCCAAGTTGTGGACGAGATGCAGTCTGAACTGAAAAACTACGACCTGGAGATCGAGACCCCTGAGCGTTCCTAGGCGGCGGTGGTGGAAGCGGACAGGGGCCACGTCTTGCAGGTCATGACAAACCTGCTCAGCAACGCGGTGAAGTATGCGCCCGCTGGCTCTGGCATCGCGATCCGCGTTGATGCAAATGGAGGCGGGCTCGTGAAAATCAGCGTGGAGGACCATGGCCCAGGCATCTCAGATCCAGACATGGAGAACCTGTTTCAGAAATTCTTCCGCGTGGACAATTCCACGACTAGGTCAGCGGCGGGGACCGGCCTGGGACTGGCCATCAGCAAGGCGCTGGTTGAACTCCACGGAGGAAGCATCTGGGTGGAAAGCGAACTCGGCCAGGGCAGCACATTCAGCTTCACCATTCCCAAGGAACGCGTCCTCAGCGTAGAGCCCAAGTAGGCCCTGTCCTGGACCAGCGCTTTTCCCAGCTGCAGGTCCCAAACTTTGCGATGTCTCCGTTTGTAGCCATGACACGCCTTGACCCACCCCCATCGACCTATCCTACAGCTATTGGCGCTTTGTTATACTTGTGACCAAATCCGGTCGGACAAGCGTTTCGCAGCCCCGTTACCGGGGCCAGCCAATCGCAGTTCCATTGCATTTTCGGGGAGGAGCATGGACGTCGGTTTATACGTCCGGGATTACATCGACGATCCCAATCGGCCGTTATACGATCAGATAGAAGAAGCGGCCGAGATATTCCGCCAGGCCAAGGGCATGGGATTCACCACTATCTATATGCCACAGCATTTCATCGCCCATCCCACGGTTTGGCCCCAGCCGATGCAGGTCCTTTCACGGTTGGCGCCGGACACCGAAGGGCTGAGGCTGATGACCGGCATCCTCCTACTCACCTACCACAATCCGGTGGACATCGCCGAGCAGACCGCGACTCTGGACCAGATCAGCAACGGCCGGTTTACCTTGGGTGTTGGCTTGGGCTACGTCGAGAAAGAGCTGGAGGCCTTCGGGACCAACCGGGCGGAACGGGTGAGCCGGCTGGAAGAATCCATCGCTTTGATGAAGAGGCTATGGACCGGTGAAGAAGTCAACCATGAGGGCCGGCACTGGACCGTCCGCGGCGGGCGGCTGGGTTTGACGCCCGTTCAGAAACCCCATCCCCCCATCTGGTTGGCGGCTCAAAGCCGAGGGGCGGTGCGCCGGGCGGCCGCCATCGCTGATGCCTGTCTCTTGGGCCCACAACCAAACTGGGATGACATCGGTCGTCTTGCTGCCATGTATTGGGAAGCGATAGCGGAGCAGCCTGGGAAAACCGGACACCTCACGGCCACCCGGTCCATCTCGGTGGCGCGGGACCGGGAGACCGCAGTCTCTGAAGCAATTGCCGCCGGAGAGGCCAAGGCCGGGCTGTACACCAACTTCAACATGCAGGAGT
>Ga0114950_10004689_pt1 | contig 10635 bp, 9 predicted proteins | sample N075metaG_FD_83503 | JGI IMG/M metagenome (GOLD analysis project Ga0114950, IMG submission 83503) | Deep subsurface microbial communities from Kermadec Trench to uncover new lineages of life (NeLLi) - N075 metaG | ecosystem: Environmental > Aquatic > Marine > Ocean trench > Sediment | place... | reverse complement strand
GCGCAGTGCTGACGGGTCGATCTCTATCCAGGGGTCGTAGCGGTCGGCCGCTTGGTGGGAGGATGGGGTAGTGGGGATGAGCCGAACGTCGCCCAGACCCAACACCGCTGCTCCTGCGACAAAGCTTCGGCGGGAAATGCTCATGGGTGCACTCCTTACCAGCGGGTTGCAGGTGCCGGCGTTTGGCTCCTGGGTAGCTTCAAGATCGCTCGGCGCCCACTGTTCCTTACCTTGAATTCTAAACGTAACACTCGGTGCTGTGGCAATGGTGAATCGCGACCGGATGGAATCGGCAGCTTCTCCCGGAAAGGGAGTGAGGGGAGTCCTCAGCCCCGAGATCCGAGATTACGTCCGCCAGTTCGAGGATGTGAAGAGCGCCGCGAGACATTTGGTGGAAGGACTCTCTGACGAGCAGTTGCGATGGAGGCCGGCGCCTGACCGGTGGTCGATAGCAGAATGCTTCAGCCATCTGAATGTTACGGCAGACCAGTACTATCCTGCCATCGACAGCAGCATGCGTCGGGCCCGCGAACGCGGGCTCTTGGGTGAAGGCCCGTTCAGGCACGGTTTTTGGATGAACCGGTTTATCCGCATGATGGAGCCGCCGGCGCGGCGATCTTTCAGAGCACCACGGATGTTCAGGCCGAGAACTCGTGCCTTGGCGGACGAGATTCCCACCTTCTTTGCACACCAATCTGCGATCATCGAAAGGGTCCACCAGGCGAATGGTCTGGATCTCTCTCGGGTCAAAGTCGTGTCACCCCTGACCAGTCTGATGCGAATGAGCCTCGGCCAGTGCTTTGGTTTGCTTGCTGCCCACGAGAGGAGGCACCTGTGGCAGGCGGCGAGGGTGAGGGAGGAACTGGGGCGGGTGAGCAAAGTCTAGGTTGCTCGCCGCTCACTGCTAGAACCGATAGGTATAATTGATCTTTGTGGTCCCCCCACGGGATATGGTCCTGAAGCCGAAGTCCCGGAGACGCTCCCCTTCGTTCAGCCAGTTGTGGGTGTACACGAAGAACAGGTCGTTACCAGGCCGAATGATCCAGCGGAACCTCGCGAAAAGCCCCACGATCTCGCTCTCATCGTCGTACTGAATGTTGCCGTTGAAAGATGCCCACGGGCTGAGGTGCCAGCCGGTCTCGAGCCGGATGAGGTTCGTCGTGAAATCACCTCCCGGCAGACTTATGTCATTCTTATCGACGTTCACACCCAAGCTCAAGCCAGGCCTTGGTCGGAGCGTGATGCCGATATTGTACGACCTTCGTGTGCCGGACCAGAACTTACCGCCGGTGAGGAATGCCCGAAGCGAGATGGGGCGGCGGCTGGCCGTGAACGTGCTGAATCGCCATCGCACCGTGTTGTAGCGACCGGCTGGAATTGTTGCGTCGCGAATGGTGAACTCGTCTTCGGGCTCGAGTCGCTCGAAGAGCTGGGTGAGGGTGAAATCCACCCTGTCACCGCTGTTGAACCTGAGGCCCAACAGCTTGACATCCGTCTTGCGAGTCTCGAGCTGCCAAGCCATGTCCATCAGGTGTTCGTACTGCACCTCGAATTCCAGTTGCCGAAGCCCGAGGAAACCGTGGGCGCGCGGCGCAAACGTGATCGTCGGCTGCAACCGGCGGAAACCGTTTCGTCTCGTGAATCCGAGGGCCGGGTCGTGCTCCTCGTCCAGCTCACGATATGAGGCGTGAATTCTCCAGATGTCGTTGGGGTAGTTGAGCCGAACTCCACGGGCCGTGCGATCCCAGAAAGAGGAGCTGCCGCCGCTGACCGGATCGGAGTTCCACACGAAAAACGCTTCGAGTTGGAAGTTCTTGTCGCCGAGAAATCTTGATGTGAAGAGGTCCAGGTCGGCGCCCACCGTGTGGCGGTCCACAGGGGCAAACCCGGTCGTGTCACGCCCGGTGGACCTACGCGTGTAGAGCAATCCGATCGCCGATTGACGAAACAGCGCCCGCTTGACCCGGGCGACCGTGAAATTCTCGGCCTGGACGTGGGTCACAATTCCCTGTGAAAGCCGCTGGTCGTGGCCGGTACGAACCTGAAGGAATCCCAGCTCGTAGCGTCCGGCCTGGCCGCCGAGTCGGGTTCCGTACGTTATGGGAACCGGCTCGCCGTCCGTCAGGCCAATGTTGCGGCTGAAGAACGGCTCCACTCCGTTACGAGGCGCAAAACTGAAAACGCCCGATCCTTCCAGGAAGAAATCGCGGCGCTCGGGAAACCGGAGCGGGAATCGTGTGAGATTCGTTCTTCGCTGATCCACATCCACTTCGGCGAAGTCGGTATTCACCGTTAGGGCCGCACGGAGACTCGGTGTCACGTTGTAGGACAAATCGAGTCCCGCGTCGGCAGGGAAATCCGTGGGGTCTACGGTTGGGTCCTCTTCGTCGAGTACATATCGCCATCCTGCCACGGCGTAGGGTTTGACCTCCAGGCCCAGGCCCTGGGACATCCCCTTGAGGCCCGTGAGGACCCCGGCGTGAACCGGCCTGGTGATTCGCTGGTTTCGGCGGTAACCGCTCCAAACGGACTCTTCGTTCTTCCGCCGAACGGTACGCTGGAAATTGATCCCCCAAGTGTCACGGGAAGGATCGAAATTGAGCGTACGGAAGGGAATCTGAATCTCGGCGGACCACCCGTCGGGCCGGCGTACCACCCGGGCCTCCCAGATGCCGTCCCAGGATTTGTTGACGCCGAACCCGAACCCACCACCGCCACCACCGCGACCAAAGCCGCCGCCGCCGCCGCCGAGGAGGCCGTCACTCATGAGACCGGCCGGATTCACCTCGAAGTAATATCCTGTTCGACCGTCCATAAACGTGTCGAGAATCCACGTGAACCGGTCGTCTGCGAAGAGGCTTGCGTCGCGCTCTTTTTGATAGGCCAGGATTCCATCGGGATCGCTGTCGTAGAGAATCGCCCCTATATAGAGGTAGTCGCTGTCATACACGACGAAGACCTCGGTGGACTCGGTAGGTGCCACGCCTTCGATGGGATCGCGCTGTACGAACGCGCCTGCGGGAGTCGCTCTGGTCCACGCGGGCTCGTCCATGACGCCGTCCAGTGTGATCTCTTCGCCCGGTTCCAGGCGCAAGGCCGGCAGGCTACGTCGCTCGTCGTCGTTGGCCGCGGTCTGAGCTGCCAGATCGGCTGCCGTCAGGCTCACGCCGAGCATGACGACCCAAAAGAAGGACGCCGTGTGCGTCACGGGGTGGTTGTACATGGTTAAAAGCGGATCTGGCATCGGCAAAACATAATCACAGGCCGGCGTTTCAGCTGGCGGGGCTGTCGTCCGTGGGGTAACCACTCATGTACGCGATACCCCATCCCGCCGTTGAAACGCTGCCAGGGTTTCCATCCCAGCACGGAGACGCGGGGGTCCTAGAATCTGTGGGTATAGTTGATCTTGGTTGTGGCGCCCTGCGAGCGGGTCGAGAATTGGAGGTCCTGGAGGCGGTCGCCGAGGTTGTCCCAGTTGTGTGTGTACACGAGAAAGAAGTCGTTGCCGGGACGAATGATCCAGCGGAACTTGGCGAACAGACCTACCAGCTCACTTCCATCATCGTACTGAATGTTCCCTGTGAGTGTGGCCCAGGGGCTGAACTGCCAACCGCCCGATAGCTGTCCCAGGTTGGTTGTGAAGTCACCGCCGGACAAGCTGATCTTGTTCTTGTCGAACCTTGACGAGAAGCTGATGCCCGGCGATGGCCGCACCGAAACACTGAAACCATACTGCCGGCGAGTGCCCGACCAGAACTCCCCTCCACTGACCGTCACACTCCCGGAAACGGGTCGGCGAGAGGCGGTACGGGTCGTCAGCTTCCACGAGACAGTGTTGTACAGGCCTGCGGGGATCGCGACACCACGAATGCTGAATGCGTCTTCCGGCTCGAGTCGCTCGAAGATCTGCGTCACGTCGAAATCCACGCGGTCGCCGCTGTCGAATCGCAAGCCGAAGAGCTTGAGAACAGTTTTGCGTGTTTCCAGGTTCCAATCCATGTCCATGAGGTGCTCGTGCGTCAGGCGAAACTCGACTTGCCGCAATCCGAGGAGACCGCGCGGGCGGGGTGCGAACGTGAGGGTGGGTTGGAGACGGCGGAATCCGTTTCGCTGCGTGAAACCCAGGGCCGGTCCGTACTGCTCGTCCAGCTCGCGGTACGAGGTGCTGAACCGCCAGATGTCGTTGGGGAAGTTGAGGCGCACTCCGCGTGCCGTACGATTCCAGAACGAAGAGCTTCCCGCGATCGGGTCGGAGTTCCAAACAAGGAAGGCCTGGAACTGGAGATTCTTGTTGCCGAGGAAGCGCGAAGTATACAGGTCCAAGTCCGCGCCAAGGGTATGCCGGTCGCGAGGTGCGAATCCTGTTTCGTCTGTGCCGGTGCCCCTTCGCGTGTACAGAAGGCCAACAGACGACTGCCGGAAAAGTGTGCGCTTCACCCGGGCGACGGTGAAGTTTTCGCCTTGAACATCCGTGAAGCTTCCGTCCGGGTCGAACCTACGCTCGGATCCTGTGCGAACCTGAAGGAATCCCAATTCGTATCTTCCCGCTTGGCCGCCTAGCCGGGCGCCGTACCTGATGGGAACTGGCTCTCCGGAGAACAAACCGATGTTGCGGCTGAAGAACGGCTCGACCCCACTTCGATCGGCAAAGGTGAAAACGCTCGATCCTTCTAGAAAGAAGTCACGCCGTTCCGGAAACCGGAGCGAGAATCGTGTGAGGTTGACGCGCCGTCGGTCCGCGTCCACTTCGGCGAAGTCGGTGTTTACCGTCAGCGAAGCTCGAAGGCTGGGGGTCAAGCTGTACGACATGTCAAAGCCGACGTCGGCGGGGAAATCCGTAGCGTCCACGGTTGGGTCACTGGTAGGTTGGTAACGCCACCCCGCCACTGCGTAGGGCTTGGCTTCGAGGCCCAGGCCCTGAGACATGCCCTCGAGGCCGGTGAGCAGGCCAGCGTGCACCGGTCGCGTGATCGCCTGGTTCCTGCGGTAGCCGCTCCAAACCGCTTCCTCGTTCCTGCGGCGGATAGTGCGCTGGAAATTGATGCCCCAGCTGTCTTTCGACGGATTGAAGTTTAGCGTCCGGAATGGAATCCGGATCTCGACCGACCACCCGTCGGGGCGCCGCGCCGTCCGCACGTCCCAGATTCCGTCCCACGACATGTTGATGCCGAAACGACCACCGGCTCCAATGAGCCCGTCACTCATCAGGCCGTTGGGGTTCGTTGCGAAGAAATATCCGGTGCGGCCGTCGAGAAACGTGTCGAGGATCCACATGAAGCGGTCATCGGTCTCGCGCAGAGCGTCGCGTTGCTTCTGTTGAGCGAGGATTCCGTCGGGATCGCTGTCGTAGAGGATGGCGCCGATATAGAGATTGTCGCTGTCGTAGACGACGTAGACGGTGGTCGATTCGCTCGGCTCCCCCCCCTCGAGTGGATTTCGCTGGACAAATGCCCGGGCGGGGATCGCACGGCTCCACACCGATTCGTCGATATTCCCGTCGAGACTGATCGCCTCACCCGGCTCGAGATGCAGGGCGGCCATCGTCCGCCGTGCAGTGTCGCCACTCTGGATCTGGGCGACTAATGTGTACGGGGTGAGGCAAACAAGAGCGGCTACCGCAAGAGGGGCCGAAAATGGGGCCAAGTGGGGGCCATGGATGGATGGTCTTGGCATTGATGGTCTGGTAGCGTTCGGCGAGCCGGCCCAACAGGGCGTTCATGAAGACAGTAGCAACCGTTGCAATACGCGTAGTCCCCTTTCACCGTTGATGTCGTGTCTGTTTCTACCCCGGCCAAACAGCCGCAGCTAGAGCAGGCAGTAGGCATGCCCACTGCTCCGCCCTGAATCCTTGCATATCTATCCGAAAAGCCGCCAAATCTGGGCTCCCACCAGGAAACACACCACAAACCCCATCACCAGCGGCATCACCGTGGCCGCGGTGGTCCACTTCGCGCTCCGCGTTTCCTTAATAGATGGTGTAGATCGTGGTGGAACAGGGGTTGTGGAGCAAGCTGAACAGCATGAGGTTGACCGCGGTCAACAAGGTCCATCCATCCGCCTTCATCAGGTTCCCCATAGCCGTCGTCGATTCCAGCTCGAACATCACGCCGGCGCCTTCTCCCGCGCCGGCGAAATCCGAACCACCTCGGCGGATTCGCCAGGGCGCAGTTGGAGATGAGTGAGCGCCCACATCTCTGGGCTACATCGCGCCAACCGGCGGCTTTTGCGCTGGTTCGGTCAGTCAGGTAGCGCTCCCAGAGCCGATGACCGCGGACGAAGCGGAGGGCATATGAACGGCCTCCAGCGGTCATTGGGATATCCCTTGGGTTCCCAAATCTCCCGTTCTGTACCTCCGTCTCCCGGCCGTGTAACTTGCCCCCTCCACCAGACACCATCGATCTCAAGGGAGTTCATCATGGCGATCACGTCAGTGCGGCTGTTCCGTTGGGACGATCTTCCCCTCGAGCGAGTCACAGACGACATCGATCGCAAGCTCGTCACCGGCGAACGCATGATGATGGCTCACGTGTATCTCAAGAAGGGGGCTGTCGTGCCGAAGCATTCGCACGACAACGAGCAGCTCACATATATCCTCGAGGGCGCGCTCCGCTTCTGGATAGGTGAGGACGGGAGCGAGGAGCTGGTTGTCAACGCCGGTGAGGTGTTGCACCTCCCTTCCAATGTTCCCCACAAGGCGGAGGCGCTGGAGGACACGCTCGACGTGGACGTCTTCAGCCCGCCTCGGCAAGATTGGCTCGACGGAACTGATACGTACTTTCACCAGAAGGAAGATCAGTGAATTTCGGACTCGAAAACAGAGTCGCCCTGGTTGCTGCATCGAGCAAAGGCCTGGGGCGTGCCGTGGCTGCCGAACTGGCTGCGGAGGGGGCCGCACTGATAATGTGCGCCCGAGAAACCGCCGCACTCGATGATGCAAAGCGCAGCATCACCGATGCATTTGGAGTGAAGGTGGTCGCGATCACAACCGATCTCTCGGATCCACAGCAAGTCGACCGATTGGTGGCGGAGGGGTTGAGCCATTTCGGCCGCATCGATATTCTCGTCACCAACACCGGCGGCCCGCCGACAGGTGAGTTCGAGACACATTCTCCCGAGGTGTGGCGGGACGCCATTCGCCAGAACCTCGAGAGTGTGCTCAACCTCACGCGCGCCGTGTTGCCGGGGATGAAGGAACGCCGCTGGGGACGAATCCTCAACATCACTTCGATCGCCGTAAAGCAGCCCATCGACAGCCTCATACTCTCGAACAGCGTGCGAGCCGCGGTGACGGGTTTCGCGCGGACGTTGGCGAACGAGGTGGGTGCATTCGGGATCACGGTCAACAATGTCATGCCGGGTTACACGCGTACCGAGAGACTGGAAGAGTTGGCCGACCGGATGGCAGAGACAAAGGGAATCACGGTTGCAGAAGTGACCGGCGCGTGGGAAGGGGAGATCCCCATGGGGCGGTTGGCAGAACCTCGGGAGTTAGGGGCGCTGGTGGCTTTTCTGGCGTCCGAGCGGGCCGGTTACATAACCGGGACGTCGATTCCGGTGGATGGTGGTTGGATCCGGGCGTTACTGTAGCGGTGAGCAGTGAGTGCTGCTTGCCTACCCTGTTGAGATCATACGCATTGCTGAGGAGTCTCGATGTCCGTTAGGCTAGAAAGCGCGGATTGGATCTGGCGCGACGGTGAGTTCATCGCGTGGGACGACGCCAAGATCCATATCCTGAGTCTCGCCGTCCAGTTCGGTTCGTCGGTGTTCGAGGGAATTCGCTGCTACAAGACACCGAAGGGTCCGGCAGTTTTCCGCTTGCCGGAGCACCTGCGCAGGCTCCGCGACTCCTGTCGCGTCTATCGAATCGAATTGCCGTACTCTGCTGAAGACCTCACTGACGCCTGCCTGACACTGGTGGGGAAGAATCGTCTCGAGGAGTGTTACATCAGACCCATAGTGATGCGGGGGTATGGGGCTGCGGGCATGAATCCCGAGGGGAGTCCGATCGAGACCTACATCGCTTGCTGGCCATGGGGCACGTACTTGGGCGCCGACGCGCTGGAGCAGGGGGTCGATGTCTGCGTTTCGACTTGGCAACGCATGGCGCCCAACACGTTCCCGGCGGAAGCGAAGGCGGCGGGCCATTACACCAACGCTCAGCTCATCAAGATGGACGCTCTGGCCCACGGATTTGTCGAGGCGATTGCGCTGGGGCCCGGCGGGCTGGTGAGCGAGGGAAGCGGCCAGAATATATTCCTGGTTCGGGACGGAGAGTTGATCACACCGTCGCACGACGGCACCTCACTATCGGGCATCACACAGGACAGCATCGTCACCATCGCGAAAGATCTCGGCATTTCGGTGCGACGGCGGGCCGTACCGCGTGAGATGCTCTATACGGCGGACGAGCTGTTCTTCTCCGGAACGGCGTCGGAGGTCACCCCGATTCGCAGTGTGGATCGCATCACGGTGGGGGAGGGTGGGGCCGGACCCATCACCAAGCGACTGCAACAGCGTTTCCTGGCCATTGTTCGCGGGGAGGCGGAGGATGTGCATGGGTGGCTTACAGCCGTCAGCAAAGAAGCGGCGGTTCTAGGAACATGAATAAGGACGTACTGACCAAGTTTCCCAAAGGCGTACTGAAGCTTCCCCTCGCCGTGCAGATATGGCTTGGTGTGCTCATGATAGCCAACGCGGTAGTCCCGATGTTCTTTATCGGGCACCGAGAGGCACAGGTCGTTCTTGGTGTGTTCATGGTGTCGGCCGCGTCGATGATGATACTCGCCAACGTGGCGGGCTTCACCCGGCTCTTGGGCCTGGGCCACGTCTTGTGGATACCGCTGCTCCTCTATCTCTGGAGCCGCATGGGAGGCCACCCCGCCGTAGAGCCGTACGGAGCGTGGATGCGCATCGTCATGCTTCTCAACGCTGTATCATTGGTGATAGACGCGTGGGACGTGGTTAGGTATGTGCGGGGAGAGAGGGCGGAGATCGTGGTCGTGGGCGGCAGCTCGGCGTAACGCGCCTCCCGTGGTTTCCGTGGCTGATTTCTCCCGCGCCGGATTCGGCCATCCGCTCCAGCACAACCGGAACCGCTACTTCATTCCGCCCATTCTGCATCCGGGAATTGGATGTTGATGCTGTGGATGTACCCCGCATAGCGGTCCGCCAGCCTCCCCAGAAAGGCGTGCATGAGCTGCCATTCCAGCTTCGGGTTCCGCGGGTTCTTCACCAGGCAGGTGATCACGTGGCCGTCACGGTGCCAGTTGATCCAACCGTCGTACGTCATATGGGTAAGCTTCTTTCCGCGGTTATGCGCCGAGAAGGTACGGAGGTCGCCGGACCGCATTGCCTTGAGCAACAACTTGTGAAGGTTCGTGTCTGGGTGCTCAACGATCTGTACGGTGATCATGGGTTATCCTCTGACCGTAGTAGTGAAGGTCAACCTGCCCTTGGGGTTTCCTTGGGCTAGCCCTGTTTCCTTACCCATACATTATTACTTCTGTCGGCATCCGGGAACATCCCGGCGGCATCTATTTCCACCCGGACCACAGGCGAGAGCGTGGGGACCGTGATATTCGCTACGCTTCGTCCTTGGAGCCACGCGTCTACTGGAATCTCCTCGTGCACCTGATCGCCGCTTTCCAGCGTTAGCGTGAGGCGCACCGGCATCGGCGCCAGTCCCAGGTCCTCCACGACGATCTGGGTACCGCTGTCCGTTTCCGTCACGGTCGAGATGGCCTGGTCCAGAGTCCACGTTTCGTAATACCACGTCCGCCAGAACCAATCGAGGTCTTCTCCAGCAGCCGTCGCCATGGTGTTGAAGAAATCGAGCGGCTTGGGGTGTTTGAAGGCCCAATCTGCGATGTATTTGTGATAGCCTCGTGTGAACGCCTCTTCACCGATGAGGCCGCGCAACGCCACGAGGATCGACGCCGGCTTCGAGTACGAGGCGGTAGACCGTGCTGGATCGCTGTAGTGGTGATCGGTCCAACGCATCATCTCGCCCTCGAGCCCCATTCGTGCCACCCGCAAGTACTCCTCGCGGTCGCCCAGGTTGTGGTTTGCGCCGGGGAAGAACTCCATGCGTGCCTGATTCTCGTTGAACGTCGTCGTTCCTTCATCCATCCAGGCGTGCCGCCGCTCGTCGACGCCTACGATCATGGGGACCCACATGTGGGCCAGCTCATGGGCGGTGACGTTGTAGAGGGCGCTGTCACTCCTGCCGTTGTAAGGCCCGATGAGGGTCATCATGGGGAACTCCATGCCACCACCGATGATGTCGCCGCCCTCGACTGCGCTCATGTGCGGCCAGGGGTACGGGAACCCCGTAAAGCGCGACAAGAAATCGATGGAGTGTTGGGCATAGCGGGCGGCTTGGGTCCATCGTGGAGCAGAGCTGCGATAAAACGCATCGACTCTGGCATACTCCGTCGTTCCGTTCCCGTCGCGGTCACCGACGGGCGTGCGCACGGCATCCCATCGTGAGGCGCGCATTGCGGCGAAAGCGACATCGCGAAGGGTGTCCGCCTGGAACCGCCAGGTCAACATCCCGTCCGTCCCTGGAAGCGTAGCCCGGTTCGAGAGTACGTCGTCCTCGGTGACGACGGTCACTACTCGATCGCTGCCCTCTGC
>Ga0114950_10004688_pt1 | contig 10636 bp, 19 predicted proteins | sample N075metaG_FD_83503 | JGI IMG/M metagenome (GOLD analysis project Ga0114950, IMG submission 83503) | Deep subsurface microbial communities from Kermadec Trench to uncover new lineages of life (NeLLi) - N075 metaG | ecosystem: Environmental > Aquatic > Marine > Ocean trench > Sediment | place... | reverse complement strand
GAAGGAAGCGATGAGACTGGCGGCGCACAAGTTGAGTGTCGCAACGAAGTTCGTCGAGCGAGAGGAAGTGGCATGACGGGCTCTGAATTGAAAGAGCTGGGCATAGAAGAACTCGAGCAGAAATCCCGCGAAACGCGCGACGAGTTGTTCAGCGCCAAGGTAAAGCACGCCACGGGCCAACTCGAGAATACTGCGATGTTGAGAACTCTTCGTCGCAATGTGGCGAGAATCGAGTCCGTGCTGGGCGAGAAACGCGAGGCAGTGAAGTGAATAAACGAGGAAGTAAACGAATCCTGGTCGGGATGGTCGTAAGTGACAAGATGGATAAAACCGTCGTTGTGCGGGTGGAGCGTCTGGTTCAGGACCAGCGCTACAAGAAGTACGTCCGCCGTTACTCGCGATTCATGTGTCACGACGAGGCGAACGATTGCTCGGTCGGAGATCGGGTACAAATCATTGAACATCGGCCCCTTTCCAAGCGGAAGCGTTGGAAGGTGCAGGCAACCGTCGCGAAAGCGACGTTGGTATAACGGAGCGAGCCGATGATTCAGATGGAATCAAAAATTTCGGTGGCCGACAATTCGGGCGCCCGAAAGGTCAAGTGTATCCGCGTACTAGGTGGTTCGCGGCGACGATTTGCTTCGGTTGGCGATGTCATCGTGGTTGCGGTGAGCGAAGCCACGCCGAACGCCAGGGTCAAGAAGGGCGAGGTGCGGCGCGCGGTAATCGTACGAACCAAGAAGACGATCGGTCGACCCGATGGTTCCTCGATCAGCTTTGATGAGAACGCCGCGGTGTTGGTCGAAAACTCGAAAGAGCCGGTGGGAACTCGCATCTTCGGTCCGGTGGCGCGTGAACTGCGGGCCGCCGGCTTCATGAAGATCATTTCTCTCGCGCCGGAGGTGCTCTAAATGCCACCGCGTCTGCTGGAACGCTATCGGTCGGAAATCATCGAGAAACTTCGCAGTGAGTTCAACTACAAATCTGTGAGTCAGGTTCCGCGAGTCGAAAAAGTCGTGGTCAACATGGGTCTGGGGGAGGCAGCCGCCAATCCCAAGATCATCGAGAAGGCCACTATGGAACTGGGCTTGATCACGGGCCAGAAGCCGTCCATTCGCCGGGCGCGCAACAGTGTGTCGAACTTCAAATTGCGCGAGGGGCAGGTGATCGGCGCCATGGTGACCCTGCGCGGCGAGCGGAAGTGGGAATTTCTCGACAACCTGCTGAGCGTCGCACTACCGAGGGTGCGCGACTTCAAGGGTGTGTCCCCCAAATCGTTCGACGGTCGCGGAAATTACACCCTCGGGATCCGAGAGCAGATCATCTTTCCCGAGGTCGTTTACGATTCGGTCGAGCGGGTAACTGGTATGAACATCACAATTGTGACCACGGCGCGCACCGATGCGGAGGGCAAAGCCCTTCTCACGCATCTCGGTGTGCCGTTCGCCTGAGCGCAAGGCAGTTGAGGGTATTTGAGCCATGATGACAGATCCGATCAGCGACATGTTGACGAGAATTCGAAACGCCGGGGATGCTCGGCACGCTGAAACCCGTTGCCCGGCCTCGAAGCTCAAGCAGGCGGTCGCCAACGTCTTGAGTGCAGAAGGCTTCATTGGCCCGGTTCGCGTGGACGGAGAAGGAACCGCAAAGGAATTGATTCTGGGGCTTCGATACTCAGAGGATGGATCGACGATGATCGACGAAATCCATCGAGTCAGCACTCCGGGTCGAAGAGTTTATGTTGGCCAGGAGGAAATACCACGGGTGCGAAGCGGTCTCGGGATGTCCGTGCTGTCCACCAGCAAGGGTGTGATGTGCGACCGGGATGCGCGAGAAGCCGGAATCGGTGGCGAAGTCCTCTGTGAGGTCTGGTAGTCATGTCGCGAATTGGCAGGGCAGCCATTCCCATTCCGAGTGGCGTCGAAGTCAAGCTCACGGAGAGTTCTGTCTCCGTGAAGGGCCCCAAGGGCGAGCTTGTGCTTTCGATTCCGAGTCCGATTACAGCCGAAGTGGCGGACGGTGTGCTCAAGTTCGACCGCCCGAACGACAGCAAGGACAATCGCTCGCTTCACGGCTTGATTCGCGCCCTCGCCAACAACATGATCACCGGGGTTACGACTGGCTTCAGCAAGGGCTTGGAGATTCAGGGCATCGGCTACCGGGCGGATATGAAGGGCAACAAGCTGGCACTTGCACTTGGCTTCTCGCATCCGGTCGAGCTCGACGTGCCCAAGGGCCTCAAGGTCTCGGTCGATGGAACGACCAATATCAAGATCGAGGGAGTCGACAAGCAATTGGTGGGTCAATTTGCCGCCGAGATTCGCTCGATTCGGCCCCCGGAACCCTACAAGGGCAAGGGCATTCGCTATGCCGGTGAGCACGTGCGGCGCAAGGTCGGCAAGACCGGCGCTACGGCTTGAGGAAGAATTCATGAGCACAAGTTCTGTCACGAACGTCAAAAAGAATCGATGGACGTCTCGCAAGCGACGCGTAAAGAAGTCACTTTCGCGCAGTCCTTTGACGCGGCTGACCGTCTATCGCACCTCGAAGCACATCACGGCACAGATCGACAATCCGAACACGGGCAAGACGATCGTGACCGTTACTACGAACTCGAAGGACGTCATGGGTGGCGTGACTTCGACGGGAAACATCGCTGCCGCCAAGTTGGTCGGTACCGCGATCGCCGAGGCTGCCAAAGCAAAGCAGATCTCACAGGTCGTGTTCAATCGCAACGGGTTCCTCTACCACGGGCGCGTAAAGGCCCTGGCAGATGCGGCCCGCGAAGCGGGGCTCAAGTTCTAATATGGCGACCATCGTTCGATCCTCACGAATCAATCCCAACGACTACGAACTCAATGACCGGGTGATATACATCAACCGGGTGGCGAAAGTTGTGAAAGGGGGTCGCCGCTTCAGCTTCAGCGCATTGGTGGTCGTTGGCGACGGTGCCGGGACAGTCGGCATCGGGCTGGGCAAGGCCGGCGAAGTTCCCGAGGCCATCCGCAAGGGTGTAGAGAAGGCGCGCCGAGCCCTGGTGCACATTCCGCTGATCGACGGTCGGACGATCCCCCACGAAGTACTCGGCCGCTTCGGAGCGGGGCGAGTGTTGCTGAAGCCCGCATCGCCGGGTACCGGCGTAATCGCCGGCGGTCCAGTGCGTGCGGTGGTGGAGTCTGCCGGTGTTCACGACATTTTGACCAAGACCATTGGGTCCAATACGCCGCGCAACGTCGTCAACGCGGTCATGGTAGGACTGCTCGAATTGCGCGATCCCGAGGCGCGGCTCGCCGAGTTGGGACGAAAATCGTCATGAGCGACAAGAGAGTTCGCGTCAGGCAGATCAAGAGCAAGATCGGCTTCAACCGCAAGCAACGCGCGACGTTGCGTGGTCTGGGACTTCGTCGGATCAACCACACGGTCGAGCTGGAGGACACTCCGTCGATTCGTGGGATGATCTACAAGGTCAGGCACCTCGTTGTGGTCGTGGAGGACTGAGGATGTTGGATCAGCTGAGCAAGTGCCCTGGATCGACTCATCCCCGCAAGCGGGTTGGGCGCGGCCCCGGCTCGGGCAAGGGGAAAACCTGCGGCACCGGCGTAAAAGGCCAGGGCACCCGCTCGGGCATGAAGATAAAGCCATGGTTCGAGGGCGGTCAGATGACCTTGCAGATGCGTCTACCCAAGCGGGGGTTTCACAACCGTTTTCGGACCATCGTCGAGATCGTCAATCTGGTTGATCTCGGTAAACTCGGGGATGGAGCCACGGTGGACGCGGCTTCCTTGCTGGGCGCCGGGCTGATTCGCGGAACCGCCGGGGCAAAGATCAAAGTGCTCGGCGTGGGCGTTGCCCCCAAGAATCTCACGGTCAAGATCGACCGCATCAGCGCGGGCGCAAAGGAAAAGATCGAAGCTGCCGGCGGATCCGTGGAGTTGCTCGCGTGATCGGAGGCATCCAGAACATCGCCAGGATTCCCGAGTTGCGCGCGCGTATCTTGTTTACGTTCGGCATGCTCGCGGTTTACCGGGTTGGATGTGCTGTGGTGACTCCCGGCATCGACACCAGTGTGATTCGCGGCTTTTTCGAGCAGATGTCGAGCACCGTGTTCGGGATGATGAACCTCTTCTCGGGCGGCGCCCTTCAGCAGATGTCGATCTTCTCTCTCGGCATCATGCCCTATATCAGCGCCACGATCATCTTTCAGCTCTTGACGGTGGTGATTCCCCAACTCGAGCAACTCAAGAAGGAAGGCGAGCAGGGCCAAAAGAAGATCAACCAGTGGTCGCGCTACGCGACGATCGTGCTCGCATTGTTCCAGAGCATGTTGATCGCCTCGGCGCTGGAAAGTGGTCAGTTTGGTCAGGGTGCGGTGGTGAATCCCGGTTGGAGCTTCCGTCTGATGACGATGATCACGCTCACGACCGGTACAGCGTTCATCATGTGGCTCGGCGAGCAGGTGACCGAGCGCGGGATCGGCAACGGAATTTCGCTCGTGATCTTTTCGAGCATCGTCGTCGCCATTCCTTCCGGCATCTTCCAAATGATCGAGTTGCTGCGCACAGACCAGTTCAGTCCGCTCCAGGTGATCTTCTTCCTGGTGTTCGTGGTGCTATTGATCGGTGGCGTGGTTTTTGTCGAACGCGCTCAGCGCAGAATCCCAATCCAACACGCGCGCCGAGTCGTGGGCAAGCGCGTGACCCAGGGCGGCATGAGCTATTTTCCCCTGCGCGTGAACACGGCTGGCGTCATCCCGCCGATCTTTGCGTCGTCGCTGCTGATGATTCCCTCGACCCTGCGGCAATTTACGGATTCGCCCACGGTCCAGCAGTTGATCGATACGCATCTCAATCCCGGAGGGCTCACCTACAACCTCGTCTACATGGGTTTGATCATATTTTTCTGCTTCTTCTATACCGCCATCGTGATCAACCCGGTCGATGTGTCTGAGAACATCAAGCGCATGGGCGGCTATATCCCCGGAATCCGGCCGGGCGCCAACACGGCCGATCACATCGACAAGGTCTTGAGCCGCCTGACTTTCATCGGGGCGGTCTACGTAGCCTTGATTTGCATCGTGCCCGTGATCCTGGCCGGTCGCATGAACATTCCATTCTATTTTGGTGGCACGGCTCTGTTGATCTGCGTGGGTGTCTCGCTGGACACGATCGGACAGATCGAAGCGCATCTCGTGTCGCGCGAATACGATGGCTTCGTCAAGGGCGGCCGGATCCGCGGGAGGCTCGGACGATGAGCGCCACTCGCATCCTGCTGCTTGGCGCTCCCGGCGCCGGCAAGGGCACTCAGGCATCTGCACTGATCAAACGCCTCGGCGTCTTGCACGTTTCCACGGGTGACATGCTGCGCAAAGCAGTCGCCGAGGGAACCGAGATTGGTTTGAAGGCCAAGGCGATCATGGACTCGGGCAAGCTTGTGAGCGACGAAATCGTGATCGCGATCGCCGAGGAGCGCCTGGCCCAGCCCGACGCTGCAAACGGATTCGTGCTCGACGGTTTCCCCCGCACCCGGGCCCAGGCTGAAGCCCTGGCTTCGATGCTCGACAAAAACGGCACACCGCTGGAACGCTGTGTGGCCCTGACCGTCGATATCGACGCTGTCGTCGAGCGACTTTTGAAACGCGCGGAACTCGAGGGGCGCGCCGACGACAACGAAGAGACCATCCGCGAACGGATGCGGGTCTATGATGCGCAGACCGCGCCTCTTCTGGAGTTCTACAAGATCGCAGGTCTGCTCTCGGAAGTGGATGGCATGGGGACCGTGGAGGAGGTTTCGGCGCGAGTCGAAACCGCACTGGCGGACTCATGACTTACGGAGAACAAATCCCGCTTCGCAGCCGCCGAGAGATCGATCTCATGCGGGAGTCGAGCCGACACGTCGCTGAGATCCTCCTGGCCCTGCGAGAAATTGCCAAACCCGGGGTAAAGACCGCCGATTTCGATCTGAAGGCGACGGAAATGATCGAAGAACGTGGGTTAATCTCCTCGTTTGTCGGATATGCGCCCGGAGGACTTCCGCCGTATCCGTCTGCGGTTTGCGTCTCCGTGAACGACGAAATCGTGCACGGTATTCCGGGGTCGCGAGAACTTGTGAAAGGCGACATACTGAGCCTCGATTTCGGGATTATTTGTGAGGGATTTCACGGGGATTCGGCAGTCACGGTGCCGATTGGCTCGATCGACGAGAAAGCGGAGTCACTGCTCGATGTGACCCGCGAGTGTCTCGAAGCCGGGATCGAGCAGATGGTTCCCGGCAAGCGACTGTCGGATATCGGCCACGCGGTGGAAACCCGTGCCGATGCCGCGGGTTTCTCGGTGGTCCGTCAGTTCGTCGGTCACGGGATCGGACGACAACTTCACGAACCCCCGCAGATCCCGAATTACGGACGCCCGGGGCGCGGCCCCCGACTGTTGGCCGGAATGGTGTTCGCAGTCGAGCCGATGGTGAACATTGGGACTGAAAAGGTTCGCATGCTCGACGATGAGTGGACGGCCGTAACGGCGGACGGTGAGTTGTCGGGACATTTTGAACACACTGTGTTGATCACTGAAAACGGGCCAGAGGTTTTGACCCGAATCGAGGGATCGCATTAACGGAGTCGATCGCGCCGGGTCGAGACCAGCCGGGGCAGGGTTCGCTAGGAGAAGTGAAATGAAGGTTCGAGCATCAGTGCGCAAGATGTGTGACAAGTGCAAGATCATTCGCCGCAAGGGCGTTGTGCGGGTGCTCTGCGAGAACCCGAAGCACAAACAGCGGCAGGGATAGGCGCAGAGAAAGGCGAGGGCTTAGCGCTCGGCATATCAGTTTCATGCAGCGGCGCGTCCGCTGCGCAGTGCCGGCAAATGGCACGGAGGAAAAGGCATGGCACGAATCGCGGGCATCGATTTGCCCCGCAACAAGAGGATCGAGATCTCGCTGACCTATATCTACGGAGTCGGTCGCAACACGGCTCTAAAGGTGTGTGCGATCGCGGACGTCGACCCTGGGACGAAGACGGATCATCTCAATGAGTCGGAGGTGATCAAGCTTCGCGAGGTGATCGAGCGCGACTACATCGTCGAGGGCGATCTGCGCAGATCCGTTAACCAGAACATCAAGGTACTGATGGACATCGGTTGCTATCGCGGCTTGCGCCATCGCCGGGGGCTGCCGGTTCGCGGCCAACGCACCCACACCAACGCTCGAACACGCAAGGGGCCGCGCAAGACGGTCGCCGGCAAGAAGAAGGCATAGCGTCTCATGGCAGCCAAGAAGAAAATCGTCAAGAAGAAGGTCAAGAAGAACGTCCAGACGGGCATCGCCCATATTCAATCTACCTTCAACAACACCATCATTACGATTACCGACGTCGGTGGCGCAACCCTCGCATGGTGCAGCGCCGGTCAAGAGGGTTTCAAGGGGTCGCGCAAGTCGACTCCCTTTGCAGCCCAGATGGCGGCCACGACCTGCGCCAAGAGTGCGATGGAACACGGGGTGCGAACCCTGGGGGTTTACGTCAAGGGGCCGGGGGCGGGTCGCGAGACGGCTCTGCGCGCGCTTCAGGCGGCGGGAATGAAAATTACGATGATTCGGGACGTGACACCGATCCCGCACAACGGCTGTCGACCACCAAAACGGCGACGCGTCTAACGAAGGTTACGGCGAGAGGAAGGCTTGATTCATGGCACGATATTTGGGATCCGCATGTCGGTTGTGCAGGCGAGAGGGCACCAAGCTCTTTCTGAAGGGCGACCGCTGCTTTAGCGAGAAGTGTGCGATCGAGCGCAGAGCGTATCCGCCCGGAATGCACGGTCAGGGCAGGACGCGCTTCTCGGACTACGGCGTACAGCTGCGCGAGAAGCAAAAGGTGAAGCGCATGTACGGACTGCTCGAAAAGCAGTTCCGCCGAACATTTTTCAAGGCCTCTTCGATGAAGGGACTTGCCGGCGAGAACCTGTTGATGTTGCTCGAGCGGCGACTCGACAACGTCGTGTTTCGCATGGGCTTTGCGACGTCTCGCAACGAGTCCCGCCAGCTCATCAAGCACGGACACTTTACGGTGAACGGAAAGAAGGTGAGCACGCCGTCGATGCTGGTGCGACCGGGCTGGAAGATTGGACTGCGGGAGAAGTCCAAGAACGTGGCCCGAATCACCGCAGCCCTCGAGGCGCTCGAAGGCCGGAGTTTGCCCCAGTGGCTCGAAATCGAAAAGACTACGAGTGAAGGCACGGTCAAGCAGTTGCCCGTACGGGAAGACATTACCTTGCCGATCGATGAGCAGCTGATCGTCGAGCTTTATTCACGTTAAGTGCGCACGTTAAGTGCGCACATGAAGTGCGCTCGCTACGTGCGCAGGCTGACTGCGCATGTCGAGTGCCGAGACAAACCAAAGACCGACCCGATGACTCGCCGGATGGGGCAATCGGAGTACCTAGTCAAAACCCAGTAAAAGGGGAAGTAGCTTATGCAAGAGCAGCTGATTGGACGGAATTGGCGCGAACTGATCCGCCCTCGACGACTCGAAGTCGACGAGGAAACCAGCAGCAACGTCTACGCGCGATTTAGTTGCGAACCGTTGGAGCGCGGGTTTGGCGTGACCCTGGGCAACGCACTGCGCCGGGTTCTGCTGTCGTCGCTGCAGGGTGCGGCCATTACGAGCGTTCGCCTGAATGGCGTTCTTCACGAGTTCTCGACCATGCAGGGCGTACTCGAAGACGTCGCGGACGTGATCCTGAATCTCAAGGAAGTGCGTCTTCGCATGCACGTCGAGGGCCCCAAAATTCTTCGCATTCAGAAGAAGGGCGAGAGCGTAATCTACGCGGCGGATCTGGTCTCCGATGACCAGACCATCGAAGTGATGAACCCCGAACTCAAGCTCTGCACTCTCGGCGCAGAAGCGGAATTCGAGCTCGAGGCCGTGGTCAATTGGGGCAAGGGCTATGTGCTCGCCGAAACACATGAGAACGAAGACCTGCCGATCGGCACCATTCCGATCGATTCGTCGTTTTCGCCGGTTCGCAGAGTCAACTATACGGTGACCCCGGCACGGGTGGGTCGTCAGACGGACTATGACAAGCTGAGCCTCGAGATCTGGACGGACGGCACTTGCGAGCCCGCAGACGCCCTGGCTTTTGCGGCCAAGATCGTGAAAGAACACGTCTCCATCTTCATCAACTTCGACGAGCCGGAAGAAACGGCTGAGCCTCTGGCAGAAGAGCCCGAGCCGCTCAATCCGAACCTCTTCCGCCCGGTCGATGAGCTCGAGCTTTCGGTTCGCTCGGCCAACTGCCTCCAGAACGCGAACATCCGCTTCATTGGAGAGCTGGTGCAACGCACCGAGAGCGAGATGCTGAAGACCAAGAACTTCGGTCGCAAGTCACTCAACGAAATCAAGGAAACCCTGGCGGAGATGAGTCTCAGCCTTGGGATGACTATTGAAAACCTGCCCGCGAGGCAGGAACTCGAGCGCATGCGCGAACAGCGCGAGGCTTAGCAGGGGCAGCTTGTCATGAGGCATCGCAAGAGCGGAACCATTCTTGGGCGCAGCAGCTCCCACCGAAAGGCCATGTTTCGCAACATGGTGACGTCGCTGCTCGAGCACGAGCAGATTCAGACGACCGACGCCAAGGCGAAGGAAGTGCGACGTTGGGCAGAAAAAATGATCACCCTGGGCAAGCGCGGAGATCTTCACGCCAGGCGAACCGCGCTCAAGGTCGTTCGCAGCAAGGAGGTGACTGCCAAACTCTTTGACGAGTTGGCCGATCGCTATCGCGACCGGCCCGGTGGCTATACCCGGATCATCAAGCTCGGAAACCGCGTCGGCGACGCAGCCGCGATCTCGCTCATCGAGCTGGTGGACCGCCCGGAGGCCTGATTCGCTCAGCGCCGACCCAAGCCTAGGAGCGAATGCTGGTGGCCGAAGATCCGACAGTGCCTCCTCCGTCCACACCTGCAGCAATCTCTTCCGCCTCGCACGGCGCCAGTTCGCTTGGCTGGCTGCGGCCGGTCGTGGTGATCGTCGTCGTGGCCGCGGGGCTGGGGGTCGCGTCGCTCCGCCCGATCGTGGACCGTCCAGTGGCGCGCGGGCTCGAGGCGCCGGCCTTCAGCTTGCCCGTGTTGGGAGGAGACAGCACGGTCAACCTTGTCGATACCCGGGGCCAGGTGGTTTTGCTCAACTTCTGGGCGACTTGGTGCAAACCCTGTGAAGACGAGATGCCGGCGATGGACCGTCTCTACCGCTCACTTTCTGCTGAGGGTTTCGAGATGCTCGCAGTTTCCGTCGACGAAAAACCCGAACTGGTGGAAAAATTTCGCCAGCGGCTGGGTGTGAGTTTTCCGATCCTCCTCGATCCCGAGCAAAATGTTTCTCGTCGCTACCAGACGACCGGTTTTCCCGAGTCCTTGCTGATCGATCGAGAGGGGATGATCGTCGAGCGCTACATCGGTCCCCGGGACTGGGACCACAGCACCTATGCCAAGCGAATCCGAAAGCTACTAGCAGCCCGTTGAACAACCCCCGGCTTCCCCGGTCTCCCCGGTCAAAGAAGAGCTGAATCTCCCGCGGGTATCGTGTAGTCTCCCACCCGGATCTTGATCCACTGGGGGGAGTGGTGAGGGCGTTCTGGCTCATTTCGGCGCTGTT
>Ga0114950_10004687_pt1 | contig 10637 bp, 6 predicted proteins | sample N075metaG_FD_83503 | JGI IMG/M metagenome (GOLD analysis project Ga0114950, IMG submission 83503) | Deep subsurface microbial communities from Kermadec Trench to uncover new lineages of life (NeLLi) - N075 metaG | ecosystem: Environmental > Aquatic > Marine > Ocean trench > Sediment | place... | reverse complement strand
GGGGATCGAGGTAGTCGAGCCATGGGATGACCGTCGTCGCGGTAGCGTTTTCGTAAGCGGGTGACTGGGTCGGTGTTGATTCTGCTTCGCTCACTCTGATGATCCTCGACGGTGAAAGGCGCTTCGCTCGGACGCGAACAGCGGTAGCAACGGGTTCGAGACCGCACTGGCGTCTTCTTCATCGCCCAATTCGAGCGGTGCCTTGAACCTTGAATCGGTCGGGAAACGAATTCTCGCAAGCAGTAGCTTCTGCTCAGGTGTTTCTGTCGTCGACCACGGTGACGACAAATCCTTCGTTTCAGTCGTCGACCGCGGTGACGACCAACCCTTCGTTTCTGTCGTCGACCACGGTGACGACAAATCCTTCGACCGATACGACACGGACGTGGGTGCCGCGGCTCAAGCTGGAAACGCCGTCCACCGGTCGCGCCGACCATCGTTCCGCGCCGAGCCTCACCGAACCCGCTGGGGCGAGGTCGTCTACGACGACTCCGCGCAGCCCCACTAGCGCAGCAGTGCCATGAGGTGGACCCGGTCCATAGGCGGTCCGGACGAAGCGATACATCAGCGCATCTTTGGCACACCAACCAATGAAGAAGACCACCGCGGTTGTGGTCGACAGCCACTCGGCCGAGTGAACTCCCACCAACAGAAAGCCCACGATGGCGACGCCGGGAATCTGGAGCAGCAGATACTTCTGCAGTGTCCTGCGTGAGACTTGCGACTCGGTTAGTTTCTCTTCAGACTGCTGATCCACGGTCTCCATCCAGCCCATCCATCGTATTATAGACAGGATTTGGCTGAAGCGAGAGCAAAACAAGGGGGCCGCGAGTGAAGGTACTGATCTTCGATACCGAGACCACGGGCATGGTGAAGTGGAAGCAGCCACCCGAACACCCGGGGCAGCCCGACCTCGTGCAACTCGCCATGTTGCTGGTCGAGCGCGACGACTGGTCGATCAAAACTCAGGCATCCTTCATCGTCCAGCTCGCACCAGGCGTTCGGATCGAGCCCGAAGCCGAGGCCACTCACAAAATCTCAGCAGCCGACTGTGAACGCTACGGAGTCGCCCCCGTAGTCGCCGTCTCTCTGTTCAACCAACTCTGCATGCAAGCGGATGTCATCGTGGCCCACAACATCAGCTTCGATCAATCGATCATGCTCACCGCCCTTCACCGACTGGGCAAGAAACCCAACCGAATGGACGGAAAAGCCCTGGTATGCACCAAAGAGGCCACCACCGACGTCCTCAAACTCCCGGGAAAATACGACAGCTACAAATGGCCGACCCTCGCCGAGGCCTACCGACACTACACCGGCCAAGAGATCGAAGGCGCCCACGACGCCCTGGCCGACACCCAGGCATGCCTGACCGTTTATCGAGCGCTCGTCTCAGAAGGCGTACTGCCGTAGGAAGGCGTTCAGGCCGCCGCCTTGCGCACGCCAATCAACGCCCCCACCGCGTCGGAAATCCCATCCACACTCAACGGGTACATCGGAAACATCTCCGCAACGATTCGGGCAGTCCGAGTACTCTGCCAAATCTTCTGCGGATCGGGATTCACCCAGACCGTGCGCTGAAAGTGGTCGTCGATTCGCTTGAGCCACTCGATGCCGGGAGTTTTCGATTCGAGCCGAGGATTGATGTTGCCGCGTGGAGAAAGAAGTTCTGCGGGATGCATCGAGGCATCTCCAACGATCATCACCTTCCAGCGACCGTCGAGCTTACGCAGCATATCTCCAGTCGGAATCGAATCTCGACGAGCCAAGCTTGCGTTCGAGCAGATCAATTCGTAAACGCAGTTGTGAAAGTAATAGGACTTGAACTCCCGCAAACCCCGCTCTTCATGCAGAGCCGTGAGCAGCCTGCTCATCGGCTCATAATACGGATCCATGGTTCCGCCCACGTCCATCAGCAACAACAAGCGAATGTTGTTCTTGCGTTCGGGCCGAAACATCAGCTCGATCTCGCCCGCGTTCTTGCAGGTTTCGTCGATGGTTTCGTCCAGATCGAGCTCGGTTATGGGCCCCGTTCGGGTCAGTTGTCGCAGGCGCTTCAGCGCGATCTTCATGTTGCGCAAGTTCAGGGTGGCGTCGGTGCGGTAGCCCTCGAACCTGCGATCCTCCGCCACCTTCATGGCTGAGCGGTTCTTGGCCGGGCCGCCGACGCGAATTCCGGTGGGATGCTCGCCACCGTGTCCAAAGGGAGAGCGGCCGCCGGTGCCGACCCACTTGCCGCCCCCGTCGTGGCGTCCGTCTTGTTCGGCCAGGGTCTCGAGAAAGCGCTGCATCAGCTCGTCACTGTTGAGATGCTCGAGCAACTCGCGCTGTTCGTCCGTCAATTCCTGGAAGTTCTTCGGGTCCTTGAGCCAGTCGAGGACCTCGTCTTCGATCGAGAGCGCACCCTCGACGCCGTGGAACACGTGGGCGAAGACGCGATCGAAGGCGTCGAAGTAGGTCTCGCTCTTGACCAGGCAGGCGCGAGAGAGATTGTAGAAGCGCAGCAGGCTCGAGCCGTGCAGTCCCTTCTCGAGGGCCTCCATCAGCATGCGCCATTCTTGCAGCCCGACGGGAACACCCTCTTCGCGCAACTCGTAGAAGAGATCGAGGAACATCTCTCGCTTCGCCTCCTGAACCTTCGTTATTCCCTACCGCAATGCTCTCGCGCTATTGATTGAACTTGGGGCCGAGCTCGCTCCAATCCTTGGGAAGCGTCCCGCCCTCACCCGTATAGGTCGCAAGTGCGTCCGTGTCCTGCTCGTTCTTGAGTAGCGCGCCGAGGAAGGGAATCGACTGGGATACCTGCTCGGTCGTCACTCCCGCCCGGAGCAGGGCCGAAATCCAATCGATCAGTTCCGAAGTCGAAGGCTTCTTGCGCAACTCGTCCTGGCCGCGAAGCCAGTAGAACTTGATCAAGACCTGATCGAGGAGCTTCACATCGAGGTTCGGGTGGTGGACGTCGATGATCTTCTTCATCAAGTCCCGTTCGGGAAACTCGATGAAGTGAAAGACACAGCGCCGCAGGAACGCGTCGGGCAGCTCCTTTTCGTTGTTCGAGGTAATGATGATCACCGGCCGGTGGTTGGCCTTGATCTCGTCCCCGGTCTCCAACACGGTAAAGCGCATCTCGTCCAACTCGAGCAGGATGTCGTTGGGAAACTCGAGGTCCGCTTTGTCGATCTCGTCGATCAACAAGAGGTGTCGATCTTGCGCCTTGAAGACGCGACCCAGCGGACCGAGCTTGATGTACTTGCGGATATCGGAAACATCTCCGTCGCCAAAACGAGCATCGTTGAGACGTTGAACCGTGTCGTAGACGTAGAGTCCGTCTGATGTCTTCGTGGTCGACTTGATGTGCCAGGACTCCATCGGCAGTCCCAGGCCTTCGGCCACGTGCAGCGCGAGCAAGGTCTTGCCGGTACCCGGCTCCCCCTTGATGAGCAGCGGTCGCTCGAGGGCGATCGCGCAATTGACAGCGTCGACTAGGGGACCGGACACCACGTAGCCGTCCGTCCCGGTGAACTGATTGAATTCTATATCCGAGGGCATTCCTTCCCCTTTCTACTCTCTACCATCAAGTTTGTTGGCGGCAATCGTCGCGGATCTGGGTTTGCGCGATACTCGCATTGAGAGCTCAGGCGCGGACGGCGCCGAGCGGCAACAGACTAGCGGCACAGAGCCGAGGCGTCTGCCCCACGGGTGGCATCAATCGATTTTTTTGGCAGTGAGACTGCAAAAACCTTCGAGAGTTCGCAGCCAGCGACAACTCGGGAGCCGTTCTTCGGATTCGCCGAGCCCGAGCGATCCCCAATCTCCGCTAGGCAGAAGCCTTGAGGTACGCCTGCAGCGCCACCCCCACCTCCCGGGCGCTCTGGAAGCGGTCCTCGGGAGCCTTGGCGAGCAGCTTCATGATCATTTCGGCCATCGCGGCAGGAACCGTCACCTCGCGTTCTCTGGGGTCGGGAATCGGGCTATGGGCGTGCTGGTAGGTCACGTCGCCATCCGGGTAGGGGACGGTCCCGGTGATGAGGTGGAAGAGCGTGCCGCCCAGGGCGTAGAGGTCGGCGCGATGATCGGTCGCGTCGCCGACCGCCTGTTCGGGAGCCATGTAATTGGGGGTCCCTCCGATGATCGTGGAAGCCCGCCTCACTTCCTCGACCATTTTGGCCAGACCAAAGTCCATGATCTTGACGATTCGCTCCTCGGTGAGGAAGAGATTCGACGGCTTGATGTCCCGGTGAATGATCTTGTGCGTCTGGGCATACTCGAGTCCCGAGGCCACCTGCAGTGCCAGGCTCGCCACCATGCGCGGATCCAGGGCGCCGCGTCGCTTGAGGATCGCATCGAACCCGGTGCCTTCGAGACATTCCATCGAAATGAAATCCATCTTGCCCTCTTGCCCGGCGTCGTAGACGGTGACGATGTTGCGATTGTTGAGCGCCGCAGCGGAGCGCGCTTCCCGCAAAAACAGTTCCAGCGCCGTTTCGTGTTCGCGCAGGTGCTCGGGCAGGACCTTGAGGGCGACGATCCGTTGAAGATGCTTGTCCAGGGCGCGGTACACCACGCCCATTCCCCCGCGACCCAATTCTCCCTGGATTTCGTAGCGGCTCTCGCTGGAGCTTGATTTGTTGGCTGCCACTGAAGTTGCAGCGTTGTCGTCGTCGCCCCCCGCGGTCGCCCGGCTGAGCTGTTTACGCAGGCCTTCGATGTGGGTGTTGACGTTCTCGAACAGGACGTCCCGGCGGCGAATTCCCTCGTAGACCTCGAGCGCGTCATCGAATCGCTCCGCGGCCTGGAGCAGTCCCGCGTAGTGACTCAACAAATCGAGCGGCACCTGCGAAACTCCGGACAGCCCAAAGCTCTCATCGAATTTCTCGACCGCGAGTTCGTGTTCGCCCTTTGCGCTCAGCATCTGAGCCAGCGTCCGACAGCATTCCGAATAGCGCGGGTGACGCGAATCGATCTGTTGGAGGTTGTGGATCGCGCGATCGTATTGATGGTGCTCGGCCGCGAGGGTGCCGGCGTCGTAAAATTCTCCCGAGCGCTCCATCAGGAACAACACTTTCTCGGTATCGCCCAGATCCTGATAGCACTCGATCGCGTTGGGCCAATCGTAGACTTCTTCGAAACAACGCGACGCGTTGACCAGATCCCCCGCTTCCCGGTAGGCCTCGGCCGCGGCCGCGCAGTCTTCCGCGCCGTCGCGGTCTTTGGCCACATCGGCCCAGGCCTCGGGAGTTCGCTCGAGGGCTACCTGCGCAGGCTCGACCTCGGCTGCGCCCGTTCCCACCGCCGCCGTGGCAACACTTCCCGGGGCTGCGGGCTGGATGGTTCGAATGCGTGAAACCTTGGCGGCAATTTCGTCTTGACCCGCCGCCGCAAGCGCCAGGCTCGCATTCGCATAGTCGCCGGCGAGATAGGGTTCAACTGCGTCGGGACAATCTGCGAAGATGAACTCGTAGTCCAAATCGAACTTGACCGTCGAGGGAACCAGCTCCTTGATTCGAATCGTCTGCTCCGCGACGCGATCCCGGGCGCCGACCACCAGGATGTGTTCTCCCAATCCGACGTAGATCGATCCCTTGCCTTCCGGGCAGTAGCGCGTCGAACCCGGCACGCCCCGCAGTGAGACCATTGCGCGTAGACTTCGGCTATCGCCACAGCTGATCACGAGGTTGATCAAGGCCTCGCGGGTTCGCAAATCGAAATCAAAATGCGTGACCTCGCCGCGTTCGATCTTGACCATCCGCTCTTCGAGAAACTCTCCAATCAATCTCTTGGTGTTCAGATCGACCAATGGACCTCGTATCGTCAGATAATATTCTGAACGTCGAGCGGGTATCCAGCGGAAGGACATGTGGGTGCCTTCCAGGCGGCGCTCGAAACGACTCACCTTGCGCAGCTGTTTGCGAAACACATTGGTGGCTCCGGCGCGAGTTTTTTCCGAGCGGTCGCGCACCTTGCTCGGACGTTTGCTCAGGCTCACAGCGAACAGCGCCGCCGCCCCTTCGGGCAGCTCGAAATCGACCGAGAGCCCGCCCCAGCCTCGCAGCAATGGGGTGAGGATCAGAACCAGTAGCAGTCCGTAGGGGAGCGCGGCTTTTTTGTTCCAGCCCCCAAACTCTCCGTTGATGCCACCCGCCAGGCACGCCTGATTCGAAAGCACGCGCACCTCTCCTTCGTTCTTTCCCGCCAGGCGCCTCATCTCGAGTTTGTAATGCTCTGCACGCCAACACGATTCGCTCGGGGCCCCGGGATCTCCAGCCGAGCGAACAACTCTGGCCAGAAAAACGGCGTCCGTGTCGTAGCTAATGTTGAGATCCGTAATCGTCCGCTCGCTGAGCGAAGTTCTCGACTCGAACTCGTACATGCGCTCGACCTCGCGAGCAAAGTTCTCCGCGAGTTCGGTGCGCTCGACGAGCACGTATTCGGTTTCGAGTGCCTCGTACAATGCGTAGACGAGGGCCTCCTTCTGCGTGCTCCGGGGTAAGAGCCAGTCGAGGATTCGCTCGCTCGGAGTCATGGGTTCGCGCAGTCCGAGAAAGACCACTGCCAACGTCGTTGGGTCGTCGATGCCGAAGCTGCGGGTGAGTTGGCCGATTTCGACGAACTGGCTTTTGATCACAGCGACAGTCGGTTGATCGATCTTGCGGCGCCCCCCATCGAGTCGCAACGGTTCAATGGGTTCGAGACCGTTGTGCCTGAAGCGCGCAGACCACTTGTCGGCTCCGATCGCATCGCCCTGGGCATTCATGACCGCCACGATGTCGTGCTGAACATTGGGGTCGAGCTCTCGGAGTTCTACCGCGCGCTCGAGCGTCCCGGTGGCGGCATCAAGATCGCCCGCTTCGGCCTGGAGCGAAGCCATCTCGCGCAAATCTCCGGTTTCCCACTGCCCCTCTGCCTCGGATTCGGTGAACAACTCGAGGGCACGCGCGTGATCATTGGGCTCGTTTCGGGCGGACAACGCCCGGGCCAGGGCGCGCCCCGACTCCGGCCCTTCGAGCTGCTGGGCGTTGGCGCGCTCGAGCAGTGGCACGGCGTCCGCCGCTCTTCCTTCTTCGGTGTAGAGCGTACCCAGTTCGACCAGGGCATCACCGTGGTCCCGATCGAAGTCGCGCAGAACCTTTTCGTAGGTAGCGGCCGATGCGTCTTTCATGCCCGCGGCGCTCTGGGTTCGCGCCTCCATGACCAGCAGCCGGGGCTCTGCGCGCCCGAGTTGGCGGGCGCGCTCGTATTGCGAAAGTGCGGCATCGTATTCACCCGCTGTGGCGTACAGATCTCCCGATCCCCGCACCGCTCGCGGTTCGACCGTCGCATCCAGCGAGATCGCCTCAGCGTAGTGGCGTTGGGCGGTTTCGGTATCGAGACGCACGGCCCTGCGATCGGCCGCCTTCAGCAACAGTTGTGCGCGCAGGGGCGGATCGTCGACCACCTGATCTGCCGCCAGTTCCATTGCGCGAGGCGAGTCGAGATCGAGAGCCGCGGCTCGCTCGAACGCGACCCGGGCTTTGCCTGGTTTGCGCTCGACAGCGAGTATTTTGGCAAGACCGAGTGAGGCCTCGGCGTTGTTTGGATCGAGTTTGAGTGTGCGCTTGAAGTACGATCGCGCCTGCCGCAGCTGGCCCAGCGAGAGCTGCGCCTCGCCCGCAGCGTTCAGGATCGACAGCGCAAGCTCGCGGTCGTGTGCGTGTGGAAGCTTCTTGGCGAGAGGAGCGATGTAGTTCCAGGCCAGCGCTGGGTCGCCCTTGGCGTTTGCGAGCTCGGCCAGGGTAATTTGCCCGATGCCTTGGCCTGCGGCGAGCTTGTCGATCTGTCGCGCGATCGCGCTCGCAAGCGGGTTCGACATGCCGGCAATCTCGCGCCAAGCAGGCCCGAGTTGATCCCGATCCATCAGCGACAAAGCCCGGGTCGCCGCCGACAGTGCGCCGAGGGTTAGCGAGCGCAACTCCGCCGAACTCCGGCGCCCGGCAACCTCGCCATCCACGCCGAGACGGTCGTCGATCATGCTCAGTGCTGCTTCGGACTCGTAGACGAGCAACCTCGCCGGAGCCACGACGAGCCCTCCCCCGTGGAGTCGCCGGGTCTCGAGTTCATAGAGTCGAAAGTCGACTTCAATTTTTCCCTTGCGCGAGCGCAGGTCGAGCAGCAGTGCATTGCCAACGCCGCGCTCTGCCGCCTCCGCCATCAGCCGCTCTTGTCCCACCGCCCGCTCTTGACCCACCGCCATTGACACTCGAATCGATCGACCCGGTACGACCGCAAGCCCATGCTGGCTCGCGCGTAAGCGAATCCACTCGGCAAAGCCTTCGGCCACGGGCAGAAACGCCTCGTCGACCCACGCGGTGCTGACCATCAGCGCGGCGGCGCGCGGGGCACCGGCCTGAGGCTCAGTTGCGTCGGCTCGGATGGATCCGACAAGGCAGAGTGCGAGCAAGATCAGGGGTACTTCGGTGCGGACCAGCGAGAGCTTCGGCATCAGGGTTTCCACTTAGATCCAATAGGAGAATGAGTCGTCTATCCATCGGAGATCAGAGCAGCGAGCATGAGATGCGCGGGCCGAGCGCGGCGGACGGCAGACTTTTCAATCCCCGCCAGCGACCGGCGGCTCGATTTGCCTGCTCGTGCGCGCGCAAGTAGCCGCGCTAACCCCTGATTCGATCGCGCTCCCTCCGCCTCGATTTTCAGCGGTTGGCCAACTACTCTCGGGCCCAAGCAAACGGCCTCGAATCTCGGGGTTTCCACGTATATCGCGGAGTGTCGAACAGGCTCGCGTGACCACGATTTCGAAATCCCTGAGTGCCGAGGCGGAGACCGCTCGAAGCCGGGCGGCGATGCTGTCGCTGTACGGCGGCGTGCTGGTGCTCGGCGGCAAAGCCGTGGCCTACCTCCTCACCGACTCGACCGCGGTGCTGTCGGACGCCCTCGAATCCATCGTCAACGTCGCGACCGCCGTCTTCCTGGTCTACAGCATCCGCCTGGCCGCGACCCCCGCCGATCGCAACCACCCCTACGGACACGGCAAGATCGAGTTCTTCGCGGCGGGCGTCGAAGGTACGCTGATCCTGGTCGCTGCAGCGCTGATCCTGGTCGCCGCCGGCCAGGCATTTTGGCTGGGCCCCAAGATTCACCGGATCGACGTCGGGATCGCGCTGCTCGTGGGCTTCACGGCAGTCAATGCCGGAATTGGCTGGCACCTGGTGCGGGTCGGGCGCAGGGTCGACTCCCTTGCCCTGCGCGCCGACGGCGCTCACCTGCTGACCGATGTCCTGACCACAATTGGCGTCGTGGTCGGACTGCTCGGGGTGCGGCTGACCGGTTGGAAGTACTTGGACCCGATCGCCGCCACGATCGTCGCGCTCAACATTCTACGCATGGGTTGGCGGCTCTCGAGTGAGGCGGTGCGCAGGCTGATGGACGAGGCGGACGATAGCCTGCTGCAATCGATCATCGAAAAACTCGAGGCGACCCGCAAGCCTTGGTGCATCGATCTTCATTCGCTCCGGACCTGGAGTTCGGGCGCACTGCATCACGTGGATTTCCACCTCACGGTCCCGCGCTACTTCGACGCCGAACAGCTCCACGAAGGCGACGAAGTCTACAAACACGATGCCTTTGCAGACGACGAACAGGCTTGGGACGTCATCATCCACTACGACCCCTGCCGTCCTCGGCACTGCAGCGGCTGCCCGATGGATCCCTGCCCGGTAAGGTCTGAGCCCTTTAAATCGCAAGAAGCGTTCGAGGTGATCCGGTCGACGCGCGAAGACGAAACCCTCGACGAAGGGATTCCCCTGAGCAGCGAACCGAGAGTCGACTCGTGAGCGAAGGCGAATCGCAAAAGACCATTGCCGAAAAAAGCCTCGAGGCTCAGGCGGCGTTGGTCGACCGCCTCGACCTCGAGGAACTCGATCAGGATCTCTACCGGGGCTACAACGAACCCCTGCGCACCGGGCGAATCTTTGGCGGGCAGGTCGCGGCCCAGTCGCTGATGGCGGCCGGTCGCACGGTGGATGACCTGCTGGCCCACTCGCTGCACGGATACTTCCTGCGCGCCGGGGACCCCGAAATTCCGATCATCTACACCGTCGATCGCATTCGGGACGGGCGTTCGTTCGTGACCCGCCGGGTCGTGGCAAAGCAGCGCGGCAAGGCGATCTTCAACATGTCTTGTTCGTTCCACAAGTCGGAAGAAGGACTCGCGCACCAGATCGAGATGCCCGAAGCCCCGGACCCGGAATCGATTCCCAGCTGGACCGAACGCTTCGCCGAAATCGGAGACAAGCTTCCCGAGCGGATTCGCAAGGTCTGGCAACCGGGCTCGCGGCCGATCGACACGCGCGAACTCCAGGTCCCCGTGTTCCTGGGCGGAGAAGCGAAGGGGGGCGACAACATGGTCTGGCTGCGGACCCCGGGCCCGCTACCCGACGATCCGTTTCTGCACCAATGCGTGCTCGCCTACGCGACCGACTTTTCGTTGATCGATACGATGATTCGGCAGCACAAAGAGCACAAAGGTCGCCGGGCGGCGGGCGCTTCGATGACCGCGAGCCTCGATCACGCGATCTGGTTCCACGCACCCCTGCGCATCGACGATTGGCTGCTCTACCACCAGGACTGTCCGGTGACGTTCGGAG
>Ga0114950_10004686_pt1 | contig 10639 bp, 11 predicted proteins | sample N075metaG_FD_83503 | JGI IMG/M metagenome (GOLD analysis project Ga0114950, IMG submission 83503) | Deep subsurface microbial communities from Kermadec Trench to uncover new lineages of life (NeLLi) - N075 metaG | ecosystem: Environmental > Aquatic > Marine > Ocean trench > Sediment | place... | reverse complement strand
TCCCTCACGAAAGTGGATGTGCCAACAATGATCTTGGTCGACATCGGCAGGTCGTCTCCCAGTCTCTCGAACAAGGGCGCAAAGTTCGGAATGACGAACACGGTTATGACCCCCATCGCTACGCTGATCGCTCCGATGACGGTCATGGGATAGCGGGTAGCCGCGGAGACCCGGTCACGAATCTCCTGTTCCATGTTCAGGTATTCGTACATTCGGAGGAACGCCATGTCCAGGGTCCCGGTCTTTTCGCCCATTTCGATAATGCTGATAAACAGGCCTGGAAAAATTTTCGGATGCTGCGACATCGAATGCGCGAGACCACGGCCCGACTCGAGGCCGGCCATCACATCGAGTAACGCTGCCCTGAGGACCTCATTGTGAGTGGTCTCTGCCAGACCGCTGAGACCCCGCAGCAGGGGCAGGCCGGTCCTGGTAATGACGTGCATCTGCCGGCAAAACATGCCGAGATCCTTGGTTGACGGTTGACCGCCGCCCAGGCGTCTCCAGAGGTCCTCGACCGTCACCCCGGTATGCTCGGCAGCCGCGGTAATCTCGACCGGAATCACGCCAATCTCCACGAGCCGGTCCGCTACGGCTTCGGATGAGTTGCCGGCGAGGCGGCCGTTTTTGGGCTCCCCGCTGGCGGATCTCCCTTTGTAGAAGAAATCAGCCATTTCAGGTGCCCGTCTGCAGCGCAGCTTCGGCGCCAGCGGACGAGCTGGACACGGTCGGTTGCTGTTCTTCCTCCACGCTACCCGCTACCCGGATGACCTCCTCAATCGTGGTTAGTCCGGTGATCGCGTACCCTAGTGCGCGGCGGCCCAGCGGCACGTAGCTCTTTTTGTTGGCGGCTACCTGGTTGAATTCGTCGAGATCGTCGCGCTGCAGGGCGCGGGTAAGATTGGCGTCCATCTCGAGTAGTTCGTAAACGCCGAGGCGGCCACGATAGCCGGTCTGGAGGCAGTGGTTGCAGCCGGTGCCCCGCGTGAATTTTCCGGCCTTGCCATGCCCGGCGACCTGCTGGCCACTTATCCACGCCAGCTCCCTGGGCGTCAGTTCGACATTTTCCTTGCAGTGGTCGCAGACTCGTCTGATCAGGCGTTGTGCGATTATCCCGTTCAGCGCGGCGGCCAGCAGATAGCCCGGCGCACCCATCTCAAACAGACGACTGACCGTCGCGACCGCGTTCACGGTATGCAGGGTGGAGAAAACCAGGTGGCCGGTCATGGCGGCGCGCAGGCCTATATCCACGGTCTCCTGATCACGCATTTCACCGACCAGGATGATATCCGGGTCCTGGCGCAGGCAGCTTCGCAGAACGCGGCTAAAATCGAGGCCAATGACCGGATTGACCTGGACCTGGCAAATGCGTTCCATCCGATATTCCACCGGATCTTCGACCGTGATGATTTTCGTCGATGGATGGTTCACCTGGTTCAGTGCCGAATACAGGGTGGTGGTCTTACCGCTGCCGGTCGGTCCGGTCACCAGCACCATGCCAGCGGGCTGCGTGATCATCGCCTCAAAGCGCTCCCTGATATCCGGAATCATGCCGAGTTCGTCGAGGTCCATGAGATTCGACGAATTATCCAGGAGTCGCATGACCACCGACTCGCCAAATTGAACGGGCAGGGTGGAGACACGAATATCGAGGGTTTGCTCATTCACGCGAATCGAAAAGCGGCCATCCTGCGGCAGGCGCTTCTCCGATATGTCCAGGCCGCTCATCAGTTTCAGCCGGGTGACCAGTGCGGACGAGATGCTCCGGCCGTCAATCACGTGTTCCTGCAGCATGCCATCGACGCGTTGCCGGATACGCAACTTGAATTCTTCGGGTTCAATATGGATATCAGAGGCATTGACCTGGACTGCGTCCGTGAACATGGACTGGATGAGTTTGATAATCGGTGCATCTGTGGAGTCCGCGCCGGCCGAGAGCTCAGCGATGTCGATCTCACCCTCGCCAAGGTCCCGTTTGACTTCTGCCGCCAGCGCCTCGATCTCTCCCTTGCGGCGGTACATGCTGTCGATCGTATGTTCCAGTTCGGCCTCACTGATGAGCGCGACGCGAACCGGTTTTTTCAGCAAACGGCACAGTTCATCATACGCATGTATATCGCCGGGATCGGCCATGCCGACCAGCAAGCCTTCGTCGTCCGATTGCAACACGAGCGCCCGATGCCTGCGCGCCTGCGCCTCTTTCAGCAGCAAGATCGTGTCCTCACGCAGGTCTGCACTGCCGAGATCGACGAATTCGACATGCAGGTGCTTGGCAAGACACCGGTGCATCTTGCGCGGCGACATGACGCCCAGATCGACCAGGGCGTCTCCGATTTTTTGTCCGGTCTTTCGCCGCCGCTCGACTGCCTGCTCCAGCTGTTCATCGGTAATCACGCCGGCGCGCACCAGGAACTCGCGAAAGCGGACCTTCTTTTGCCGGGTTACCTTCTTGGCAAGGAACCGCATTGTCGAGTAGAGAACGTTTTCTGCTGACGACTGATCAGTCATTTGCAGTTAGCTCCGCAGTACGCCGCCGGGCATACCTGGCGAGCGGTGTCTTCAGTGAACCCGTGTGCAGTGCGCTCTCAAATGCTGACATTGCGTCCGCGCGGTTACCGAGGCTGTCATGGGACATCGCCAGACCGATCCACGCGGACCCCGAGTTTGGCTCGGCAGTCAGCAGGTTTTCGTAAATGCTCCCGGCTTCGGCGTACTGTCCTCTTTGTTGCAGCAATGCGCCGAGAAAGGCGTCGTATTCAGTGTCCGAGGCGGGCGTCGGCCGGTGGTTTTTCAGGACGGCGACAGCAGCGTCTTTGTCCCCGCGATCCAGCAGCATCCGAGCATAGAGTTTCGCCAGCGCAACGGGCTCTTTCGCCAGGACCAGGCCCTGTTGTAATGCCTTCTCGGCAGCCGCGGGCTTCGACGCCCTGACCAGAGCACCGTACAGATAGCTCCAGATGGCACTGTCGCCGGAATCAACGGCGAGCGCTTCACGAAACAAGCGTTCCGCGGTATAAAGATCATTGCTGCGCATGGCGGCAAGGCCCATCGCGACAGTGGCCGACGTATCCTTATCGTCGGTCTCGCGGCGCGATATGGTCGTTGTTCCCGGCGACTCGATCACTGCCGGCGATTCCGTCACTGCCGCCGATTCTTTCGTGGCCGTCGATTGTGTCACCGCGAGCGATTCCGCCACCACCGGCGATTCGGCCGCAGCGTGCGATTCTTCTAATGCTGGCGGCGCTTCGACCACCTCTGCCGACGCTAGCGCTGCATCCGCCACAAGTTCGGCGACGTCATCGTCGCGCGGCGCCGGGCCTTCATTGCTGGAACTGTCAACCGCAAAAATATCGCGCAAATCGTCGCCCGTCGCGGCGCTAGTTGGCTCAACCTGCAGTGACATCTCTGCGTCGGTTTGCGGTATGTATTCAGGCTGCGTCGCCGCGTCGCTCATGATGTTCGCAAAAAACAGAACCCCGCGGCCGTCGATGATCGGTCGCCACACGACGATCGCCGATGCGATCGAGAGTACGGCCAGCGCCGGCAACAGCAGTGTGCGCTTGTGGTGCTGATCCGGTATGTCGGCCACCGGCGCCAGTCCTGTCAATGGCGGCAGGCCAAACGCCCCGCGGCTCTGCAGGTCACGCAACACATTGTTCAGCAGACTCATTACTCTACCCCGTGCAGTGCGTTCAGGCCCGAGCCGAGCCGGGGGGGCGGAAACAACATGCCGCGCATCGTTGCGAAAGGATTGCGCCATGATGTTGCTGGAAGGATGGATTGCGTATCTTCGATTGCGCGCTCGACATGCGCCTGTGTAATGTTCTGTTCGCCGCGCCCATAGGCGACCATCAGCGTTTTGTGGCAGAGCACGTTGATGATTCGTGGGATTCCCTGGCTGGACTTGCAGATCTGCCGGATCGCGGCATCTGTGAAGCGCAGCTCTGAACGGCAATCGGCGACATGAATGCGATGGAAAATATAACCGGCGGTCGCCGCGAACGACAGGGGTGACAGCGTGCAGGAAAAACTGATGCGTTGATTCAGTTGCCGCATCGATGGTTGCGCAAGCCGCAAGTCGAGTTCAGGCTGACCAACGATGACAACTTGCAGGAGTTTATACTTTTCGGTTTCGAGGTTCGTCAGGAGTCGCAGGGTCTCGAATGTCACATCGGGCAGCTGATGCGCCTCGTCGATAACGAGTAAGACCCGCATCCCCTGTTTTGCAAGGTAGAGGAGCCGATTCCTGATCACCTTCATCAGTCCGTCGCGCGCGAATTTATCCGGCGTCCCGGCGCCGATCTCCTCTGCCACGGTGCTTATTAATCCGTACGGAGAGAGCTGCGGGTCCGGTATGTAGGCAGTAAGGAATTGCTTGTCCAGTTTTCTGAGTAACTGGCGACACAACAACGTTTTTCCCAATCCGATTTCCGCGGTCACCTTGATGAAACCTTCACCCAGGCGCAACATCGCGCACAGCACGTTCATCGAATCGCGATGACCCGCTGCGTCGAACCAGAAGTCGGTATCGGGTGTCAGCGAAAACGGATGTTCGTGTAGTTTAAAAAATTCTCGATACATGGCACTAGCTACTGCTACCTCGTAAGTCGGCGTACGCGTTGCAATGATTCATCGGCCAGCTGTGTCCACACAGAGTCGTTGTCCACGACGACTGGTTTCAGCAGGATAACCAGCTCCGATTTCAATTCGACCTGGCGCTCGCTCCTGAACAGCCTGCCGATGCCGGGTATGTGGCGGAGAATCGGTATGCCAAATACATCTTTGCGGCTTGTAGTCCTCATCAGTCCGCCAATGACGATAATCTGGCCACTCTCGGCCCTGACGATGCTGTCGGTCTCGCGAATCTCGCTGAAAGCCAGCGGCAGCGTGTCCGATTGACCCGAAACGGTGATGACTTTTTGCTGATCCGTTACCTCGCTGATGGTCGGGTGAATGTGCATTATGATGCTGCCATCAGCGGCAATCTGTGGTGTTACATCGAGCGCGACGCCGGAGAAAAACCGCGTGAGTTCGATGTCTAGGCTGGTCGACGAAGCCGTGCCCGTAACGGTCTGGCTGCTGACGTTGGTGACAAAGAACTCGTCGCTCCCGGCCTTGATAACTGCCTTTTGATTGTTCAGCGTTGAGACTCGCGGGCTGGACAACACGCGCGTCTCGCCTTGCGCCGATAGCAATTCGATAAATGTATTGAAATCGCCGATATCGAACGCCATTGCAAATGCGCCGCCGAGTGCGGTAGTTGCCAATGCGGTCGGCACCGTTCCAGGCTCGAGCGTGATCGGCGCACCGCCGAGATCGTCAAAGTCGCCGCCGAATCCGGCGGGTGGTGTGCGCTGCGCAAAGGTGAATTGATCGCCGGCGCTATTCTGCGCAACGGCAATCCAGTTAATGCCGGCCTGGTAACCGTCGTTTAGCTGGACTTCGATGATCTTCGCTTCGATGATTACCTGGCGGTGAGCGATAGACTGAACGATGTCGAGATATTCTTCGATACGCTGCAGTTGCTCTGGCATGGCGCGGACGACAATGACCCCGGCCTGCGCGTTGACCACAACCAGGTGGCCTTCTTCCTCGCCGATAATCTCTTCCAGCGTGTCCCGCAATTCCGTCCAGAAATCGGCTTCATATCTGGTCTCGATACCTGAGCCGGCGAGTTGCCCGCCCCCGCGCTGCGAACCGCCTTGCGACAGCTGCGAACCTTGCTGGCCAGACTGTGACGTACCAGTGCCGCCGCGACCACTACCGCCACTGCCGACTTGTCCGCTGCTCACGGCCATTCTGGATATGCCCGAGCGCTTCAGGTTGAGGTAGTCGACCTCAAAAATGCGAGTCTGTAAGGTGGCGGGCAGCACGACAAAGCCGGTGGGAGTCTCTCTGTATGCATAACCGTAGACATCGTTAATGACACCGAGAACTTCTGACACGGTCACGCCTTTCATCGACAGGGAAATTCGGCCGGTAACCTGCGGATGCACCACCATGTTGTACGGTGTACCTTCGACGAGCGCCATAAAGAATGCCCTGGCAGGTGTCGAGTCGGTGTTTACATCGAAGCGCTCTTCGCTTGCCGCTGCATCGGGCAAGTCGACACCGACCTCCGGCAACAGTGCTGCCTCGACATCGGCCGGTGCCGAATGCGGGCGGCTGGCTTCGTCCAGGGCCTCGTCAACGGCCAGGCGTGTCGCCTCCCCACGGGGTGTCGCACATCCCAAAAGGAGTGCGGCTGCCATGAAGCCAGCAATCAGTTTCTTGAACATTATTCTGTCGCTCCGGTTTTTCATCACTGTCGGAATCCGTTCGGCAGTACGCGGGTCGTAATCGCCTTGCCTTGAACATTGAGTCGTAAGGCATTCGCCAGGATTTCTACGACGGTTGCACCATCGACCAGATCGCCCTCGCCAACGCGCTGTCCGTTTACGACGGCGATTCGGCGTTTCTCAGAGGTAAAGATCGCCGTAACTCTGAACTTTGTCACAACGGTCGCCGTCCCCGTCCCCGTCCCCGTCGTCGCAATCGGCTTGACGGAATAGGGCCGGGTAGGGTCGCGCAGCAATTCCTGTCCGCTTGCCAGCAATGGGCCAAACAGTAGTGCGACCAATACGGTTAATATGGAATAGTGGTTACGCACCGATCCACTCCTCATGCGGACTCAGCGTGCTGATTTCGAGTCGAATCCGGTTGTGCGGATATTCCAGGACTTCAAGTTCCAGGATCTGCCAGTAAAAGCGCCACGGCAGCGCCTCGATCTGCTGCAGATACTCGATGCAGGCAAAGTAGCCTCCTTCGAATTCCATCTCGAGCCCGTGTTTGTAAAAGATGGCGTCGTCGTCTTCATTCATTGACAATGCCTGGGGAAGTAGATTGCGTATGCGTATCAGGCGCAAATTCGATTGCTCTTTGAGGACGCCCTGCAGGACTTGCGTCATCTCGCCAGGCCCGATCAGCTCGGCGGTGTAGCCACCCAGTTTTTCGTTCAACTCCTCGAGGCGCCGCTGAATCAACGAGAATTGTTCCTGATATCCGATATTGCCGCCGGAGGCTGCCAGTGCCTGAACTTCGAGGCTTTGGTTAATCGTTTCTATGCGCCCCCGCACCGTTTCGATTTCATTACGGGTGTTCTCGATCTTCTTGTTCAGTGGTTGCATCAGCCCCAGGTACCAAATCGAACCCACTAACATTAAACCGGTTGCAAACGTGAGCACCCGCTCGCGCTGGTCCATCTTGACCACCAGCGCCTGCAGCTTCTTGAACATTGCCAATAGGGGTGATTTCTCTGTCATTGCGAATCCAGGATGTCTGCCAGCAGTTGCTCGTTGTTGTTCACCGAGAATGTCACGACGTCACCGCTCTCATCCTCCAGGCGCTCGATCTGGAGCTGGTTAAACCGCTGCGTGGCGAACGGCGGTTCTTCGGCGAGGTCTTGCAAATAGGCCGGGACCATATCGGCTCGCAGCGCTTGTCCTTCGAGAACAGTGTTGTCCCCCAGTGCAGACAGGCGAATATAAGACAGCCACAGGCCGTCGGTGTCCTGACGGGCCAGTGCTTTCAAATGGTGGGAGAAACCCTGTATGTTGCCCAGTGACGAATCCCGTACTAAACCCAGTACCAGTTGCTGGTCCCTGAGTGAGCGCCTTGCCTCTTCCAGCCGTACCTCCCAGGACTTGTCACCGCTGGCAGCGTTCATGGACGGCTGGAATTTCTCCAGTCGTACGATGGCCGCTTCTTCCTGATTGTTGACGGTCTGCAGCTCGCGTTCAATACCAGTCAGTTTGTACATCGCAAACCCGTAACCCAGAAAAATCGCCAGCACGATTACGCCACAGGCAATAAGGAGTGAACCGGTAGTGAAATTCTCCGTTACTCTGCGATAGTCGGCCCGGTAAAAGTTGATTTGCTGCTGCATCGTGCTCGCCCCTATGCCGCCAGTGACTCTGACCTGAGCGCGGCACCGATGGCCAGCAGGGCAGCACCCTGTTCGGCATAGGACAACTCTGTCTGCATCTCAAACAGCCTGTTGAAATTAAGGCTGCTGACCGCCAGTCCGAGCTGTTCGTTCAGCAACTTGGCCAATCCGCCGATATTTGATCCCGGGGACAGTACGAGTTCGCTCAGCGGCTCGCAGTCATAATGACTATCGTAGAAGTCCAGTGACCTCTGGATCTCCTGCACAATGGTGGCTACCAGTTCCGATCGGTTGAGATCGTCGTTGACGCCAGCGTCATCGTCCGGCGATGCCAGGATTGCCAGGCTGGTGGTGGGTTCCAGATCCGCATGTGCGAAATCTCCCGTGGCGGCAGCGTTGATGGCACCACGGCCTTTTTCGATTCGCCGGACGAGATAAAGAACGCCCTTACGCGTTACGGTCAGAATTCCGTGGTTCTGCGTGAAATGTAAGAACGCCACACCGCCGGCATCCTGAGGAAGCAATGTCGCGACGTTGCGCACGCACAGCTCCGGTATATCGATGATATCGAGCGGCAAGCCGGCATCCTGAAGTTGTTCGACATGCTCCTTCACGCTTTGGCGCCGCGCTGCCACGGCATAGCCCATGGGTGTACCATTGGCGCGTGACTGTTCGGGCAATCTGAACAATTCGACGACGGTTTCGTCGACGGGAAAATCGAGTTGGTCCTTTATCTGCCAGCGAGCTGCGGCATTGATTTCATCGGCTGGCACGTTGGGAACTTCTACCAGCAACACCTGGTAGCAGTTATCTGGCAGCACTGAGGTGACACCCGACTTCGGATTGAGGGCGCCCATGCGGGCCGCCAATTGCTGAGCCTTCCTGGCATTGGTCCCGCCCTCGTCAAACACCGAGGCGGTGAGCCGAATTCCGTCGTGGGTGCCCGGTTGTACGCTGGCGTATGCGACACGCGAGTCGCCGATCCACAAGCCGGATCGACTATCGGTAGCCCCACCTTTCTTGAACGGACGCCACATATCCCTGCCCTGTGATTCATTTAACAGAATGTAGACAGTCTATGGGGAGATACGCCAGGACGGTGTGAGGGGTATCACAATTCCACATGTTGAAGAGCCCACTGGCACTGCGAGGAGGGCGTCACGAATTTAACAGAACGACGTCATTGCGAGGAGTGCAGCGACGACAAATTCGCCGGGGTGAGTTGGATATACGCAATGCGAAGCATTGCGCCAACGAACGCCGGAGGCATGGATGGCGAAGGCCGGGCTCTTAGCGAGGCAGGACGCCGAGCTTAGAGCGAATTTGCACGCACGCGCACTGCGCCCGCAGGGCCGGCAACAGGATGTTGCCGGTCAACCAACCCCTTAATGGGCTCGTCAGGCCGTCAGAAGGTTGCCGCGTCGGGCCTCGCCCTCCTCGCAATGACGTTGGTGCTGTTGAAAATTGTGATTCCGCCTCCGCGCAATGACTTTGCTTTTTTTGACGAGGCCGCGTCGTTTTTCGCGACACCCAAACGCGTGACTGCAGTGCTCTGCACTGCGGTGGACGCAGGCGAGCATTCTGGCATTTTCCAACGGTACCGGAGCGCGAGCACCGCCATGCCACTACCTTAACATAAAGCCAGGAAGTCTAATGTTATCAGTGTGATGCAGTCGGACGAAATCAGCGGCGATTTTATTTAGATTAAGTCCATGGGTAACGATATCGGTTGCCTGATTTCAGCCAGCACAATCCCTGGTAGATCAAGTGCTGGCAGACACCGCGCATTTGGATTGAACAAATCCGGGTCAGTTTCAAGGACGAGACATGAATAAGGCACGAAAAGTTTTTACGATTGTCGAGCTCATCACCGCAGTCGGCATCGTCGCGATAGTGGCCGCGATTGCCGTGCCCGTCTATGGCGGCATCGACCAGAAAGTCCGGGTCTCTGCGGCACTTGGCGACATGGGCCAGATCGAGATCGCAATAGCGAGATTCCTGACCAAGGACAACGGCGCCCTCCCCGCGAATCTCGCCGCTGTCGGATTGGATACGCTGAACGACCCCTGGGGGAATCCCTATCAGTATCTCAATATTGAGGCGACCCCAGACACCGGGTTTGGGGCTGTCCGCAAGAATCGCAACCTCATGCCCATCAATTCGGATTACGATCTCTACAGCATGGGCAAAGACGGCAAGTCTGATTCACCGCTCACCGCAACAGAAAGCAAAGACGACATCGTGCGTGGCGCCAACGGCGCATACTTTGGCCTGGCGGGAGACTTTTAGATTTCCCGATCTTTGACTCTCAATGATACGACCTGGCGAAGTCGAGTTGCCCGTCGTGTCTTTGGATTCTTCGCATTGGCAACCCGACTACCGGCGGTAATTACCTCTCCTCCAGCATGCTACGCCGTCGAGCAGCAATTGACCGCCAGGTCGCTCCGGACTCCATGTTATTGAGTTGGATCGGTTGGTGGTGGCGATACTGACTTTGACTCCAAACTCGTAGCGCTTGTGCGCCTTGCCCTTGGCAATGCACTCGACCTCCGGTGCGTGCATCGCATAGAGTTTCTTTTTGTCGTGACGTTGTTGATCAAGCGATCGTTTTGTTAATGTCATCGACTCGGCAAAGGCGGCTTGAACTGATTCGGGTTGTTCGGCAAGCCTGCGCTCAAGGTCCCGATACACCCGCCCCAGCACCGTTTTGAGCTT
>Ga0114950_10004684_pt1 | contig 10640 bp, 9 predicted proteins | sample N075metaG_FD_83503 | JGI IMG/M metagenome (GOLD analysis project Ga0114950, IMG submission 83503) | Deep subsurface microbial communities from Kermadec Trench to uncover new lineages of life (NeLLi) - N075 metaG | ecosystem: Environmental > Aquatic > Marine > Ocean trench > Sediment | place... | reverse complement strand
GTCGATAACCGATTGACCTCATCGTTGAAGTCGACCTGTAGACTCTCCAGCGCCGAGGCCATGTCAGGATCGTCGTCGAGGCTGACGAGCACCTCGGATTTGCGTCCGCTATGCTGATACCAGTTGCTGATCTCGTTGCGGCAGATCTGGCACAACCAGGTAAAAAGGCTCGCTTCCCCTCGATAGCCCGACAGGTTGCGCATCGCCTTGAACAAAGTCTCCTGAACGATATCCTCGCACGCGTCCACCTGTGAGATGCGCGCGCTGCAGAATCGAAACAGGCGCGCGAAGTAGACCTCGAAAAAACGCTCGAAGGCTTGTCGGTCCTTCTGCAAGACACGCTGTACCAGCTGATAGTCGTCTGTGTTGTGCATGATTTCCGGTAGTTACCGATCAGCGTGTTAGACCGACTATCGATCGATTATCAATCGGTTGCGGAGCATTTTTTTCCCGACCGCCCGGAAAAGCCTGTTGATGGGAGCTTAATAGCCGAAATATAGGGTTTTTAATACCTGAAAACGCCCAGATGGATTGATTTTCGACGCCTGGAGCGTCCCACAAGATGCCTGGAGAGTCCCACAAGATGGAAGTACAACGACAGTTGAATGGTAAGTCGATTGATTAGCACGTTCGCCCCACTCGCTGCGGTGTGTACGGCCGCTGCTTTTCACCAGGGTGGTTGTAGCACAAGCATTTCACCCGGCATCGGTTGCGGTCATACGGATCATGACTTCCTGACTACGTTTCGCTATCGGTAGTCATACCGCGGCCCCTGTCGGCTCCACTTTAGATGGCGCCGGCTGTTCGTTTCGTTTGCGACGGGAACTGTCTAAGATGGGGGGATGAGTGAGCTTGTTTATTCGGAAGTGTATGCACGGACCAGTCGATCCAGAAACTCGAGGCCGTCCAGAAAAGATTCGATGAGGATTCGTTCATCTCTTCCATGGGCGCGAATGTCGTTCATATCTCCGAAAATTCCCGACACGCCATAAACGGGAATCCCGGCGAGACGAAAATACAGCCCGTCGGTTGCCCCGGTACTCATCGTGGGGATCACCGCGACCCCGGGCCACATGGCTTCGGTGATTTCCTGAATCGGAGCCATTACTTCCTCCGTCAGCGGCGAAGGTGGGCTGGGGGTCGGTTCGTTCATGAGGGTAAAGGTTATCTGTGGGTCGTCCACCAGGCTTTTCAGCGTTTCCAATACCTGATTCGGTGGCACACCCGGGAGGATGCGGCAGTTGACGGTGGCGGTTGCGCGTTGTGGCAGCGCGTTTTCCGCATGTCCCGCTCGTAGCTGAGTGGCAATACAGGTGGTGCGCACGCGTGCATTGTAAGCAGGAACCCGCTCGAAGAATGATACGCTCGCAGCCGTTGGCGGAGTCTCGAGAATGCCCAACGCAATCTCCGTTTGTCGGGCTGGAAGTGCTGAAAAACCCTGCCGCACCCAGGCACGGGTCACTTCGTTCAATTCAATGGGAAACTGATACTTCGAGATCCGCGTCAACCCCTCGATGAGTTGGTATATGGCGTTGTCAGACCGCGGCAGGGAACTATGGCCCCCCGGGTTCGTCACCTCGAGTTCATAACTCTGGAATACCTTCTCCGCCGCCTGGACGCTGTTGGCCAGGCGTTTGCCGTCCTGCATAGCGCCGCTACCGCCCTCGTTCAGAACGATTGCCGCGTCGACCAGCTCAAAGTGTTCAGCCAGCAGGAACTGCACGCCGTTGTTCGGACCGCCCTCTTCATCTGCCGTGAGCGCGACGATGATGTCGCGATTTGAAACGTAGCCTTGTTGTTTCATGCGAATCAGATTGGCCATCCAGATAGCGCACATCGCCTTGTCATCGGTGGTGCCGCGCCCGTAGTAGTAGCCATCGCGTTCCAGGAACTCGAACGGGGGGATGCTCCAATCTTCAGGTTCCGCCTCCACCACATCGAGGTGCGCGAGCAGCAGGATGGGTCTCTTCGTGGGTGCGGGGCTGCGGAGCCGGAATACCAGGTTTCCCTTGCGCGCAGCGGGTGCCAGGAGGTGGATATCGCTGTCGAGGAACCCGGCGTCACGCAATCGCGCCGCCATCGCAACGGCTGCTGCCGTGTTGTCGCCAACGGAATCCGTGGTGTTGATTTCGATCAGTTCGCGAAAGATGTCTCTGGCAAGCGCTTCATGATTCGATAGCTCCGCGGCCATTCCGGTAGCGCCCGTTGTCAGGACGCAGACGCATAAAACCAGACGGGCAAAGTGCTGTCGCATAGTTGCAGACCAGCGGTTGGAACGTCGCGATGTTATCACGCAGGGGCGTTAAGCCGTCGTCAGCGGTCGGTCTTTTCCCGACGAATCCATCGGCTGGTGGCAGCCACGTCCTCCACGGGCTCCTCGGCTTTCTGCCAGCCGGAAAATCCCTCCTCCAGGTGTGCTACGTCGGTAAAACCCATTTCTTTGAGCGCGACCACGGCCAGTACGGAGCGTCCGCCGCCCGCACAGAACAGAACGGTTCGCCGATGCTCCGTGAAGTAGTCGCGAAAGTAAGGGCTCTGCGGATCCGCCCAGAATTCCAGCATGCCGCGGGGCGCATGTTTCGCACCGGGAACGGTGCCCAGATCGACGCGTTCCTGTAATTCGCGGATGTCCAGCAGCAATAACTCAGGGTTAGCCGCCAGTTCCTCCTTGAGGTCTGCCACACTCAAGTTTTCGATGTCTTTCTTAAGCTCGTCGATCGACGAAAATATGCTTGTTATCGGCACTTCGCTGCTCCTGAACCGGATCGCCTATCCTAGCAGCAACCGCGTGCCGCAACCCAGCACCCCGTCCACCCTGACACGTGACGTTTCCCCGTGTCGAGTTCGCCGCTATGCTGGCGGTCAGTGAGAATCCCTCCAGGTGAACATTGACCGACCCGGACGTCGCCGCGGATGACGCCGACCTGACGCTTGGCGTGTACCACGGCTGGTGGATCGTTGCCGGGCTGTTTTTGGTACTGACGATTTCGTCCGGCTTCGGTTTTTACAACCTATCCGTTTACCTGAACGTGTTGGCCGATACCCGCGGTTTTGCGGTAGCCGACGTCTCCATTGCCGTCGGTCTCTTTTTCTTCGTTGGTGGTGTTACGGGCATGTGGGTCTCGAGTCTCATCCGGCTCACCCATTTTCGTTGGGTGATGACGGGTGGGGCCGCAATCGCCGGGACTGCGCTTGGTCTGATTGGTCATGTAACCGAGCTCTGGCAGCTTTACCTGGTTTACGCATTGTTCGGGGCAGGTAACAGCGGTGTATCGATCGTCGTCGCGACGACATTGGTGACCCGTTGGTTTCCAGGGCCCAATCGATCGGTCGCGTTGTCCATTGCCTCCACCGGGTTGTCTATGGGTGGTGTGTTGCTCACGCCGCTGTCGGCCTGGTCGTTGAACCGCTGGGGAATGGAAACTGCTATTCCCTGGTTCGGTTTTGCTTTTTTTATGCTGATCGTCCCATTTGTGTGGTGGCTCATCCGTTCGAGTCCTCATGCTAATGGCGGGGCCACCGCCGGAGGTGGTCGGGAAGATTCCTGGGGCTATCGCGATGCCATCAGGAGCCGTTTTTTTATGTTGTTGAGCGCGGGCTACGTGTTATGTATGGGCGCCCAAGTAGGCAGCATCGCCCACCTTTACAACCGCGCCGAGACGCTCGCCGGGTTTGAGGCTGCGGCATTCGCCATTCAGGCACTCACGGTTGCGAGCATACTCTGCAGGTTTTTGGGTGGGTGGATCGTAATCAGAGTGAATATTCGTGTCTTTACACTTGTTAATCTGCTGGTTCAAGCGTTGGGTCTGGCGATCATCGCGCTGGCGGAAAATGTGACGATGATTCTGATTGGAGCCGCCGTTTTTGGCGGTAGCATTGGTAATCTGTTGATGCTGCACCCGCTATGGCTTGCAGAGGCATTTGGCATTCGCGATTATTCGCGCATATTTTCATTGTCCAATGCGGTGATGGTTCTGGGTGTTGCGGTGGGTCCGGTATTGCTGGGCGTACTTCATGATGAATTCGATTATTCGGTAGCCTATGGCGTGTCCATGGGAGTATCGCTGGTCGCACTTCTGGTGATATACAGCGCGGGGAAAAATCCAGCAACGAACACCGATCTCTGATGTCAAAACCAGGGAACCTCTGATCAATTATCGTTTGCTCCCGCAGGGCGTGTCGTTAAGGGCTTTATGGACTTCGTTGTGCTTCTTGGCAATATGCTCGATATTACCTGCGCAGCGCGAGGCGCGAGCGAGGCGCGAGGCGCAATGTGCGAGTGCGCTTTGGCCAATCACAGATTGGCCCCGTGCCAAAAAGCCCCTCTTCATAGCTAAGAGAGCGCGCGCTGAGCAGTCGATAATTGATCAGACATTCTCTATCCGGAGGTAGGAAAGATTTATGCGGCTACCTGGCTCATCTCGAGGAATTGCCACATTCGTTGGTAAGACTAGCTTATGCACGCTCGTGGTGTCCGCCCTGGTTTGGGCGTTCCCAGCACCAGCCGCAATACCTGCCCAGTTGGCAGACGGGGAACCACTGCCGACCCTCGCACCCATGTTGGAGCGAACGACCCCGGCGGTCGTAAACATTGCGACCTTCACGACCGTGCAGGTTTCCAATCCGCTTCTCGCCGATCCGTTCTTTCGTCGTTTCTTCAATATTCCCAACAACAGAAGATATCGCAGAACACAGGCTGCGGGTTCCGGCGTTGTCGTGGATGCGAAACGCGGTTACATCGTGACCAACAGTCATGTCGTACAACGTGCGGATGAGATCAGCGTTACGCTGGCCGATGGGCGCAACTTACCGGCAACTCTGGTCGGCAGTGACGAGCAGGTGGATCTGGCGGTACTCCAGGTTGCCCCGGATGAACTGAGCGAAATTGGTTTTGCCGACTCGAACGACCTCAGGGTTGGCGACTTCGTCGTCGCCATTGGCAACCCGTTCGGACTCAGCCAGACGGTTACCAGCGGCATCGTCAGTGCACTCGGTCGCAGCGGTCTCGGCATCGAGGGGTACGAAGATTTCATTCAGACCGATGCCTCCATCAACCCTGGTAATTCAGGCGGCGCGCTGGTGGATCTCAGGGGTGACCTGATTGGAATCAACACCGCGATTTACGCCCCGAGTGGCGGTAACGTGGGTATAGGATTTGCGATACCGGCCAACCTCGTCCGGGTAATCATGGATCAGTTGATCGAACACGGCGAGGTACGTCGCGGATATCTCGGTCTCTCGGTACAAGCGCTCAATCCTAAGTTGGCTGAAGCGTTCGACGTAAAGCGGCGCCAGGGAGTTGTCGTGGTTGAGGTGGCGCCCGGAAGTGCCGCTGAGACCGCGGGTCTCGTATCGGGTGACATCATCACCCGCATCGCAGATCAACAGATTGTCAAAGTGGGGGATTTTCAAAGCCAGGCAGCCATGATATTCATCGATGACGAGGTGGATATGGAGGTGCTGCGTGACGGTCGCAGCAAACATTTCAAGTTGCAGTTGGGAGAGGACAAGCCGAAGCGTGTCGCTGGTGAGCGTATCGATCCCCGTCTTGGCGGCACCGAGTTGCAGAATTTCCGCAACATCGAAGATACCGCCATGGATGCAGGTGTACTGGTAAGCGACGTTTCTCCCGACAGCTTGGCTCGGCAGTTTGGGTTACGCGCGGGAGACATTATCGTTGAAGCCAACCGCATGATGGTGGGTAATCTCTCTGATCTTCGGGATGGTTGCCGGCGTAGCTCGCGCCAGATTCTCCTGAAAGTTTACCGCTCGGGCGAGTATGGGTACGTGGCTATTCGATGATTTGCCGCTAACCGGGTAGTGTTACTTCAAACTCGATGGCCGCCAGCTGTTCCGGAGATTTACCAAGTTTCTCGAGGAAGGGCAGCCAACGATGGTCGCTGTGCAGATTGGCGAATCTGGGTTCATTGGTGATCTGGGAAACACCCGGGTCGTTGTGCTCAACGGCCTTGTCCAGCCACTCGAAGGCGCGATCACTCTCTCCGCGAAATGCCAGTGCGAAAGCGATATTGTAGGCAGCCTCCTGCGCGACCGTCTCGATTGCATTAGCGAGCGCCGCATCGGACTCGACCTTCTACCCCAGCAGGTGATAAGCCAGAACCAGGCCAATCAGGCGCCAACCCTTGCCAGTCTCGCGCTGCATGGCGGCAAGTGCTGCGTCCTTTTCGCCCTTCAACAGCAGCACCGTGCCGGTCATCTGCTGCGCATCCATATATCCCGGGCTCAGCGTCAGCGCGGTGAGGAATGAGGCATGAGCGTCATCAAGCCGCCCGGCCCAGAGGTAGAAATTACCCATGCGTGAATGGCTTCTGGCGTTTACCGGATCGCGGGCGATCACGCATTCCTGCAAGGCAACTGCCTCATCCACCCGGTCGAGGGTCGCTGCCAGAATGGCGGCGTGGCCGAGGATATCGAGATCGGTCGGGTCCAGTTCCAGTGCTCGTTCGAGATGCCGTGCTGCCGCGGGCAGGTCGGCGTCGTAATTGATCGCGATCATGGCGAGTCGTGCATGGCTTTGCGGATAGTCCTCATCGATCGCCAGCGACCTGTTTGCGGCTTCCCGGGCCAAGGCATAACCCTCCTCGCTGGGTCTGAGCCCCCGGTTGGTCTGTTCGCAGTACACTTCAGTGAGGCTATCCCATGCGGCGACATAGTCCGGGGCGATAGCTAGGGCCTGCTCGAACAGTGTTATGGATTGCTCGAAAGATCTGGTCGTACCCTGGCGGCCCAGGTGGCGGGCTTGCAGATACAAGGCATAAGCTTGCGGGTCGGTTGTTGTTGCTGAGGGAGGTGAGCCCAATAGCTTGACCTTGAGCTACGCCACTACCTCGGCGGCGATTTCGTCCTGGATGGCAAAGACGTCGTCCAGCGTGCGGTCGTAAGTCTCCGACCACAGGTGATAGCCGTTCTCGACCTGGATCAGCTGGGTGGTGATACGCACCCGATCGCCTGCTTTTCGCACCGAGCCTTCCAAAACATGGGTCACGTTGAGCTCTTCACCGATCTGGGCAACCTTCACATCCTTGCCTTTGTAGGAAAACGACGAGGTTCGTGCCGCCACTCGCAGCTCTGGAATCTTGCTCAACAGGTTGAGCAACTCTTCGGAGAGGCCATCGGAGAAATACTCCTGCTCTGCATCGGAACTCATGTTGACGAAAGGAAGTACCGCGATACTCTGGTGGGAATCGTTTGCCGGTTCTTGTTTCGGCGCTTCGGTTGCGGGTGCTTCGGTTGAAATGGTCGGTACGGTTGAAACTGAAGCCGCGGACGGCACGAACCGTACCAGTAGAAAAGTTGCAACAACCAACACGACGATGACGCCAACGATGACCAGCGGTGACACCTGCCCTGTCAGCTGTTCTATGAACGCAGCGCCAATAGCCAGTGCCAACATAACGATGATCAGGATGTTGACCTTGCGACTGGTTTCGAACGTGGTGGACGGGTTGCGATCCACGTCTTTCTCGCGTTTCAGTCCATCCGGGGTCATCTCATAGACCCAGGAGAATATCAGTGTCAGTGGCAAGCCCAGAATGAGAATTGCCAGCACCAGCCGAAGCCACGTCGAAGGCAGTTCCAGCGCGTCGAACAGCACATCCGCGACCTGCAATATCAGCCAGGAGGAGACGATATAAAGAACCGCTGCCTTGACGACGTTACGGCGCTTGAGTTCCTCGTATACCGACACGGCTATCGGTGTGGCCTGTCGGGGTCGTTCATTCGATCAGGGAAAAACTCCCCCACGTGTCGCCTGTGAACGGTCACTCGAACATGATCACGCTGCGGGCGACTTCCCCGGTTTCGAGCGTAGCCATTGCGTCGTTGACGTCTTCGAGTTTGATGCGCGAAGCGATGAGATCATCCAGATGCAGCCTGCCTTGTAGATAGAAGTCCACAAAACGTGGCATATCCACCCTGAAACGATTTGAGCCCATGTTCGAACCCTGGAGCGTGCGTTCCTGGAGGAACTCCGGACCGTGAATTTCGAGATATACGCCCACGGGGATCATCCCGATGATGGTGGCGGTTCCGCCACGGCGTATCATCTTGAAGGACTGCTCGGCGGTCTCTTTCAAGCCGATGGCCTCGAATGAATAATGTACGCCGCCGTCGGTGAGGTCCCGTACCGCTTCGATGGGATTCACATCGGTCGCGTTGATGACGTCGGTAGCACCGAACTTACGCGCCAGATCTAACTTGTTGGGCACCCGGTCGATCGCGATGATGCGGGCCGCGCCCGCAATGGCCGCGCCGTTGATCGCTGACAAGCCGACTCCGCCACAACCGATAACGGCAACCGTACTTCCTGGTTCGACTTTCGCGGTGTGGATAACGGCGCCTACCCCCGTCGTAACTGCACAGCCGATCAATGCCGCACGGTCGAGCGGCATGTCTTCACGGATTTTCGCGAGGGCATGTTCGTGGACCAGCATGTACTCGGCGAATGAAGACAGGTTTAGAAACTGCCAGATGTTTTCGTCACCTTTGCTGAGCCGTTGAGGTTGATCCTTGGGGCGCTGCAGTTCGGGTTCCTGGCACAACGACATACGGCCGGTAAGGCAGTGCTCACAATGACCGCAGAAAGCCGACAGGCAGGTGATCACGTGATCACCGGGCTTCACGTAGTGGACGTCGCTGCCAACCGCTTCGACGATACCGGCAGACTCGTGTCCGAGTACCGCCGGAAGCGGATAGGGATACGAGCCGTTCTGAAAATGCAGATCGGAGTGACACACGCCGGCCGCTACCGTTCGCACCAGAACCTCTCGTGGTTCCGGATCTCCGTGCTGGATGTCTTCGATTTCCAGTGGCTTGTTGATTTCACGTAGTACCGCAGCCTTCATGTCCCCTCCCGAGGGTGTCCGAGATGTGCGGTGGAGTGTGCCAAACGCATGTATGGATTACTACTCCACAGAGGGTACTATTCCGGTTCATACCGGCTGGAATGGATTGAGCCGGTACAACGGCCTGTAGCTTAAGGCGATGAGAACCCAAGGCGATGAGATGGTGTTGATCGGATTAGGCTCCAACCGCGGGGATTCCCGGGACATTTTGTTGCGGGCAATGAAGCGTTTGGAGCAGTTCTCGGCTGGCAAGGTGACCTGCTCGCATCTATGGCAGACATCGCCGGTCGACTGTCCCGAGGGGTCGGGTGACTTCATCAACGCAGCCGTCGCTTTTGCTGCCCTCGCATCACTCACGCCGGAGTCGCTGCTAGCGGGCTTGAAATCGCTTGAAGTCGAGTTCGGTCGCGCCAGAAACGCCGTTCGCAACGCGCCGCGGGAGATCGATCTGGATCTGCTGCTGTTTGACGATCACCTGCGCGACAGCGCCGAGTTCACGCTGCCTCACCCTCGAGCCGTCAACCGGCTGTTCGTACTCGCGCCAGCAGCGGAGGTGTTGCCTGAGACGATCTGGCCGAACACGCAGTGTTCCATTGAACAACTACTGGCTGAGCTCGAGACAGATGAGCAGGTTTCAAGGCTCGAGCTTGCGCGGCGTTAGCATCATCTTTGGGGTGATTACGATGGCTGTGGGGCTGCAAGCTCACAGCTACGAAGGTCCATTTCATCAGAAATTCACCTTTCTCGCCGCCAAACAGTTCAATCGTTGCGTTGTCGGTACGCCGATTCGGAAAGTCACGCCATTGCAGGTTCGCTACATCGCCAAAAGCAACATCGGCCAGGCGGATACCAGCATTTTTGTGCGCATGTTCAATTGGAGTTATTACGATCGTGCCGCGCAAGACGAACGCAGTCTACTCTGGCTCATTGACACCCGGTTTCACAAACACTTCAACGAGGTGGTGTCGAGTTTGGACGAGATGGGTCGTGCGGCAGACCGCTATCGCAGCCTCGGTCGGGTGGTGAACTATGTGCAGGATGTGACGTCGCCTGCGCGTGCCGTTCCGGTTTATACCGCTCGGTTCTGGCGTTTCAACCTGACTGATCGTTTCGACAGCTTTCCCATCGACGAGGAAGCCGTCGAGGAAGGTCTGCTCGATAGCTGTGAATATCTACATTCTGTCAGGGACAGTTATCTCCAGATTCTCGCCGACGCCGCTTCGAATACGCTTGCGGCTGTGCAGGCGCCGATGCCGGGCATGCCCGTATCCTGGGAAAGTTTCTGGACGCTGAATGACGATAAGCGCGGCTTCGGTGAATACGGTCCGGCGGGAAACAATTTCGGCAGGAAAAGCGAGTTTCGCTGTGGAGAGGAAGAGCGTTGTGTGCTGCTGGACGACGATCCGCTTTACCAGGAATTTGCGTTGCGTCGCCACATCGCAGCGGCCATTGGAACCATGCGCGCGATGAAAGTGTTTCAGAGCCAGGGGTTGTAAGACAGTCGCCGAAGAGTGAAAAGGTAGGCGCCGTTAAGGGCCAACACCCTATTCAACCTGGACAGTCACGCGAGCCTCTGCAGGTTTTCCAGCGCGGTCGGTTACGCGCAACACCACGACATGGCTGCCGGGTGTATCGAATGACGTTGCCACGATATCACCCCAGGCATCGACTGCTATCGTTAATAAATGCCTCGTATCACTCTTTTTTGCCAGCCCGAGCTCCGCCACCGCGTTGATCTACTTGCGAACATGTTGGATCAGAACGGTATCGCGGTTG
>Ga0114950_10004682_pt1 | contig 10644 bp, 6 predicted proteins | sample N075metaG_FD_83503 | JGI IMG/M metagenome (GOLD analysis project Ga0114950, IMG submission 83503) | Deep subsurface microbial communities from Kermadec Trench to uncover new lineages of life (NeLLi) - N075 metaG | ecosystem: Environmental > Aquatic > Marine > Ocean trench > Sediment | place... | reverse complement strand
TGACGGGAGCGGCGTACGCCTGCGGCGACGGACCGACCCGTCGCGAACGCACGAAGTAGCCAGGACGAGGAAACGCTATCTCAACCCCTCAGTGGCCGCCCGCTCCTGGGCGCGATATCCGGAGAGGATCCCCTGCATGCCGATGTTGCCTTCGTGGCAGGCGTACTCGAAGAGTGGCTCCGCGCTGTGCTTCAGCGGAATCAGGACGGTCCAGGGGCGCGTCCAGGTCGTCTGGTCGTCGAACGTGATCTCGTAGTGGAGCGTGTCGGGACCAACGCGCGTGAATCGCTCGGTGAGTCGAAACCCCGCGGCGGCGCCCCAGAACAGGCCCAGGTCGGAGTAGTTCGTCGTCTCGACGACGAGCGTGTCACCCTCCCAGTGACCGCGCGAGTCGCCATGCAGCTGGCGGATCTCATCGCTGACGTGCGGCGGCCCGTCGATCGGGATGACGCGCGCGTCGTGAATCATCTCCATGAGAATGACGACGTGGTCGCGACTCTGAATGATCTGGTAGTAGCTGTTGTATCCGGCCAACAGGTTCGGGACGCCGAACGTGAGGCAGCGCTCGCTCAACGGCCGGTCCGCCCACGAGTCGGCCGTCGGCGCGATGATCGGCGATGGCACTCCTCGCCCAGCGCGCTCGGCGTCCGATGTCCGCGGCGGAATCTTCCCGTCGGCGGGATCGATGACGAGCGACGTCCGATGGTGATCGAAGTCGCGGTCGGCGAGCCAGAACTGGTTGTAGTTGCCGGTGGTGTCGTAAGAATCGGCGTCACTGATTCCGGCGAGCGCCGCCTGCACGAGCTGGTCGCCGAACTGGGCGTCCAGACCGCTCGCGGTGACCTCGGCGACCGCCGCCTTCAGCTCGGCCAGATCCTCGTCGGTCAGCGTGGTCTTCCCCGCCCACGCATCCGGCCGCTCGAGCGGCGTCACACTGTTGTTCGCCCAGACGCCTTCGAGGTCCGGCTGACCGTCGGGCGTTCGCGACACCGTCCAGCCATCGGTGGACGCCTGTGCCGCCGCGGGCACGGGGGCGAGCGCGACGAGCGCGACCACCGTCACTCCGACCACGCGCATCCATCTCTGCATCACCACCTCCTTAGTGTCGCCTGGCGGCCTGCCCGGCTCCACACCGGAATGTCTATGTTGGCCACCCGGATCAGCATCCTTATACACCGATCTTCTTCCCCGCCGCAAGATGTCAGCGGTGCCCTCGCGCGTGCCCACCGCGTCTACTGGCTGCTCAACCCGGTCGCGTCTGCCACCCTCCGCAACGCCGCCGTGTCGAGCCGGTGCACTTCGCTGCCGAAGCACAGCTCGGTGTGCCGGATGCCCGCCTTGAGACGGTACCCGGGCCGCGTGCCCTCGAGCTGAAGGCCCAGCTTCTGGAGTAGGGTGGCCGATCCGGTGTTGCCTTCGAGACACCCGCCCTCGATCCGGTAGGCGTCGCAGAGCTCGATGGCGTATGCGCAGAGGAACTGCCCCAGGCGCGTTCCCACGCCGCGTCCCCACGCCTTGCGCATGAGCTGAAAGCCAATCTCATATCCGTTCGGACTGGCCTCGACCGCAACGACTGCGCCGTGGCCCAGGAACTCACCGTTGAGGGCCTCCACTGTGAACACCGCCGTGCGTGGTGTCTCGCCGGCAGCACGTTCCTTGGCCTGTCGGTCGAGGAGCGGACCGAAGTACTCCCTGACCGCGTCGAGGGACATCGGCGTGAACCAGAGCCACCGACCGACCTCGGGATCGGACAGAAGCTCGGCGAAGGCCGGAATGTCCTCGCGGTTGGCGTAGCGATAGCGCTCGGTTTCGTGAGTCCAAGCGTCACTCATCCTGCTATCGTACATCCGGCAACAGCGACCTCTCGACCACGCGCTGGACCAGTGCGCTTGCGACCCGCGATGCGCACCGATTCGTCCCGATAGGTGCCGTTCCGGTGACCGTCGCTGGCTCGACCGACCGGTCACGCCCGTCACCTGGTGACAGGCATGGAGGCGCCGCCCGGATTCGAACCGGGGATGGGAGCTCGGACCGCCGTTCCTCACGGCAACGCGAAGATGATCACGTTCCCGGTCGCCGCCGGCGTTGGCCAGAACGACGACGTGTTCCCCGCCATCACCGCGATGTACTGCGTGCCGTCGATGGCATACACCGCGTTGCCGCCGTTGATGGGCGCGCCCGTGTTGAAGCGATACAGCACGGTGCCATCGGCCGCATCGAAGATGACGAAATCACCCGTCAGCTCGCCCGTGATCAGGAGCCCCCCCGACGTCGTCGTGACCGACGCCAGCATCGGCTGCGGCGACTGGTAGTTCCACCGGATGGCCCCGGTCGACGCGTCGACGGCGGTCAGCCACCCGCGCGCGTCATCGTAAGGATCGCTGCGCACGCCACCGCCGATCAGGCGGAAGGTGCCAAAACGGTCCGGCTCGTCGAACGATTCCGCTCGCATGTAGGTTGAGCACCAGTCGACCGCCGGCGTGTACAGCATGTTGAGCACCGGATGGTAGGCCAGTCCACTCCACTCCACACCGCCTTGATAGCCTGGACACGCGCGGACCCCTTCCACCGTGAGCGGCGCCGACGTGTTCTCGCGGCGCGTGACCGGCACCGCGAATATGTGCTCCTCGGTGTCGCGGTCGAGGACATGCAGCAGCCCGTCCTTGCCAACGGTGGCCACCATCTTGCGCCGCTGACCGTTCACCTCGATGGTGAACAAGGGGCTCGCCTGGGTAAGGTCCCAGTCGTGCTGGTCGTGCGGCACGACCTGGTAGTACCACTGCAGCGCCCCCGTGCGGGCGTCGAGGACGACCAGCGAGCTGGTATACAGGTTGTCACCTTGGCGCACTTCGGTGAAGAAATCCGGCGCCGGGTTCGCGACCGGGATGTACACGCGCGCCTCCTCCGGATCGAAGCCGAAGGGGGTCCAGACCGCACCGCCGCCGATCAGCTCGCTCTCGGGGTCGGACCATGTCTCGGCCCCTGGCTCGCCGGCGTTGGGGATGAGGTTGAACCGCCAGACTGGGGAGCCGTCAGCCAGGCTGAAGGCGCCGACCCACCCCCGTACGCCGAGCTCGCTGCCTGCGGGTCCGATGATGACGAGGTCCTCGAAGACCACGGGCGGCATCGTGAACGACGCTCCCACCTCCGGGTCGGCCGCCGGCGTGTCCCAGAGCAACTCGCCGGTTTCGGCGTCGAGCGCAATCAGAAACGCGTCCACGGTCCCCCGAATGACCTTGCCGTCCTTGAGCGCGACACCGCGGTTGTTCGGCAGGTTGACGTCTTTCGCCTTGGTCCTCCACTCGTGTCGCCACTTCAGGTCGCAGGTCGTGGCATCGACCGCCATCGTGGAGGTGCCCGCGGTCAGATACATGACCCCCTGATAAACGACCGGGTTCGTGTTGAATGGCCCGGTGAAGGCGGTCTGATAGATGCAGATCGGCCGCAGCGACGCGACGTTGTCCCGATTGATCTGATCGAGGTCCACATAGCGCTGCGCGTCGTAGCCGTGTCGTGTCATCAACCAGTCGGTCGTGTTGGTCGACGCGGCGTTCAGCTCGGCCTGTGTCGGACCCGGCTGCGCCACGCCGTTTCCGGCGGCGCCGGCGATCATCACTGTCAACACGCACGTGACCCGGACATTCCTCATCCTCATGCTCCTTGCGACGCTGTGCCGCTCGGTCTGGCATCGCCGGCTGGTACGCCGACCGAACTGGTCAGCCGATCATACGTCGTAAGACACCGACGGAGTGGTGTCGAGTTGACGACACTGCGGATGATCGACGCTCGAGATAGTGCGCTCGATGGCCGTCGTGCACGTGGCATGTTGTCCACCAGCTGAGCGTGGATGTCGGCGATCTGCTCGGGACCCATGCCAGGCTTCGCGTGGTCGGTCGGAGCACCCATCGCCGGGCAGTGACGGCGCAACGACGTGGTAGCGCTCGCAGCCCGTGCCTGATGATCTCGGGTGGAACACGGTATCCTTACGAGGCGGAGGGCAGGCGACGTCCATCGCCCGACTCTGTCAGCCGGCCGTCACCTTGACGATGCCCTCAGCCAGCACCCGCACCACCTCTCCGATTCCGACTCTCGACCCCATGTGAGAGACGTCGTGACCGTTCAGGCCATGCCTCTCTCTGTCCGTGTCCTTCGTCGGGTGTGTCGTGTGCTGGTGGCGTGCGTCGTCCTCCCCGGCGCCGCGCAAGCTGGACAGCCCTTCCCGGAGGGGACAGCGTCTACCGGTGGCCAGACGCTCGTGGTGGTGCCGTTTGTCAACACCAGCAGGGCGCAGCAGGAAGAATGGGTCGGCCGGGGCATCGCCGACACCCTAGCGTCGGACCTCTCGAGCATGGCCGGCGTGACGGTTGCCGACCGCGGTGTGCTGGGTCGTGGCGCAGATGACTTCGCCCCACTTCAGGCGCTCCGTGAGCAAGGTGCGGCGTGGTTGATCGATGGCAGCTACCAACGCGTCGGCGATGACCTGCGGATCATCGCCCGGCTGCTCGAGATCGAGACCGGTGTGGTGATCCACACCGTCGAGGTCGACGGCGCATTTGAGGATCTGTTCGGGCTGCAGGACCGCGTCGTCGCCGAGCTCCGCGACGCGATCCGGAGGCGGCAGCACCCCCCGAGCCTCGCCGCGAGCGCCGAGTCGGCTCACGTCGCGCCCGAGACGCAGCTCCGATCGGACTCGGTCACGACACCTGCCTCGCCCAGCGATGTCCCGCCGGTCCCCACCGCCGCAGCGCCGGATCCTGCGCCCGCGGTGACACCGTCCCGGGCGGTGTCCGCCGCTGTCGTGCCGTCCACGGCCGCCGGGTTTGCCCGACCGGTCGCGGTGGTCGACGGCCCGCCACCCCCGGTGCCGCCTGCCGTCATCTCGCGGGATGCCGCAGGTCGCGCGACGGTCCGCGCCGTGCGGCTCACGGCGCCGCTCAGGCTCGACGGCGTCCTGGACGAGCGTGTCTATGACGACGTGCAGGCCTTGTCCGATTTCATCCAACAGGAACCGAACGAGGGTGTGCTCGCCACAGAGAAGACGGAGGCCTGGGTGCTGTTCGACGACGACAACATCTACGTCAGTGCCCGTTGCTGGGACTCGGCGCCGGAATCGCTGTGGATCGTCAACGAGATGCGCCGCGATAGTGCCAACATCCTCCAGAACGAAGGCATCCACATCTCCTTCGACACGTTCTACGACCGCCGCAATGGGGTCGTGTTCGCCGTCACCCCGATCGGCGGTCGGATTGACGGGCAAACGACCGACGAGCGCAACTGGAACGGCGACTGGAATCCGATCTGGGACGTCCGGACCGGGCGTTTCGAGGGCGGGTGGACGCTGGAGGCGGCGATCCCGTTCAAGTCGCTGCGCTACCGGCCGGGCCGGAACCAGACCTGGGGCTTCAATATCCGCCGCGTGGTCCGATGGAAGAACGAGATGTCGTCCCTCACACCCCTACCGGCGGCTCAAGGTCTGACAGCGATGTTCATGTCGTCCCTCTCCGCGACGCTGGTCGCGCTCGAAGCACCGGCTGGCAGCACGAGAACCTTCGAGCTCAAGCCGTATGCAATTTCCGAGGTGTCTGGCACACGGAGCGGAACACGGGAGATATCGAATGACATCGCCGGAGATCTGGGATTCGATGTGAAGTATGGCGTCACCGAGAGCCTCGTGGCAGACCTCACGGTCAACACCGATTTCGCACAAGTCGAGGCGGACGAGCTGCAGGTCAACCTGACGCGGTTTAGCCTGTTCTTCCCGGAAAAGCGCGAATTCTTTCTGGAGAACCAGGGGATCTTCGTCTTCGGCGGCGCCAGGAATGCGGGCACCAGCGGGGGCGGCACCGACACGCCGGTGCTCTTCTACAGTCGCGAGATCGGACTGGACCGGGGCCACGAGGTCCCGATGGATGTGGGCGGCAGGCTGACCGGACGCGTCGGGAAAGTCAGCGTCGGGTTCATGACCATTCAGACCGGTGAGGTTCCCGATATCGGAGTCCAGAGCACGAACTTCACGGTGGCTCGGATCCGCACCGACATCCTGCGCCGGAGCAACGTCGGGGCGCTCTTTACCGGTCGGTCGGTCTCGAAGTCGGGTGCGAGTTCCAGCGAGACGTACGGCGTCGATGGCCTCTTCTCGTTCTACGACAACCTGAACATCAACACGTACTGGTCCAAGACCAGTACGCCTGGGCTGCGCGGCGATGCCGTGAGCTATCGGGCACAGCTCGACTACAACGGCGACCGGTATGGCGTGCAGGCGGAACGGCTCGTGGTCGGGGGGGACTTCAATCCGGAGGTCGGGTTCCTGCGACGTGACGACTTCGACCGTCGGTTCGGGTTGTTCCGGTTCAGCCCCAGACCGGAGCGGTTCGACGCCGTGCGCAAGTTCACCTTCGAAGGACAGGTCGCCTATGTCCTGGACCGAGCTGGGTGGCTCGAGACCCGCGAGACCCAGGGACACTTCGGCATCGAGTTCGAGAACTCCGATCTCTTCAATGTGACATACACACGCAGCTACGAGTTTCTCGAGCAGCTGTTTCGGATCGCCCCCGGGGTGATGATTCCGGTGGGGGGCTACACATTCGAGGACACCGAGGCGTGATTCACGCTCGGGCCGCAGCGGATGCTGGCCGGCACGGTGTCGCTCCAGCATGGCAGCTTCTTCAGCGGGGACAAGACGACGGTGGGGTTCAGCCGCGGCCGGCTCAAGCTGACGCCGCAGCTGTCGGTGGAGCCGGGCGTGTCGTATCACCGGGTCGACCTGCCGGAGGGCCGGTTCACGACCATCCTCGCGACCACGCGCACGACATACACCGTGACACCGAGGATGTTCGTCAGCGCACTGCTCCAATACAACTCGAGCACCCGCTCGCTGAGCACGAACATCCGGCTCCGTTGGGAGTATCAGCCTGGCAGCGAGCTCTTCGTGGTCTACAACGAGCAGCGTGACACGCTGGCTCCCACCCGATTTCCCGAGGTGGAGAACCGCGCGTTCATCGTCAAGATCAACCGCCTCTTCAGGTTCTAAGGGTCCGCGCAGGAATAAGTTCGCATTGTGGGGCGTCGAGGCGCCCGGCTGGCCAGGCGCGAGGAGGGAGCATACGGGGAGTATTCGACCAACGAGCAACACCGCCAGGCGGGATAGATCGGCGGTCGAAACAGCTACTCGACCTCTCCTCCTCGCTCTCTGATGGCCCGCACGAACTGATCGGACTCGGTGTCCGGGTCCCGGCTCGCCGCGCGCCCGTCGTCGTGCCCGAGGCCGGTGCCGGCGGACACGGCCATGACTGGATGGCGCGGCATCTCTCTCGTCTCGCTCCGGCGCGCGACGTCCACGACCGATTCCCCGGGTGCCTCAGTCTGGCAGCGCGAACACGTAGAGCGCGTTGCCGCTCGACGGGTAGCGCACCTCGGGCGCCAGCTCGCGCGGCGCCATCCGCGGGCTGCCGCCGCCGAGACCGGCCGCGACCGCGACGTACTGCCGGCCGCCGGCGCGGAAGGTGATGGGGAAACCCTGGACCGACGTGCCCAGACGCGTGCTCCAGAGCTCCGCACCGGTCTCGACGTCGAACGCCCGGAAGCGCCGGTCGAGATCGCCGACGAAGGCGAGCCCGCCGCCGGTCGACAGCACGCCGGTGAGGAAGGGCGCGCGCTGCTCGACGCTCCAGACCTCCGCCATCGTCTCGACGTCGTACGCGGCGAGCTTGCCGAGCCGGCCGTCGGTGCCCGGCATCTCGTAGAACGGGCGCGCGCTGATCCCGACGCCGCCCGAGCCCTCCTCGAGCGCCACGGCGCGCCCGACCATCTCCATGCAGGTCTGGGCCAGCGGCAAGACGAGCAGCCCCGCGCCCGGGTGGTAGCTCATCGGATGCCAGTTCTTGCCGCCGGCCGTGCTCGGGCAGGCGGGAATCGGCTCCTCGAGCTTCGCATCGATGATGTCGGGCCGGTAGGTGACGGCGCCGGTGTCGGGATCGATCCGGGTGAAGACGTTCTGAAACACGGTCTCCTTGTGGGCCAGGAACGCGCCGGTCTCCCGGTCGAGCTTCCACAGGATGCCGTGCTTGCCGGCGCTGAAGACGACCTTGCGGCTCCCGATGTCGACCAGCACACGCTCGTACACCTCGTCGAGGTCGAGGGTCTCGCCCGGCACGTGCTGGAAGTACCAGACGAGCTCGCCGGTCTCTGGCCGCAGCGCCACCGTCGAGTTCGTGTAGAGCGCCGCGTCGCGTGTCCTCATCCCACGGCTCGCCGCGACCCACGGCTTCGGCTGCGCGACGCCGTAATAGATGAGGTTCAGCTCGGGGTCGTAACTGCCGGTGATCCAGGTGTCGCCGCCGCCGCGTAGCACGTTCGACAGGTCGGCCCAGGTGTTGCCACCCGGCTCGTCGTCGCGCGCCACCGTGTTGAACCTCCAGAGCTGCCGTCCGGTACCGGCGTCGTATCCGCTGATGAAGCAGCCGTCGCGGGTAAAGCGATCGCAGCCGGCGAGCCCCTGGACCACCGTGCCGCCGACGACGATCGGCCCGCTGGTCTGCTGGTAGCCCTGTGCCGGGTCGGCGATCCGGGTGCTCCAGACCCCTGCGCCGGTGCGGGCGTCGAGCGCCACCAGGCGCGCGTCGGACGTCGCCAGAAACAGCGTGTCCTCGAAGATGGCGAGGTTCCGGCTCGTGCCGGAGTAGCCGCGCGCGTCTGCGCCGACCTGATGCTCCCAGATCAGGTCGCCGGTGGCGGCGTCGAGCGCCTGCACGACCATGCCGTAGCTCACCAGAAAGAGGACGCCGTCGCGGACCAGCGGGGATGGAGCACTCCAGCCGCCGTCGTTCATCGACCAGGTCCACGCCAGCTGCAGCCCACCGACGTTGTCGCGCGTGATGTCCGCGAGCGAGCTATGGCTCCAGGCCCCGTAGTTGCCCCGGATCATCAGCCAGTCGTTCGGGCTCGGCTCACGTAGCTCTCTGTCGGTGACCGGACGGAACCCATCCACCTCACCGGTGACCGTGAGACCTTCGGCCGGGAAGTCGAGACGCGCCGGCGGCGGCGTCGCGGGCGCGCCTTCCTGCGCCACCCGCACAACGTCGTCCGGCGCCTCACCGGTGGCGACCGAGTTGATCGCGACCGTCGTCTCGGTCGTCAGCGGCACGTTTCCGGCCAGCGCACCGTTCCGACGCAGGATGTAGGCGACAATGTCGAGATACTGCTCCTCCTCGAGGCCGCCCGGCCGGTCCTGCGGCATCGAGATCTGAATGCGCTGGAAGAGATCGCGCGGGCTCGAATCGCCCCAGAAGGTCATGAAGTTGCCGCCGGCGAGCGGCGGCGCCTCGAATGCGCCACTGAGGTCGGCCAGATGGCAGGAGGCGCACTCGCGCTCGTAGAGCACGGCGCCGTTGTCGGCTTGCGCCGCCGTGTGGACGGCGCCTCCTGGCGTCTGCGCCGCGCCGGGCACGTCGAGCGGGCCGAGCGCGATGCAGATGCAGACGGCGGCGGTCAGGCCGTGGGACACCCGCCGTCCCCGGCCGATGGTCATGGATCGCATTATCAGATCAGTCCTGAGCCTTCATTCTGGCGTACCCCGCGGCAGAAGGAAGGACGACCGCGAGACCGTCCGGGGCTGCACGCACCGGTCGATACGCTGGAGCGCTGCTCACGGGGCTCTCCGCTCGAGCGCATCAATCCGGCAACGTGAACACAAAGATGTTGTTGCCGCTGCTGGGTCGTAGCTCCGGCGTCATCGCGGCCCAGCGCGAGGCGTTGCCACCCGTACCGGTCCCGGCCACCACATACTGCCGTCCGTCGACCGCATAGGTGACGGGGAATCCGCTCACGGGCGACCCCAGGTTGATCTCCCAGAGCACGTCACCCGTCTCGTCATCGAGCGCGCGAAACCGACCGTTCACGTCGCCCACGAACACGAGGCCGCCGCCCGTGGCCACGAGCGACATCGTGGCCGCGCGTTGCTCGTAGATCCACGTCGTCTCGCCGGTCTCTGCGGAGATGCCCCACACGGCGCCGAGCTGATCCGTGCCGGGTGCCAACTCGTTACGCATGCTGAGGCTGTACAGCGACCGCCCTCCATCGTCGAGCGGCACCATTCTCGCGCAGGCATTTCGGAGTGGCATGTACATCGCGTTCGTCCGTGGGCTGTAAGCGCCCGCTTCCCAGTCCTTCCCGCCCATCGCGGTTGGGCAGGTGAAGACCTCCTGTCCGATGCCGCGAAAGACGACCTCCGGATTCTCCGTGACCACGCCCGTCGCCCCGTCGATGTGACTGATCACGTTTTGAGCCACGGTGGGTGTCGCCCACAGGAACTCACCCGTGGCTCGGTCGAGGGTATACACGACGCCGGTCTTCCCGGGGATCCCGGTGATCACCCGGCGCTCCTCACCTGGTTGCAGTCGCGGATTGATCCAGCGCACCACCGCAGGGTTCGGTCGTACGACGGTGTCGACCAGCAAACGCTCGAACGGATGGTCGAGATCCCAGTGGTCGTTCAGGTGCTGGTAGTACCACACGATCTCCCCGGTGTCGGCATCCAGCGCGAGCGTCGAGTTGTGATAGAGGTGCGTGTTCGCGGCGCCGACCACCGTGAACTTCGGGGCCGGTGAGGTCACCGAGGTGCCGATGTAGATGAGGTTCAGCTCGGGG
>Ga0114950_10004681_pt1 | contig 10644 bp, 18 predicted proteins | sample N075metaG_FD_83503 | JGI IMG/M metagenome (GOLD analysis project Ga0114950, IMG submission 83503) | Deep subsurface microbial communities from Kermadec Trench to uncover new lineages of life (NeLLi) - N075 metaG | ecosystem: Environmental > Aquatic > Marine > Ocean trench > Sediment | place... | reverse complement strand
CTGCTCCAACAGGGTAGCCTAGATAGTATTCTCCAAACGTGGGGTCCCATCCTGAATCCACGAGAGATAGATCCCCTGTCAGATCCTCGATGATCTCCTGATGAATAGGTAGACCAACAGCGGTTGCTCCTCTCTCATTCAAGAAGTATACCATCGAATCGTGACCAAGGAACATCACCCCACCTACTACATTCCTAATAGAGAAGGGGAAGTTGGTTCCCAGGTTCTCGATCCAAGTCACTACACCTATAGCCTGCTGCACGTTCCCAGTCTCGAATGCTCTCATGATCGAGCGTTGACGGAACACCGCTAGGAAGTTGGAGTTCAGAACTGCTCCACCTTGTAGCGCATCAATCCCATCGCTTCGAGTATCTACAAGGAACAGCTTCCCTGCCCCTAACTCAATATTGTCAAACTCAGTTAGGAGTCCATCCGCTGAGAACGAGAAGACCTGACGATCTCCTAGATCCTGTAGTGCAATCAACCGACGAGCGAAGTGAACTAGATACTTTGCCCCAGGGCCTGGATCAATCGGCTCGAACGTTGACTGCGCAACTCCCGAAGTTTGGTAAGTTATACCAGCAGTCGGATCGCCCCCAAGGGCTTTGTTGTTACCGTGAACAACGATGTCTGTAACGATTCCAGCCCATCTTACCCTTGTGAAGTTCGCGAAGGTTCCGCAACCTCCGATTTGGCTAACTAGCGAAACTCCGAATCTTACATTAGGGCCAGAAAGACCCGGAATAATAAAGGTAAAGTCTCCCCCTAGCGATGGTGCTATGTATTGGATAGTACCAAGCGAAACGAATATCCCATCCCCGTCATCAACGAAGTACTCCAAAGTAGCGAAACACCCGACGGTATCAAAGCCGGGCAGGAAAGTAGTAAAGCGGTACGAGTCGAGATCGGCTGGGACAAACAGACTCTTTAGTACGATGTTGTCTGGAGTAGTTGCTGGCGGTGCGAGAGGCGAGACATCATCCTGAGCTTCAACGTTTCCAGATCTAATCTGGATAATCTCCATCTGTATCTCATCCAGATCATCAATCTCCTTATTAAATATGAACTCTTGATCTCCAGTCTGGAGGGGGAAGGAATCTAGGTTATTGGCTCTGAACTCCGCAGTACCGAGAGCATCGCCTTCATGCTTAAACTGTATTATGACTACATCATCATCGTCAGTTTCTACAGTTCGATTGAAGACGACGTTATAGCCAATCGTATACTCGAGGATGCCAGCGGGAAATGCAGGAGTGACAATGAGAGTAGTTGTATCCCCGGGGTTAAATAGATCATTCTGACCAGCAGGGAAATCATTCTCATTGTTGACAGTTGCGAAGTCCTCAAGCCAGCAGAGGATCTGACTACCCTCCGCCATGTACAGAGCCCCTTGAGCTGACAGGATCGAGAAGTAAATATCGTTGACCGTTATCGGATCAGACGTATCTACGAATACCCAGTTCGCTCCATCCCATATTTCGATGATAGCGAAGTTACCAGCGTCAACGGTCACACGAACAAGACGAGCGAACTCCAACCCCTCACTGATGAACTTGTGTTCGATCAGACCTCGAACGGGGGTAGTCGCCGCTACACCGATAGGCACCCAACCGAAGTCCTTCCGAATGGCACTACGCTCAAAGCGTATATCATCCAGGACAGGAGTCTCACCTGGTAGAATCGAGCGAGGGGATACGTCTCCCCTAAACCCGCCATCCATCCCCATCTGGGAGGCCTTGACTACTTCGGTCCCAGGCTCTGCGGGCTCTAGCCGAGTGAACTTGTTAGCCACTTTCCTCTACCAGTTTAAGGACATCAGGGGCAAGAGACTCGATTGGTACAACTTGCTTCTCAAGACCTGCCTGTCTGATTGTATCGAGAAGCCCAAAGATCATCTGCCCCGTCTGCTGAATCGTCGGAGCGGTCACTGTGAACTCAACCGTTGACAGCAGCCCAATCAAGGACTCCCGCTGCTCTTCGTTATCCAGTTTCATGCTGTGATCAATCCTAGAGTAACAAGGGCAGCGTGAATAGCAGCGTCCGTAACCGCTACTCCGGTCTGCTGAGCGACGGCTCCGGTGCCATAGAAGCCTACGTCGCCAGCAATCTCCGTGTCTTGGAACTTTGTGAGTCCACCCTCTACAATCAACGCGAAGTTAGACTGGCCAGCCGTTGGGGCACTCCGAATACGTACAGTCGACGCCTGAGTAATTACACCGGAGCCGGTCAGGTTGTTCACAATGCTAGGGGCTCCAACCTCTAACGTGTTCATGGTGAGGATAGTTTGATCTGCAGCTTGAGTGATAAGCTGAACACCCAACGCCATCCCGCGCATTCTCTGAGTCCCCGAACCTCCTGTCAAGCTGTTGGCCAACTGGAACTTCGCGGAATCTGAACCAGATGTAACAAACGCTCCGCTGAACAAGTACTGCGACGTCAGTGGGATAGAGGCCTGTCCAAATACGTGAGGCCCAACACCAAAGACGTGCAGTCGATCTAGAGCTGTAAGCCCTTCTTCGATCAGAAGTGCCCAGTTGTTCTGAGCCTCTGTCGGAGCACCTCTGATCCGCATAGTCGCTGCATTGACTATGACCTGCCCGCCGGTCAAGTTGTCTATGATATTCACGCGGGGAAAGTCAGCCCCGATCATGCTATCAACTTGCTCGGATAAGGTCTGCGTATTCATTACAGGATTGGTCCTAAATCCAGCGTAGTTCTGAGCCCCTGTCTCTCCAGTCATTGCACCTTCGATAGAGAACTTAACGGGGTCCGAATCGGGTAGCGAGATGTTTCCTTGGAACGTGTATTGCTTATTGAGTGGGATAAAGCCCACACCCCATGAGTGAGGCCCAACATTCTGAAAAAACGAGGCTTTATCGAAGCGGATAACATCAGCTACCATCAATATGTGGTTCGTCCCAGCAGTCCCTAACAGAAGTCTGCTTGCAGCGTTGAGGAACATATCGCCGACTACTGCAGCGTTGTTAATATCAGTATTGACTCTAGCGATACCTACTGTACCCCGAAGAATCGAATCACGGAACTCAAAGCGGGGTGAATCGACAACATCGCCAGACGGAGAACGTACAGTAATTACTGACGCGGCTTCAACCGGCTCAATGATGATAGAGCCATCAGACTCAACTCGAACTGAGCCACCAGCTTGAGCGATCTCATTGGTAGCACCGCCACCAGTGCCTCCAGCATTTCCTGGGACTCCTACCTGAATCGTCATGGCTAGGTCTCCATCAGGTAGTCAATCACCTGTACACCGGACGCAGACCGTACAAAGAACTGGTCCACATTCCTGACATCGAAAGACGCCACATTCCCCGGAGCTAGCGGAAGAGGCTGGGCCACACTGTCACCGATAAAGACAATCTCGGTGTTGCCGATCGGCGCAATGAGAGTGATGGACAGACAGTGCTGCTCGGGCCCTAGGACTGCAGCCCCGACGGCAACCGCGGCGTTCGTCCCACTCAACAAATTCGCTGGATACTTAGTCATTCCTTTCCCCCCTTGTTCAACGGATGAACACCTTGGTTGGTTAGAGTTCTTCTTTCTTCTTCATGGCACCTATAATGCCAGGGACGATCTTCTCAGCCCCGCGACTGGTGATGTAGCCACCAATACCTATCATGATGAGACTCCACAATCGGTCTGGGACCATAGCTAGAGCTTCCACGTCCATGATCCCAGTCGCAATCAAGAATACTAGCAGTCCAAACTCCAGCATGATGAGTGGACGCCAGGTCCTTGTGATCCAGCTCTCCGACTTCGCCTCGGCAACGATGATAGAAGCTTTGGCATCGGCTAGGGCCTTCTCCAACTTGAGCCCCTCGATTGCCAGGTCTTTCTCGAGAGCTTGAAGGGCTATCTTGATCTTGCCCTTCTCTTCGTCGCTCGTAGTGAGCTGGTCTATCTCATCGAAGACAGGCTTGACCAAACTACCTAGGAGACTGAAGATCGACATCAGTTACCCTCTCCGTGATCGTCGTCATGCTTCCGTTTATGATCGTGATGATCCCCGTCCTCTCCGTCTTGTCCGTCCACGCCATCGGACCCATCCCTCCCCGGTTCCCCAGGTATACCCGCTGAGTTGTTCTTGATCCCTCTCAACTCCCAGGCGATCCATACAAGAACTGGAATCAGCACAGCCACGGCAATCTTGGTGGTCGTGTTCGCACCCCCGCGCTCGCTGTCTGCAATCTGCTGACGGAGAGCTTCAAGGTTCCTGTTGAGGTTAGAGATCATTACACTGTCGGACATCACCGTGATCTCAATAGGAGTCGGCTCGACGTTCACAGTGTTGTCTATCTGCACATCAGGATAAACAACCGTCTGTTGGGCTGACAGTGGTGCAGCGAGCAAGAGTAGTACAAGCAGTCTCATTCTATACCTCCAGTAACTAGGTCTGCAAACGCTCTGAGCCCATCCATGATGGAACTGAAGACTGTAGCGTAGGCTTCGGGGAATAGCACCGCTGTCGCAACTATCAGAACAAACAGAAGTACCTTCTGCCAGCCGCTGACGTTGTCCCAGAACTTAGCCACACTTCGCCTCGAATGTCTTAGGGCCTACAAGGTAGTATCCCTGTACTCCAAGATCAATAACTCTTTCAGACAAGATAGCTTCAAGCGCCTCCTCCCTGTTCACTTTGAGTCTATCTGCAATCATTGAGATACTAGCCTCCAGATGTGCTCCTCTACCTACCACCCACACTACACCTTCTGAATCAAGGATTGCTCCTATCTGCATATATCCAGGAATCCCCTCCAATACCTCAGGGTTGCCTACTCTAATTGACCGGCACTCCAAGTTCGTCACAGATCGTGATGAGACTGAGCATAGCAAGGGTATCAGCTCCTGTCGTCAGGCAAGTGAGCTTGACCTGAGCTTCTATCATCAAGGTACGTTGAGTCCTAGATACCGCTTTGATCTGCTCGCCCACTTCGTATTGAGCAACGAAGGTATCTATGTGAGCAACGTGCCCTTCAAACGTCTCGACATGATTGTGGAACTCTACCTCGTGTTCCTCGCTGACTTCGGCAGGGGTATTGATACGACCACCGATCGCTACCCAACCGCCGGCGATTGCTCCGACTAATGCAATCCCAGTCAGTATACTCACTGCATTTATCTTCATGGGAGCCTCATAGTCCACATATGATCCTGCGACTTCGTCCGACTGGCATCCAGATGTACTCCACCACCATCCTTCTTCACCTTCCCCTTATAAGTCCCACTCGATCCCTCGTAGCATCCAACCCTGATGAATCCAGCAGCGAACGCCCCTCGAATCACCCGAGATCTCTCTCGGCTGTTCAACACCTGTAGATCGACTGCTATTCCAGGCTCCTCACCATGAGCAGATCTCGAGTCATCTCGAAGCGTGTCGAGGATACGGAAAGGAACTTCCGCCTCGTCCCTTGCAGCATGTAGGAGATAAAGGAAGCCTACGTCCATCTTCTCAGGAGCTTCGAACTCACTCGGCAAGAAGAACTCAGAGATATCCTCCCATACCGGATGATCTAAAGTAGCAAACTTCGGCTTAAATTCGTCCAGTGGTCCTACATCAGATAGTGCCATTACATCCTCAACCCTGGCTGAGCCACCTCAGGTTCGATCTCGAAACCACGAGCTAATGCATCATAGCCATCTACGCCAGATGTATCAGCCTGAACTATGATCCGTAATGTCTCGTCACTCCCCGCCTTAAGCCTGATTCCCCAAGGCAACCCAAAGATGAGCTGGAAGTCCACCATCGGTATGTATGCCTCAGACGTGCCGAGGACGTTGCTGGCCCGGAACGAAGCCGTGCCGTCACCGAAGGCTGGCTGGCCTCCTGCCAAGCGGACGTGATCGTAGTTCGAGATCATACTGGCAAGCAGAACAGTCTCTCCCTCTCGATCCCACTCGAATAGAACAGGATCGTCCAGGGCTCCAATGTTACCGAACTGGGTTAGAGTAGCGTTCTGATCCACGATAGTGAACTGCACTGTCTTGATGTAACGGTCCCGATTCGAGTCAGCTACGATGTCAAATTCGAGCGGAGCAGCCGGAGTTGCCACCACAGCCATATTACTTGAGCCAGCCTCGTCCTGAAAGAACATACTGAATGGGATAGCCGTTACCGTATTCCCGAACGGAGGCAAGCCGGTGTCTCTCGTCCTGAGAGCACCGAAGATGTCTACATTAGCTCCCCTCTTACTTAGGGGATCGCGGATTATGAGATCAACTCCCATTAGAAGACCTCAAGCGCCTCCATGTGGAACCGTAGGGCCACCGACGCTAAGATGGATCCTCCCGTTGGGTTCTGGTATGCGAAGTAGGCACTGTCCAGCCTTCCCAATCGAACGGCGTTCTTCAGATCCAACGTACCTGCTGGCACCGCACGGAGGAACGAAGCGACCTCCACGCCTCCCGTCAGGCCAGTGATTCCAAGAGAACCTGTATCATCCCAGACTTCGGCCTCTACTTCCGCCTCGTTGGTTGAGGAGAAGTTCCGATTCTCTGGCTCGATAGGAGTGTTAGCTCCGAGAGACCCAAGGATCGGATTCTTCACCAGATACAGGATCAAGCCTGGTCCCAACTCCGTAGCAGTAAAGCCATCCAAGACCAGCGTCTTTGTCGCAGATATGTTCCTAACGTATAGGATAGGGCCATCATCTGCCGCTGCATAGGTAAGAGCACGTATACTCTGAGACGAGCCAAGTGTAAATGCCTCACCTTCCCGAGACGCTGCCGCTTCGCCTGACTCTTGAACCGACTGAGTCAGCAGCCGCCCATCATTGTTTACACGTGCCCCCCGCTGAGTGAGCGGATCTCTAATCAACGTCATCGTCTGTGAACTCCTCTTCGGTGATAGATTTTACGTGCAACTCCAACCTCAAGAGAACCTTGAGTATCTTCTGCGCTACATCCAGCAGTTGATTCGCTTCCTCAGTCTCCGTCGATGCTCGTGCCCCGGCATCGCTATCAGGATCAAAGCTCACTGGATCCACCAGTTCGCAGCATCGCTCACTAAGGTGAACGAACGGTTGCGAGATCGAATGATAGCGGATGTTGCATCGTCGATAAACTCACCTGTAGCAGGAAGGAGTGTCACGATCCCGTCTCCCTCCCCAATCTTCTTGATATGAAGCTGATCAGTGAAGCCTGGGATTCCACGAGTTATCGCCGAAGGAAGTTGAATATCTACAGACCCCAACGAGATATCTACGTTTATGTGCCAGTCTCCATTGACTACTGTGTACGTTGTATCTGCTGCCGTGATAGTCCTTAACGCCCTCCGCATTAGATTCGGGAAGGTATAAGTCAGGTCAGGGAAGGGAGTACCAGATCCAAAGATCCCTCCGAATACCTGAAGCGCCCCGATGTCCAGCGCACCTTCATGCTGCTTCACCGCAGACTCAGTAATCTGACGGTTGAAGGCAACACCTGCTATATCGGAAAAAGTGACCGCTCCTCCTCCTCCACCGCCGCCACCGTCTCCAGGTTCCTCAGGAGATGAGGGAGCTCCTACCCGTCCAAAGAACCATCCATCAGGTCCACGGACTAGAAGGTCCCCATCACTAGGGATCTGTCCTGATGCAGCAGCGCGGAGAATCGCCTCAGCATCAAAGCGCTCACTCACAGGAGGATTCTCCCTTGGAAGGTCTCATCCGCACCCAGCCTTGGATCCTGTTGTAGGTCCCTAAATGACCGAGCGATCTGGATACCTTCTTGAGGATTCTGGCTTTCCAACCACGCCTCAGTAGGCAGCTTTCTCAACTTGTTCTCGGCAGCCTGGAAGATGAAGGTAGCTCTCTCATTCTCCTCCAGGTCTATCAACGCGTTCCTCAGCCCGATCATATGGATCACCCTATCATACATCGAAGGTAATCCAGATGTGTCTGCCGGTAAAGCTAGTGTAGCAGGCTCTTTGATGAAGAACAACTTCAACTCCTTCACAGCATCAGGTAGAGGAAAGACGCTGATGAAGGGACCTACACGCATATAGTGAGTTGGAGACCCTGTCGTTGTTTCATCGAACAACTCGAAGTTCTCAACCGAAGTCTTAATCAGTCTCCTGTTGATATCGGTGATTCGCAGAACTAGCATTGCAAGGAGATCTGTCGGAACGTCGTACTCTCTCTGACCGATCACGAGATCCGCAGTAGCGCCCTGTCTCCGTCCTGCAATATCCAGCTCGCCAAACAGTTCGACGATAGCGTCATTGACCCACTGATCAAGTCGTTCGTTACTTTGACGCTTCTCACCTAGAGCGAGATTGATCCCATCTCTGAATTCCGTCAGTGTCTCAAGTCCCACTTGCTGAACCCTCCACCGGATCGGTAGCTGTAGGCTGAGTCTGTGTCAACCCGCCAAGAAGGAATGAGAAGTCCTGCCCAGTCAATCGACTCCCTAAGTAGGCTATCGCTCGATTGGTCCAGGTGACTGCTCTTGCATCCTCACCTACTGCCAACAGGCCATAGGCTATGCCTAGAAGCAGCACACCATTATCTACGTATGGAGGCAGAATGGTCACGTCTCCATCCCCTACCAGTGGAGGCGGCGTCTGTTTGAAGAACGCCAGAAGCTGGATAACTCCGTTAGGGTTAGGGAAGACCAACAGTTCGTCGCCTCTCCTAGTCCACCGTTTCGGTACAGCCTCTGCTACACTTCGATCCAACCTGAAATACTCACTGTTTGGTATCCAGGTCAGAAGATTGTCGTTGTCCTCATCACGCAACAGCTGGACGATCAGGGGATTTGCTGGCCCTGCATAGTTGTTCTGTCCCTGTACCGTCGGTATGGCTAGATCATCGTCTAGCTCAGTGAAGTCAATTCCACTCGCAATGTCAGTATATGCCAGGTTGATCCAAACATCTCGACGGGCATCGTCAACGTTCGACCTGGAACCCATAGCAGAGTCCAGCTCGGTACGGATCTGTAACAGTGTAAGAACTCCCATTAGACTTTCACCTGTACGAGGTCCACGTTGACTCCACCACCATTCTCTCTACTGGCTAACTCCTGATGCTCAAGCTGAACATGTTCCGCCTCAGCCGGGAAAGAGAAACAACCGTCCTCAACGATGGACAGCTCTTCTCCTGGAGGTATGAAAGACGCTGTCAAACGATCTCCCTCCTCCATCCCAGAGACCTGCAGACGGTTGCCTCTCCTCAGACATATCCAGCCTGTCGATCCCTTCTTGACGCTTTGAAGCAAAACGGCAGTCATCGGTCCACCTTGTTCATGCGTTGAACAACTGGTTAGATCCCATTCGATCCGTCGATACCACGCCAGTTCGTCGAACCCGCGCTGTTCCTCGCAAGGATCCCGAACCAGCTGATCTGCTCCCGACCTTCGAAACCACTCACATCCTGCGGAGTCGAACGCCAGAAGTACTGCAACGGATACGAACGGCTCGACTTCGGAACCAAAGTGAACCACGCATCTGCATCCGTGAGGTACTGAGACTTCATCGGCATCAAGCCCTGACGACTGACGACGTTCGAGGCCTCGAGAGACTCGATACCGTCCGCCGCAAACGTAGTCGTGACGACCTGCGTCTGCAAGATTTCCAGCGCCTGGAACCACCCAAAGATCGACACGAGCACAGACGACGGCATCATGTTGATCTTCAAGTCTCGGTCGGTCCGGAGATCCATGAACCTCTCCAACGACCCCTTGAGGGCAGTCGTCGACAGGTCCACTTCCGGGTTCGGCCGGTTGGAGAAGGTAAGCGAACCAACTCCCAGGTGAGCCGTGTTGATCAAGCTCACTCCGTCATACGTCAAGATGGTCGAGAAAGCACCATTCAAGACAGCATGAGCGGTTACCTCTTCCGACTCTCTCATCGAGCGAGCCAGGTTCGCGGCGCCTTGACTGTTCAGCGCACCGTAAACGTCATCCTCAACAGCCTCGCGGGTGATCTCATACCCAAGACCAAACCCCGTGTGGATGTAGCGGACCTTCCCTCTGAACCTCGGCCGATCCATTGCAATCGGCGTTCCCTCGGGCCTCTTGACGGCGATTGGCATACCAGTCACTACCAAGTCATCTTCGTACGCCTTACCAGACGTGTCCACATTGAAGATGCCAGGATAGATCGCAGGAAGCTCGTTGTAGTCGTCGATAAAGACCTTACGAGCACCAGGCCGCAAGAGGTCGTCAAATTGCCCTCTCACAACAGTCATGATCTCTCCTAGATCTGGAACTGACGGTTCGCCGCCAAGACACTGACCTCAAAGAATCCCTCGGGGCCTTCGCCTTTCAGGTAGAAGTCTTCGATAAGCAGACGTGCCGCACCACTCGCGGTGTCTAGCAAAGCGACTCCATTCCCGTCGACGCCGACATCTCGGGATTCCCCAACGTCTCCAGCAATCGGATCTGCAAGTCCCTCAAGGAAGAACGTGCTTTCGGGGTAAGCAACGAATACGAGAGCGAACCCAGGATCTGGATTCAACTCAAGCAACACTGCATCATGAGCCGCAAAGCCCAAGATTACCGCCGGATCAGCGCCAGCTTCGACGAGTTCGCCGTTTGCATCCAACAGAACAACAGCGCCCTCAACATACGAAGCCGAGCTCTCCAAGGGGAACCTACGAATCCGCCTTCCCGTATTCGGGATTGCAGGCAGAGCCATTGGTGTCTCCT
>Ga0114950_10004680_pt1 | contig 10647 bp, 11 predicted proteins | sample N075metaG_FD_83503 | JGI IMG/M metagenome (GOLD analysis project Ga0114950, IMG submission 83503) | Deep subsurface microbial communities from Kermadec Trench to uncover new lineages of life (NeLLi) - N075 metaG | ecosystem: Environmental > Aquatic > Marine > Ocean trench > Sediment | place... | reverse complement strand
CGCCAGCGCTCGTCGAGCAGGAACACCGCGCCGGCGGAGTCCTCCCCCTCCACACTCAGCCGCGCGATCCGGTTGCGCAGTTCGACCGGTAGCTCGATGCGGGTCTCGGCCTCGGCCTCACCGTCGGCGAAGACCACCTCGCCGCGCGCCACCAGTGTGCCGTCCTCGGCGCTGGCCACCACGGTGGCGTTGTCGGGACCCGCGCTGTGCGCTCGGCGCAGGCGCAGGGTCAAGGCCAGGCCCTCGCTCTCCGGCGCCAGCAGCAGGCGCGCGAGGCCGGCAGGGGCGTCGCGCAACACATCGAGGCGGCCAAATTTCTGCAGATGCTCGGCGAGCGCCACGAACTGGCCGTCGTCGAGGCCGTTGGACAGCCAGATCACGTGCGCCGAACCCGGGAGTTCGAGCCCTTCGATCGCGGCCAGGGCCCCGGCGAGGTCGACCGGCCAGGGCTTGGGTTTCAGACCCTGAACCAGGCGCCGGGCCTCCACCGCCGGGAGCAGGCCGGTGGCGCTCGGCGGCCGTTCCAGTTCGTCGGGCGCGGTGGCCAAGACCACGACCGGCCGGCCGGCGCGCTCGGCCTGGCCGAGCAGGTCGTCGAGCACGCCACGCCGCGCCTGCCAATGGCGCGCCGCCGCCCAGCCGTCGTCAATCACCAGCATCAGCGGGCCGCTGCCGGTCAGTTGCGTGGCCGGGTTGAGCAGCGGGCGGGCCAGCCCCAGAATCACCATGCCCGCGATCGCCAGGCGCAGCAGGATCAGCCACCAGGGCGTGCGCGCCGGGGTTTCCTCCGGCGGGCGCAGTCCGAGCAGCAGCCGAATTGCCGGGAAGGTCAGCCGCCGCGGCGACGGCGGCGTCACCCGCAGCAGCAGCCAGATCAACGGCAGGCCGGCGAGCGCCAGCAGAATCCAAGGTTGAGCGAAGGCAAGCATTCCGATGTCGAGCATCCGGCCGCTCCCTACTTGCGTCTCGGCGCGTGGCTCAGCGCCGCGTAGAGCGCGAGCAGCGCCGATTGCGGCGGCTGGTCGGTGCGGTGGGTGGCGAAGATCCAGCCGGCCGAGCGGGCGATGGCGCGCAGGCCCTCTCGCTGCGCGTTCAGGCGCGTCAGATAGTCACCGCGCACCGCCTCGACCCGCGACAACAGCCAAGGCTCTTCGCCCTCCAGGCCTTCGAAGCGCACCCGGCCGTCGTAGGGCAGGCTTTCCTCGGCCAGGTCGAGCACCTGCAGCAGGTAGCCCTTGACTCCAATTTCGGCGTAGCGGCGGACCGCCGTGTCGATCCGGTCGAGGGGCGCCAGGAAATCGCCGATAAACACGGTCTGCGCGTCGCGCGGCAGCGGCTCGAAGGGTGGCAGGTCGGCCCTGGACTGGCCGGCCTGGATACCGGCCCGGTCGCGTTCGATCAGGGCCGCCAAGCGGTCGAGCGCGGCACGGCCGTGCCGCGGCCTGAGGCCCGAACCGAGCAGCGCCACGTGCTCACCGCCACGCAGCAGCAGGGCCGCGAGCGCCAGCGTCAGCAGATCGGCGCGGCCGCGTTTGTCCGGATATCGATCGGAGGAGCGCCAGTCCATCGACGCCGAGGTATCGCGCCAGATCCACACCGACTGCGCCGCCTCCCACTCCATCTGGCGCACGAAGACCCGGTCCGACTTGGCCGACTGGCGCCAATCGATCGATTGCGGCTGGTCGCCGAAGTGGTACTCGCGGAACTGCCAGAAGGTCTCGCCCTGGCCGACCCGGCGCCGGCCGTGCACCCCCTGAACCACCGTCGAGGCGACCCGCTCAGCCGCGACCAGCAGCGGTGGCAGCGTCGCCGCCAACTGCTCGGCCCGCTGCCGCAAGGGGAGGGAGGCTACTGCCATGGATTCTCCGCTATCGATGACCTCGTATAAAATCTATGCGAAAGGCTCGCACAGCCGGTCGATGACATCGTCGATCCGCACACCCTCGGCACGGGCCGTGAAGTTAAGCGCCATGCGATGGCGCAGCACCGGCTTGGCCAATTGGATCACGTCGTCGATCGAGGGCGCCAAGCGGCCATCGAGAAGCGCCTGGGCGCGCACCGCCAGCATCAACGACTGACTGGCCCGCGGCCCCGGACCCCAGGCGACCTGGGCGCGCACATCGGCCAGATCGCTCTCCTCGGGCCGGCCCATGCGCACCAGCGCCAGGATCGCCTCGACCACGCTCTCGCCGACCGGCACCCGGCGCACCAGGCGCTGGGCCGCGATCAACTCATCGGACGTCATCACCGGCACCGCCTCGGACTCCTCCGTGCCGGTGGTGGCGATCAGCATGCGGCGCTCGGCATCGAGGTCCGGGTAGTCGATACCGATCTCCATTAGAAAGCGGTCGAGCTGGGCCTCGGGCAGGGGATAGGTCCCCTCCGTCTCGAGCGGGTTCTGGGTCGCCAGCACATGGAACGGCCGCGGCAGGGCGTGGGGCACGCCGGCCACGGTGACCCGGTGCTCCTGCATCGCCTGCAACAGCGCGGACTGGGTCCGGGGGCTGGCGCGATTGATCTCGTCGGCCATCAGCAGTTGGCAGAACACCGGGCCCGCGATAAAGCGGAACGCGCGGCGCCCGCTATCGCTCTCTTCCAGCACCTCCGAGCCCAGGATGTCGGCGGGCATGAGATCGGGCGTACACTGCACCCGCTTGTCGTCGAGGCCGAAAACCGTGCCGAGGGTTTCCACCAGCCGTGTCTTGGCCAGGCCGGGGACGCCGATCACCAGTGCGTGGCCGCCGGCGAGCAATGTGATAAGGGTTTGATCGATCACCCGTCGCTGGCCGAAAATGACCCGGCCGATACTTTCGCGGACCGCATGCAGGCGTTGGCCCAGGGATTCGATGTCCTCGGCCAGTCTGGCGCTGCCGGCGTCTTCGAAGGGGACGGTGGGGGAAGCAGTCACGGGGGCTGATCTCCGCTCTTAGGTCTTGAACAAATGGCAGGCCATGACCCGGAACACGTCACGACCCTCCGGCGATGAACGAAAGATAGGGCTTTCCACGCCCTCTGACCAGCCGTCCGGCGCCGATACCCTGCCCAAATGTGGGGATTTCGATATCCGCATCGCCCGCGATGGGACTTGGTTCCACCAAGGCTCCCCGATCGGCCGAAAACCGCTGGTGCGGCTGTTCGCCAGCGTGCTGCGGCGCGAGGCCGACGGCGGGTTCTGGCTGGTCACCCCGGTCGAGCGCGGCCGGGTGATCGTGGACGATGCGCCTTTCGTTGCGGTGGAGGTGACCGCGAGCGGCAGCGGCAGCAGCCAGATCCTGCGTTTCCGCACCAATATCGACGACTGGGTGGAGGCCGACGCCGCGCATCCGATCCGGGTGGTGCAGGCACCTGACAGTGGCGCGCCCCGTCCCTATATCCGGGTTCGGGACCGGCTCGAGGCGCTGATCGCCCGTTCGGTGTATTATCACTTGGCCGAGCTCGCGGTCGAAGGTGAGCAGAGCGGCGAGGCGGTAATGGGCGTCTGGAGCAAAGAAATTTTCTTTCCCCTGGGAAATCTCGAATGAATGGAGCGGAAATCAGCGCCGAGGAGGTGGCGCGCCGGCTCGCGGCCGCGCCCGCGCCGGGCCGCCGGGCCGGGGCCGGGCTCATGGGGCGGGCCCCCGACACCGACTCGCGGCCACGCGGCGATCACGACCTCAATCCCGAACTTTACGAGCCGGGACGCCGTTTGATTCCGGCCGCGGTGCTGGTGCCGATCGTCGAACGCGAGGCCGAGCTGACCGTGCTCCTGACCCGCCGCACCGATCATCTGGACGACCACGCCGGACAGGTCGCCTTCCCCGGCGGCCGCATCGAATCCAGCGACGCGGGCCCTGGCGCGGCCGCCCTAAGAGAGGCCGAGGAAGAAACCGGCCTGCCGCCCGCGTGCGTGCGCCTGATCGGCCAACTGGACACCTATGTGACCCGGACCGGATTCGAAGTGGTGCCCATGGTTGGCCTGGTCACGCCGCCGTTTCCGATCGAGCCCGACAGTTTCGAGGTCGCAGAGGTCTTCGAGGTGCCGCTCCGCTTCTTCCTGGCGCCGGAGAACCGCGAGCGCCACAGCCTCGTCTACCAGGGCAAGGTGCGGCAGTTCTATGCCTTTCCCTATGGCGAGCATTACGTCTGGGGCGCGACCGCCGGGATGCTGGTCAACCTGGCGGAGGTCCTGAACGCGGGGCCGGCCGCTTGACCGGGAAGATCCCAATACAGGACTGGATGCGTGCGCCGGCGACTCTTGCGGTGGTTGCGGCGCTCACGGCCGATGGCGCGGAGCCGCGCTTCGTCGGCGGCTGTGTGCGCGACGCCCTGGCCGGGCGCGCGGTCCGGGACATCGACATTGCGACCGAGTTGGTGCCCGAGGAGGTCATGCGCCGGATCGAAGCCGCCGGCCTCAAGGCGATCCCGACCGGAATCGCGCACGGCACCGTAACCGCGGTTGCAGACGGCAAGCCCTTCGAGATCACCACGCTCAGAGTCGATGTCGAGACCGATGGCCGCCGGGCCAAAGTCGCCTTCACCGACGATTGGATCGCGGACGCAGCGCGGCGCGACTTCACCTTCAACGCGCTATCCTGCGCGCCGGACGGCACATTCTACGATCCCTTCGGCGGCGCTGCCGATCTGGCGGCCGGGCGGGTCCGCTTCGTCGGCGAGGCGCGCGCGCGGATCGAAGAGGACACCCTGCGCCTGCTGCGGTTCTTCCGCTTCCAGGCCCATTTCGGCAAAGAACCACCGGACCCGGAGACACTGGATGTCGCGGCCGAGTTGGCGCCGAAGCTGGCTCAGCTCTCCGGCGAGCGGCTGCGCAACGAGCTGTTGCGCCTGCTCGAGGCGCCCGATCCCGTGCCGGTGATCGAGGTCGTGCTCGCGCGGCGGATCCTGCGCGCCGTGGTGCCGGTCCGGGGCGATGCGGAGGTATTGCGCGCCCTGCTGCGTGTCGAGGCGCGCAACGAGACAATCGATCCGGTGCTGCGCCTGGCGGCCCTGGTCGAGCCGGGCCGGGCCGGGGCCGAGGCGCTGGCGGCGCGCTTGCGCCTGTCGAACCGCCAATGTTTCGCACTGGTCGCCCTGCTCGATCCCCCGTTCGACTCTTGGCCCCCGTTCGACTCTTGGCCCCCGTTCGACTCTTGGCCCCCGTTCGACTCTTGGATGGAGGTCTCGCTCAAGGACCGGCACCGGGCGGTGCACAAGCTGGGCGCGCCGCTGTTCACCCAGATGCTGCGCCTATCCTGGGCGCGCCATCGCCAGGGCGACGAGGATGCCGGACCCGACCCCGCTTTCGAGACCGCGCTGGCCGAAGCCGAACGCCTGGCCGATATCGAATTTCCCCTGCTCGGGCGCGATGCGCGGGCGCTCGGGGTCCGCGAAGGCCCGGAACTGGGCGGCCTGCTCGATGCGGTCGAGGCATGGTGGGCCGAGCGCGACTTCGCGCCCAGCCGCGCGGACTGCTTGGAACGCCTGAAAGAACTGATTGCGGCGGACCGATTACGGCCACGCAACTTCGGGCGGCAGTGACATCAGAATCGCCTCGACGTTGCCGCCGGTCTTCAGCCCGAAGAGAGTGCCGCGGTCGTAGAGCAGGTTGAATTCGACATAGCGGCCGCGTTTGACCAACTGTCGTTGGCGCTGCTCGGCGGTCCAGGGCTCGGCCAGGTGGCGCCGGACGATCTTCGGGTAGATATCCAGGAAGGCGCGGCCGACGTCCTGGGTGAAGGCGAAGTCGGCGTCCCAGTCGCCGTTATCGAGCTGATCGTAGAAAATGCCGCCGATCCCGCGCGGTTCGTCCCGGTGCTTGAGGAAGAAATATTCGTCGCACCAGGCCTTGAAGCGCGGGTGATACGCGGGATCGTGCCGGTCGCAGGCCGCCTTGAAGGCGCCGTGGAAGGCTTTGGCGTCCGCTTCGTCCGGGACCATGGGGGTCAGATCGGAGCCGCCGCCGAACCAGCCTTTGGTGGTCACGATGTGGCGCGTGTTCATGTGTACCGCCGGCACCAGGGGCGAGCGCAGATGCGCGACCAGGGAAATGCCGCTGGCCCAAAACCGCGGGTCCTCCGCGGCGCCCGGCATCTGTTTGGCGAAGTCCTCGGAGAAGCGGCCCATGACCGTCGAGACGTTGACCCCGACCTTCTCGAACAGGCGGCCCCGCAGGATCGACATGACGCCGCCGCCGGTGTGGCCCTCGCCGGAAGCCCCGCTGCCGGAATCTGCCTCCCGCGCCCAAGTCTTGCGCTCGAAGCGCCCCGGCGGCATGCCGCGCAGCGCTTCGGCGATCGGCAGCGTCTCGGCGATCTCTTCGCCCAGTTCGTCCTCGAGCGCCTCGAAGGCGGTGCAGATGTCGTCGCGCAGGGTTTCGAACCACTGGCGCGCACGTTCCTTGTGCCGTTCGGTCGCTTGGCTCATGGGGAGCCTTCTGGGAATAGGCCGGTTTGGCGCAGTGCCTCGCTCAAGACCATGGCTGCGGCCATGGCGACGTTGAGCGACCTTATGCCGGGACCCATGGGAATCAGCAAGCGCGCATCGGCTTCGCCGTGCACTTCTTCGGCGGCGCCGGCGCTTTCGCGGCCGAGCAGGATATTGTCGTCGGGCTGGAATCCGAAGTCGGCATAGCGGGTGTCGCCGCGGGTGGTCAGCAGCACCAGGCGCCCGGATGCGGCGGCGCGGTAGGCACTCCAGGAGCGATGCCGGACCATTTCCACGGATTCCAGATAGTCCATGCCGGCGCGGCGCAGGCGTTTGTCGTCGAGCAGGAATCCGCAGGGCTCGACAATGTCCACGGCGACCCCCATGCAGGCGCCCAGGCGCAGCAGCGCGCCGGTGTTCTGCGGTATGTCCGGCTCGATTAAAACCAGTCGCATGGTTGGGAAATTTCCCCCGGAAATCCGCCGCCTCGGGCTTTGCCTTCCCGGCGATTTTCCTCTATATGCGTGCGGCAAGACAAGCACCCTCGCCGGGCCGCAGCCCGATTCCGGACGCCGGCGAGGCTTCGTCCATGTGATCTTGGGAGAACTTGTAACATGGCAGAGACCGCGAATCCCGGGACCGATCCCGGGCATTCGGAAGACGGCGAAACGCGGCGCGATTTCCTGTATCTGACAGCTGCCGCCATGGGTTTGGCCGGCACCGCCGCCGTGGCCTGGCCGATCATCGATTCCATGAACCCGGCCGCCGACGTGCGCGCCCTCGCCTCGACCGAGGTCGACCTCTCGCCGATCGAGGAAGGCATGGCGATCACCGTGCTCTGGCGCGGCAACCCAGTCTTCATTCGCCACCGCACGGCGGCCGAGATCGAGGCGGCGCGAAGCGTCCCGCTCGACGACCTGCCGGACCCGGAGACCGACGAGGTCCGGGCCCCGAGGCCCCAATGGCTGATCATGGTCGGCGTCTGCACCCATCTGGGCTGCATCCCCAAGGGCCAACGGGTTGGCGAGGAAAAAGGCCTGTTCGGCGGCTGGTTCTGCCCCTGCCACGGCTCGCACTACGACACCTCGGGACGCATCCGCAAGGGTCCGGCGCCGCGCAATCTCGATGTGCCGCCCTATGAGTTCCTCGACGACACCACGATCCATATCGGCTAGGGGGCGCGGAACCATGAGCGAATTCAAGCCCACCAACCCGGTGATCCGGTGGATCGAGCACCGGCTGCCGATCTTCTCCTTCATCGACCACGCGGTCGGCAGCGGCTATCCGACGCCGCGCAACCTGAACTATTGGTGGAACTACGGCTCGCTGGCGGGCATCGCGCTGGTGATCATGATCCTCACCGGCATCATGCTGGCCATGCAGTACACCCCGCATCAGGACTTCGCCTTCGATTCGGTCGAGCGCATCATGCGCGACGTGAACTACGGCTGGCTGCTGCGCTACGTTCACATGAACGGCAGCTCGTTCTTCTTCATCGTGGTCTATATCCACATCCTTCGCGGCCTCTACTACGGTTCCTTCAAGGAGCCGCGGGAGTTGCTGTGGATCATCGGTGTGACTTTGCTGCTGCTGATGATGGCGGCCTCTTTCCTGGGTTACGTGCTGCCCTGGGGCCAGTTGAGTTATTGGGCCGCCAAGGTGATCACCAACATGTTCACCGCGTTTCCGATCATCGGCGAGCCCCTCGTGACCTGGTTGTGGGGCGGCTACACGGTCGGTAACCCGACGCTCAACCGATTCTATGCGCTGCATTACCTGATCCCCTTTGTCATCGTCGGGGTGGTGATCCTGCACATCTGGGCGCTGCACCGCTTCGGCTCCAGCAATCCGGTCGGCATCGAGGCCGACGGCCCGCAAGACAAGATCCCGTTCCATCCCTATTACACGGTCAAGGACCTGTTCGGATTGGGCGTGTTTCTGACCCTGTTCGCGGCGCTGATATTTTTCGCGCCGAACCTGCTGGGCGAGACCATCAACTACGTCGAGGCCAACCCGCTGGTGACGCCCGCTCATATCGTGCCGGAGTGGTATTTCCTGCCTTACTACGCGATTTTGCGCTCGATCACCTTCGATCTCTGGTTCCTTTCGGCCAAGCTGATCGGCGTGATCATGATGTTCGGCTCGACCATGATCCTGTTCCTGGTGCCGTGGCTCGACCGTTCGCCGGTCCGGAGCGCGCGGTTCCGGCCGTGGTACAAGTGGTTCTTCTGGATCTGGGTGTTCGACGTCGCCGTGCTTACCTGGGTCGGGGCCAACCCGCCCGAGCCGCCGTACCTCTACATCGGCCAGGTCGGGACGGTGTGGTATTTCGCCCACTTCCTCGTGATCCTGCCGTTGTTGTCGATCTTCGAGCCGACCAAGCCGCTGCCCAGCTCGATCGGCGAGCCGGTGCTCAAGGGCGGCGGCGCCGCAACCGCCGGGGCCGCAGCCAAGCCGGTGGAGAAGGCGTGATGAAAAAACTCATACTCGCCGCCGCCATCGTGTTCGCCGGCCTTCAGGCCGGCGCCGCCCAGGCCGCCGAGGGCAAGGCCCTGCCGGCGCGGGACTGGTCGTTCACCGGCATCTTCGGCAAATTCGACCAGGGCGCCATGCAGCGCGGTTTCCAGGTCTATCAGGAGGTCTGCTCGGGTTGCCACTCGCTCCGGCTGATCGCCTTCCGCAACCTCGAGGCGCTCGGCTTCGACGAAGACGAGATCAAGGCGATCGCGGCCGAATATACCGTCGAGGACGGGCCCGACGAAGAGGGCGAGATGTTCGAGCGCCCGGCCTTGCCGTCCGACCGCATCCCCTCGCCGTTCCCGAACTCCAAGGCGGCGGCCGCGTCCAACAACGGCGCGGTGCCGCCGGACCTCTCGCTCATGATTAAGGCGCGCGACGGTGGGGCCGACTACGTTCATGCTTTATTGACCGGTTACGCGGACCCGCCGGACGGTGTCGAGCTGCTCGATGTCCAGAACTACAACCTCTATTTCCCGGGCAACCTGACCGCCATGGCGCCGCCGCTGGATGAGGATGCGGTGGAGTACGCGGACGGCACGCCGGCCACGGTCGAGCAGATGGCGTCCGACGTCGTCACCTTCTTGGCCTGGGCCGCCGAGCCGACCATGGAGGAACGCAAGCGCATGGGCATCAAGGTGATCTTGTTCCTGCTGATATTCACCGGCTTGCTCTACGCCGTCAAACGCAAGGTCTGGGCCGACCTGCACTGAGCCGGCTGGCTTGGGCCGGTGGCTTAGAGCCGCACGCCACATCGACAACGCGGCAGCGGGGCGATCGTCATGTCCGAGTCTGGAACTCCGCCGGTCCTCGGCGTGATCGGCGGCAGCGGCATTTACGACATCGCCGGGCTCGAGAATACCGAGTGGCGGCGGGTCGAATCGCCCTTCGGGGAACCCTCAGACGCGCTGCTGTTCGGGACCCTCGACGGTCAGCCGCTGGTGTTCCTGCCGCGCCATGGCCGCGGCCACCGCCTTTCCCCGAGCGGTCTCAACTTCCGCGCCAATATCGATGCGCTCAAACGCGCCGGCGTGACCGAGATCCTGTCGTTGAGCGCGGTCGGCTCGCTCAAGGAGGACTTGGCGCCGGGCGACTTCGTCATCATCGACCAGTTCATCGATCGCAGCTTCGCGCGCGAGAAATCCTTTTTCGGAACCGGCCTGGTGGCCCACGTCTCCATGGCCCATCCGGTCTGTCCGCGCCTGGGCGATGCTTTGGAAGCGGCTTCCGGTGAGCTCGATCTCGGGGCGGTGCGCGGCGGCACCTATTTGGTCATGGAGGGGCCGCAGTTCTCGACCCTCGCCGAGTCCGAACTCTACCGGGCCTGGGGCTGCGATGTCATTGGCATGACCAACATGCCCGAGGCCAAGCTCGCCCGCGAGGCCGAGCTCTGCTACGCCACCGTCGCCATGGTCACCGACTACGATTGCTGGCATGAGGACCACGATCACGTCACCGTCGAGCAGGTTATCCGTGTGCTGGCCGGAAACGCCGACAAGGCGCGGGCGCTGATCGCGCAGGTCGCGCCCAAGCTGCGAGACCGATCCGAATCCTGTCCGGCCGGTTGTCACCACGCGCTAGACTCGGCGGTAATCACGCAACCGGAGGCGCGTGACCCGGCGCTCGCGGCGCGGCTCGATGCCGTGGCCGGGCGCGTGCTGGGCGCTTAGGTCATGATAGTCGGCGGACGCGCCTATCGCAGCATCTGGTTGGCCGAGGATGGTTGGGCGG
>Ga0114950_10004675_pt1 | contig 10655 bp, 4 predicted proteins | sample N075metaG_FD_83503 | JGI IMG/M metagenome (GOLD analysis project Ga0114950, IMG submission 83503) | Deep subsurface microbial communities from Kermadec Trench to uncover new lineages of life (NeLLi) - N075 metaG | ecosystem: Environmental > Aquatic > Marine > Ocean trench > Sediment | place... | reverse complement strand
TAGATGAGGCCGGTAAAAAAGTACTCCCCTTTAAATACCGAAAATTAACAATGAAATATGAATGGTTCATTGCTGGTTATCAAGATAAGAATAAAGTAAATTATGGCATTTATTCTCTTAACGGAGAAGAATTAATTAAGCCTGATTATAATTCGATCTTTATTTTAAGCAAATCATACATTGCCGCGGACAAAGGTGAGCAAATTTTCGTTTTCAATAAAATTGGTGTTAAAACTTTACAAGTAGAGGCTGATAGTTTGAGGGTTGTTAACAACAGCTATGCTAAATTTTACAAAAGAGGTAAGGTAGGCCTGCTAAAATATAATGGTGGCCAAGTTCTGGCTTCTGAATATCAGGATATTAAAATAACAGAAGATGAAATTCTAGTCAGGAATTATCCGAAATGGAATTTTATTACAGGATATGACACACTCAATTTTAATGAAGAAATAGTAACTGAGTGGCAGAATAATTTTATTGTGACAAACAATAATAAAAGCTGGCTAATGAGCTCAGATGGGCAGGTGATATCCTCTATTTATGATAGTTTCAAAAAAGTCAATAAGTCGTTTTCCATTGTTAACAAAGACGGCAGATGGGGCGTGGTTAATAATTTTGGGCATGAAATAGTTAGTCTTAATTATTCAGAAATAGTAAGTGATGAAGAGGTAATCTATGCTCGTAATCTAGCAAGCAAAATGAAGTGGTTGTTATTTGATCATTATGGATATCAAAAAAGTAAGCTTGAATACGACTCAGCTAATTTTATAAGTGAAGGCAGAATAGCAGTAAAACGTAACGGAAAATGGGGTTTTTTGGATCGATTTGGCATTGAAGTTATTTCGCCAGTTTTTGACAAGGTTGGTCAATTTAGAGAAGGTCTTTCTATCGTTACTTTTTATGGTGAAGATGGCATAATAAACCGAGAAGGAAAGTGGATTGTTCTACCAGAAAAAATAAAGATCTGTAATCAAGGGAACTCTACCCTCCTGGCAATTACTCAAGGGCAATACCAGGTAAGAAGTTTCAACGGAGAACTAATCTATTTTTCTAGAAATAAGATGAAAATGACAGGTTTTGGGTTCGTTGAGTATGATTCAACAAATGCTGAAATCATTAGGAAGATTTCCTGGCATGGTACCATAATACAGCATTCGCTAGTCAATGAAAGCACTATGGCCGGAGGTGCGGGTCTGTTAGTATTTAAAGCAAATAATAAATTCGGATTTAAGGATCAAAAGGGTAGAATAATTATTGCCAATAGATATGACGATGTAAAACCTTTTAATCAAAAGTTGGCTGCTATTAAGATCAACAATAAATGGGGCTTTATCGATTTAGATGAGAAACTAATTATCCAGCCTCGATATGATTCTGTAAACCATTTTGATCGGGGATTTTGTATTACCAGTAAGAATACTTTATTAGGTGTTGTTAATTTAACTGGAGAAGAGATTCTAAAAAATCAATATCAACAGATTATTTTGTTGAGTAATGGTAGGTTCAGGGTCCTGAAAAATAATTATTGGGGTGTTCTCGATGGTAATGGGGCAGTGGTAATTCACGAGAAATATAATACCTTACTTCCTGTAAAAGAGAATTATTATATAGTAGAGAGAAACGGTAAATACGGTACTATCGATCTTGCCGGTGTGAATAAAATACCTCTGCTATATGATTTTATTGGTTATAATGAACAAACCGAGACCCTAACAACCAAACTGTCATACAAAAAAGAATGGGCTTTCTTAATGAAAACCCACTCTATTAATAATTAGTTAATTTTTACTAGTTATTTTACTATTTTTTAGGTTTACCACGAGGGTTGGACTGCTTTGTAGACCCGGCAATAGAATCTCTCATAGATGTATCAGCCTCAATATTTCGCATTTTATAGTAATCCATAATACCCAGATTACCTGATCTGAAAGATTCTGCTATGGCCTTGGGAATTTCTGCTTCAGCTCGAATAACTTCAGCTCTCATCTCCTGTGATTTTGCCTTCATTTCCTGCTCATGAGCAACAGCCATAGCGCGTCTCTCTTCAGCTTTTGCTTCAGCTACCTTAAGATCGGCCATGGCTTGGTCAGTTTGCAACTGAGCACCAATATTTATGCCAACATCAATATCGGCAATATCAATAGACAAGATGGTAAATGCAGTACCCGCATCAAGTCCTCTAGCAAGTACTACTTTAGATATTTTCTCCGGATTTTCAAGTACATCCTTATGCGATGCTGCTGAACCAATAGAAGTAACAATACCTTCACCTACCCTGGCAATAATTGTCTCTTCACCGGCACCACCAACTAACTGTGCAATATTAGTTCTCACAGTTACCCTGGCAACTGCCATTAATTGAATGCCATCAGCTGCCACGGCTGCAACCTTAGGGGTGGTAATTACTTTAGGATTAACCGAAAACTGCACGGCTTCAAACACATTACGCCCGGCAAGGTCAATTGCTGTAGCCTGTTTAAAATCCAGATCAATATTAGCTTTATCCGCCGATATTAACGCCTTTATTACATTTGCTATATTTCCTCCAGCTAAATAATGAGTCTCAAGGTCAGAGGCACTCAATTTTATGCCGGCCTTATTAATGGTAATTAGTTCTCTAACAATTAATCCTGGAGGAACTTTTCTTATGCGCATAAACATAAGTTCAAATAACCCTACCTTAACATTTGAAAAGACAGCGGTTATCCACAGGCTTATTGGTACAAAATAAAAGAAAATTATAATTAGTATAAGCCCACCAAAAATGAGCACTAATAAAGGTATTCCAGATACATCCACAATTAATTATTTATTGGTTCAACAAAGATTTTTCTATTATCAATTTTTATTATTCTAATTTTAGAATTGGTTGGTACAAGCTGACCCAAAGATCTCACTTCCATTTCAACATTATCAAACTCGCCTTTACCCATCGGTCTTAATGTGGAGTGGGTAACCCCCTCATCACCTATTTTTACCAGTATTGGTTTGTTCTCGTTTACCTTACTATTTATGGTTCCTTTTAGGGCAAATTTACTCCATGCACCCGACCGAAAAGCATAAATTAGCGTTACAGTTGAAAAAACCGCTGTTCCTCCGGTAACACTCCAGCCTGCCGTGTTGCCATAACTGCTAAAGGTAAAAACTAACCCGGCAATAATAGCTGCTAAGCCAATAATTCCAACTATAGTTGTCCCAGGCACAAATATTATTTCTACCACAACAAGGGCCATACCAACAACAATTAAAAGTACTATAGTAAACAAGGGTAGTAATTAGATAAATTCGATGCCAAAACTACAAAAAACTACGAGATAATAGCGCTTAAGCAATCTATTTCAAAGCAACAGAACTGTAAATTTTCTCTAGTTTACTATTAATTATAATTTGTTCGTTTTTAGAACCCATCAGGTTAATGTTCTTATCATTTACTTTATAAAGGGCAACAATTTTATAGGAGGTATCAGAGACAAAACATTGAATATCCTCCAGTTCACCTTTAAGAGACAATGAAATAACATAGGCATTAGTACCTGAAGTTGCGGTAAATGTTCTACCTGCTTTATTTTTTATAACAGTATAGTTGCCCCCTATAATGAATCTGTTTTGAGTATTAATTAATTGTTGGTAATCGCCACTAAAGGTGTTATCATATTCCCAGAGTTCTTCCCCAAGTCCATTTACTGCTATCACTTTCAAATCAGATTTTACTTTTGTATTAAACTCAAAGGTCTCGGCAAAAAAGGTTAATACAAATATATTACTAGCCTCAACAAAACTTAATTCACGAGGAAACAATTCAGTCTCCAATCTTTGGGCAAATTTAATTTTGCCGGTTTCAGTAATGTGTAGCAGGGTATTAATCACTTTACTGCTGTCCAAAGCAATTGAGCGAATAACAACCGCTATTCCTTCTGATGTCAGTACTACATCACCAAGCCAATGATTTGCATCAACTCCGGCACTATCAATCTCAAGGTCAATGTTTTTAAACCAGATTGGTTTCAGCTCAGGGGTAAATTTGGCAATAACAATTTGATGATTCCGTTTTTTAGTATCAGTGATCTGTCGGCCAGCAATATAAACGTTATCATCGGCTGAAGTCATAACGAATTGCGTTTTTATTGCACCCTGAGGTAAATCAGTTAAACGCTCAGTAACAGTATATAAGGGTATTGAGGTTCGTCTATATTTAACTATTCCACCAAGTGAGTCAGTTTTATTTTCAGACAAAATACCATCCTTAATGTTAGATATCTGTTGAGAAAACACCAATCCAATCTTCCTCTTTTCTTCAGTCATAAAAGATTTCATCTCTTCGTTCCCGCCAAATGTCATCTTGATAAAATCTCTGTGCCGTTCTAACTGAATGGGATCGAATCTGTTTTCAAATTCTGTAATAATGCTATCTCCGTGCTTTGAGGCATACATCATATCACTATAATAAGCCAACTTTCTGTCCATTTCAATGGTTGCTGTATCATAATATTCATTACGGTTCTGGTCAATAATAAACTGTTGTTGAAATTCATAGTATACTAAGAGTGGAACAATGGCATTCTTATAGTCATATTTTAAAAGATTAAATAGCAGTGATTTGTCTGCATTAACAACTTTAAATGTTTCTGGGTTTGATGATGTTTTTACCTCTGTTACTGCAGCTCTTAACTTTTTTTCATTGGCAATTAAATCTTCTCGGAGTACATTTATTTTGTCATGCATAACTACATTAACTGAGTCTACCCATGCAGCGTAATTCCATAAACTGATTTTTGGTTGTAAAAAATTAATTTGAGTTACTAAACCATCCAGGCGATAGACCTGGATAAAGTGCTCGGAATAACTTTGCTGTACTGCGTTAATTTGATATTGGTTTCTTAGCGCCAAATAGTTATCAAAATAAATTTTTGTTGAATCATAACTAACTTTTAGTTTATCCAACTTTAATTCAAGCGCTTCATCATGGAGTAAATACAGCTCTTTAAGGCTTGCGTAAGAACCAACTACTTCGGCATAAACCTTAACTGCTGCATCATATTTCTCAACACTCAGGGTAAACTTTTCATAAATCGGTGGCAGCTTTATTAAAAATTCTTCTACCGCTTCAGATTCTTGAGATATGAGACGTGACAATTCAAAAAAGGATGGAACGCTTCCTTCATTAACCATACCAAGGTAATAGTCTCCATTTTTCCTGATTTCCTTCTCAGTTACAACCAAACTGGACTTAAAAAACTTAGCCTTGGTAAGTTCAGCTAATGCCATTGCTTTCTCACGCTCCCTTAAAGCATCAACAGCCTTATATCGGCTTGCATAAATTATTGCCACTCTTAAATTGGCATTGGCATGATCTAAATTGTTTATCAAATAATTATTGAGTAATTCTAAAGCATTATCTTCCTCAGCAATAATAATTTGTGGAAATACGTCTTTATATTTTTGCCCCCTACTTATGTAGCTGCAGAAAAGAAGACCTGATATAAGAATTAATTTCAGCCTCATCATTATATTGATAATACTTTTAGTTCTACCCTTCTGTTCTTTGCTTTATTTTCATCGCTATCATTGGGCACTATGGGTGTTGATTCACCATAGCCCTTAGCAACAAATCTTTGCTGAGAAATCTGATTATCAATTAAATAGGCAACAACACTTTGTGAGCGTTTGTCTGATAACGATCTATTAAAAAAATCAGATCCCACATCATCAGTATGAGCAGATATCTCAACTTTTAGTTTTGGGTTCTCATTCATCAATTTAACAACTCTTTTCAATTCAATAAAAGATATATCAGACAGCTGAAAAGAGTTAGATTCAAACAATATTTCTTTTAATTCCAACTTGGCATTAATCTCTAATTTCATCAATTGCATTGAAACATCAGCAGTAGTCATTTCAGTGCCTGCTTGGACATTGGTTAAATCCAGTGTTGTTGAGTTAAAGGCATAACCCTGGTCGCTTGTGGCCTCAATCTCATAGCGATCACCTGCCCGTAAGGTTACATACTCATTGCCATTAACCTCAATTACCTCACCCCTGGATTTATTACGAATAAGTATTCTTGATTTGACCTTAGAGTTATTCCGCAGGTCGGCAACCTTTATAAATACTCTTACCTTTTCAGGATTCAGTTCAATGTCTTGTTCATAGTCGCGATACATAACCAAACCCGATAAATCGAAGGGGAATGATGCACCCTTGAAATTATTTGCACTAATAAATACTTCATACTTTTTACCCAGTGCCATATTTAACACTACCCTACCATCTTCCTGGCTTGTTTTTAGTTCCGAGATAATACTGGAACTACCTTGTTCCTTAAATAACACATTCGATTCAAGAGACTCGAAAATTTCTATATCGCTAACATTCAAGGTTAATCTGACCGTTTGAAACAAAGAAATATCAGCACTAATTTCCTCATACTGGGTTACATCTCGTAAATCGAACGCTTTGGTAAAACTTGAAAAACCATCAGATTTAAACTCTACATTATAACTTCTACCGGCAGCAAGAACAAGAGCATAATATCCATCCGAAGGGTTTGACCTGATGGTCATTATTACTTCCGTTGTGAGGGCATCGGTAACTACAATTGTAACACCAATTCCATTGCCACTATCAACATCAGTAACCTGTCCTGAAACTACATTATTTATAAATTGTCTTAATTCTTCAGGTATTTCAACCGAATAAATATCGGATCCTGCGTAAACAAAGTACATTAAATCCCCTGAAGCTGAAATACAGGAGAATTGATCACTTTTTGAGGTGTTTACATAGTCTAATGACCGTGGGAAAGACCAGCCACCAAGAATATTTTGCTGAGTTTGAAAAAGATCATAGTCTAGCTTTTCTTCCGACCTAATTCCAGAAAATATGAGCGTCTTATTATCGGCCATAATTCTAGGAGCCCGAGATGTATAGAGGTTTACCGGCAATGGTAACATTTTAGGAACGCCCCACGATCCATCATCGTTTCTTTTTGACTCATAAATAGCATAGGCTATTGACAGCGATTTACGTATGGTTTTATTATCAATGTCCTCTAATGGCCTTTCTTTAACAAAATATAAGGTCTTACCATCAGCAGAAATTGAAGGAAATCCCTCGTAATCAGGTGTATTAATTGGTGTTCCGGCATTTATTGGCTTGCCCCATCCATCAGCTCCACGTATCGAATAGTAGATATCCTCCCCTCCCTGGCCGCCATCAAATGATGCAAAAAAGAGCATAAAGTTTCCATCAAAGCTTAGGGTAGGGCCACCAATAAGGTCATTTTGGCTGCCAAAGTTATTAATCGAGTCCAATTGAGTAGGTTCTGACCAGCTACCATCAGGTTGTAATTTCGATTCGAACAATTTGTAACCTCCTCCTTCTAATCGATTTGACTGAAAAATCATGGTTTTGCCATCAGCGCTAATGGTTGGTGCATACTCAATGTACTGGTCAGTATTAAGGCCTATAGCAGGTTTCTGATTCATCAGACTATCTTGAGCCTGCAAACAATAGGCTATTAACAAACTAAGTGAAAGTGATATAGTGGCTCGCCTTAATCTCATCTGCCAATCATAATAAATGCTCCCCAAAAATACGGGGGCTTGTCCTCATTTAACATAGTTAATTGAGCCTGTTGCAAGGAATGATAAATATTCTCACCACCTACCCAGTTAGTATAGAATAACCTCATCAGCTCCATTGTAGCTTCATCGTTTACTTTCCAAAGGCTCATAATCAGGTTTTTTGCCCCAGCTACCTGCAGTGCCCTTTGCAAGCCATAAACACCTTCTCCATTTTTTATGTCGCCCAGGGCAGTTTCACATGCGGATAAAACCACAAGTTCTGTATTATCCAAATAAAGATTCATCGCTTCATAAGCAGTAAGAATTCCGTCATTTTCCGTATCATTATTTTGGTTTGATGCCCCGGCAAATAGCAGCCCCGACCTAACCAATGGATTTCTTTCATGTTCATTAATTCCTGTCTGACTTTCAAGTTGCCTGGCCTTCATATCGGGCATAAAAAATCCATGGGTAGCTAAATGTATTACAGTTGGTGAAATCTTAAACTTAAGTTGTTTTTCAAGTGCTTCTTTTCGAACATACTTACTTACTTGCCAATTATTTGCTCGAAGCAGGCTATCAATATAATCAACTTCAATCTTCGTACCGGGTAGAGGGCTTATTTGATTCATATTTAGATGTGACCGCTGTTGATCATTTAAAATAACTGGTTTATCAGGTGTATTGCTCTCAAGGTCATAGGTCGGATCACCAAGGCAGAGCATCGATGGAGACTGATTGTGGTCCTTGACAGCTACTGGTGCAATTAGGTCTCTGGTACTGCTTATGTACTTTACGAAATAATCTTCAATGAGATACTTGCCAGAATTAACATTGTAAATAGTATTGATATTGATTTTATTGTAGACACCGTCGGCTGATATGTAAATGGTTTTTGCGCTATTTACTAATGGATCTATAGCTGCCCAATAGTGATAGAAGGATTTCTCATCCTTGACCTGATACTTTATTGTGTTATTATAATAACTATAGAACTTAGTTTCCATTATTTGGCCATAGGGTAAGGTGGTAAACACTGGATTTGCTGAGTTGGCTGTTACTGCCATTGCCACATATGAAACTGAATCTTTTATCCCATTTCGTTCAATTCTAATTATTTCCAGCGCTACCTCATTCTCATTAAGTCGCTCAGCTACTTGCTGCCAATTTGGATCAGTTTTTTCAAACTCTTTAGCAAATAATTCTGATGATTTTGAAAGTGATTTCTCAAGTGTATTCGCTCTGTCTTCAAGTGAAGGAATATCAATTCCCTGAGCGGCTACTTGCTCTTTGCTATAACCATAATAGCGAACCAGCTGTATTTTGAGATTTGTCCATTGATTAAATTCCTTAATCAAAACTTCATCTCCACTGCCTAATATTCTGGACCTGGTTTTGTTTACAGCGTTGAGTAGCAAAGCTTTTGTGGCTAACTGAACATTATATAATCTAGAGATGATTTCTGGCGATTGCCTATAATTGACGTAATATTCTATACAGAACTCTTTATACCTGTGAATAACCGGGGTAACTTTTGCATAGAAGGCATTCTTCTCATTTTCACTTAGTGAAGGAAAGTATTTGCGAATTTGTCCTAAATACTGGTCAACCACCTCATTATAAACAAGCCAGCCCTCATCATACTTATTAGTAACCTGTAATAAAACGGCTTTACTATATAAGGCACTTGTATAAGCCGGGTGACTCTTTCCTAAAAGCGTGCCACGTATATTAAGTACATCATTTATCATGCTGTCAGCCATCTCATATTTTTCCTGTTCCTGAGCTAAAATTGCCAAATTTAGCAAGGTATTGGCATAACTAGGTTGCATAGTACCTATTGATTCCTCCTGAAGTTTTAGTACTTGCTTATACATATTAAAGGCTTCATCCTTTCTATTGGTTTTTTGAAGCAATGAAGCATAATTATGCAGCGAAACAGCATAATTCGGGTTGGTTTCACCATAAATTCTTTTATTGGTTTTTAGGGTAACAACCAAGATTTCCAGGGCTTGATCCGGCTTACCCATAAGCTCATAAAGTGTAGCCAGGTTTTCCAGACTCAGCACATAATCCGGGTTTTCATCTCCAAATGCTGATTTATAAATTGCTATTGCTTCCTTAAAATCCGACTCTGCTTTCTCGAAATTTCCCATCTCTTGGTAGAGAATACCCATGTTATTTGCCACACCTGCATAATTTGGATGTTGCCTGCCGTCAGTTGCTGCTATAATTTCACTTACCTTAATAAACTTTGGTTCTGCTTCCTGGTAGTTACCCATATCCTTGTCCAGGGTTGCTTGCCTAAGCAATATATCTGCATACTGACTGCCGGTTTCACCGGAAATATCCTTGGCGATGTTTAAAGCTTCACTATATCGCTCCTGGGCAGTGTTATAATCACCCTTTGCTTGAGCTAAGCTGCCCATGTTTCGTAAAATTCCAAGATAAATAGCAGGGTTATCAGAACCAATTGATTTTTTTAATTCCAACAACATCTTTTCTGCTTCTGATAGCTTACCCTGAGCTTGCAATAGTGTTAAATAATTAAAAACTATAGATTGATACAAACCTTGATCTACTTGGCTATTTACCAATGGGATTCCCTCTAGAAATAAAGTTTGAGATTTACTATATAACCCCTGCATTTGATAATGAGAAGCTGCTTTATTTAATATTCGAGCTTTGTTTCTCTTTGGCCATTGACTCCTATCAGCATTATAAATTAGATCAAAAGTATCATTTGCCTCATCATATCTTCCTTGCTTGCGCAAAGCGGAACCCAGCTCTGCTGCTAATTGGTAGTAAATAATATCATTTGCACTTTGCAATGCCAGGGTTTTCTCCGCCAATTCTGAAGCACGAATTATATTGGCCGCCCTATCTTGTGCTCGAATAGTATTCAGGGCAATTGCAGCATACCCTTCAGACTGTTCTAAATCCAGGATCTCCAGCATTTTAAGTGCTTGGTCATACTTCTCTAATGCTTCATTAACCTTACCAATGTTTAGTAAAATAGTAGCTTGGGTATTTAAAAAATAAGCCTGCTCAGCACTTACTTCATCATTACCCTCAAGCATTGAACTAATACTG
>Ga0114950_10004673_pt1 | contig 10658 bp, 8 predicted proteins | sample N075metaG_FD_83503 | JGI IMG/M metagenome (GOLD analysis project Ga0114950, IMG submission 83503) | Deep subsurface microbial communities from Kermadec Trench to uncover new lineages of life (NeLLi) - N075 metaG | ecosystem: Environmental > Aquatic > Marine > Ocean trench > Sediment | place... | reverse complement strand
GATCATACCTTGAGGGGAATATTTAGCGACAGACCTTATATTGTCGGCGCGGAATGGCCCGGCACGGTGATAGACATTCGCTGGAACTCATGGCCCGCTTACCTGAAAGAGCTCAAGCTCACTCACCCTTCGACCGAAAAAGGCGCTCGTTTGGCAGTAAATCGTGGGCGCCGCAACGACATCATAATCGAAGAACTGACCGATCCACTCCTGGTTGAAGCCGAACTTCATCACCTTCTGGCAGAACATCACTACCGTATAAATCAGACACCTTTCTACATGGCCCCGGAGTTCACGACAGTTCTGAAAAAGAACCTTGGCGACCGGGCAGTTATCCTTGTGGCCCGTAAGAATGACCGCATCGTCGGCCTCACCATCTACATGCGCAACAGCACCGCCATGCAGCTGAAATTCGTCGGCATTGCCAAGGACAAGGTGAAATCCCGTGACCAGGTTTATTTCAATATCACCTACCACCAACTGATCGACAAAGCCTGCGCACAGGGATATGAGCAACTCTATTTTGGTATTTTGACCTACGAAGCAAAATGCCGCCGCGGGGCCAGGTTGGTCCCCACCTCAAGCTGGATTTGGGAACCTCGTCCCGTTCGTGCCGGGATGCAGCAACTGCTGTTGTCTTACCAGGCACGCTGGCAAGAACACGTGTTGGCGCCATTTTCGAGCCAAAACCAGGTGACCAACGAATCGCCATTGCCATGCTACAAATGGCCGCCTCGGTCAAAGGCGAGATAGTGAAAAGGGTTTCCATGTCCCTGCCATCCTGTGGACGGTAATTCGACATCTCACCAGGACTGGTCGGCTGAAAACGTTGTAAGAGCCATTCGACGTTCGTTGGGATCGGTGGCGCTTTCTTATACACCTTACTTTTCTGAACTGTTTGACGACAGGCTGATCAACCGGGTCAAACATCCGGCCGAAATCGATTTCGATTCTGATAATGTGGCCCAGCCCTGGCGGATCGAGGCTGCAGGTAAGCAGTATTTCGTCCCCGGCAGCACCGAAGATCTGATCAACTACACCTCTTGTGTGATCGCCTGTTGCCCCCAGATCAAACAAGCCTGGGAACTCAGTGGGCCAAGCGAAGACTGTGGGCCACCGTCGCGGATTGAACTGGCACTGAACCGAATAGGGGAAGGGCCATGGAAGAATCATTGGAATGAATTCCATCGTCGTTCCGACCGCATTGCCAATTCCGGTTACCCGTGGGTGCTGAATGCCGACATTGAGACCTGTGCGTCCATAATCAATACCGAAATCCTTGCAAATCTTCTTTCCGAATGGGGCAGTGACCCCGACGCTGTCCGTATCTTCGCCTCAATGCACCGAGCCTGGCACCAATTCGGTTTCCCCGGCTTGCCGGTCACAGGTACATTCAGTCTGTTGAGCCGGGCGTATTTGCTGGAAGTGGAGCAATGCTTGCGCGGCCGGGGTATCTTATTTTTGAAGAACATCGACAACTTCAGATTGTTCTGCAAATTACCTGAGGAGCAGGAATTATTGCAGCTGGCTATCAGGGATAGCCTGGCCATGCGAGGGATGCGCTTAAACGAGAGCAAGTACCAATTTCACCAATTCGGTACAGCTCGCGCATCCTCGTGGCGCTGGCGTCTGATTCTCAAGGGCAAGGGACGTTATGGATTTGTCCGCCCCTTTCTGGTCCGGTTGATACGCTACAGAATGCTCCGCCCGATCTGTCTGTTCTTGCTTCGGGCCATGGTAAGACGCCCAGGGAAGTAGCCTTTACTCGGCGCCAAGCCGTTTTTACGCAGGAGCTCGTTCGCCATCGATACTGAAACCTGAAGTCAATGCGGCGGTGATGTGACCATCATTGCCAGCATAGAAGACCCCATGGTCATCAGAAAGATACTTGCTCACCTGGATGACAAAGCAACAACTGGACTGCTGCCGGATTGCCGAGCCTCGCCAAGCCTACCAATGGGCTTGTTCGTCTGAAGGCATGGACCCAACCATAGTACTAACTTGCTGCTCCCAATTTGGTAGTGGTAGGGTGTTTTTTCGCCTGGCCTTTGGAACTGGCGCGAAATAGAGAGTTAATCAAGTAGAATCCAGTCTTCACCATTCAACTGCGCGAAATTTTAAAGTGAATTGCCTCAACTGCGGACATAACGCTTTGTTCAATATCTGCAAAATTCTGGCAATATGGTGTTTGAACCTCCTATAATCTTTCATACATATCTTCCACATTTACTCTGAATTGCTAAAGGGTCGGGCCTGCTTAAAATAAACTTTTCGCTCGCCCGTGCCGAAATCGTCCACCTTGTATTCAAGATCTATAGCGAACAAGCCGTTCTTATCTTGAGGATCATCGAGTTGCTTGAAATGGTCATGCAGGGTACGTATCACATTCACCATCGTATCGAGTTCGCTATCCAGGAACACAGGCTCTCTAATACCGAGGTCCTTGTTTACCTTCGTTTCTGATGATCGTTTGATATAGACACGTTCGGTGTATTTCGTGCTGAAATCATACGCGGTCATTGGATCAAAAAACACAATCATTTCTTCCGCCACTACGCCTGGTGAAGGGTTGGTAACACTGTATTCGCCGTTCTGGTTATTGAAGTAGACCCCTGTTGACAACCCGGACTGGCTTTTCACGTCGGTGATATTTCTTGAGATTGCTACGCCGTTGCCTTCTTCTTCCGGAAACCCTGGGTTCAATTGAATCGCGGCGAAAACCGTTTCGTGGTTGATGCCGTAAAACTCACGTTCGTCGAACGCTCTTCGGTTCCAGACTGAAGCCCAAACGGTTCTAATCGCCTCCTCGATACTGCTGCCCTTTTTGTCGGGTTTGAATGAGGTTGAAGTGTACAACCCCGCTCCACTGAAATTGGCCAAATCTTCAGAATTGGTTGAACTTCGAAAACGCACGCTTTCGGTTGGGTAGTGGGTATCGATTTTGGCCTTTACATCCGCGATCAACCGAGGGTCGATGGACGTTTGCATAAGCTTTTCCCGAAGCGCTGCGAGCAGTTTCTCTGTCTCAACCGGATCATTCTTTGCACGAATCTTTTCAATGGTATCTTTTATTGATAAGTCGATCCCTGTGTCTTTTATGTGCGCATCATAGTATGCAAAGGGGATGGCGAAACCTGGCCGCACGATTTGATAATCAGTCTTGTCTTTCAGGACATTATAAATCTCGGCATAGTTCGCAGCCTTAGCGCCCACCAGATTAGCGTCTTTTGCGCCAATCTCGCTGTGGTCCAACACTCTTTTCACATCCAGGCGAACCGCTGGTAGATTACCGATGGCAGGCGGCCTGGATGACTGCCAGTGTATCTCGGCCTCTTTTCTGTCGACCACTTCGATTCTGACGTCATCGCCTTTTAAACTCATTTTAACCAGCGCGTTACTGTGAACCAGTTCCGCAAATTCTGAAGACATGATATTAGGAAATACCATGTTTGGTGTATTGCGTTGTTTCGATTTAAGGTTTATATGGTCAAGGTCGGTCTGTGCTTGTTCGGTGATAACGCCCGCAACCACAGTCAGGTCAAGCGGCAATGACTGAAACACCGGAATACTCTCTGTGTTAAGCGAGGAGTAAACATCTGTGGTTCTCAGCATATCGTCTTTCGAAATATATTTTAGGTAGCCATAGGCGATGCCATCCCACATAACGCGTTTTCTGGCTGTACCCTCAGCGGCCAATTTGATGTCGTTGGTAAGCTTTGCTAAGTCAATCAACAATGACGCCTTTAAGCTATCATCAATCACGCCGACCACGGCGGGTTCTATGCTTTTCCAGGCTACAAGTTGTTCTCCATACATTCCCTCGATGTTATCAGTCGCATAGGTGACGGCAACTGACACAAAATTGGCTATTGTTAGCAAACGTTCAAGATCTCGGCCTTCGACAGAATGGTTAAAATCGCGAATATCTGTGAGGAGCTTTTTACGTTGTTCTTTCTTAATCAACCCGGAAGAAAATGCTGAGTTGATTGCAACGAACATGCGCGATTGAATATCGGAGTTCGAAGAATTTGCGTCAATACCGCTATTCAATACATCAATCTGCAAATATTGGTTGAGCTGGATGATAAAACGAATCGTTTCAAGCGGGTAGGAATCCGCTTTTTCCATGCGCTTCATAAGTGCAGCCCCAATTTCTGAAAGTGCTTCGAGTTGGCTGATAGAGTTGTGGGTATTTTTCAGCAAAGCGATAGTTGCGAGTTGTTGTTTATTCAGATTGGGTTCAAGCATGTTTGCCGTTTTCTTTAAAAAATCGGCATTTACTTCAAAATAGTTGTTGAGCGATTTCAGCAACCGTTCAATATCAGCCTTACGCAAATTCGAACCTTCGTACTTGAGATTAAATGCCTCCAGGATCGTGATGTTATCCCGCGAAAGCGAGTTATGGATTCCATTGCGAATAGTGGAAAATTCGCTTTTGTATTTTGGCTTGATACTCTGCGAAATAGCATCGACCTCATTTCTCAGTGTGTTAATAGACACGCCGGAAGTGGAATTTAAGTCGTATCGAACCAGAATCTGATATAGAGAGAGATACTCATTGCGTGTCCGCATGTACCTCGCTACATACTCAGCGAGATGATTCAGATATAAAACTTCATATTCAGAACTCGCTGTTCCTCGCGCATAAAAGGTTTTTGCCATCTTTGTGGCGGGAAATTTGAGGTTGTAAAAGCGCTCCATGATGGTGTGCTTGAACACATTTAGCACGTCTTCCATTGCCTGATCGTTGGCCATGAATTTTTCATGGTCGATATCAAAACTTGTGTTGCTGGCATCGCCAACTACGTTTTTCGCGTATAAATAGTGATAGTTGGTCGCGAAAACATTGGCAATATAAAAATCAAGTTCTGCTAGCTTATTTGCGCCTTTGTCGCGAAAGGCTGAATAAAACAGGATTTCGCCCTTTTCGCCTGGAAAGCCACCGCCTATCTTGCAAAACCTGCCTTCGGTAGTTTGCTTGGCATAGCAGCCGTATGGACCTTTCCACTTCTCATTGACCGATGCGGCAAAGAGCGTTTGAATCGTTTCAAGATCTCTTTGATTTTGGGCGGATAGTACGCCACTTATCATCAGCAATAGCAACGTAATGAGGCTAGTTGTTCTCATGCAGTCTATTCCAACCCTGAACCTCCCCGGGTATTCCGGAGACTCTTTTGTGTGAGTCAGGCTGCAATAGCCTGACCTTCCAGTTGATCATAATATGTCTGCTCGGACTCTGCAGGGGGAATGTCACCGTTGTTCACCGTATCCAGAGGACACAATTAGAGATACATCCTGAAATCAGTGTGGGTCCATCTGGGCTGGTTTATGGCCAATTTACGGCTATCTAAATGTATTTGCGGCTTGATTTACGGCTAATTATCGGCTAATTTATGGCTATGACCTGGAAGCCTGAATACACCATTACCTGTTGATTTGCATCCAATATTGAACCAGTTTTTGGTTCAAATTTCAGTGCAAATGCACATTGTACGACATTAATATTAAGACGAAGCTGAGTACAAAACTTCAGAATCGACTGCGCGCCGCCTTGAAGGAGACTTTCGGTGCAGACAATCCACCAAGTGTTTTTGTCCGTTCGGACACCAACGTTGAAGATCTCGCCGGATTCACCGGTGCAGGGCTGAACCTGACATTACCCAATGTGGTGGGATATGGAAACCTTCTGCACAGCGTTGCGGAAGTCTGGGCATCACCGTGGATATGAATGGAGTACCGGAATCATGAACTCACCTTGGAAGACAGCTGGAAATAAGCATGGCGGACTGAATTTGCTGCTTGCGATCACGCTACTCGGCGCATCGGCCGCGGCATTTGCCTATCCGCTGGATGGATATGAAGAAACCGGCATCCGCCGCATCGAGGGTGCACGGCTGGCAAATGAGGGCCTGGCCGAGGGCGGCAAACAACCACCAGGTGCCCTGTTGACGACCGAACAGGTGGATCTGCGGCTGCTGGATTATCAGAGCCTCACCCTGCCGAAGGCAGACCCTGCGTTTACGGCACAAATCGAAGCACTGCTGGGTGAAAGTGCGGATCGCTACGGTATTGCGGTACTCGACCTGACAGACCTGGACAATCCCCGCTACGCTGAACACCGCGGCAACTACCAGCAAAATGTCGGCAGTGTAGGAAAGCTGCTGAGCGCCCTTGGCCTGTTCCAGGCCCTGGCCGATACCTGGCCGGATGATCTTGAGCGCAGGCAGGCTGTACTGCGCGATACCATCATGACAGCGGATAACTTCGCCCACCACGATCACCACACGATCCGTATATTTGACGTGGAAAACCGTTCGCTGATCCGCCGGCCCGTGCAGGATGGTGACCAGGGTTCCTTGTGGGAGTACCTGGACTGGACGCTTTCGGTCAGTTCAAATTCGGCTGCAGCCATGATAATGCGCGATGCCATGCTGCTGAGGCACTTTGGCAAGAAATACCCGGTGTCTGAAGAAGAAATCAAAGCATTTTTTTCCGAAACGCCTCAAGCTGAGCTGACAAAGTTGTTCCAGGCGACTTTCTGGGAGCCCGTGAGCCGCAACGGCCTGCCGCTGGATCAAATCCGCCAGGGCAGCTTTTTTACCGCTCAGGGCAAGAGATATGTAAACGGTGGCGGCAACAGCTACGCTACTGCCCGCACCCTGATGCAATTCGTATTGCTGATGGAGGAAGGCAAACTGGTTGATGAATGGAGCAGCCGCCAGTTGAAAAGACTGCTATACATGACCGAGCGGCGTATCCGTTACGCGTCTTCACCGGAACTGAAAGATGCCGCGGTGTATTTCAAGTCGGGCTCCTGGTACAAGTGCAAGGAAGAAGAAGGCTTCAAATGTAAGGCTTATGCCGGCAATGTGAGGAACTTCATGAACTCGGTGGCGATCATTGAGCAGGAAATCAATGGCGTTAAGCTGCATTACATTGCCATTATAATCTCCAACGTGTTGCGCAAGAACTCAGCGGTGGAGCACCAGACCCTGGGAACCGAGGTGCATCGCCTGATAAAGCAGGCCAATAGCAGGGATTAACCCGCGACTCATTTACCCGGCGTATCAATCCAGGGATTTGGGTTTACGGGCAGCCTTAACTGCGCGCCAACTCTCGGCAACCGCGAGCCTTTGCAGTGGGGCAGCAAGTTGTTCTAGCCAGGCTGACCCTTTAGCGCTATGGGCCAAAGCAACCATAATGTATACATGGCCTGCATAGCGAACCAGGGCGCTATCGGAATGAAAAGTTCCCCAGGTGCCTGACTTTCGATAAATTTCCAGCCTATCCCAGTCCTTTAAACCCTTCACGAATTTATGTGAAATTCCAGGACGTGACAGGGTATCGAGCATCATTTGGGAAAGCTCCGGGGTGACCAGGGTTCCTGTTTGAAGCTTGTAGTAAAACCGTGCAGCCTGAAATGCGGTCGCACCGTGGGAAAGGCCTGCCAGTGGGTCACGCTTATAGGCTGAACCAGGTCCATAGTCTTTTCCAACCCACAGACCGCCAGCTCCACTCTGGTCATAAAACCGGTACTGCGGCGATTGCAGGGTTTCGATAAGTTCTTCGTGCCCAACCAGCGCGAGCACGCGCGTTGCACAGGCATTACAGGAATAACGAATCATGTCATTGAGGTCTTTGTTCAGCTTTTCATCCAGCTCCAACCGCCCTTCATGAATCGCCACAGCAGCACCAAGTAAAATGGCGATTTTCGGAAGACTTGCGGCATACACCATCTGGTGGCCATTGAGTTCGGCCAGTTGAGGATTAGCCGGATCAGTCACAATAAGGAGCACCAGGGAAAGCTTGTTTTCATTAACCGCCTTTTCCAAACCCTGATCGCGCACCAGGTCTTCCAGGGCCTGTTGCAGCCGTGAGTCTGTCGCTTCACTTAAAATACGCGTGGTATCTGCTCCAAAGGCGGATATGCTGATGAGCAGCAGCGCAATTAGAATCAGTGGTTGCTGAAATTTCATTTACGACCCACTTCCCAGGAACATGTTCCGGCTGATCATACCGCTTCTGCCAATGGCAAAAAAGAACAATTCTGTGAGACACTTAATAATCGAAAACACTGTTGCAGTAATATGCCCGCAATGAATGGAACGATTGATTATCTAAATAACACCAGCCTGAATTGGTGGTACTGAGAAGGCTCAATGTGAGCTAGTCACGCAAAACTCACGCAAGGCCAATCAGTGAAATCTTGAAGTTAGCGGTAAGTAACTGAAAAAATTGGTGGGCCGTGTAGGACTCGAACCTACGACCAATGGATTAAAAGTCCAGTGCTCTACCACCTGAGCTAACGGCCCTCCGGGAGGAGGCGGAATTGTAGGTGAAATTCTCTTCTGGCTCAAGGGTTTTGGATAATTTTAAACATAGCAGGTTGGGTCAGGGGTGGCTGCTGCTCTGAATCCTTCCTTGCGGATTCGGCAGGAATCACAGACACCGCAAGCATGCCCTTCGCTGTCTGCCTGGTAGCAGGAAACAGTCAGGCTGTAATCGACGCCGAGTTTGTTGCCTTGTTTAATAATTTCGGCTTTTGTCATGTCGATCAGGGGCGTATGGATGGTGACATTTCCACCTTCTACACCGGACTGGGTCGCCAGCCGCGCCATTTGCTGGTAGGCCTTGATGTACTCGGGACGGCAGTCAGGGTAACCGGAATAATCCACCGCGTTGACGCCGATGAAGATGTCATCGGAACCCAACACTTCGGCCCAGGCCAGGGCGAGTGAAAGCAGGATGGTGTTACGTGCCGGGACGTATGTGACCGGGATGCCCGGGGTTTCCTCTTCAGGCACGTCAATGTCGTCCGTAAGCGCCGAGCCCCCGATGGCACGCAGATCCAGCGACAGGACTTTCAAATGCGCCCTGTTTGCTTCAGCCACCCTGGCTGCTGCATCGAGTTCCGAGCGGTGGCGCTGTCCATAATCAATGGCCAGGGCGTAGCAATCGAAACCCCGGGATTTAACCATGGCCAACACCGTGGCCGAGTCCAGCCCGCCGGAAACCAGGACGACTGCTTTTTTTGATTCTGTCATGGATACAGGTATGCCTATTTTCCGGGCGTGTCGCCCCAAAGAATTTTGTGCAGTTGCAGTTGGAAGCGAACCGGTAAGTGGTCTTCCAGTATCCATCCCGCCAGTTCTTCCGGACTCACCTGGCCCCATGCCGGCGAAAACAGAACTTCACAAAAACCATTCAAATTTCTCTCGCGCAACTGCTTGCAGGCCCACTGGTAATCTTCGCGCGAGCAAATGACAAATTTTATCTGGTCATGCCTCGTCAGTTCCTTAAGGTTGCTCCAGAGATTCTTTTCCACTTCCCCTGAACCGGGAGTCTTCAGGTCCATTACCCGGCTCACTCGCTGGTCTGCCTGGCTGATATCGATGGCGCCACTGGTTTCCAGTGAGACTTTACAACCCTGGTCACACAAAAGCTTCAACAACTCAGCGCAGCGCTTCTGCGCCAGTGGTTCCCCGCCGGTAACGCAGACATAAGGCGTTCCATATTTGCTGACTTCAGCGAGGATGTCATCAAAGTGCAGCCACTTCCCACCGTAAAAGGCATACTCGCTGTCGCAATACACGCAACGCAGCGGGCAGCCGGTCAGCCTCACGAACACGGTGGGTAGCCCGGTCTGCAATGCCTCACCCTGCAGGGAATGGAAAATCTCGGTGACTTTCAACATGCCTTCGCGGGATTCAGGGACACGTGATTTGTTTTCGACTGTCTGCATGTGCTTATTGTAAACGCCGCCGTATTCCCAGGTGGCATGTATTACACGAAATCGATGAGTTTTCCTTCATGGTTACCTATCGGCATTCATTAATATGAATGCGAGTACCAGCAAAGGGAATTGGCTTTATACTTATAGGTGTGTATAATTGAAAAGCCGTGATGTAATAAACAGGTTAAGCCGAAATGGTTTTGAATTGCGAGCCGTAAGAGGCAGCCATCACCAATTTAAGCACGCAGACGGGCGCCTTATAACCGTTGCCCATCCCTTGAAGGATATTCCAATTGGAACCCTACGGAATATTTTCAGGATCGCAGGCTGGGAGTGGATGCCTCATTAACATTTGGAATTGCCATGAGATATCCGATTATTTTACATACCGATGATAACCGCCAGTTCGGCGTGACTGTACCCGATTTGCCGGGCTGCTTTTCCCAGGGAAATTCAGTTGAAAATGCAATTGATAATGCCAGGGAGGCAATTCTGTTTCATGCTGAAGGCCTGCTATCCAATAAGCAGACCATTCCGATACCCACTGAATTTGTCGATATATCTGACTTTCACGGAGATGCAGGAACTGCGTTGATCGCCTATGCAGATGTCAATATCGAATCCTTGCTTGGCCCCGCAAGACGAATCAACATCACCATCAAGGAAGCAAGCTTGCAAATCATAGACATCAGGGCCAACGCACGCGGCATGAACCGCTCAGAGTACCTCGCCTACGCCGGAACCCACTTCGATAATTAAGCATGAGGTGAGGGAAGTGCGGTAAGCAGGCGTGCCTTGACAATTCAACGTCGTGATATTGAGCTTATCGGAGGACCAGTCCACTGATTGCCTTATTATCGCGGAGTCTGGCGCCGGACAGGTGCGTCTGAATGCTGGGCTGGACTGAACCCTATAGCACCGCTAT
>Ga0114950_10004671_pt1 | contig 10659 bp, 9 predicted proteins | sample N075metaG_FD_83503 | JGI IMG/M metagenome (GOLD analysis project Ga0114950, IMG submission 83503) | Deep subsurface microbial communities from Kermadec Trench to uncover new lineages of life (NeLLi) - N075 metaG | ecosystem: Environmental > Aquatic > Marine > Ocean trench > Sediment | place... | reverse complement strand
CGGCGCGGAGGTCCTCGAGCGCCTGGTTGAAGACCGCGAGGATGCGCGGGTCGCCGCCCTCGCGGTCGGAGATCTGCCGGACGACGCCGATGCGGGCGCCGTTCAGCGCCCCGGCGTCGAGGAACTCGTTGTAGTCGGCGGCACGTCGCGCGTCGGCCTCGGCGGTCACCGGATCGGCCGGATCCGTCCCGGCGAGGACATCGAACACCACCACCGCGTCGGCGACCGAGCGCGCCAGCGGCCCGCCGATGTCGTTGGCGAAGTTCAGCGGCACGATGCCGTCGCGGCTCGTCAGGCCCATCGTCGAGCGAATCCCGACCAGGGCATTGTGCGACGCCGGGCCACGGATCGAGTTACCGGTATCCGTGCCCAACCCGACGGTACCCATGCTCGCCGCTACCGAGGCCGCGGTGCCGCCGCTGCTGCCGGCCGGCACCCGGTTGGTGGCGTACGGGTTGCGGGTGAAGCCGGGGATCCGCGAGCCGATCGTCTCGTTGGGCGAGAAGGCGAACTCGGCCATGTTCGACTTGGCGAGGACGATGGCCCCGGCCTCGAGGATCCTTCGCACCTGGAACGAATCGTCGGGCGGCATCGACTCGGCAAGCGAGGCGGAGCCAGCTGAGGTCGACATGCCGGCGAAATCGTAGTTGTCCTTCACGATCATCGGGATGCCGTGCAACGGTCCCGTCAGGCCCGACGCCGCGAAGGCGGCGTCGAGCTCGTCGGCGCGCTCGAGGGCACGTGGATTGACCTCGATGATGGCGTTGAGCGCCGGGCCGCGCCGGTCGTACGCCTCGATGCGCTCGAGATACGCCTCGACGAGCTGGCGGGCGGTCACCCGCCCGTCCTGCATCGCCTGGTGGATCTCAGCGATCGACGTTTCAACGACGTCGAAGCGACCACCGTCCTCAGGCGTCGTGTCGGCGGGACCGCAGGCGACAGCCGCCGCGCAGGCGACCGCCAGCACAGCAACCGAACAGCAAAGTCCGTATCTCATGAACCCCTCAATCGGTGGGTGATCCATCCAGCAGGTAGTCGAACGCGATCATCTCGGCGCCGTTCTCGGTGCAGATCGCAAAGCCCTCGCCGCCGCCGTACATCTGCACGCCGGCGTAGCGGCTCTGCTTGTCGATGACGAAAAAACGCACGTTGAACGCCGGTTCCCCGCGGCTGTTGAGCAGGCGCTCCTCGATGGTGCTGGCGCGGATGCGGCGCAGGCCCTCGAGCGCGGCATCCTTGGGGTGCATGCCGTCGCGCATCTTCTCGACGATCAAAAACGACGACAGGTTGAAGAGGTTGGCCTCGCCGCGACCGGTGGAGCCGCAGGCGCCGACGTCGCCGTCGACGTAGAGGCCGGCGCCGAGGATCGGCGAGTCACCGGCCCGCCCCGGGATCTTCCAGGACAGGCCGCTGGTCGTCGTCACGCCGCAGATCTCGCCGGCGGCGTTGATGCCGTTGCAGTTGATCGTCCCCCAGAAACTGTGCTCGGGGATGAGACCCTCGCGCACCATGTCGAGGCCGGCCTGGTAGCCGCGCCAGGCGAGGTCGCGTTGATGGTTTCTGGCCTGCTCCAGCTCGCCGGCAGATTTCTTGATCACGCGCGCCGCCCCGCTCGCGGCGTCCTCGAGCCCACCCGCCACGCCGCTCGCGCCGCCCGCTCCTCGTCGTCGCATGGGGCGGTCGTCGGGGTCGAGGTAGTGCTCCGGATCGACGCGCTGGCGCCATTCGAGCCACAGCTCGCGCGAGCGGTCAGTGTTGAGGTCGTCCTCGATCTCGAACCCCATGTGGCGGGCGAAATCCTGGGCCCCCTGGCCTACAAGCAGGTGGTGATCGGTGTAGTCGGCGACGGCTTGGGCGACCAGCGAGGGTGTGCGCACCCCCTCGAGGGCGGCGACGCCGCCGGCGCGCTTCTTCGGCCCGTGCATGCAGCACGAATCGAGCTGTACGACGCCACGCTCGTTGGGCAATCCACCGTAGCCGATGCCGGTCTCGGTGGGGTCGTTCTCGGCGATGTTCACGCCGGCGATCAGGGCGTCAAGGACATCGTCCCCGGCGGTGATCATCTCGAACGCCTTCTCGACCGCGTTCATGGTGCCGCCGTTGCGGTAACCAAAGCCGCTGTAGTCCGAGATGACCATCGGCGTCGTGCCCTGCGCGGTGAGCACCTCCGGGCTTCGGGATGAGGACGGCTCCACGGGGCCAGACGGGCGCGAAGGAGTGGCCAGCGCCGATCGTCCGGCCACCGCCGCCATCCCGGCTGCCGCACCGGTGGCAACGAAATCCCGCCGGTTCATTTTCTTCTTCATTCGAAAGACCTCCGATATAACAGGGTTTTCCAAAACTCCTGGGGGCCTCCCGGGAAGTTTTTCGGCGTCCTGTTTGTAAGGATGGCGGGATTCTCCCCTTGTTCTCACCCCCGATCAACGGCATATTGCCGTGACGCCCAATCCCCGAGACACGATCCGGCACCTCCCCGACGACCGACGACGAGACACGATGAGCGAATCCGAGATCAGCACCACCCCGGCCACACCCTCCAGTGACACGACCACCGCCGCGCCCGGCACGGCCGCCGCCGCCCTCGACGGGCTCGACCGGCGCTCGTTCATGGGATTTTTCGCCGGCACCAGCCTGGCCGGGACGTTGTTTCCCGGCGTGCTCTGGGCCCAGGTCCGCGGCGGACGGGGGCCGGCCCAGGAAGCGGTGATCACGGCCGCGATGATCGCCGAGGCCGAGAAGATCGCCGGCCTCGAGCTGACCGACGAGGAGCGCGAGGCGATGCGCCGCGGCCTCGATCGCAACGCCGCCGCCTACCGGCAGATCCGGGCCCTGAAAATCCCCAACGAGGTACCGCCGGCGCTGTTGTTCGAACCGGTGATGCCGGGCGTCGAAGCCGATCTTGATCGCCGCGAGATTCCGATCCGGGTCAGCCGCCAGAGCCCGCCGGCCGTCGGCAACGACCTCGAGGAGCTCGCGTTCCTGCCGCTGACCCAGCTCTCCGAGCTGGTGCGCAGCCGTCAGGTGAGCTCCGAGCAGCTCACGACGATGTACCTGGACCGCCTCGAGCGCTACAACCCCAAGCTGCTGTTCGTGGTGACTTTCACCCGCGACCTGGCGATGAAGCAGGCGCGCCGCGCCGACCAGGAGATCGCGCTGGGCAAGTATCGGGGCCCCTTGCACGGCATCCCGTGGGGCGCCAAGGACCTGCTGGCGACGCGCGACTACCCGACGAGCTGGGGCGCGGAACCCTACAAGGACCAGATGATCCCGACCGACGCCACCGTCGTGCGCCGCCTCGACGACGCCGGCGCGGTGCTGGTGGCCAAGCTGACGCTCGGCGCCCTCGCCCAGGGCGACCGCTGGTTCGGCGGCCGCACCCGCAACCCGTGGAACACCGCGCAGGGCTCGAGCGGCTCGTCGGCCGGACCGGGCTCGGCGACCGCCGCCGGCTGCGTCGGCTTTGCCCTCGGCACCGAGACGCGCGGCAGCATCACCTCCCCGAGCACCCGCAACGGCGTCACGGGGCATCGCCCGACATACGGCCGCGTCTCCCGCGCCGGGGCCATGACACTGTCGTGGAGCATGGACAAGATCGGCCCGATGTGCCGGGCGGCCGAGGACTGCGCCCTGGTTTTCGCTGCCATCCACGGCGCCGACGGGCTCGACCCGTCGGCGCGCAGCGTGCCGTTCGCCTGGGATCCGTACCGCGACCCGCGGACCTTGCGGGTCGGCTACCTGGCCGGCGCCTTCGAGGAGGGGCCGCGCTATGACAACCGCGAATTCGACCTCGCGACCCTGCGCGCCCTGCGCGAAGAGATCGGCATCGAGATGGTTCCCGTGGCGCTGCCCGAGTTTCCGGTCGGGGCGATGAGCTTCATCCTCACCGCCGAGGCCGGCGCCGCGTTTGAAGAGCTGACGCTCAGCGGGCGCGACGACCTGATGAAAAACTCGTCCTGGCCCAACACCTTCCGGACGGCGCGGTTCATCCCGGCGGTCGACTACATCAACGCCAACCGGGCGCGAACGATCTACATGCAGCATTTCTCGGAGGTGATGCGCGACATCGACGTGTTCGTGACCCCGACGTCGCGCGGCGGCGTGGTCGGCGCCACCAACCTGACCGGCCACCCCCAGGTCGTGGTCCCGAACGGTTTCAGCGCCCAGGGCACCCCCTACAGCATCTCGTTCGTCGGCGGCCTGTACAAAGACGCTGAGGCGTTGCTGCTCGCCCACGCCTACCAGCAGGTCAGCGATTTCCACCTGCGCCACCCCGACGTCGACGCCCAGCCGATGCCCCAGGACGAGGGGGCGGAAGGTTAGCCTTCCAGTAGGCTGCCACCATCAGGAAGGAGCAATAGAACGTGGAACCGGCAATCAATCATGGGCTTGAATCCACGTCGCTGTGGCGATCCGTAGCAATCGCAGCGGGGATTCTTCTTGCCGTCGCGGCAACAGCGCCCGCCGAGCCGTCCCTCGCAACCGCGGTACCCGTGGAACCGCTCCGCCCAACGACGGTGCATGCGGTGCCGCAACAGGCCGAACCCTACGACCTGCTGGTCGTCAACGGCCGGCTGGTCGACGGCACCGGTAACGCCTGGATCTACGCCGACGTCGCCATCCGCGGCGACCGTATCGCGCGGATCACGCCCCGTGGGGGGCTGGACGGCGCCGCTGCCGGCGAGACCATCGACGCCACCGGGATGGTCGTGGCCCCCGGCTTTTTCGACATCCAGAGCCATTCGCGCGCCCAGTTTCTCAACGGTGACGGACGGGTGATCAGCAAGATCACCCAGGGCATCACGACCGAGATCATGGGCGAGGGCACGAGCAACGCGCCGGGGGCCGATTTTCGCGGCCCGCGCGCCTTCGACGAGTGGCTCGAGGCGATGCAGGAACACGGCGCTTCGCCCAACTTCGGCTCGTTCGTCGGCGGCTCGAGCGTGCGCCGCTGGGTGATGGGGGATGCGCAGGGAGCACCGGACACCCAGCAGCTCGCGCAGATGCGCACGCTGGTTCGCAACGCCATGATCGACGGAGCTTTCGGCGTTGCGACCGCGCTCGTCTACCCGCCCGGCAACTTCGCGACGACGGCAGAGCTGATCGCGATGGCCGACGAGATGGCGCCCTACGGAGGCGTCTACATCAGCCATCTGCGCTCCGAGGCCGACACCTTCCTCGAGGCCATCGACGAGGCGATCCGCATCGGCCGCGAGGGCCGCGTGGCGGTCGAGATCTTCCATTTCAAGGCGGCCGGTCGCCGCAACTGGTACAAGGCCGGGCTTGCGATCGCTCGGATCGAGGCGGCGCGCGCCGAGGGCCTCGACGTGCAGGCCAACATGTACCCCTACACCGCCGGCAGCACCGGGCTGAACGCCTGCATGCCCCCGTGGGCGTCGGCCGACGGCAAGTTGTTCGAGAACCTCACCGACCCGACAATGCGGGCGACGATCCGCGACGAGATCCTCAACCAGAAGACGGTGTGGGAAAATTTCTGCTCGCTCACCGGCCCTGACGGCGTCTTGATCCTTCGTCTCCGCAAGGAAGAAAACCGGCAGTACGCCGGCATGTACCTGTCGGAGATCGCCGCCGCGATGGGGACGGAATGGGTCGATGCCCTCATCGACCTGATCGTCTCCGAGGAAGGCGACCCCGCCACGATCTACTTCATGATGAGCGAGGAGAACGTCGCCCTGCAGATGGCGCAACCGTGGATGAAGTTCGGCACCGACGCCGGCGGCGCCGACCCGGCGCGATCCGGGGCGCTGACCCACCCGCGCGCCTACGGAACGTTCCCCCGCATCCTCGGCAAGTACGTCCGCGAGGAGCGCATCATGCCGCTCGAGGAGGCCATCCGCAAGATGACCTCGGCGGTCGCCAACCGCCTGTCGATCCGTGACCGAGGCCTCTTACGCGAGGGTTATTTCGCCGATGTGGTGGTGTTCGACCCGACGACGGTCGGCGACGTGGCGACCTACGAGCAACCACACCAGGTCTCGCTGGGCGTGCGCTGGGTGCTGGTCAACGGCACCGTGGTCGTGCGCGAGGGCGAGCACACGGGCGCGCTCCCCGGGCGCATCGTAAGGGGTCCAGGGTATGTGCCCCAGTAGCTACAGCTACCCGTTGAGATATCCAGGTGAGCAAGCCACGGAGCCCGTGATCAGCGCCTGGTGTATGCGAAACCGTCCATCAAGGCTCCGGATCCCGAGATCGGCGCCTGACGTCCAGCAGACGGCTACTGCTCCGCGTTGGCCGCCACGCTCAGATCGATCGCCAGGATTTCCTCGAGGTCGCGGGCGAACAACACCGTGCCGGCGAGCGTCGGCACCGTCCAGGCGCGACTGTCGAACACGTCGGCGCGCGCCACTACCTGCATGCCCGCGGGCGACACCACGGCCAAGCCGAGCACGCCGTCTTCGTCGAGAACGATCAGCTTGCCGTCGGCGAGCAAAAACGACGCTTTCGCGAACGTCCGATCGCGCCACAGGATCGAGCCGTCCGTCATGTCGACCGCGGTGACGAACGAAGGGCCAAAGTCGCCGTTGGCCCCGAAGAGATGGTCGCCGATGCGAATGGCGGTGCCGAAGTGCACCCGCATCTGGTTGGTAAACCAGAGCTCCTCGACCCGGGTGACGCCGTTCTCCAAGGTCAGCCGCAGGGCGCGGCTGCCGCCGCTGTAGGCCGACGAGATGAACAGCAGATTGTCGTCGCCCCAGATCGGGGTCGAGATGTTGAGGCCGTAGTCGGTGCGGTGCGGATGGCGCCACAGCATCGCCCCGGATGCCGGATCGAAGCCGGCGACGTAGTCCACCATGAGGGCGACGAGCTGCGGCTGCCCATCCACGTCGATGATGATCGGCGTGGCATGGGCGTTATCGAAGTCACCACCGCGCCACACGATCGACCCGTCCTCCGGGTCGAACCCCACAACGGCCTGGCCGCGGCCGCCCACCGGCAGAATGATCGCCCCGCCGTACTCGATCGGGCTCGACGAATAGCCGCGCGGCCGTATCGTGCCGCCGAGGTCGTCCCACAGGTTCACCGACCACAAGACTTCTCCGGTGCGCTTGTCGAAAGCATGGAACTCTCCGGTGAACCCGACGGTAAACAGCCGGTCTCCGTACACCAGGGGGCTCGAGTGCGGCCCGGCGCCTTGGGCGGTGTCGAAGTCGCCCAGCCGAACCAAGTAGTCGTATTCCCACAGCGTCGCCCCGTCGACGGCGTCCATCGCGATGACCACCTCGCTGCCTCGTCGCCGGTACATGGTGAACAAACGCCCATCATCGACGACGATCGCGGAGTATCCCGATCCGAGATCGCGCCGCCACACGACGTGCGGCCCCGCCGCCGGCCACGAATCCGCGAGCCCGGTGACATCGACGGTGAAATCACCGTGCGGTCCACCCCATCGGCGCCAGTGGCTCTCCTGGGCGGGCGGACCGGCAACGCCGGTGCACCAGCCGGCAACACAAGGGGCGGGCTCGGCACCGGGGGCGCAGCACGACAAAGGCTCGGCACTCAGCGCAGCGGCGATGCCGGCAAGCAGCGCGGCGGGAATGATTGCTCTCGCAAATCTATTCGACACAGAAGACTCCGGAGAATGTAGGTACGGCAGAGTACGGAAGGATTCAACACCCTGTTTGGCTGCGGGAGCAACAGGAGCAAGAGAACCGCCGTTGACCCCCACTGTCAAGAACGTCGTGGGGCGCGTGTCGACCGAGATACCGAAGCGAGAGCGTGGCAAATGCTCCGCCGCCACCGGCGACTTCCGTACTCGCTGACCGACTGCACGTCTTTCGTGATCATGGAGCAACTCGGCATCCGGGACGTCTTTACGTTCGACAAGGATTTCGCCCAGACCGGCAAGTTCAGGATCGTTCCAGGCTCTTGAGCCCGGCGCGAGTAACCTGTCGTCGTGATGTCAACCGCGCCTCGGCTTGATCGCCGACTGGATGCTGAGAAACTCGCCGATGTTGTCGGTGGTGACGATGCCGACCAGCGATCCGCTTTGTAGCACCGGGATCGTGGAGCATTGCGAACCCTGCAGCCGTTGCAGCACGGGATCGAGCATCTCGAGGGAATCGGCGGTCTCGAAGTCGCGCTCCATGACGCTGCCGACCGGGACCTCCTGGCCGCCCTCGGCGAGGGCCCGAAACAGCGCCGCCTGCGGCAGCACTCCGACCACGACGCCCATCTCGACGACCGGAAAATCCTTCTGCGCGGTGGTCAGCGTCAACGAGACGGCGTGCGACAGCGGCTCGTCGGGCGTCAGGGCGTGAAACTCGGTGATCATCGCGTGCGCCACCGGGATGCCGGCGAGCGCCGAGCGCATCTGCACGATGCCGGCTTCCTGCGACGCACCGATCCAGACGAACAGGGCGATGAAGATCAGAAAGGCGTTGTAGCGCAGGCCGACGAGGGCGAACAGCAGCGCCATCCCCTGGCCGACCGTCGCCGCCACCTGGGTGGCCTTGGCGTAGTCGATCCGCATCGCCAGCACGGCGCGCAGCACCCGGCCGCCGTCCATGGGGAACGCCGGCAGCATGTTGAACAGCACCAGGATCACGTTGATGACCATGATGCGCTCGAGGAACGAGCCCGCGGTGATGCTCATCAAGTTGGTCGGCTGATACTGCCCCTCGAGCAACAGGACAAGAAAGAGCAGCAGCGCAATCACGACGTTCACCGCCGGGCCGGCGACGGCGACCCAGAACTCTTGGCGCGGATCGTCGGGCATCCTCTCGAGCCGGGCCACGCCGCCGATCGGCAGCAGCGTGATATCGCGCGTCTTGATGCCGTAGTGCCCCGCGGTCAGAGCGTGGCCAAGCTCGTGCAGCACGACGCAGGCGAACAGCGTCAGGATGAACACCAGGCTGGCGAGAGTCGCCATGACGCCTGCTCCCGAAGAGGCCCACCCCACCCACAGGAGGATGAGCACGAACGTCGAGTGGACGTAGATCGGGATCCCCGCGATCGTGGCGATCTTCCAAGACCATTTCATCGTCGGCCGGACCTCATGCCTTGATGATAACGCCGCGATAGCGGCACCGCGCCGGGGCGGCGGAGAGATGGGAGGGTTGGAGAGAACGGCTCTGTATCAGAACAGGTCGCGAAGCTCGTTGATCCGCTCCTCGAAATCCCTGGCGAACGGCTCGAGATCGTGGAGGCTCAGGGCCACCCCCGGAGTGGTTCCTAGAAGCTCGATCGTGCGGCCCAGCTCTGGGCGCTGCGCATGCACGGCGGCCAACAGCTCGAGGTCCCAAGCACCGTTTTGCTCGGCCAGGCGGGCTTCCTCCAAGAGGGTTTCCTGCTGTCAAAAGGCGAGGTGGAACCGTGATCATAGTCGTTTCAAAGGCACGAAAAAACGGCGCCCTACCCCATCAGCGCTTCATATGAGCAGGCGCCAACCAACCTGGATTCCCGTCATGAACTGAGGTCCCGCAGCTCCGGAATTTCGCCCGTCGCGTCCGTCTCACCAAAAGAGAGGAGGAATCTTGCAGCCACCTGCGCAGGCGAGCGATCGGTGCCCGGGAAACGGTCCTTGACCTGAGCCTCAGCAGTGCAACAATATTTATGTATGAAGACAACCGTAGATATTCCCGACGCGCTGCTCGCCGCAGTCAAGGAGTTTGCGGCGCAGCGGCGCACGACGCTGAAAGCGCTGGTCGAGCAAGGACTACGGCAAGTCCTGCATCGAGGCCCGCCGCCCGGAGAGTTCCAGTTGCGAGACGCACGCTTCCGGGGGCAGGGGCTTCAGGCCGAGTTCCGCGATGGAGGCTGGGAGCGTATTCGCGACGCCGCGTACTCGGGCCGCGGCGGATGATTGCCGTCGACACCAACCTCCTCGTGTACGCGCACCGTCAGGAAAACGACCAGAACGAAGCGGCTTTCGCGTGCCTGAATGACCTTGCCGGAGGCTCTTCCGCCTGGGCGATGCCCTGGCCCTGCGTCCATGAGTTTCTCGCGATCGTCACCCATCCACGGATCTTCGACCCGCCGAGCCCCTTGGCTACAGCGCTCGAACAGGTGAACGCATGGTTCGAGTCGCCGCGCCTGCAACTGCTGGCGGAGTCCCCCGGATACGAAAGCCACCTGGAGCAGCTCGTTCGCGCCGGCTCGGTCACCGGCCCTCGCATCCACGACGCGCGCATCGCGGCGCTGTGTCTGCATCACGGGGTCAGCGAGCTGTGGACAGCGGACCGCGACTTCACCCGGTTCCCGGCCCTGCGCACACACAACCCGCTGGTAGGCTGATCCGGGATAGGCCCAAGCCCGCGTGATATCCCCTCATGAACAAGGCCCCGCGACTCCGAAGAGCCACGGGGCCTGAACCCTGTGCGGCTTGGCGCGCCCCGGCGGGCGCGCTCGCGTCGCTACTGCTCGCGCCGCATCACCACCCGCATGCCGTGCTCGCCGACCAGCGCGTTGAAGGCTTCGAGGTCGTCGGCGTAGATGGCGTGGATCTGGTCGATGAGCGGCTGGAGCTGCGGCTGCAGATCTTCCCAGCGCTCGTAGGCGCCGCCCTGGATGGGCGGCGTGCCGCCGGCCACCTGGCCGTAGAGCATGTTGAACTGATTGTCGAGGCGGCCCGGGAAGTTGAGGGCGTCCTGGCCGCTCGAGCCTTGTAGCTGGGTCAGCTCACCTTCGACGGTTTCGAGCTTG